>Ga0208492_1001826_pt1 | contig 11828 bp, 3 predicted proteins | sample Subbioar_CSW14AB_FD_184820 | JGI IMG/M metagenome (GOLD analysis project Ga0208492, IMG submission 184820) | Serpentinite rock and fluid subsurface biosphere microbial communities from McLaughlin Reserve, California, USA - CR12Mar_CSW14AB (SPAdes) | ecosystem: Environmental > Terrestrial > Deep... | reverse complement strand
AGGCTACGCGATGCGGCCTCCGGCTTGCCTTCATGTACGCTACCGGCCTTCTCCTCGTTGGAGGCGGCCACCGCCTGCTCACATCAAAGCCCCCAACAAGCTCGGTTCACGCTCATCGGCACGCTGTCTCGTTGACGCCGCAGAATCACGCTCCGCCCAATCTGGGTATCGCCCATCGTCAAATGTATTCGCGTTTCGCGCGCCCTCCTTTTTGTACGCAAATAAAGTTAGCGACGGAATTTGATCAGGCTACCGTTAGATTCGAGCGGTATGCCTTGGGGCTGGCATTTAACTCGCGCCTCGAAGCCACAGGCGCCGGCCGAGACGCCACCTATACTGGGGGATTCATCATTTGGGCGAGTTCGGTTTCTTGTCATGGTAAATTACTATAATGTAATGTTGTGAACTATCTCACAGATCTTGGTGGATCTTAAGCGGGGCAATTGCATCAATGTTCAAACATGTTTTCCTGGCAGCTGCGGCTGTCGTTTTTTGCGCGCCTGCTTTGGCGCAAGCCGTGCCGATCGCCGTCGAACTTGAAGGCGTCATCGAGGATTATGATCATCCGACCCGCACGCTGACCGTCATGGGCACAAGGGTTGAGATCCGCGACTCAACGGTCCTGCGGTCCCCGACCACGACCCGCGCAGCGACCGGCCTTGGCATCAACACGTGGATGAAGGGCAACCGCTTCAACGGCCGCGTCCGCAATGGCTTCCTGGACGGCACCGCCATCGTCATCGGCGTCTGGGATGAAGCGCTCCGCAGGATCGTCGCGACCGAGGTCACGATGGAGCCAAGCGAGAACGTCAACCTCAGCGTGATTACGGGCAGCTTCTGCACAACGGCCAACTGCGATGGCGCTGGCGACTTTGTCCGCACTGCGACCAAACCTGATGGCTCGCTTGGCCCGGCTCTGATTCCGATCCGTGACCCTCGTCTTGCCGCAGGCTCGGTCAATGATGAAAGCGGCTTCGCCATCAGCCTCGCCGGCGTCAACCTCAATGGCACTCCGTTCGCGGCCGAGGGTTACTACGGTCCGGTCGATGTCGCTGTTACCAACCCGAATGGCCCGGGCACAGTTCTTGAGAAGGCCTTCCACTACTTCATCTTCGATCTGGTCGGCTATTTCCCCGAGCTGCTGATCACCAAGAACGCTCGTGAAGTGAATGTCTTCCGCGCCCAGTGCCGCGTCGGCAAGGACTTCGAAGTGCGCGGGCATGTCCATACCACCGTGACCGCTGCAGGCCTTGGCAACGATACCATCCAGCCCACCTCGGGGGTGGTGCAGGTGCAGTATACCGTGAACAACGTGCTGCGTCGTTTCAGTGCCCCCGCCACAGCCGTCGATGTGGGCTCGCCGATCGGCGGCTACCGGGTGTTCTTCACGCCCCCGGGCAACACGTGTCCGCAAACGATCAACGTGCGTTGGCTTCCGACGGCTACGTCGGCCAACACGGCGGCGTATGCCTCGACGATCAACTACCCCGTCGAGATCCGCGTGAACTAATCTAACCGTCAGGTCCGACGCGCTTGCGAAGGACATGTTGGTATGAGGGCGAACAGGATCTCGGCGACCCACCTCGCCGGGATCCTGTCCGTCTTTCAAAAAATGGAGACAGTCAGGACGCGCGCCGTCTGCCCTGTCCTATGCATGCCCATTCATCGGGAATGCGCCAAGGTTTTCTTAGCTTGGCTCTCCCGTTTGCGGGCGCGCGAGGCCACCCACAAAGCTCGGACCCATCTCAGCGCAACTACAGGCGAGATGCCATCGAGGGTCAAAAGCGGATTGCGACTTCGACTGTTCTCGCGTCCGCCATCTATCGGCGCCGATACTTGAAGACGGAGCGCCCGGCCCAGCAACATGACCTTGCTTCAAGAGTTACCGGATTTCGATGATTTGCTGGCCGTTGTCGGCGACAAACTAAAAATCGACCCGGGCCTCGTGGAGAAGGACTACTGGATCATGCATTCCCTCTGGGGATTGCAGCAATTGAAATACAAGTTTGAGCTGAAAGGCGGGACATCTCTCTCAAAAGGCCACGGATTGATCCGCCGCTTTTCTGAGGACATCGACATTCGGATAGAGCCGCCGGCCACGTTGAAAATCGGCAGGAACCACGACAAGCCGCAGCATAACTCAGCTCGGTTCGCGTTCTACGATGATCTAGCTGCCAACATCACAATCGCCGGCGTGACCTTCATCGCGCGGGACCAGGCTTTCGACGACAAGAGCGCCCGAAGTGGCGGCATTCGGCTGGCATATCCCGCGCCCCCCGCTCGAAGATCAGACCGGCCACCCGCTGGCTTCGTTCTCATGCTCCCTTTTGGATGCGGACGCGCATGGAAGCGGACGCAGGGCTTCGCCCAAAGCCCTTGCGCTTATGCCTGTTTACGCCGCTGGGCTGCCCGAAATCGTAGACCTCATAGCGAAAGCCATCGATGTCGTGCACGCGCCACGCTTCCCCTAACGCTTCCAGCCTCTCGTTTACCCACCAGTCGGGAGGCGATGTTCGCGCGTAGACCAACTCACCGGCCTCGCCAGCGGCCTCGATCGCATGCTCGCGATAGAACCCCTGAATCAGGCGGGTTCTGCGCAGTCGCTCGTCTTTGGACCACGCGCCCAATGGTCCGTATGGGGCGTTGTGGCCGGACCAAGATCGGGCGCTGCGCGCCGTAAAGCGCGCTATTCCGTTCCAGGCCGACGTCGATGCGCCGAAAATCCGGGACGATGAAAAAGATACCATTTGATATCGAGCTCCACCAACGGCCTCCTGGTTGGCGGATGGCCGCTTGGACCGCCTGCAAGAACGTTGCCTTAAAGCCGTCATGCGCGGCCGCCTGCGAGAAGATCGCCCTGCCCCGCCGCGGAGCACTGATCTGCCTGGTCTCCTGAGACAACCCGCTCAATCGTCCTCGCAAGCGCCGCAGGTCTAGAACCAACCGCGATCGCATTCTGCGCCGTTAACCGTAGGGACCGCCGACGTGACAGCCCCCCCTTCGCATCGAAACGAGTGGCTTGACCGCCTATCGATGACCCTGACTCTCCCCGCCGTTGTCACGCCGTCAGCAAGCGCCAGGTGGCCGAAGCCGACAGCGCGCGGAGGGAACGACAACAGTCGCGATTCAAAACCGGTTGTCCGTCCAGAGGTGTGACGAACAGTGGGATATCGACGTCTTCCTGCCGAAATTCGACTGGCCCCCCGCCGTTTAGTCAGATAGCCGAGCCACAATCTGTGCAATCCCGGCCCTTCGCGAGACTCCAACTTTCCTTAGGATCGAGCGCGTCTGTGAGCGCACGGTCTCGTTCGTTACGCCCCGGAGTTCTGCGATGTCCGCCAGGTCGCGATCCTCCGAGAGCATCAGCGCTACCTGCGATTCCGCAACTGTCAGGTCGAACGTCTGCTGGAGCCGACGCTCGACCGATTTGGACGGGCCGAGTTCCTGGCACTCGATCAAGATTCGCGGCGAGCGATAGGCAAAGGCGTGCGCAACCGAGTCCGCCAGCAAGCGCCCCCTTACGACCAGTTGTCGTCCCCCTTCCCGGTAAATTGTCGCGCGCGGCTCTCGGTCGGCCGCTGGTAGCTGGGCATCGGCTGACAACCGCTGAAGCAGCGACTGGGCCATGCCCTGGGACCTCAGTTTTCCGTCGACCCCTCCGCCGAACACACCCGCCTTGAGAAGCTCTTCGCCCTTCGCGTTGTGCCAAAGAATCCGCGCTGCTGAATCCAGCAGGAATGCCGCGTGAGATACGTTGTCGAAATACTGAGCTGCTGTTGCGTGGGGAGGCCCCTTAGATGCAATGCGTGCGGCGCGCAGAAGATGGGGAAGCAGCTCAGCGCCGGTCGCAAGGACGCGTTCGCTGGCCAGAGGCGCGGAGGGGGATTTTAGCAGCGCAACGCTTGCTCTTGCCCACCCGTTGTTTTCGCCGTGTATTGAATAGAGCCCGCGCGCGAGATCGAACGCTGCTAGAAACTCCTGCACGTACGGCGATCGAGCCTCCTCCTGCTTCGGGACGAGCTCGTACTCGGCAAGCACAGGCTTGTTCCAGAGGGATCGACGAAGCCGCGCCTTCTGATCATGGATGTCGTGATCGACCCAATGCTCACGAAAGTCAGCTATAGCTTGAGCCGTCAGACAGGCCCCTTGAGCGATCATCAGCTGTTCCGTGTTGTCGGATGCGAAGACCCGGATCGACGCCATATCGGCATCCATCAACTTGCAAGCTGAGGTAAGGACGGGAGCCCAGAGGTCGGGGCTCAGGACCGCATCGTATGCCGCTCCGACCAGCGCACGGGCGTCGTCAAGCATGCTAGACTCGTCATCGCTCGAAGTACCGGCGCTTACGTCAGCGGAAGCGCCCGCATTGCTGTGGAGACAACAGCACACATCCGCGATTGTATCTACGTTTCAAACGCATGGACAGTTCCCGCTCTTCCCGCGCGCGAATTCAAGCTGGTGCAACGGCAGCAGGGACTGCTCGATAGCGGCCTTTCGCGACACGAGCTTGTCGGTACCTAAGGGTAGCCGGGCCAGGTGATACGGGGCCAAAGCGCGCCCGACCTCCAAAGTGCAACCCCGAATTTCCGGAGACGGACAAAGAAAGATACGACCTGTGCTGCAAACTTGTAAGCGCGCCGCTACGGCACACGTTGGCTGGCCCATTTGCGGCCTATCACCACCGCTTTGTTCGCCGCCAATCGTAGACTGCGATCCGGATCACCGCCGCCAGGACGCTGCAGGCGCGAGCCGCTAAGACAAAAAATTGCCGGGCCTATGGCGGGCGAGCCGGTTCAGGCGCCCGACCTGATCACGATCAGGTCGGGCGCCTGTTTAGGCTTAGCCGAGCAGGGTTTCGTACTGCGACGGCGCGAGGTGACGGAAGTCGAACGCGACGCCACCCGAGGTATCGACCAGGACGCCGGCCGGATCGACCAGGCTGGCCATATCGAGCGGCTGGATGTCCTGACCCTGATGCTCGACCATGGTGCGGCCAAGGTCAAAGTCCGAACCCGGCAGGTCCGTGCGAAGCATGAACGCCGTCAGATCCTGACCATCGGTGACGCCGAATTGTACGCCGCGCGAATTGCCAAGCGTAATGCCGACGTGATCCGCAAGCATCTCGCGCATCGCCTGGCGGTCGAGACCGGAGAACAGTCCGTCGGACGCTCCGAAGCCTGCGTGCTCCGTTCCGACGGGAACCAGCGTCAGGCTGATATCGGTCATCCCGATATCCGAGAGGTCAACGCCGCCGGAGACCTGCGTTAGACCAACCGTGGATTGAGCGACCGCCCCGATGCGCTGGTCGTTGAGGCCCGCACCCGAGAACACGTCCTGGTTACGGACTTGGCCAAGGAGAGTATCGAAGCCGCCGTTGGAGTCGAAGACCACGCGGTGATCCGACTGCAGGCCGGAGATGTCGATCGTGTCGTTCCCCGACGTACCCTGCACGCGGATGGTGTTGTAGTCGAGGCTCGTCTCGGTGAAGTCACCGAGCACCATGATCGTGTCACCATTGCTGGTTCCGCCATCAACGATACCGTTGCCGTTCTGGGCCGTCGTGTTCAGCGCGTTGATCTTGATCTCCTCGATATTGTCGAGCTGCGCAATGATCGAAGCGTTGTTCGTACCATTACGCGTGATCACGATCTCCGTCGTCCCGGCGATGCCGGTGATGCCAGCGGCCAGCGCCGCGGTCCGGGTATAGATCCGGAACGTTTCCGCCGCGGCCGTGCCCGTCAGATCGAAGTAGTCCGTACCGGCGCCGCCATCGATGATGTCGCTGCCAGCCTCATCCGCGCTCTGGAATACGAAATCGTTTCCATTGCCGCCGATGAGGGTATCGTTGCCGGCCCCGCCGAGCAGGATATCGCTACCCTCCCCGCCACGCAGGGTGTCATTGCCGCCCAGACCGAAAATCATCTGGTTTCCGGCCTGGCCGGTTAGACCGTTGACCGCAGTGTTGCTGCCGCCTGACGTATCCGAGACCATCGTATAGTCCACGCCGCCGAACCGGACGATTTCCATCGACTGGAGGGTATCGACGCCTTCCGAGCCAACCGTGTCCGTTACAAAGACCGTCGTGCCAGCAGCGTTGGTCCGGATGACAAAGTTCGTCACCGCCCCGGCATAATCGGCCGTATCGATGCCCGCACCGCCGGTCAGCGTATCATTGCCAGCGCCGCCGACGAGCAGGTCGTCGCCATTGCCGCCGAGAAGCGTGTCATTGCCGCCTCCGCCAACAAGCTGATCGACGCCGGCCAGGCCGGTTAGCGTATCGTTTTGAGCGCTACCGATGATGACGTCGTCACCCGCGCGACCCGAGAACGTGACGCCAACCCCGCTTCCGGCCGCGGTATAGTTGATGCCGACCGGGCCTGTGGTGGCCGAGGTCAGCGTCTCGACATCTCCGAAGCCATCGGTGAACGAGACGGTTACGCGCAGGAACTGTCCGGCGAGCGGGCCAACGGCCGTGCCCGGAGCGTCCGGAACCGAGAACGCAGCGTTTGTTGCGCCCGCGACGTTGGTCCACGTCGTGCCGTTGACCGAGCTCTGCCATTGGAACGAGAACGCTCCAAGGCCGTTCAGATCTGCGATCGTCGAGGTATCGACCGTCAGCGCCTGGCCCTGCAGCGGTGTCGTATCGCTGATGACCGGCGTGCCGGTTGCGGCAAACGGGACCAGCTGACCCAGAACAAAGTCCTGCGTGCCGCCGGCTCCGTTGGAGAAGCGGAACTTCTCGACGCCAAGGATGATGTCCTCACCATCACGTCCGGCGACGGTATCGACGACCTTGACGGCGACAATGGTCGTCGCGGTGATGGCGTTCACAACCGCACGGGTTGCAAGGTCGTAGAAGACGCCTGTTACGACGTACTCGGACTTGATGCCCGAGAAAGTCACGACGTCGGAGGCTCCGGCCGTCCCGCCATCGCCGATCTGGCCCGCCGACTCGCCCGTCGTCTGGACGACCCCGTTGCGCCAGATCTTCGTGATCTCGCTGCCGCCGAGCACCATGTCCTTGAACATGGCCGACTTCAGCATTTCGGTCAGATGCTTCTGGTCACCCCAGCCGACGGCGTCCAGCAGGCTGTTGTGCTGCAGGAAGCCAGTGGCGCGGTGCGAAGCGCCATCGAACGTGTCGCCATAGGTGCTGGCGTAGGTTCCGATCAGGGTATCGAGGCGGATGCCGTCTCCGATGACGAGGTCGTTGCCGATCCCGCCCGTCATGACATCGTTGCCGCTGCCGCCGATCAACCAGTTGCTACGATCGTCGCCGAGGAACGTATCGTCATTGCGCGAGCCAATGGCGCCCTCGATCCCGACCCAGGCCGGGAATTTGGGATTGCCGTCGATCGCTTGAGCCGGGTTCTGCTGCGTCGAGAAATCGATCATCGCCCCGACAGGCGCGGCCTGCCAGTCACTGAGATCGATCAGGTCGAAGCCAACGCCCTTGCCGTTCTCGCCGCGGTCGGTGAGGCCATCGCCGCCCATCACCTCGTCGCCGCCGCCGGTCAGCGATTGCGAGAGCGGTCCGGGCCGCAGGATGTCATCGCCGTCCATGCCGGCAACGATGTCCTGGTCGGCCTGACCGACGATCAGGTCGGTGCCGCCATCACCCCAGAGCAGGTCGCCCGTGACGCCGCCGTCGATATAGTCGTTGCCGTCGCCGCCATGGGTGAAGGCGTCCGTATCGCCGCCGCCGAAGATGACGTCGTCGCCCGCGCTGCCCGACAGCTTGTCGATACCGATGCCGCCATCGACATAGTCGTTGCCTTCCGAACCGATCACCTGGTCTAGACCGGCGGCCGCCGTTGCGCTCTGTCCGCCGAACAACACGTCGTCACCGAGGCCACCGTCGATCAGGTCGCCGCCGTCGTCGCCATAGATGGTATCATCGCCATCACCGCCATAGAGGCGATCGATGCCGTTGCCGCCGTAGATTCTGTCGCGACCATCTTCGCCATAGACGGTGTCATCACCACCGCGGGCGTAGATCAGGTCATCCCGATCAGACGCCACTATGACTTCATGCGACTCCGCACCACTGTTGGGTGCGCCATCCAGGGCAAAGCCCGCAGCATTGCCGGCTTTTGTGTCAATGCTGGGCGTACGAACGTCCCGGATGTATTGGATGCCACCGACGTCAACGACATTCCCGTTCAGGCCAGTTGTTGAACCGCCGTCGCTGAAAATGCCCAGGTTCATATTGGCAGCCAGCTGGGCAGCGTACTTGTGCTGCGTCTTCGCGTTACCGTTGGCTTGAAGCGCTGTCAGCTCGGCTTGAGCGGCATTCAGCGCTGCAAGAGCGGCAGCTTCCGCCGCAGTCGCCGCCGTGGCGGCGTTGGTCGCAGCGACGGCTGTCGCCGTCGCGGCGGCGAGCGCCGCATCGGCTGCTTCAGCAGCATCAGCTGTCGCATCAGCAGACACCGCCGCAGCGTCAGCCGCCTGATCGATAGCTGCCGCGGCCATGTATGCATTCAACACGGGCGTCACGGCAGCATCGGCAGACGCGGCCGCCGTGGCGGCCGCTTGAGCTGCCGCCGCCGCTGCATCGTCCGCAACGGCTTGCGTGGCCGCCGCCTGCAGCGCCGGAGCATCCGTCGCATCGGCAAGCGCCTGGGCGGTGACAGCCGCAGCATCGTCCATCGCGGCCGCCGTGGCGGCCGCCTGAAGAAGCGCGGCATCCGTCGCGTTCGCAATGGCCTGGGCGTCAATCACGGCCTGATCGGCGGTGTCGGAAGCCAGGACAGCGGTGTTGTAGGCGGTTTGCGCGTCGTCCCGCACAACCGTCGCGGCATCGATATCGACCTGCGGCGCGTTGTTCGCAATGAGACCGTCAAGCGTCGACTGGGCAGCCGCAAGCGCAGCTGCTGCGTCCGCTTCCGCCTGCGCCGCAAGGGCAGCGGCGGAGATCGCGTCAGCAGCGGCTTGATCATCGGCCGCAGCTGACACGGCAGCGGCTTGCAAGGCAACCGCGTCCGTTGCGCCGGCCAGCGCTTGCGCGGCAGCGGCAGCGGCGTCGGCCTCGGCGGCGGCGGTCGCGGCGGCCTGAAGCAGGGCAGCGTCGGTTGCATTTGCGGTGGCCTGCGCCGCATTTGCAGCTGCCTGCAGAGCAGTCGCATCAGTTGCGTTCGCAACCGCGATCGCAGTCAGCAGGGCGCCAAGCTCAGCAGTCGCATTGATGGCGTTCGCCTGGGCCTGTGCCGTGTTGGCAATGGCCCGAAGCGCAGGCGCATCTGAAGCCGCCGCCGCCTGAGCCGTAGCAAGCTCCGCGGATGTCGAGGCAACCACGGCGTTCGCGGCAACCGTCGCGGTGTGCGCCGCATCATAAGCAGCTTGCGCGACGTCTCGCGCTGCTGTCGCGGCCGCGATATCAGCGGTCGCATCTGCCTGGGCTGCGAGATCAAGATACTGGTCGGCATAGGCAAAGGCCGAGCCGTTGAGGTGGCGCGCGCCGGTGGTGCGCTCGATGATGTCCTTGAACTGCTCGTCGATGATTTCCTGCCCGTAGTTGATGTTGGACAGGCGCTGGAGGTAGTAGAAGCGGTCGCCATCCATCAGGCGGCCAATCTGGTCGACGAAGATGGTATCGAAGGTCTCCCCGAGCAGGCCGCCGGTGACGTGAACCTCGGCGAGGCCGCCAAGCCAGCAGTCGATCTTCTCGAAGCCATCGACGCCGAAGAGGTTGGCGTCGGAGTTGTTGATGAAGTTCACGGCGTCTTCGACAGTGTAGCCCCAGACGTTGGCCGGATCGGATTCCAGCATCTCGTCATTGGCAAGAGCGAGAACAACCTGCGCTCGGCTGACATCGCCATCGAACGAGTACGCTGCGATGAAATTCACCAGGTTATCCGGGTGGATCATGTTTGCGCCGAAGTCACTCCAGCTGGTGTAGCGGGTGAGCTGCAGCGCTTCGCGCATGTCGTTGAGCGTGGGGATGCCGAGGTCGCGACCACGCGCGATGTTGATCGCAGCGAGGTCGAGCGGCTGGCCCAGCAGGCCCTGATTGAGCGCCGGCGTCAGGAACTCGTCGATCTCGTTCGCTTGCTGGTGCGTCATGCCTTGGGCGATGGCCCCTGCCCCGATCTCGGCGAATGTCTCCGGCGTCAGGAAGGCCTGTTCCAGCGCGAGGCGCATGACCGAGCCGGAGAGGTTGCCGGTCGGATCCATGTGGTCGATCGATTCACGCAGCGTGCTGTGGCCAAAGCGATAGGCCGCCTGCGCGAAGTCCACCGAGATTGTGGAATTTTCCCCCGAGTTGTAGCCGACGAACTCGTGCAGGTTCGGTGTGATCGTGCGGGCGAACTGGTCGACAGCCGTGTGCTGGTATTCCATCTCCACGGTCATCTTGGCGGCCTGGAAGATTTTCTCCTGATCCCAGGCGATGTCTCCGTTGCCGTACACATAGTTGCCGGCCGCGTCCTGCTGGCCGGTGTTGACCTGCCAGTCGTGCAGCACGTCGTGGTGATAGGCGCCGTGCTCGTCCAGGGCCACTTCGCGCGCGTCTTGCGCATTGATGGCCTCGATGATGTTGCGGATCTGGTAGTTGTGCTCCTCGTGGAAGACGTGGTGGACCGCTGTGAGGCCGATATTCTCGTTCGTGCGGCCGTCGCCTGCGATGTAGTGGTCACCCACCGCCGCCATCATGAGATCGCTGACGGCGTCGTGCACCTCAGCGCTGACCGGAACGATGCTCGGCCCCATCGCCATCGAGTTCTTGATGCTGAAGTCGCCGAAATTGACCCAGAAATAGAGGGCGCTCGCGCCGGTGAGGTGCGAGGCCGGGCTACCCGGGCCCATCATGCCGGCGGGAACGTCCAGGTAGATCGTCGCGGCGTTGGCGTCATAGCCGAACGTGCAGCCGAGCTGCTGGGCGGCATCGGCCAGGGTCTGGACGTTGGCGTCGAAAGCCGCGCCGGCTTCCGGGTTCAGCGGGTTGCCGAAGTGGGCGCCATCGAAGCGCGGGTTCATGTCAAGCAGCAGCGCGGCGCCCGTCTTGACAGCCTGGATGCCAACCGTGTTCGCGTCGCTGTCGACAACGTGGCCGGCGGCGTCGCGCGCCCGCAGGTTGAGCACATCTTCCCACGTCAGGTCATCGCGCCCGGTGGCGATCAGATGAGCGCGCAGTTCATTGAGCGTGGGGAGCGTGGCCTGAGTGACTTCGCCCCAGGCGTTGGTCCATTCGGTGCTGGTATAGCCATCGAGCATGTTCATGCCCGGCTTCCAGTTGCCCGACACCGGGTCCATCACCCACTCGCGCAGAAGGGTCGTCAGCTCGCTGTGCGAGCCATAGGTCTGGCTCTGGTCGATAAAGGGCGAGGTATGGTTGACCCAGAGCGGCGTGCCGTCATCGGCAAAGCCGCTGACATCGGCCCGCGAGATCACGATCTTCGTCGCCGGCCGGCCGCTGCTGGGATCGATGACCCCATACATCGGATCATCCGGCGCGAGGTTGATGGTGATCTTCGTGCCGTCGGAGCCCTTGCCCACGAAATCGAGGCCGTGGTCGAAGAACTGGCCGAAAAGCACAAACCAGCCGTTCACAGGCGCAACGCCCGGGTTGGTGGCGCCGATGAACCACTCGCTGTTGGCGCTGCCATCCGCGTTGACGGTGGGCTGGTTGTCCTGCTGGCCGAGCGCCTGGAGCATGCCGTAGTCGGCGACCGAGGTGTAGCCGTTGGCGTCCTTGACCAGGTGCGTGCCGCCCAGTTCGGTCACGAAGGTGACGTCAGCCGTGGTGACTGTGCGGCTGATCATGCGGGGCGTGTAGTCAGTGACGTTGGCCTGGGTGAGATTGGCCTCCGTCTTGGTGTAGTCGGCCAGGG
>Ga0208492_1001825_pt1 | contig 11843 bp, 7 predicted proteins | sample Subbioar_CSW14AB_FD_184820 | JGI IMG/M metagenome (GOLD analysis project Ga0208492, IMG submission 184820) | Serpentinite rock and fluid subsurface biosphere microbial communities from McLaughlin Reserve, California, USA - CR12Mar_CSW14AB (SPAdes) | ecosystem: Environmental > Terrestrial > Deep... | reverse complement strand
GATCATCGACGCCGCCATGTTCGTGCAGACGGGCGCCGCCGATGTCGTCGTCGCCGGCGGCGTCGAGAGCATGACCAACGTCGAATACTATTCCACCGATATGCGCTCCGGCGCCCGCGCCGGCTCGGTGACGATGCACGACCGCCTGCAGCGTAGCCGCGTCATGTCCCAACCGATCAGCCGCTTCGGCGTCATCACCGGGATGATCGAAACCGCCGAGAACCTCGCCAAGGATTACCAGATCCCCCGCGAATCCTGCGATGAATACGCCGCGCGCAGCCACCAGCGCGCCGCTGCCGCGTGGAAGGCCGGCAAGTTCGATAACGAACTCGTCCCCGTCGCCGTGCCCCAGAAGAAGGGCGACCCGATCATCTTCAAGCAGGATGAAGGCGTCCGCGGCGATGCCACCACTCAATCCCTCGGCGCGCTGAAAGCGATCGAGAAAGGCGGCGTCGTCACCGCCGGCAATGCTTCGCAACAGAACGATGCGGCCGCCGCGTGCCTGGTCGTCGCCGAGGACAAGCTGGAAGAACTCGGCCTCGAGCCGATCGGCTACTTCACCGGCTGGGCCGCCGCCGGCGTCGAGCCGTCCCGCATGGGCATCGGCCCCGTCCCCGCGGTAGAGCGCCTGTTCCAGCGCACCGGTCTCTCATGGAAAGACATCGACCTCGTGGAACTCAACGAAGCCTTCGCGCCGCAGGTGCTCGCGGTCCTCAAGGGCTGGAACTGGAACGATGCCGACAAGCTTAACGTCAACGGTTCCGGCATCTCCCTCGGTCACCCGATCGGCGCCACCGGCGGCCGCATCCTCGCCAACCTGATGAACGAGATGCAGCGCCGCGAAGTGAAGTACGGCCTTGAAACCATGTGCATCGGCGGCGGACAGGGCATCGCCGCCATCTTCGAGCGCGCCGCCTGATCCTGTGTCATTTCGATACTAGGTCATGTGATCGCGAATTTCCGCAGGCTGTCCCCGTTGCTGTTCATGGGGCGTGCGCTAGACATATCGTGCGGCAGGTGGGCTGGCCGCGCGGGGGCGTAGCGTGCTGGCATTCGGCAAACGCGCAAGCGACCTGAGGGGATGGCTGTTCGTCATCGCCGTCGCGCTCACCTGCGTCGCCGGCGGCTACCTGCTGCGCCTTGCCATCGATAGCCTGATCCACGGCCAGGTTCCCTTCGTCACCTTCTATCCCGCTGTCATGGCCGCCGCGCTGATCGCGGGTGTGCGGTCGGGAATGCTCGCCGTGGTCTTCTCCACGCCGGTCGCCGTGATGGCGTTCGACGCTTATCCCGTTATGACCACGGTGATCTGGCTGGCGCTCGCCAGCGTCGTGGCCATTGGTTGCGGCCTTGCCCACGAGCTGCGTATCCGCCTTCGCCATGAACGCGACGAGCTCGCCCGCGCCAAGCTCAAGCTCGAACTCGTCATCCAGGAACAGTCCCACCGCGCGAAGAATACCTTCGCCATCCTCAACGCGCTGGCCCAGCAGTCCGCGCAGGGCGCCCACAACATCGAGGAATTCCGCGATCGCTTGATCGCCCGCATCCGCGCGCTGTCATCCGCCTACAATCTCATGTCCGCTGTCGCCGGTGACAATCCTGTCGAACTCGGCCAACTAACCGCTGCCGTCCTCGCTCCCTTCCGCGACACCTTTGCCAATCGCCTGAACGTCGCCGGCGGCGACGTTGCGGGCCTTGCGCCCTCCGCCACCATTCCCATCGCGCTCTGCCTGCACGAACTCGCTACCAATGCCGTCAAATACGGTGCGCTGTCATCGTCAGAGGGCAGGGTGAACGTCTCATGGTCAGAGGCGACGCCCGGCGTCATCGTCCTCAAATGGGTCGAGTCCGGCGGGCCCCGCGTCGAACTTCCCCGCGCCTCGGGCTTCGGCTCGCGCCTCATCAACGCCGCCCTCAACGGCGTCCCCGGCGGCAGCGCCATCCTGAAATTCCACGAACAGGGCGTCACCTGCGATCTCGCGTTCAGCAAGCAGTAGCCCGCTCAGGCTTCCTCGCGCTTCCGCCTCACCCGCGACAGTATCCGCCGCCAGATCGACCGCTTCGGCGGCGCGCGTGGCGTCAGGCGCGTCGTCACGAAATCCAGGATGCGGTCCGGCACGCTGATCAGGCACGCCTTCTCCAGCCCCACAAACCCGGGCGAGGAATTGGCCTCGCAGATGCGATAGCCCTTCTCGTCATAGAGAATGTCGATCCCCGCAATATCCAGCCGCAGCGACTTCGCCGCGTCGATCGCCAGCTGCGCCATCTCCACCGGCGCCTCGATGCACTCGCCAACGCCGCCCAGCGAAATGTTCGACTTGAAGTTGCCGTTACTGGATCGCCGCTCCATCGCCGCCGCCACCTGGTCGCCCACAACCAGCAGCCGCACATCCCGCCCGTGGCTCGTCGCGATATACTGCTGGAAGATGAAATCCGTCTGCGAACCCACATCGCCCAGCAGCATCGCAAGGTCGTCAAACTGCTCCCGGTTCTGGCACAGCACCACGCCCGCCCCGCGCGTCGAGCGCAGCTTCTTCACCACCACGGGAAATCCCAGCTCCCGCTCGATCACGTCCACATCGACCGGAAACTTCGCCAGAATGGTCTTCGGAATCGGCAGGCCAGAGGCCGACAGCAGTTGCAATGTCTGAAGCTTGTCCGCGCACGCCTCTACCGCCTCCGCGCCATTGATCAGCGGCACGCCCATCCGCTCGAACTGCCGGATGACGGCCAGCGTGAAATAGCTCGTCTCGCTGCCCGTGCGCGGAATGATGAAGTCCGGCCGCGACAGCTTCCCGCCGCTGTATTCGGCTTTCCAGTCCCGCTCGGTTGAAACGATCAGCTCGAAATCGCGCGGCCGCAGAACATCCAGCGTGATCCCGCGCTGTGCGCCGGCCTCGACAAAGCGCTGAATCTCATGCGCCTCGGGCACGCCCTCTGCGACATCGTTATGAAACAGAAGCCAACCGCGCATGCCTGTGGGTCCCGTACAGCACTCGCCCCCGCAAGCATGCCCTCGTCTGATCTCGTCCGATTTCCGGGCATGACAACCAGGATAGACGATTTTGAGGCAACCCAGGCTAAATCGCCTCGTGACTTGCACGCGCAACGGCGCTGTGACTCGCCCGCGCATCGCGCGAGAATGCCGGAAACTCGCTGTACAAATCCGAGGGAAACAGACTCATCTGTTTCCAATGATCTCAAAGACCTGGCCCGAAAAGATGAGGGAAACAGGACTTCCAATCCCATGGCATCATGCGCGGCCGTAGAATGGTCGCCATGACACGAGCACGAACCGCATCATACGGAGTCGTTACCCCGCCGCCTCTCGATCGTTGGATCGATGCGGTGCTGATGCTGTTCGCGAGCCTCGTGCAAGGCGTCGCCGCGACGTTCGGGATGCGCAGGCGTAGCAGCATCGGTGATTGGCACACCGAAGCTGAGGCGCCCGCTCTGCCCCAGACGAAGCCCGACATTCAACTGGAAATCACCAGCCCCAACCACGGTGTCATTCTGGGGCTTGTCCCGAGAATCCCGGTTGGACCAACGCGGGGACAAGCAGACACTCCCCACGAAACCATCAACCGGGATTCTCGGGACAAGCCCGAGAATGACACCGTTGATGTTGATCGACTGGTCACAAGCCTCTCGATCCGCCTTCCCCGCGACCTGTCTTCTGAAGCTCAAAGAGCGCAGGGAGAAGGCGGGGGTCCGGTCAGCGCGCGCAGCGCGCTCCCGACACGCACAATCTCTCCCCGCTCATTCCGACGAACGTCGGAATCCCGGGCCGACCATGCGCCTTGTTCCGACCTGCAGCTTCAAGTCTGCATCCGCAGGCAAACCGTTCCTGCATTCCGGCCCTCGCCGGAATGAGCGGTGAACGCTGCTCGCAATCAGCCTGACCTAACTCAGGCCCACAACAGAACACCCACCCCCGCGGCTTCACCGCGAGGATCGCCCCGCCACGTCTATTTCGCGGGATACTTCGCCACGTTCGCGCGATCGCCGCTCCAGATCGCGGCGCCGTCCACCGGATAGGCCGCCAGCACGGACGCTTCGAGGTTCATGTGCCGCTGGCCCTTCACCTCGAACAACGCCTCGAAGTCCCCGTCCTTCGGCGTCTTCTGTTCCACGCGCTTCAGCCGGTCCATCTGCGTCACCGCCTCGGCGACGCCCATCACGGCGGTGTCGCGTGATCCGGACAGGATCACGATCCGGTTGCCCGTCGGGCCCTCGAAGCTCGAGAAGAAGCCATAGTCGCGATACATGTCGTTGCTCGACGCCACGACAAACGCTTCGCTGGTGTAGCGCCGCCCCGTCTCCTGATCGATGATCTGGTCATAGCTGGCCCCGATCGCGAACCGCGAATTCGCGAACACCGGATCGCGCAACGGCCCAAGCCCGCTCAACAGGCCGACATAGATGATGTCGTCCGTCTTCATCCGGTCGAGCGGCAATTCCGATGACAGCGTCACCTGCACCTGCCGTCCATCTCGCAGCAGCGGCGCAAGGTCCGCCAGCGCAAACGCCGCCGACGCCGGCAGGTATTGCAGCGCCACGTCCGAATAGCGGTCGAAATCGTGCGGGTTCTTGCTCTGGCTGGTAACCAGGTCTTCCTTCGAATTGATGGTGAAGTCGCGGATCAGCCGTTTCAGCTGCACCCGGTCTTCGTACTCGCCGAACATGTAGTAGTCGCCCACCACGATCAGCAGCGGCCGCTTGCTCTTGGCAACGTCGGCCCAGATGCTCGTCGCGCCCAGCTGCTTCTCGATCTGGGGTTCATGCCCCGCCAGCATCGACCACGCCGCGATATTCCCGCCGATCGCCACCACGGCCACCGCCGCCGCGACCAGTCCCCAACTGAACCGCTTCTTCCGCGCCTCTGCCGGAACAGGCGACGCGAGGGCTTCGTCATCCGCCGCCATCGGCTCGGCGCCCTCGGGCCCGACGCTGGCAATGCGATAGTCGCCCTTCGGAATGTCCAGCCGCACATCGCCCGGCGCTCCGTTGCGCAGGTAGAAATCGTCCAGCCGCTTCCGCAGCCGGTGGATGTACACACGCGCCACCGGGTCGTCGCGCAACGCCTCGGCGTCCGCCTTGCCGAACACGGTAAAGGCAATCTCTGCTTCTTTCGGCGGCCGTCCCTCGGCCGAGCGCAACGCGAGAAAGTCGAACAGCTCCAGCAGTCGTCCCGACGTCCCCAGCACGCCCGACTCCCGCACGCGCGCGATCTCCGCCAGCGTTGCGGCGTCGAGCGAGTTGGCAGGTTCGAGGGCAGTAACGGTCATGTAACGTCCGACAAATCCGGTGCTTGGTGTAGCGCGTCCGGGCCGGGCGTGTCTCGCCCGAATGTCTTCACGTTGTGGGTAGTCTCGGCAAAGTCGCAGCGCGATCAGGCTTTTTCATCAGCAGGCGTGCGGCTTCGGCCGCGTCTGGCCTGCCCGGATGCGCGACGTCGGAAAGGGCACACTCTTGCGTCGGGCGAGCCGAATGTCTCAGCCCGCCTTGCGGGCGGCGCGGTGTTCCAGCTGCTGTTGCATCTGCCCGCACACCTCATCCAGTGGTTGCCGCAGCTGGTTCAGCAGACCCAGCGCGCTGACCAGGTCGCCTGCCTTGCCCGCCGTCTCGATCCGCTCGCAATGCGCGGCCACGCGGGCGGCGCCGGCCGAAAGCGCCATGGATTTCAGGAAGTGCGCCTGTTTCGCGATCGCGGCAGGATCGCCCCCCCGCGCCAGCGTCTCCAGCTTGAACGCCGCGTCCGGCGCCTGTCCGAGGAACAGTTTCCAGACCTTGCCGACCACGTCCCGGCCATTGCGCTGGCCGACCGCTTCCATGGTCGCGACCGCATCCGGGTCAATCGCCGGCGCTTCGCCAGCCGGAGCGGTGTCCACCGGCTGCTCAGCCGGTTTGTCCGCCACAACAGGTTCCACGACCGGCGGCACGATCCGGCGCGTTCCGGCGCCTGCATCCTTCAGCGCCTCCATCAGCCGCGCCGAGGTGAAGGGCTTGGTCATGTGCCGGTCGGCGCCCGCCTGCGCCCACGCTTCGGCATCCGCCCCGCGCACCTGCGCCGTCAGCGCCACCACGAATGTCCGCTTGCTGTCGCCTTTTGCCTCCGCCTCGCGGATCAGCCTGGTCGCCGTGAACCCGTCCATCTCCGGCATCGAGCCGTCCATGAAGATCACGTCGTAGACCTTGCCCGCCGCCGCCTCGACCGCTTCGACACCGTTGGCAACAAAATCGCCTTCCGCGCCGAGGCTCAACAGCGCCTCGCGCAGCACTTCGCGGTTCACCGCATTGTCGTCCACCGCAAGGATCGACAGGTGCCCGAACGTCTCGCCCGGCCCCGCCACCGTGGCCGACGCCAGCGCCGAAGCGCCACGATACTCGCCCCGCTTCGCCCGCGCGATGAAATCCCACAGCGACAGCCTGCCCAGCGGCAGCGGCAGCAGGTCCGCTGCAATACGATCCCGGATCAATCCGTCCGCGTGGCTATCGCCCACATCCGTCAGGCACACATTTACCGCGCCCGGAACGCCGCCAACCTTGGCCAGCTGCTCCGACAGGCACAGCACGACCTCACCCAGCAACGCATCGCGCGGAGACGCAATCACACGCACTTCGATGCCCGCATCCTTCAGCGCCGCCGCGATCATGCCCTGCAGCACCGGCGAGGGCAGGGACAGCGCCACGCGCAATCCGCCAACCGTCGGCGCAACCGGCGCCGCTTCCTCGACCGGCATGGAAACCACTGTCGCAAACGTCGATCCCTTGCCGATCTGCGACGTGACGATGATTTCGCCGCCCATCGCGTCGACCAAGCGTTTGCACACCGTCAGGCCAAGGCCCGTGCCGCCAAACCGCCGCGTGGTCGACTGGTCCGCCTGGCTGAACGCCTCGAAGATTGCCCCAATGCGCGACTGCTCGATCCCGACGCCCGTATCCGTCACCGCAAAGCGCAGCTTCGTGTTCGCGCCATCGGTTTCCGCCGTCACGTCGATGGTAACGCCGCCGCTCTCGGTAAACTTCAGCGCGTTGTTGACGAGGTTGGTGATCACCTGGTTCAGTCGCGTCGGATCGCCCACCACCTGCAGCGGAACCTCTGGCGCAATGCGCACCGCAAGGTCCAGCCCCTTGGACCGCGCCTTCTCCCAGAACAGGCTGGCCACGTCCTCCACCATCCGTTCCGGCGAGAACGGCACGGCCTCGAGGTCCAGCTTGCCCGCCTCGATCTTCGACAGGTCGAGAATATCGTTGATGATCGTGAGAAGGCTCGCGCCCGAGCGCGTGATGATCTCCGCATAGCGCCGATGGCGCGACGAGAGATCCGCCGCCGCCAGCATCTCGGCCATCACCATCATTCCGTTCATCGGTGTCCGGATCTCGTGGCTCATCGTGGCGAGGAAGTCGGACTTGGCGGCGTTGGCGAACTCCGCCTCTTCCTTGGCCAGACGGAAATCGCGCGTGCGATCCTCCACCGTCTGTTCCAGCGTCTCCATGTGATTGGCGATGCGCTGGTCGCGCTCGCGGATATTGTCGATCATGCCGTTGAAGGCATCGCCCAGCACGCCCGTCTCGTCGCGCTGCTTCGTCGGCGGCATCCGGCGCGAGAAATCCTGCTTCGCGCCCACCTCGGCCATCACGCTGGCCAGCTCGCGGATCGGCCTGGTCATCCGCCCGATCAGCACCTGCGCCACGACAAGGCTGCCCGCGATCGCCGCCAGCGCCGCCAGCGCGGTCCAGCCGAGCGTTGCATAGAGATCGCCACGCAAGTCGCTGATATCCGCCAGCACTTTCAGCTCGCCGATCCGCTGCCCGCCCTGAACGATGGGCATGCGAACCGAGCCGCGATCCGCCGTCAGCAGCTCGAACCCATCCAGCGTGCGCAGGTCCACCGTCTTGCCACGCAGGGATGCGCCCGTGCCAAGCTGCGCGAAGATGTTCCCGTCGGCGTCCTCAATCGCCATGTAGATAATCGACCGCACGTTCTGCATGCCACGCATATGCTCGTAGGCGGCGTTGCGGCTGCGCATGCCAAGCGGGTCGGAAAGGGCGGCGGCATAGGCGGAGGTGGCGGCCTCCAGCGTTTCGGCGCGCGCGTCAGCAGCCTGCCGCAAATCGCGGAAAGCCCCTGCTACGGATACGGACATTACAGCGACAAGGATAACCGCCGCGATCATCAGCGACAGGCGGAACCGGATCGACCGGCGGAAGGGAACCGCAAGAATTGCCATGGTTTTTCGCGCTATCCCCGTTTGCGCTCACCTTGTCACTTCCGGCTAATCACCCGGTTAACAACGCGGTCAATGGAACCCGGATCTGTCGAATAGCGAGTGAACTATTCATTCAGTCACAGCCGCTAGGACGTACACGGAAGTTCCGTGCGTTGGGGGACGTGCGCGGATTGAGGCAGGAGCCAACTTGCGCTCGTTCGCGCGCGACACGCGAGGGTCGATGATACTGTGGGCCGCAGGGCTCATGGCTGTCGCGGCCTTTGTTGTCGGCGGCATCGTCGACTACATGTCGCTGTCCAACCAGAAGCGCCAGCTGCAGGGCGTCGCTGATCGCGCGGCCATCGCTGCAGCGCAAGAACTGATCGTCTTCAAGGGCTCCGACGGCCGCGTCACCGCCGTCGCGCAGAGCTTCGTCAAGGCGAACTACACCCGCACCAGTCAGGCCACCACCGCGCAGATCATCGACGACGGCAAGGCCGTGAAGGTCACGGTCGTCGCCGAGCCGCAAACCTTCTTCCCCGGTCCTGTGGCGCAAGGGGTCAAGGAACTGACCGCTGAAGCGACCGCCGAGATCGCAGGCGGCGGCTTCGTCTGCATGGTCGGACTTTCAAATACGGAAGACTCGACGCTGGAGATGCACGACAAGGCGCGTGTCACGGCGGAGAAGTGCGCGATCTATTCGAACTCGCGATCCTCATCCTCGCTGCGCCTTCACAACTCGGCGCGCGTCAAGGCAGATCTCGTCTGTGTTGCGGGCGGCGTCACGGGTCCGAAATCCGCTGTCTCGCCCAACGAGCCCGTGACCGACTGTCCGCCTCTTGTCGATCCGCTGCGCGACCGCCCGGAGCCGAATGTCGGCGTGCTGACGTGCAGCAACATTCTCGGCGCCGGCAGGATCCTCGGCAAGGACCTGACCAACAAGGATGGCGGACTGCTCAAGGTCAAGGATCTCGTCGGTTCGGGCGGCTTGGTCGGTGGCGTCACCAGCGGCGATCTCCTCAAGAAGAAAAACCTGCTGACCAGCATCGCGAATGGCGACCTCGTCGGAAACCTTGCGCCGGGGATCATCGTCACAGGCAAGACGGAATTGTCGCCCGGCGTCTATTGCGGTGGCATCAACGTCATCGGCGGCGATGTGAAGCTGAAGCCCGGCACTTACATTCTCAACAATGGCGGCCTTGTCATCGCCAATGGCGGCAAGATCTCCGGCGACAATGTTGGCTTCTACCTCACGGGCGCGCTTGGCCTGTCCACCGTCCAACTCGCCCCCAGCAGCACCGTCTCGCTAACCGCGCCTCGCACGAGTGACATGGCCGGCATGCTTTTCTTCGAGGACCGCAGCGTCCTGTTCAAGTTCCCGCACATCATCGCGAGCAATGACGCCCGCAATCTTGTGGGCACTATCTATCTCCCGGGCAACACGCTCGAGATCAATTCGACGAAGCCGATCGCGGACAAGTCGGACTACACCGTCATCATCGCGCGCAAGTTCGACATGAAGGACGGTCCGGAACTGGTCCTCAACACCGATTATGAAAGCAGCCCGATCCCGGTCCCGGAGGGCGTCGGCAACAAGTCCCGCCCAATGGTGCGACTTGCTGCAGCGGACGGGCGTTAGCAAATGATCAGTAGCGTTCGCGTATGTCCTGACACCCTTATGCGTGAGGCAACGGCCTGACATGAGCTATAAGCAAGCACTTCTCACCGATGACGATCCGGTCTTCCGGGCGTTGACCGAAGACATGCTGCTCGACGCCGGTGTCGGCGTGGTCGAGACGGCTGAGAATGGCCTCGAAGCCCTCGCGCGCCTCGATGGCGGCCTCACGCCCGACCTGCTGGTCTGCGACCTCAACATGCCCGCCCATGACGGCGTCAGCCTGATCCGCTCGCTGGCCGACCGGAAGTTTCCCGGCAAGGTGCTGATCATTTCCGGCGAAGCCAGCGCCGTGATCGAAGCCGTCGTCAATCTCGCGCGCATGCAGAACCTCAACATCATCGGCTCGATCCGCAAGCCGCTGTCGATGGACGCCCTGACGGACGTGCTGAATCGCGCCGCCCCGGCGCAGAAACGCTATGGCGGCTTTGCGCCTGCCCAGCCGGCCCTGCTCGACGCCGCCATCGATCACGGCGCGCTGATGCCTTTCTTCCAGGCCAAGGTCTGCATGAAGACCGGCCGCATCGCCGGCGCCGAGGCGCTGGCCCGCATCGCGGTCACGCAGAACGAATTCGCCAACCCGGTCCCGTACATCGAGCTGGCCGAAAGCACGAACAGGATCGACGAGCTCACGCTCTCCCTGTCACGCGTCGTGGCGCACCATGTGAAGCGCTATGTCGTGCACGGCAATCCGATGCCGGTCTCGATCAACATCTCGCCGCTCTCGCTCGCCCGCCGCGACTTCCCGGACCAGATCGCCGCCGCGCTGGAAAACAACGGCCTCTCGCCAGCTCAAGTGACACTTGAAGTCACCGAGACGCGCCTGATGGAATACGGCCCCGACGCGCTCGAGACCATGACGCGCATGCGCATCAAGGGTTTCGGCCTCTCTGTCGATGATTTCGGCACTGGCTATTCCAACATCGACCGCCTGCGCATGTTCCCGTTCACCGAGCTGAAGATCGACCAGACCTTCACGCGCAACGTCTTCACCGATTCATTCGCCCGCGCCGCCGTGGAAACCAGCGTGCGGCTGGCGAAGGAGCTGGGCCTCAAGATCGTCGCCGAAGGCATCGAGACCGCAGAGATGTGGCATTACCTCGCCGGTCTCGGCGTCGATGAAGGGCAGGGCTATCTGATGGCCTATCCGCTCGCCCCGCCGGACTTCGTCGAACTGCTCGCGCGCGGCATCGCGCCGATCCAGGACCTCAAGCGCGCCTAGCGTGGAAGCTCGGGTAAGGGCTCCGGATACTTCGCCTTGTCCTTGCCCAGTTGCCGCGCGATCAGGTCCTCGCGCGCCATCTGCAGCGTCCACAGCACGCCTTCGCTCGCCTGCGGGCTTGGATAGGTGAAGGTGTTGATCGCGAGCGCCCGCGTCGCCATCGCCACCGCGCCCGTCAGCCCGTGCAGCTCACGGTTGGGTTTCAGCCCTGCTTCCCGGGCGACGCGCCCCACAAGGCGCACATAGTCCTCGGAGATCGCGCTCATCATCGGCGTCACCGCCTCGCGGATCTCCGGGTCGCTGCGCGAGCCTATGCGGATCTCGTTCAGCGCCATTCCTTCCGGCATGCGCTGCGTCGCTGTCGACAGGTCCATGATGTGACGATAGCGGTCCAGCCCCGCGGGAACCTTCGCCATCTCCTCGGCGCGGATGTGGTTCAGCTTCTCGTGCGCGTATTCCACCGTCGCGATGATCAGCGCCTGGCGCGTCGGGAAGTGGTGCATCATGGCGCCGCGGCTCACATGCGCCGCATCCGCCACCTTGATGTTGGTGACGGCGCCATAGCCCCAGGTGTCGAGACACTGGATCGTCGCCTCGAGGATCAGTTTCCGCGTCGCTGCTGAACGATCGGCATTCTTGCGGCGCTCAGGCTTTTGTCCGGTTGCCTGGTCGTCTTCCGCATGACGCGGAGAATCGTTTGGTAGAATGCGGGTTTCGTCCGCCATGTCGCTTC
>Ga0208492_1001823_pt1 | contig 11856 bp, 17 predicted proteins | sample Subbioar_CSW14AB_FD_184820 | JGI IMG/M metagenome (GOLD analysis project Ga0208492, IMG submission 184820) | Serpentinite rock and fluid subsurface biosphere microbial communities from McLaughlin Reserve, California, USA - CR12Mar_CSW14AB (SPAdes) | ecosystem: Environmental > Terrestrial > Deep... | reverse complement strand
CAATCGATATTCGCTGAACTTTCTGTGGAGTGAGGTGCAGAAGCTGGCGGGCGTGGAGTCGCCGACGGTGAGTGTGCCGTTCGGCTGAGGCGGGGTAATCGGCGGAAGCCGCGGGATGGGATTGGCGCAATGTTGCGCGGTGATGTTCATTCGGCGTTTGAAGGCTCTAGGAGTAAACGATGACTGACATCTCGCAAGGAGCTCCGATGGCCGTTGAAGGGTGGTGGCACCGCCTATTTCGAGTTCTTATCCTCGGAGCGACGATTGCCGTCCTGGGTTACTCATTGGCGATATTTTGCCAGTCAGCTAAACACCATTCATATTCGTATAACTTCGAGCCGAATTTCCAATCTTCTAAAGGAGAAGACGCCAGGTGTGAGGCCCAAGCTTCGCTAAACCTACTCTCCTGTGGAGAGTATTCGGATGGCGCAGAGTTATTGGCTCGCTATTTGAAAAGCAAAGGCGCGGATAAAGTCCCGGGAAGTACCGAGACCGTTGCCGAGTACTTCGAATCTCAACTTCGACAGGGGCACGGCGACACAGAATTGGCAGCGAACCTAATCAGGGACAGACAGCTTATCTCTCGTCGCCAAACGAATTGGGACACAACTAAATTGGTTGTAGCAACTGCCAAGGCGTTCGCAATGGCCGCTGCCTGTCTAATAATATTGTCTGCAATCTATAAAGCAGTCCTGTTTACATCTCACGGCCATACCCGACTCAGGAAAGAGTATGAGTGAACCTTCTGACCAGCCAATGGCGCGGACGCTTCCGCGCTACGCGCGTCAGCGCTGCTCATCGGCGCGTTAGACCTCATGAAGAAGGTTCTCATCTCGGCGGTCTTCTTCCTTACTTTCCTGTTCGGTGCCTCCGACGTGTATCTAGAGGATGCGCCGCGACAGCTGAATCAGTTGGTGCTCTGGATTTCAATCATCATCATTTCGGTTCTCATATTGGCGTGGGTTCAGCTCGATGCCAAAGAGCGGCAATTCCGAAATCCGAAATGGCTTAATGTTGGTGTCCTGGCATTCTCGCTTATCTTTGTTCCCATATATCTCTATCGTTCAAGACCGCCAGGCCAGAAGTTACGAGCGCTAGTCGGCTTCGTGCTCGCGCTTCTTGGATATATCGGGTTCGGCTATGCTGGCTCAATCGCCGCGTATCAGTATTTGGCGTAAAGGGCGGACAGAATTGTCAGCGGTCGGAAAGAGAAATGGCGTCATCCCGAAATCCACAAGGAGCAGAAACGCCGTGAGGTCTAACCGGCCAATGGAGCGGACGCACCCGCGCTGCGCGCTCTGGCGCCGCTCCACGGTGTGTTAAGCCGGATCATGAGCGATCGTAAATCCCTCGGTACGCTAATCGCGATTTTGTGATCTGGAAGCTCTGTACCGGCCCGCGACATGCAGATCAAGGGCCTCGCGTCGCCTCGCCGCCATGTACCTTGTGATACTTTGCTGCGAGAGCCAATGGCCCGATGCCGTCGTAAGAAATCGCCGCCGGGCCAGCCAATCGCGCTGGCACCGCTGTGCTGCGCACTCCGGCGCCCTCATCGGCGCGTCAGGCATCGGGGAGATAATCATGCGTGGTAGTTGCCTCTGTGGCGCGGTGACGTTCGAAATCGCCGGGACATTGCCCAACCTGTATCAGTGCCACTGCTCCTTGTGCCGGAAGCAATCCGGGGCGGCCGCCAACGCAGCGACCATAGTGCCGGAGGTCCAATTCATCTGGCTGAAGGGGCAGGACAAGATCAAATCCTGGCGCAAGGAAACGGGCTTCCGGTCGGATTTCTGCGCCGAGTGCGGCTCCCCCGTCCCGAATCCCTTGCGCAACAAACCCTACTACTGGATTCCGGTTGGGCTCCTGGACTCGACAGGGGTGAGCGTCATCGACATTCACCTGCACGTGGATTCAAAGGCCACTTGGGAAAGGAACCCAGATGCCGGAACCCTGTATGCAGAATCGCCCAACCTGGTAGAGCTGCTGGAATTGCTCGAGAGAAAACCCGATGCCTGAGCAGCCAATGAAGTGGACGGCCCGGCGCTGCGCGCTCCTGCGCTCCTCATCGGCGCGTCGGGTATAAGCAAGACCGTGATTCACGTTGCCACGAAGGAGAGCCCGATATGCGCCTGCACACTGTTCTGGTCTTGATTCTCGCCGTCGCCCCCGCCATATCCCGAGCCAAGGACACGGCATCGATTTTTGCCGGGATAAATACCCGCTCGGCGTGTGTCGAGAATCTCAAGGGCCTGGGTTCGGCTTCCATCATCTTCGACGCGCCGACGACGGACGGCGATGCGGAGAATCCGGGCCCGCACGGAGAATGGAGCTGGGACGCGCAGCTTGTCACGGAAAGCGGCCAGATTGTTCGTGTGCAGCTCCATTGCGCGTTGAGTTCGCCGATGCAACAGAGCAAGGAATTCAGTGGGCCGAGGCAGAGTATCGTGTCGGAGTTGGTCCGGCATTAACTGCGGGGTGACATTCGCCATAATGTGGGCGCAGGTCCGAGTTGATGGCGGGCCAGCCGAAGCAGCGAGCGCCTCCGCGCTGCGCACTCGGGCCCCGCTCGTCGGTACGTCGGGTTGCGTTGTGGAGCTTCGAGGCGGATATTCAATTCCCCAGACCCTTGGCAATCCATACTTCGCCAAGCCACCGATAACGAGATGCCCATGGCAATTGAACCCGATAACGAAGTACTTGGCGGCTGTTATTGCGGCGAGGTGCGATTCCGGGTGCCCGGCGAAGCGCGTCCACTCTTGTCGGGTTACTGCCATTGTGTGGGCTGCCGGCAGGCGCACGCCGCGCCGATGTATGCCGTGGCCTGGATACAGAAATCCGATTTCGGCATTACCCAGGGCGATGCAAGGCTGAAGTGGTATACGCGGTCTGAAGTGACACGAGAACATCTTCGGAGATATTTCTGCGAGAACTGCGGGACAAAGGTCTTCAATTCGTTTGAAGGCCCGTTCAACGGCCAACACGTTTCAGCAGCGGGCCTGTTTCCTTCGTTGTTTGATGACGAGTCACTGGCGCGTAGCCCGCGCTGGGCGCCGCAGATACATATGCACTGTGAGGAGAGCCTGATGGATCTTTCACAGCTCAATGACGGGCTGCCGAAACTTCCAAAGGGCGCCGACGCAACCTGACCAGACTATGACGCCGATGCTGCCGTGCCGCGCGCTTCGGCGCTGCTCACCGGTGCGTCAGGCGCCATCCAGAAGGGAGACTGAAATGAAACACCGTTGCCCCATCGCACTGCTGCTCGCGATCGTTGCCAACGCCGCCGTCGCGCAGAATACCGGCCCACCGGCGCAGTCCGACACGCGAGACGCCGCTGCAGCATTCATCGCCACCCAGCACTACATCGTCGGCCGCATTGGCACTGATTGCCTTTCAGCGGTCGGGCGGGAAGAGTCGCCGTCCGAGTTCGAACAGAAATGGAAAGACGACAACGCCAGTTATCTCGATGCAGCCACGAAATACGAGGCGGCTCGCCTGGACGAGATCTACGATCCGGCCGAACGCGAGAATGCCGAGGCCTCGTACAAAACGACGGTGCAGGGCCCCGGCGAGCTTGCCGTCAAGCAACTCCTGAGTGATCGCCCAAAGGACGAAGCGTGCAAATTCGCGCTGGAGATGGTGGACACCGGAAGTATGCATATTGAAGAGTACGCAAGGACGGCCAAGTTGCCCATCATGAAGAATCTGATTGAACTCGTTGAGTGGGCGAAGACCAACTAAGGGTCGCGACCGTGGTTGTTGCCTGGCCAGCCAATGGCGAAGGCACCTCGATGCTGCGCGCGCCGATACACTTGGCACGCAGTCGACCGCTATGAAATGCGTTGTCGAATTCGACCGCCGCGCTTCCAGTCTTCGTCTTGTGCACAGACCTCGATGGTCTCGCCGAACCTCGGTACCATCTTCCGCGCGTCCACCCATTCGTGATGCAGGGACGGTCCATGAAAGCGATTCTTGTCTTCGCCTTATTGCTGGTCGTGGCTCTGGCGACGACGAGTTGCTCCGTGTATCGCGCATCGCATCAGCCCTCGCAGAAGAATACCGGGGTCATGAACGCGGGCGCGCAGAGTCCCACCACCTGAAAGGACATTGACCGTGAACTCACCAACTCTTCCTGGATACCTGATTGCCACGTTGCGTGTGAAGGATCTCGAACAGTACATGCAGCGCTATGGGTTGCCGGCGATAGCGCAGCTGAACGAGATAGGTGCAGAAGTCCAAGTTGCGTCCGGGAGCCCGGACGTGCTCGAAGGGGATTGGGACTGCAATTGGACTGTCGTCATCCGATTCCCGAGCAAATCCGTGGCCACCGAGTTCTACAACTCGGCCGGCTACACGCCGCTTCGTATGCTCCGAATCAATGAACTCACCGATGGTGGGTCGGTCGTCATCGTAGAAGGTCTGGATGTGACGGCGTTCGGGTAACGCATGTCGGGTGACTCGGCGCTCCCCTGCGTGCCGCGCAGGTCGGCATGCTCACACGAGTGTCAGACAGGGAACATAGGCAGAGCCACTGTGAGGCGCTTACATGACGGACGTCTTCGAAGGTCAGTGCCAGTGCGGTGACGTCAGGTATCGAGTCAGCGGCACGGCCGCGACACTGTTTGCCTGTCATTGCACCGAGTGTCAGCGCCAGTCCGCAAGTGCGTTCGGAATGGCATTGTGGATAAAGGCCGCTGATATTGAACTGCTCAGCGGCGAGCCGAAGGAATGGATTCGCATCACGCCTGGCGGCAAGCGCATGGCGTGCCGATTCTGCCCCACCTGTGGCACGCGCCTGTTCCATCAGATGTTGGGCCAGGCCGGGATCGTGAGCATCAAACCGGGCACGCTCGACAATACGAAGGGACTGGCGCCGGTTGCGCACATATGGACTGCGAGCAGGCAATCCTGGATCGAAATACCGGAAGCCACTCTCCAGTACCCGCAGGGCCCGCCGGACTTCGAGGACATGTTCGCCGCCTGGGCGCAGGTGCAGGCCCGCACAGATGAGCAAGCGTAGACACTTCCGCCGCGCTCACCGGCGCGCTGGCGCGTGTCGGCGCGGCCGGGGAGGTGGGACACGAGTCGGCGTTGCACAGCCCACGCATCATCGCCACGCCATTGGTCCATCCCGCCGCGTGCCGCCATGAGCTTCCGCCAATACATCACCGAGCAGGTCGAAAAGCTCGCGACGCCGGCCGCACAGGCCGCCATCGCCAACCTGCTCGCCCTGTCACCGCTCGCCATCCCGCCGCTCATCGAGGAATTCTGGCGCGCGCGCAATCCCGAGATCCGTTCGACGGTGGTATTCGTGATCGCGCAGTTCGCCGATGAGTCCACCATCGAGTTCTTCATCGAGGCGATGGACGATGTGCATGAGCAGAGCTGGATGAATGCGCTCGATGGTCTGGTCAATATCGGCACGCCGGCGGTGGTCAGGCGCCTGACCGTCTTCATGATGAGCATGAATCCCGACGACATCCGCGGCGCCTGGACCATGGAAGCCATCGAGCAGATCAGTCAGGCCCTGGGCTGAGGCCTGACGATGCGCGCCGTGGTCGCGCGCTCAGTCGCCCTGCAGGCGACTCATGACATTGACGCGATGCCCGTCAGCGACCGGCTCAGGGATTGCCTCGAATCCCTGCGCGCTCGGCCGCAGGCGCGGAAAGGCCGGATGGCGAAACGCATCGCCGGGCCGCAATGCCTGATCGAGCCCCGCCACCAGGGGCGCGGGGGCGAGACCGGGGCGGGCGGCGAATACCGCATCCGCTCCGTACAGGCGCAGCGACAAGGTGCGGCGACGCTGGCCGTGCAGGGTGCTGCCGCCACCGTGCAGGGTGGAGGGATGGAAGATCACCACGTCGCTCGGGTCGACCGCCCAGCTGACGATGTCCCAGGCGGCGCGATTCGCCTCGATGTCGGGCAGGCGTGGCAGGCCTTTGCCGAATACCGGCGCGGTGTCGTCGGCGGCGTCGAAGGACGAGCCGTCGTACAGCGTTTCGCGCCACGAGCCGCGCACGAATTCCAGTGATTGTTCCTTCGCGACCGCTTCGAGGTTGATCCACATCACCGCCACATGCTCGCCTTCCAGGGCTAGATAAGGCGTGTCCTGATGCCAGGGCGTGCGACGGCCGGCGCCCGCTTCCTTGAGCCAGATCTGCTCGTAGAGAAACCACACTTCCGGCGTGCCCCACAGCGTCGCGGCGATGTCGGGAATGATCGAATCGACCAGCAGCGGACGATAGGCATGGGCGGCCGCGGGGTTGCTCAAGTCCTGATAGAAGGCGCCATCGGTGCCGGCGTACATCATGCAGCCCGAGGGTGTGGGATGGGCGAGACTCCAGTCGTAATACGCCGCGACCTTGGCCTGGGTGGCGTCGTCGAGCACGCCTTTCAGGCAGGTCACGCCATCGCGTCGATACTCGGCCGCCGAAGCGGCGATGTGTTCCAGCATGTCGTGATCTCCCCTGGCGAGCGCTGCGATATCTCCTCTCGATTGTAGAGAGCGAAACGCACGAGGGAATTGCCCGTAAGAGTGGGCTGTCTCCCCGTCGGCTCAGTGCGCGCTCGCGCCGCTGCGTCCGATGCCGGTGTTGGAGCGCACGTAGAGTTCTTCCCACATGTCTTCGGCGCGACGGTCGCGATAGCAGAGCGAGCCGATGATGACGGCGAGGAAGCCGAGCGGTATCGACACCAGGCCCGGGTTGCGCAGGCTGAACAGCGGCGCGTCGAGTCCGACCAGACTGGTGGTACGCGTGCCGAGCTTGGCGATTTCGGCTTCGGCGACCGCCACCGCCTTGTGCAGGTTCAGCAACTCGCCGCTCTCGTCGCCGACGCCGAGTTCCGCCATGCGCGCGAGGTGGCTATCGATCAAGGCCTGCTGCGTGGCACGGACCTGGGTCGGATACGTCATGTTGGGCGACACCAGCACGAGACCGATGGCGGCGGTGGTGCCGACCACCAGGCCCGCCACCACGCCGGCGGTATTGCAACGTCGCCAGTAGAGCGTGAGCAGGATCACCGGCAGATTGGCCGAGGCCGCCACGGCGAAGGCCAGCGCGACCAGATGGGCGACGTTCTGCCCCTGGGCGAGGATGCCGATCGCTATCGCAATCGCGCCGACCAGCAGCGAGCAGATGCGCGCGGCGCGGGTCTCCTCGGCGTCGGTCGCGTGCTCGCCCTTGATCACGCCGACCCAGATGTCGTGACTCATGGCCGAGGCCGCCGCCAGCACCAGGCCCGCCACCACCGCGACGATGGTGGCGAAGGCCACCGCCGCAACAAAGGACAGCATGAGATTGCCGAGCAGCGCATCCGGGCCACCGCCCAGGAACTGCGCAAGCAGGGGCGCGGCCATATTGCCGCCGCGATCGGCGGCGAGGATGTCGGTCGGCCCGACCAGCATCGCCGCGCCGGTGCCGAGAAACAGCGTCAGCACATAGAAGCCGCCGATGATCGCCATCGCCCAGATCACCGAGGTGCGCGCGGCCTGCGCCGAAGGCACGGTGAAGAAGCGCATGAGGATGTGCGGCATGCCGGCGGTACCGAATACCAGCGCCATGCCGAGCGAGATCTGATCGATGGGACTCTTGAGATAAAGCCCGGGCTCGAGGAAACGACGCCCGAGTTCGGCACCCGTCAGGGACGTCCCGGCGTCGCCCAGCAGGTCGGCGACGCGCGCCTGGATCGCGGCGTTGTCGATCACCGCCTGGAAATAGGCGGGACCACCAAACCCGTATTGCGCCCACACCAGGAACACCATCACCAGCGAGGCGACCACCAGCAATACCGCCTTGATGATCTGCACATAGGTGGTGGCGACCATGCCGCCGAACAATACATAACCCAGCATCAGCACGCCGACCGCGATGACCGAGTATTCGTAGTCGATGCCGATCAAGGTCTTCACCAGCACGCCGCCGCCGACCATCTGCGCCGTCAGATAGAAGGTTGCGACCGTGATGGTCGACAAGGCCATGCAGGCTTTGACAGTGCGTGGGTTGTTACGAAAGGCGAGGATGTCGCCCATGGTGTAGCGACCGATATTGCGGCAGGGCTCGGCGATCACCAGCAGGACGGTGATATAGGCCACCAGCCAGCCGACCGAATACATGAAGCCATCGAAACCATAGAGCGAGATCAGGCCGGCAATACCGAGGAAGGACGCCGCCGAGAGATAATCGCCGGCGATTGCCCAGCCATTCTGCAGACCGCTGATGGCGCCGCCGGCGGCATAGAAATCAGCGCTGGTCTTGACGCGCCGCGCGGCGCGCCAGGTCACGAACAAGGTCAGGCCGATGATCGCCGCGAACACCGCGAAGGTCAGTGGCCGCCACTGCGGCTGCACGGCCTGCGCGCAGGCTGCGTCGCTGAACAGCGCTAGCACGACTGCGCTGCGGCGGGCGAGGCCCGGCGTGAAACGTGGCGCAGCCATCACGACGCCTCTGCCTTGCGCGCTATCGCCGCCGCCATCTCGTCAAAACGCGCGGCGCGGCGCGCATAGAGCCAGGCCACGCCCCATGCCACCACGAATTGCGAGAGCGCGAACAGCAGACCCACGTTGATCGGGCCCCACACCGGGCGGCGATAAAGGTCGGTGAACCAGGCCGCGCCGATGGGCAGCAGAAAGTAATAACCGACCGCGAAAAACATCAAACCCCACAGGAAGCGTGTCTTCTGATCATGCAGGGCCTGAAAGGCCGGGTCGGCATGGATGATCACCCAGCGATTGTCATCGCGCTGCATGGCACAGGCACTCCTGTATTCGACGGAGCGGGAAGCCTACAGGATTTCACGCGGGCGGGTGAGCCGGCGCCGAGCGCTGCCTCTGCCGCGCACGACCTCCTGTATCGGGTGATGAGCGCGTGCCCTGGATGGTCATATCATCGGCAGCATCACCCCAGCGCAAAAGGCCGAGTCATGATGATCAAGAACCTCGTCACCGTGGGTGCGCTCGGCCTTGCCGCGAGCGCGATGGCCGCCGATACGCCACCGCCGCCGCCCAGCTACGGCGCGCCTGTGCCATTGGCCGAAGCGCGCAAGTGCGTGGCGGCGGCGCAGACCTACGCCACCGGCAAGCAGTGGCTGATGGTGATGACAGTGGTCGACAGTGGCGGCCATGTGGTGTTGACCGAACGCATGGACAACGCGCAGTTCGGCTCCGTCGCGCCGGCGCTGGCCAAGGCGCGCAGCGCCGCCGCCTTTCGCCGCCCGACCAAGGTCTTTGAAGACCTCGTCGCGCAGGGCGGCGCAGGCTTGCGCATCATGCGCCTCGAGGAAGCGATGCCGGTCGACGGCGGTCTGCCGCTGATACGCAAGGGCGCATTGATCGGTGCGATTGGCGTGTCCGGTGGCACGTCGGCGCAGGATGGCGAGGCCGCCGCCGCCTGTGTGGCGGCCTTGACGCCCTGAGGCCCAACCCGCGTGGAGCGCGCTCGCGGGCCGCGCCCGCGCCGCGCAGATCAGCGCGTGCTCAGGTACCTGACCAGTACAGAAACACGACGCTGGCACACACCACGACCGTCCAGCCTTCGAACGCCCAGCGCAGGCCGGCCGGCGCATGGCGCAATTCCATGAATTCGAGGAACACCAGGCGCAGCTTGATGAAGGCGATGATCACTACCGCCACCGTGCCATAGCGGAAGTCATCGCCAAAGCCCATGCCATGGCCGAATCCCCAGGACAGGCCGGTGGCGCCGACCAGCAGCAGCCAGACCGCGGTCGCGCGGTGAAAGAGCAGAGCGGCCATCGTTCTATCTCATCAAATAGACCAGCGCGAACAGCACGATCCACAGGATGTCGACCATGTGCCAGAAGCTCGCGCCGCTTTCGAGCGCACTCATGTGCGCGCCGAGCTGCGTGCCGCCGCGCAGCCTTTGCCACAGATACGCCAGCACGCCCATGCCCAGCGTCACGTGCAGCAGGTGGATGCCGGTCAGCATGTAGTAGTACATGAAGAAGTCGTTGCTGGTGATGGTGAGCCCGGCGCGTATCTTTTCGCCGTACTCGAAATATTTGACGACGAGAAAGCCTAAGCCGCACAGGAAGGCGCAAGCCAACAGCGCGCGCGCCCGTGGCGCGTGATCCCCGCGGGCGGATTCGACCGCATGCACCACGAACCAGGAGCTGGTCAGCAGCAGCAGGGTGTTGAGCGCGCCATAGGTCTGATTGAGGCTGTGCTGGGCCGCGGCGAACAGTTCGACGTCGGCCGCGCGGTAATAGACGAACACGGTGAAGAACAGGCCGAACATGACCATGTCGCCGAGGATGAAGAACCATACCCCGGCCTCACCCGGAATACGCCCGCCACGGCTCGCCGCGACCTGCGGAACACCCATCGTGAAGATCTCCGCTGCGTGCTCTTAACGTGCGCCTGCCGGCTGCGCTTGCGCGATGATGCCTTTGCGCAGCAGTGCGAACATCACCACGTACCAGGTGAAGAACACCACGAACGGCACCCAGAACGCGAACAGTCCATTCCAGGCGAAGGGGCCGGTCTTGAAGAAGGTCAGCAGGCCGCCGGGCAGGAACAGCACCGCGACCCAGAAGTTGAGGTAGGCCACCCAGCGTGGAAACACCGGCTGCGTGCTGCGGTCGCCGAGGACGGCCAGACCGATGGCGATGTTCTGCACCATGAAGGTCGTGAAGGGCATGAGGAACACCATCCAGCCGGCATCGTTCATCAACTGTATGAGTTCGGCATCGCGCTCGGGGCGAAACGCCGCGATGCTCCACAACAGACAGGGCATGATGAAGAACACCACGCCGAGCGCGCCGCTCGCGAGCTGCAGGTAGGACAGCACCGAGGGGCCATCTTCCATGCGCTTCATCTGCGCCGATATCACTGCCGCGAACGGCAGGATGCAACCCGACGCGCCCATCATCACCAGCAAGCCCAGGCGAATCTGGTTGGTGTGTTCACGGTACATGGTCGCGACATCGAGGGCGCTGGCATTGGGCGAGGGCGGCGGCATGAAATGACTGAGCGGCCAGAAGCCCAGCGTGAACAGGATGGCGAACGCGACGCCACACCAGGCACAAAGCAATTGATTGCGTGTATTCATGTTCTCCCCCTCTCAGTACGCGGTGCCGCCCGCCGTTCTCAAGGGCGACGGGTCGGTCGCGCCCCAGCATGGCACACTCGTGCGCAGCGCGACAGCGCGGCCATGGCCGCGGCAGGCCCTTGGCTCGCGATGACGACTTGATCGCCTGCCGGGACGGTTTATCCTGCAAACTCCAACAACCACTCCCCAGACGGGCCTGGTTACTCGAATCGCAGGCGGCAGAAAGGGGAGCCGGTGGGCGCGCAAAGTCTGAGACATCACGGTCGGCAGGACGCTCGAATCCACCCCTCGTCCGTCTCATCGTTCGGCCTCACCACGTCAGGCCGACATGGATAACACCGCCCGCGAACGCCAGCGCATCGCCTACGAGACGCTGGTCAGCCTCGAGTTCGACATCGGCGTGTTCGCCGGCATTGCGCGCGTGGTTGCCCAGGGCCTCGGCTTTCGTGGCGCCGGCATCGCCCGCCTCGTCGAGGCCGACACCCAGCTCGAAACCCTGGGCCTGTGGTTCGACGGCGCGGTGGTGCCTTCCTTCCGTTTCTCACTGGCCGGCACGCCGTGTCAGGAAACCCTCGCCCATAGCGAATCGATCATGCTGATCGACAACGCGCTGTCGAGCCGTTTCCATATCGCCTGTGCATTCGACGGCGTGCAGTTGGAAAGTTACTACGGCGTGCCCTTGCGCGACGATGAGGGCAAAGCCATCGGCGTGCTGTATGCCATGGATGACGTGCCCCACCATGGCGATCCGAACGAGGAAGCCCTGATGAAAGTGGCGGCGGCGCGCGCGCGC
>Ga0208492_1001822_pt1 | contig 11869 bp, 15 predicted proteins | sample Subbioar_CSW14AB_FD_184820 | JGI IMG/M metagenome (GOLD analysis project Ga0208492, IMG submission 184820) | Serpentinite rock and fluid subsurface biosphere microbial communities from McLaughlin Reserve, California, USA - CR12Mar_CSW14AB (SPAdes) | ecosystem: Environmental > Terrestrial > Deep... | reverse complement strand
CGCCTGCGGCGGCCGACCCCCGATCAGCCGGGTGTCACCAACCTCATGACCGAGTACATCTAGAGGCGGATCAGGCGGTGTCGCCCTGCTCGGCCGCCTGCACGAGGCCCTCGAGGCGGTAGCCGAGCCAGTCGTACACGCCGTAACGCGGGTCGTCCGGGTCGTGATCCTGATCGTCCTCGACGATGCCGAGACGGTTCGCGATCACCAGGCGCACGGCGGCCAGCGTGCGCAGCCAGGACTCGATGCTGTCTCCCTCGAGCGACACGTCGACCGGCGCCAGCTCGTCCTCCACCCGCTCCACCCGGGCGAGGTCGTCGAGCACCACGCGCGCGTCGTGCGCGCGCCGGCGCAGCAGGTCGGCCCGCGTGACCGCGCGGAACTCGCGGGACGCCTCCGGGTCCTCGGGATACACGTCCGGCGTGAGCCGCTCGATCGCGGGATCCGGGAGCGTGGGCGTGCTGTCCACGAGATCCGCGAACTGCCGCACGAGGTCGGCGAGGTGCGTGACCTCGATGCGGGTCAGGGTCAGCAGGACGATCCTGTCGCTCACGGGGGGCTCCTCCGTACGGTGGCCCACAGGCCGTAGTCGTGCATGGCCTGCGCGTGCAGCTCCATCTGCTCGCGGGCGCCTTCGGCGACGACCGCGTGTCCCTCATTGTGGACCGCGAGCATCAGCTGGGTCGCCCGCTCGACGCTGTACCCGAAGTACTCGCGGAACACGCGGACGACGTAGCTCATGAGGTTGACCGGGTCGTTCCAGACCACGGTCTGCCAGGGGACGTCGGCGGCCTCCTGCTCGTGGAGCCGGACGTCCTCATGGAGGTCGGGGAGCGCGGCGCCGGCCATCACGCCCACCCCAGCTCGTGCAGGCGCTCGTCGTCGATCCCGTAGAAGTGCGCGATCTCGTGCACCAGCGTCGTGTGGATCTCGTCTCGCAGCTCGTCCTCCGTCTCGCACGCGGCGAGATGCGGCTCGCGGTACACGATGATCCGGTCCGGGAGCTCGCCCATGCCGTATCGATCCCGCTCGGTGAGCGCGAGCCCGTCGTAGAGCCCGAACAGATCGAGCGATCCGTCCTCCGGGCGATCCTCGACGACGAACACGACGTTGTCCAGCCCGTCGACCATGTCGTCGGGCAGCCGATCGAGCTCGTCGACGACGAGCCGCTCGAAAGCGTCGGCGTCCATGTCGATCATGAGGACTTCCGCCAGGAGTGAGTGGGGTGGCTGACGGGGCTTGAACCCGCGACCCCCGCGACCACAACGCGGTGCTCTACCAACTGAGCTACAGCCACCGTGGCCCCCGATGTCTCGGGGACAACCTCTTCATTCTGTCACATGTCCGAGGCAAATGACGAAACGACCGACGAAGCGATCGCGCGTGCCGCGTCGCTGGTGGGACCCGGCTCGGCCACGAACACGGCGCGACGGTAGTACTCGAGCTCGCGGATGGACTCCAGGATGTCCGCGAGTGCGCGGTGGCCGCCGTCCTTCGCGGGCGCGTGGATATACGCCCGCGGGAACCAGCGCCGCGACAGCTCCTTGACGCTCGAGACGTCGACGTTCCGGTAGTGCAGGTAGGTGTCGACCTGGGGCATGTACTTGGCCAGGAACATCCGGTCGGTGCCGATCGTGTTGCCGGCCAGCGGGGCCTTGCGCTCCTGGGGGGCGAAGCGGCGGATGTACTCGAGCGCGAGGCGCTCGGCCTCCTCGAGCGGCACGCCGCCCGGGATCTCGTCCAGCAGACCCGACTTCCGGTGCATCTCCGTGACGAACTCGCCCATGTGATCGAGCGCTGCCTGCGACGGCTTGATGACGACCTGGAAACCGGGGTCGAGGATCCGCAGCTCGAAGTCGGTCACGACGATCGCGATCTCGACCAGCTCGTCGACCGCGAGGTCGAGGCCCGTCATCTCGCAGTCGATCCAGACGAGCCGGTCGTTCTCGGAGGCGCCTACCATGCGATCCAGCCTATCGACGGCCGCCGACGCACGCCGACGCGGGCGCTCTGCCCCCCAGGCAGGATTCGAACCTGCGACATTCGAATTAGAAGTTCGACGCTCTGGTCCAGCTGAGCTACTGGGGGTCATCGTCAAGGGTAGCGGGAGGTTCCTGGCGAGGCGTGCCGACTGTCCGCCGACGTTCCCGCCGCGCCGCGTAGGACTGTCGTGCGTAGGCGCGGCGTCGCTCCACGCAAAGGCCGCACTCGCATCTGTGGCGTCCGCGCGCGCCGCCGCCGTGTGGCACCCGGAAGCGCGACGGCGGTTCTAGGTCGGAGTCGTGGATCGGCGTGCCTGAGCGCTGGAGGAGCGCCCGTCGGAAACCGGCACGATCGGCTGTGCGCCGTCGATGACAGTTCGCGCAGACGACCTCGCACTTGGCGATCTCAGCTTCGATGGCGGACCAGGAGCGCGTCGACGCGCTCACGGCGCGCGCGATGTCGAAGCGCTTGTCCGTGCCAGGGAGGTGATCGAACTCGAGCACGAGGATGTCGGCCTCGCCGCAATCGCTGCAGGGATGACTCTGGAGGTGTTTCGCCACCCGCAGAAAATTCCGCTGCCGGTGCTTCGCCTGGAGTTCATACTTCCGCTCGCGATCCATGCCCGCGACATTAGAACATACCTCCGACATCGCTGCGGGAGTGCGCCCACCGATGTCAAGGGGTTCCGCCCATCCGTTCGCGGGCGTAACGTGCGAGGCGAGCGGAAGGAGTCGACGATGATGACGACGCACACACGGCGTCTCTATGTGGCGTACGGACCGAACGGGGCCGTCGGATCGATCCGGGAGGTCGACGACGGGTCCTGGGCGGTGACCATGAGCGGCGCGGAGGCGCCGATCGGTCAGTATCCGTCGCTGGACATCGCCAAGAACGCGTTGACCTCGCACCTGCGACCGGGGTCCGCACGCCCCGAGTTCCGGGAGCACTGAGCCACCGGAGCACGCCCGCTCGATGCGGGCGACGAACCCCGCGCTCGCCCGGTCATGCAGGGACGGGCGCGGGGTTCGCGCGTGCGCGGGGTGCGCGCGTGTCGAGCAGGCGCAGCGCCACGTCCACGCACGGGCCGATCAGCACCGCGAACGCGACCGTGCCCCAGCCCACCGTGCCGCCCAGAAGCCACCCGAGCGCCAGGACCGTGAGCTCCACGGTCGCGCGAGCGCGCCAGACGGGCCAGCCGGCCCGGCGATGCAGGCCGGTCATGAGCCCGTCCCGCGGGCCGGCCCCGAAGCGCGCGCCGATGTACAGGCCCGACGCGAGGCCGACCAGGGCGATTCCGCCGAACAGCGCGGCGATGCGCCAGCCCAGGGCGTCGATCGGCGGCATCAGGTCGAGCGTCACCTGCAGGGCCGCGCCGACGATCAGGATGTTGAGGATCGTGCCCATCCCCGGCCGCTCGCGGAGCGGGATCCAGGCGAGCAGCACGAGCGCGCCGATCAGGATCGTCACCCATCCGATGCCGATGCCGGTGCGCACGGACAGGCCCTCCGCCAGGACGGTCCACGGATCCAGACCCACGCCCGCCTCCACGGTCAGGGCCACGCCCACCCCGTAGAGAGGGAGGCCGACGAGGAGCTGGACGATGCGGCGGGCGAGGGAGCGGGGCGGCGCGGACGGGTCGGCGGAGGGTGCGGGCATGCCATCAGTCCACCGCGAGATTGGCCTTCGGTAAAGAGGCCAATCCGGCTATGGTGGCTCCATGCTCGACTCCCGACTCTCCGCCCGAGCGCTGGACGCGCTGCTCGGCCCCTGGCGCACGCGCGAGCCCGCCTACGAGGCCCTCGCGGATGCGATCCGGCTGCTGTGCCTGGACAACCGGATCGCGCCGCACACGGCGCTGCCCGCCGAGCGGGAGCTCGCGTCGCGCCTCGGCGTGAGCCGGACGACCGTGGCGGCCGCATACCGCAGCCTGCGCGCGAGCCGGCACATCGACAGCGTCCGCGGCTCGGGCAGCATCACGCGCCCGCTGGGCCGCCGCGACCTCGGCCGGATCGCCGCGGACGAGGGCATGGTCGACCTGCAGCAGGCGAGTCCCGCGGCATGGCCCGGGCTCGCGGCCGTGTACGCCGAGACGGCCGGCGATGCCCCCGCCCTGATGGCCCGGCCCGGCTACGACGTGACCGGCCGCCGCGGGCTGCGCGAGGCGATCGCGAGGCGCTACACCGAGCGCGGCCTTCCCACCGAGGCCGCGCAGATCCTGGTCACGAACGGCGCCCAGAGCGCGATCTCGCTGGTCGCCACGCTGCTCGTCGCGCGCGGCGACCGCGTGCTGCTCGAGACGCCCACCTACCCGCACGCCGCGGAGGCGTTCGCGCGGCAGGGCGCGCGGCTGGTCGGCGTCCCGGTGACCGTGGGCGAGGGGTGGGATCTGGAGCGCGCGGAGCACGCCATCCTGCGCTCGCGCCCCACCGCCCTGTACCTCATGCCGGACTTCCACAACCCGACCGGCGAGTCGATGGCGGTCGAGGCGAGAGGGCGGATCGCCGAGCTCGCGCGATCGGTCGGCGCCCACGTGATCGTCGACGAGACCACCGCGGAGCTCGGCGTCGAACGGGTGATCTCGCCGCTGCCGTTCGCGTCCGTCGACGCGGGCGAGGGCGTGATCACGCTGGGCTCGTTCGGCAAGACGGTGTGGGGCGGTCTGCGGATCGGCTGGATCCGCGCCGACGTCGACATGATCCGCAGGCTCGCCGCCGCTCGGCCGACCACGGATCTCGGCACGCCCGAGTTCGAGCAGGCGGTCGCCGAGCGGCTCCTGCCGCGCATGGGGGACATCCTGATCCAGCGGTCCCAGCTGCTGCGCGAGGGGCGCGACGCGCTCGTGCGCGTGCTGGGACCCGCGGTGCCGGAATGGGACATCCCGTCGGTCGCCGGCGGGGTCGCCCTGTGGGTGGGCCTCGGCGCCCCGCGCAGCTCGGCGCTCACGCTCGCCGCGCGGCGGCGCGGCCTGCTGCTGTCAGCCGGGCCCAGGTTCTCGGTCGGCGGCGGTCACGAGCGCCACATCCGCGTGCCCTTCACGGCTCCGGCGCCGGTGCTCGACCGCGCCGCGCTGATGCTGGTCGACGCCTGGCGCGACGTCGCCGACGGGGGAGCCGAGGCCGGCGAGGCCGCTCCGCTCGACGCCGTCGTCTGAGCCGCGCCGCTGCGCGTCACACGCGCAGGCTCGCGACCGCCTCGTCGGCCGACCAGAACTCGCCGACGACGAGGAAGCGCGCGGTGGCCGCCTGCAGCCTCTCCGCGCGGTACCGCGTGCCGAGCGGGTGCTCGACGACCCGCAGGTGGCCGATCACGGTGCCGCCGCGCCCCACGACGCGCCAGAGGGCGGCGCCGGCGCGCACGAGCGTCTCGCGTCCTCGGACGGCCGGGGCGGGGACCGGGATGACGGGCGCGGCTGGGGCGAGTGCGGTGTCGTGCATGAGTGCTCCTCTCGCGACAGACGGTACGGGGGGCCGCCGACATCGGCCGGGACCCCGGAACACCTGCGGACGCGTAGCGTTGTGAAGGATGTGCCGCATTCGGCGGCGAGAGGAGTTGGACATGCAGACCTTCGTTCTGGCCGGCGGATGCTTCTGGTGCCTGGACGCGGCGTATCGCGCGCTGTCCGGGGTCGAGAGCGTCGTCTCGGGCTACACGGGCGGAGCCGTGCCTCACCCGAGCTACGAGCTGGTGTGCACCGGCACGACCGGTCACGCCGAGGCGGTCAAGGTCACGTTCGATCCCGAGCGCATCCCGGCCGACGTCATCCTGGACGCGTTCTTCACGATGCACGACCCTCGGCAGCTGAACCACCAGGGGGCCGACACCGGCACGCAGTACCGCTCGGCGATGTTCCCCGCGGACGACGCGCAGCGCGAGCAGTTCGAGGCCGCGCGCGAGCGCGCCTCCGAGATCTGGGATGCGCCGATCGGCGACGTGGAGGGGACGATCGTCACCCGGATCGAGCCGCTCGGCGCGTTCTACGACGCGGAGGACTACCACCAGGACTTCTTCGCGAAGAACCCGAACCAGGGCTACTGCCTGGCGGTGGCCGTCCCGAAGGTCAACAAGGTGCGCGCCCGGTTCGCGGAGTACGTCGCCTGACGATCGCGGGGCTCGTCCCCAGGCGTCGGATCCGCCCCCGTTCCCCACGGAACGGGGGCGGAGCCGCATCCGGGGCCGTCTGTCGCGTCACAGTCGTCCCGAGGCCGACCAGCGGCCGACCGGAAACGTCTCCGGCGAGAGAAGGGACGACCATGGGCGACATCATCACGATCACCGGCAACATCGCGACCGAGCCCGAGCGGAACACGCTGCCGAGCGGCATCGCCGTGACGCGCTTCCGGCTCGCGAGCCCCACACGGAGGTACGACCGCGCGGCGAACGCATGGGTCGACGGCGCCACCAACTGGTACAGCGTCTCGGCGTACCGCGGGCTGGCCGACAATGCCGCGGCGTCGCTGCACAAGGGCGAACGCGTCGTCGTGTCGGGCCGGCTGCGCCTGCGCACGTGGGAGTCCGACGGTCGCAAGGGCATGGAGGCGGAGGTCGACGCCGACGCGCTCGGCCACGACCTGCGGTTCGGCACGACGGCCTTCCAGCGCACGGCGCCGCGCAGCGCGGCCGCGGACGCTCAGGGCGCGAGCGGCGCGCAGGAGGGCGTGCAGGACGACTGGGCGCCGGCGCAGTCCACCGCCGGCGCGGACGATCCCGAGGCGGAGACGCTTCCGGATCCCGAGCTCGCCGACGCCACGCCGTTCTGAGCCGCCGCGCGGCCACCCTAGACTCGGCGGCGTGACCCCGCGACGCGACCCCTCCGCGACGGCGAGCCGCCGCCCGAGGCACGGCCGCACCCGGGCGGGCGCCGTGGCGACGGTGCTCGCGACGGCCGCGATGCTCGCGGGGTGCGCCACCGACGCGCCCCGCCCGGGCCGGTCCGACGCGCCGACGGTCTCGGCCCCGGCCGCGCCGTCCGCCTCGGCGACGGCATCGGTCGCGCCGTCGGAGCCCGCGGAGGGGCCGACGGCACTGGTGCCCGACGGCACCGCCGCCGACAACCTGGCCCTCTTCACCGAGGTCGCCGAGCGGGTGTGGGCCTCGGACCGCCGCGCCGAGGGGCGTGCCTACGTCGACGCGCTCGTCGCCGCCGGATTCGACAAGGCGGCCATGCAGGTCACCGAGGACCTGAGCACGGTCGGCAACCCCGCTGAGTCCCTGCAGTTCTCGGTCCTGTGGGGCGACGAGTGCCTGGTCGGCCAGGTCGGTCCCGACATCGGCGAGGCCGTCACGCGAGTGCTGCCCGCCCTCGAGGAGGGCACCATGTGCCTGGTGGGGGAGACCCGTCCCATCGACTGGTGAGCCGCGGGTCGCCGCCGCGGCGCCGCGCGGGCCGCATGCGCCCCATCCGTCCAGGGTCAGCGCCCTAGACTGGGAGCCAAATGGCTGAATACATCTACTCAATGGTGCGCGCCCGCAAGAAGGTGGGCGACAAGCTCATCCTCGACGACGTGACGATGGCGTTCCTGCCCGGTGCGAAGATCGGCATGGTCGGTCCCAACGGCGCCGGAAAGTCCACGATCCTCAAGATCATGGCGGGCCTCGACACGCCGTCGAACGGCGAGGCGAAGCTGACCCCCGGCTACAGCGTCGGCATCCTGATGCAGGAGCCCGAGCTCGACGAGTCGAAGACGGTCCTGGAGAACATCCAGGACGGCATCGCCATCAAGGCGAAGGTCGACCGCTTCAACGAGATCTCCGCGCTGATGGCCGAGCCGGACGCCGACTTCGACGCGCTGCTGGCCGAGATGGGCACGCTGCAGGAGGAGATCGACGCGGCCGACGGCTGGGACCTCGACTCGCAGCTCGAGCAGGCCATGGACGCGCTGCGCACGCCGCCGGCCGACGCGGCGATCGCGCCGCTGTCGGGTGGTGAGCGCCGCCGCGTGGCGCTCGCGAAGCTGCTGCTCCAGAAGCCCGACCTGCTGCTCCTGGACGAGCCGACCAACCACCTCGACGCCGAGAGCGTGCTGTGGCTCGAGCAGCACCTGCAGGCGTACAAGGGCGCGGTCATCGCGATCACCCACGACCGGTACTTCCTCGACCACGTCGCGGAGTGGATCGCCGAGGTCGACCGCGGGCGCCTCTATCCCTACGAGGGCAACTACTCGACCTACCTCGAGAAGAAGGCCGACCGCCTCGAGGTCCAGGGCAAGAAGGACGCCAAGCTCCAGAAGCGCCTCAAGGAGGAGCTCGAGTGGGTGCGCAGCAGCGCGAAGGGCCGCCAGGCGAAGTCCAAGGCCCGTCTGCAGCGCTACGAGGAGATGGCGGCCGAGGCCGAGCGCACGCGGAAGCTGGACTTCGAGGAGATCCAGATCCCGGCCGGCCCGCGCCTCGGCAGCGTGGTGATCGACGCGAAGAACCTGAAGAAGGGCTTCGACAGCCGCGGCACGCTGATCGAGAACCTCAGCTTCAACCTCCCCCCGAACGGCATCGTCGGCATCATCGGCCCGAACGGCGTCGGCAAGACCACGCTGTTCAAGACGATCGTGGGCCTCGAGCCGCTCGACGGCGGCGAGCTGAAGATCGGCGAGACGGTCAAGATCAGCTACGTCGATCAGAACCGCTCCAACATCGACCCCGACAAGACGCTGTGGGAGGTCGTCTCGGACGGTCTGGACATCATCACGGTCGGAAAGACCGAGATCCCGTCGCGCGCCTACGTGTCGAAGTTCGGCTTCAAGGGCCCGGACCAGCAGAAGAAGGCCGGCGTGCTGTCGGGCGGTGAGCGCAACCGCCTGAACCTCGCGCTCACGCTCAAGCAGGGCGGCAATCTCCTGCTCCTCGACGAGCCGACCAACGACCTCGACGTCGAGACCCTGAGCTCGCTCGAGAACGCGCTGCTCGACTTCCCGGGCTGCGCCGTGGTCATCACGCACGACCGGTGGTTCCTCGACCGCATCGCGACGCACATCCTGGCGTACGAGGGCACGGACGAGAACCCGGCGCAGTGGTACTGGTTCGAGGGCAACTTCGAGTCGTACGAGGCGAACAAGATCGAGCGCCTCGGCCCGGAGGCGGCCCGCCCGCACCGCACCACGCACCGCAAGCTGACGCGCGACTGATGCGCCGCCTCCTCGAGCAGCGCGCATGACCCGCGTCCACATCCCGATCCACCGTCGCTGGGGAGACCTCGACGCGCTCGGGCACGTGAACAACACGTCGATGCTGAAGCTGCTCGAGGAGGCGCGCCTGCGCGCCTTCTGGCGGTCCGAGGATCCCGCCGACCAGGCGCCCACGGCCGTGTTCGACGCCGACGTGCTTGAGGGCGGCGGCGCCGTCGCGACCCTCATCGCACGGCAGGAGATCGAGTACCTCAAGCCGGTGCCGTACGGCCACAAGCCGCTCGACGTGCAGCTGTGGCTGGGGCGGATCGGCGGCTCGAGCGCCGAGGTCTGCTACGAGGTGTTCAGTCCCGCCGGCGGCGAGCCGCAGGAGCTCTACGCCCGCGCCTCAGCCGTGGTGGTGCTCGTCGACACCGCCAGCGGCCGGCCCACACGGCTTCCGGCGGCCGTGCGCGACGCCTGGGCGCCGTACGTCGAGGAGCCGATCGCCTTCGGCCGCCGCTGACCGCATCCGCGACGACCCGCGCGGCCTCAGGATGCGGGAGACTGGAAGACGGCCTTCTCGCCGACCAGGGAGCCTCATGACCATCAGCACCGCCGACGCCTTCGCGCGCGAGCGATACCCGTACCTTCGCGCGCACGCGGACCGCGTCTACCTCGACTCCGCGGCGACGTCCCAGCGACCGGACGCCGTGCTCGAGGCCGAGGACGCCTTCGCGCGCACCGAGTACGCGGCCGTGCACCGCGGCTCCAGCATGGCGACGGGTGAGGCGACCTGGGCGTTCGAGGGCGCGCGCGAGAGGATCGCGAGGTTCGTCGGCGCGGGGGAGCGCGAGATCGTCTTCACCGAGAACGCCACCGACGCGCTGAACGTGGTCGCCCTCGGCCTGTCGGACGCGTCCGCCGGGCTCGGCGCGCCCGAGCTGGCCCTGAAGCCCGGCGACGAGATCGTCGTGACCACGGCCGAGCACCACGCCAACCTCATCCCGTGGCAGCGCCTCGCGCGCCGCACGGGCGCGATCCTGCGCGCGGTGCCGGTCGACGAGCACGGCGTCTGGTCGGTCGACGACCTCGCGGCCCTCGTGTCGGATCGCACGCGGATCGTCGCCTTCGCGCACGTCTCGAACGTGACCGGCCACATCGCCCCGGTCGCCGACGTCGTGGAGATCGCCCGCTCGGCGGGTGCCCTGACCGTCCTCGACGCGTGCCAGTCCGCGCCGCACCTCCCGCTTGACCTCGGCGCCCTCGGGGTCGACTTCGCCGCCTTCTCGGCCCACAAGATGCTCGGCCCGACCGGCGTCGGCGCCCTGTACGGACGCGCCGAGCTGCTCGACGCGCTGCCCCCGGCGCGGACCGGCGGGTCCACGATCACCACCGTGACGCTCGACGACGCCGAGTTCCTGCCGTCGCCGCAGCGCTTCGAGGCCGGCACGCAGCCGGTCACGCAGGCCGTCGGCTTCGGCGCGGCCGCCGAGCACCTCTCCGGCATCGGCATGGACCGCGTCCGCGCGCACGAGGCCGAGATGGCCGGCCTGCTCGTCGACGCCGTCCTCGCCGTGCCGGGCGTGCGGCTCGTGGGCCCGCAGGCGGGCGCCGAGCGCGCCGGTCTGGTGAGCTTCGTCGTCGACGGCGTGCACGCGCACGACGTCGGCCAGTTCCTGGACGATCGGGGGATCACCGTGCGCACCGGACATCACTGCGCGCAGCCGCTGCATCGCGCGCTGGGCGTCGCCGCGACCACGCGGGCGAGCGCCTACGTGTACACGACCGCCGACGACGTGGCCAGCTTTGGCGCGGCCCTCGCCGAGGTGCGCGGATTCTTCGGAGCGGACCGATGAGCGCCGAGCTCGAGAGCCTGTACCGCGAACTGATCCTGGATCACTCCCGCAACCCGGTCGGCAAGGGCGACCCGTCCACGACCGCGCACACGCACCACGAGCTCAACCCGTCCTGCGGGGACGAGATCACGATGGGCGTCACGCTCGACGCCGACGGGCGGATCTCGGAGCTCGTGTGGGAGGGGCAGGGCTGCAGCATCTCGATGGCGTCCGCGTCGGTCATGGCCGACATGCTCGCGGGCGCGCCCAAGGCGGACGCACTCGAGCGCATCGAGGAGTTCCGCACCATGCTGCGCTCCCGTGGCGCCGGCGAGCCGCCGGAGTCGCTCGAGGACGCGGCGGCGTTCCAGGGCGTCGCGAAGTACGTGATGCGCATCAAGTGCGCGATGCTCGGCTGGGTCGCGCTCGAGGCCTGCCTGAACCAGGCATGAGGTCCCGCGGCTGATCAGCCGCGCTCGGGCACGCGCAGCATGATCTCCTGCGCCACCGTGGCGAGCAGCTCGCCGTCGCGGGCGTACAGGCGTCCCTGCGTGAGTCCGCGCCCGCCGCGCGCGCTCGGCGACTCCTGCACGTAGAGCATCCACTCGTCGGCGCGCCCGAAGCGGTGCCACCAGATCGCGTGGTCGAGGCTCGCGGTCTTGATGCCCGGCGTCGCCCAGGACAGCCCGTGCGCGCGGAGCACGGACTCCTGGATCGTGAAGTCCGTGAGATACGCGAGCGCCGCGCGGTGCAGCAGCGGGTCGTCCCCGATCGGCCGCCGCAGGCGCGTCCACACCGCCTGCCGGGGCGCGCGCTCCGCGGCCTCGAGGTAGATGTCGCCCTCGACGTGGCGCACCTCGATCGGGTTCGCCCGGATGATGAGGGCGGCCTCCGGACGCCCGCGCACGACGTCGGAGGGACCCGGCAGATCCTCGGGCCCGAGGATCTGCCGGG
>Ga0208492_1001821_pt1 | contig 11873 bp, 18 predicted proteins | sample Subbioar_CSW14AB_FD_184820 | JGI IMG/M metagenome (GOLD analysis project Ga0208492, IMG submission 184820) | Serpentinite rock and fluid subsurface biosphere microbial communities from McLaughlin Reserve, California, USA - CR12Mar_CSW14AB (SPAdes) | ecosystem: Environmental > Terrestrial > Deep... | reverse complement strand
CTGGCGACGTGGCCGACGATGTGTTCCGCCAGGCCGTCACGGCAGCGGGCCTCGGCTGCATGGCGGCGCTCGAAGCTGAAAAATATCTGGAAGGCATGCCTCATCAGGCTAAGCTCGCCGCCGAGTAGTCGGAGGCAGTCATGCGTTGGGCTCGACTTCTGGTGATCGCCTTTGCGGCGATATTGCTTGCTCCTGTTTCAATGGCTCAGGGCGACCCAAAAAAATGCACGGAAGCTGTGGCCGTCGCTCGCGCTGAAAAGCTCGATGGTCTCCTGCCAGTTGCCGGTGCGGTGCACGCACCTGGATTTGTCTACAAGGTGGACGGGCCCAACTGCCGCGTCATCAGCATTTATCGGATGCCGGCAAACCCGACCCATCCTTCTACGCCGGAAGACCTTCGCAAGCTGCGGCGTGAGAGGCCCTACGCGGGCGAGACAGCCGCGCCGTTCATCGCCGCACGATATGTCGATGATCATGCAGAGCGCCCATACAGCGCGCGCTGGACAGATCAGGCGAGATGCCCCGCCCTGTTGCCCGCGGTCGAAAACCTCGAGCCGATTCTGGCGCCGAAACTCCTCGGCGATGGCCCCTATCGTTACGGCTCATACAATTCAGTCACCGACCAACCGGTCATCCGCTTCTGGATGTCCGGGGCGGTCTGGCCACAGGACGATGCTGAGTTCCGGTTAGACTATATGCTCGATGATGGAAGTTCCGCCTCATTCGGCAAATGGCTTTTTGCAACCTTCGATGCACTGGCGCCGTGCTGGAGCGATGAGTTACCGGTCCTACCATGAGCAACGCAAATTCCTTTTCGACGTGGCTCGCCACGCTCCGCCCCACCGGCATCGAAGTCGTGCCGGGCCTGCATCGCGCCCTGCCCGGCAAGCTCGACGCCGCCGATGTGAAGCCCGGCGAACCCGTTCGCGCGGGCGGCTATGGCGAGGATCGCAGCATTTATTCACAGGCCCTGTTCGCGCCCGAAGGCGAAGAGCCGCGTACAATTCATCTTGGCATCGATGTTTTCGCCCCGGCGGGCACGGACGTCATCACCCCGCTCAACGCGCGCGTGCATTCTTCGCGTATCAATGATGCCGCGGGGGACTATGGCCCGACCATCATCCTCGAGCACACGCCCGTCTCGGGCCTCACCTTTCATACGCTCTACGGCCATCTCGATCGCGACAGCCTCAAGGGCCTGAAACCCGGGACAGCGTTCATGGCCGGCGAGAAGATCGCCGAGCTGGGCACGAAGCGCGAGAATGGCGGCTGGCCGCCGCACCTGCACTTCCAGATCATTCTCGAGATTGGCAGCGCCAAGGGCGACTATCCCGGCGTCTGCAAACGCAGCGAAGCCGAGCGATGGCTCGCCATCTGCCCGGACCCGGCAAAGCTTCTCGGCCTGCCGACGGCCTGATCTCCGCGCGTCCTACTTCGCGATCAGCGCGCGCAGCATCCACGCCGTCTTCTCACCGACGGCGACACGCTGCGTCATGAGATCGGCGGTCGCCTGGTCGCCCGCGTCCTCGGCAGCTTTCAAAGCCGAGCGCGCCGAACGGACAACGAGTTCATTGCCGCTTACCAGATTGGCGATCATCGTCTGCGCGTCGGGAACGCCCGTGTCGCCCGGCATGTCCGACTTGGCGCCCATCTGCACGCCGAACGGGGCATACTCACCCAGCGAGCGAATGCGTTCCGCAATCAGGTCGAGCGCCAGCCAGACTTCATTGTACTGCGTCTCGAACATCAGGTGCAGCGTGTTGAACATCGGGCCTTCGACGTTCCAGTGATAGCCGTGCGTCTTCTGGTAGAGGCCGTAGGTATCGGCCAGCACCTGCTCCAGCGCCTTCACGATCTTCTTGCGCGCCTTGGTCTCGATGCCGATGTCGATTGCCATGTCCGCTCTCCGGGATTGTGTCACACCCTAGATAAGCACGCGGCCCGGCCTGACAATCATCCTTTCGGATATGTCGCGGTGCTCAGGCGGCGGCCAACAGGCTCTCGAACATCTTGAGGCCGTCATTGCCGCCTTCCTGGCCAGCCATCGCCCGCTCCGGGTGGGGCATCATGCCGAGCACGCGCCGATTGTCCGACAGGATGCCCGCGATATCGCGCGCCGAGCCGTTCGGATTGCCGACATAACGGAAGGCCACGCGGCCGTCGCCTTCGAGGCGGTCGAGCGTGGCATCGTCAGCGAAGAAGTTGCCGTCATGGTGCGCGATCGGGAACACCACTTCGCGCTGGTCGCCATAGCCGGCGGTGAAGGCCGAAGCATTGCTGGCGATCGACAGCGCCTGCGGGCGGCAGCAGAAATTCAGCGATGCGTTGCGCAGCAGCGCGCCCGGCAGCAGGCCCAGCTCCGTCGCCACCTGAAAACCGTTGCAGATCGCCAGCACATAACCGCCGCGCGCCGCATGCGTTCGGATTGCATCGCCAATTGGGGATGCCGCCGCCATGGCACCCGAGCGCAGGTAATCGCCATAGGAGAACCCGCCCGGCAAGACGATCAGGTCCAGCCCATCCGGCAGGCCCGCATCCTTGTGCCAGACCATCGCCGGGTCCTTGCCTGTGACCTGCTTCAGCGCGGTCTGCGCATCGCGGTCGCAGTTTGATCCGGGGAAGACGATGACGGCGGATTTCATGGGCTTTTCCCTTGGGATGCGGTCCCGTTTCGGCGCGCCTGTAGCAGGTTTCCGAACGAGTCGCGAGGCCGCAAACCGCGCCGGATTGCCCATGTCCGGCCAATGGCCTAGGCTTCAGGCGTCAGAGAAAGGGGATCGCCATGCGGCTCGTTGTACCTGCCATCCTGCTTGCCGGCCTGATGGCCAGCGCCTGCGCCACCCAGAAGACCTACGCGACCGTCCTGGATGTCTGCTCCAGCGGCAATGGCACGGTGAAATCCGCAAAGGTCCTGAAGTCCAGCGGCGACGCCGAACTCGACAAGTACGCGGTCGAGAAAGTCGGCCCGTCCATGGTCTACACCGAAAGCACAGCTCTCACCTGCCGCCCGCTGACGGTCGAGTACAAGGTCGCCGGCGAAGCCTGAAACGTCCTTGATCCGCGCCCGCGCAGCTTTCGCCAGCCGCGACTTGCAAGCCGGCAGGCGGGGCAGCCGCCTTCGTCATCCGGCAGCCGGACCAGCGCTTCGCGCTCAGGCAGGGTCGCAGGCGTCTTGATGTCCCACGCCAGACCCAGGCGCTTGAGCACGAGGATCAGCCACCAACCCGGATCGGGCTGATCATGATCGAGTCCGAGCCGCGCCGAACCGGGGAAGGCGTGGTGATTGTTGTGCCAGCTTTCTCCCATCGACAGTAGCGCGGCGATCGGCACGTCGTGCCCCTGAACGCCGGCCCCGCGCACGCGCCAGCGCATCGGGCCTTCATTGTGGGCGAAGTAGCCGATCAGCCAGTGTCCGGTCACACAGACACTGACGCGCAGGGCGACGCCCCAGACAACCCAGCTCCACCCGCCCAGGACGAACAGCAGCAGCGCCAGCGGCAGCTGCTGGAGCATCCAGGTGCGCTCCATCCAGCGATACACGCGATCGTTCGCCAGGCGCGGCTCGAGCTGGAAGCGCGGCGGATGCGTGAGCTCCAGGTCGCAGTGCAGTTGCCAGAAGCCATCCCGCCAGAAGCCCTGCCGGTGACACAGATAGTCGTGGCAGTTAGTCTGTCGTTGCGCCCAGTCGCGCAGGTCGTGCTGGCGCATCAGGCCGAACGGCCCAGCCATGCCGACGAGCACGCCGGAATAGACCATGAGGTATTCCAGCCAGAGTGGACAGGAAAAGCTGTTGTGGATGAGCCGGCGATGCATGCCGACCGAATGGCCGTTGCACAGCGTGATCGCGCTCAACACCACAAAGACAAGAACGGCGCCCCAGCTGAACAAAAGCGGTGCACCGATCAGGCCGACCAGCGTCATGGCGCTGATCCAGATAGACTTCACCGGCTTCCATCGGACACGGCCTTCGCTGGGATCGGTGGAGCTGTCCGCGATGATCCGTTCAGAGCCCTGCGTCCAGTTCATGGCCTGCTCTCCTGTCAGCGCTTGTTCTTGAGCGCCCTGCTCTCTCGCTTCAGCGGCCGCGACACAGGACAGACTTCCTGCACGAAGCCATTGAGCGTGTTGACAATGTTCTCGCGCACCAGCGCGTAGCGAATGAATTGTCCTTCGCGCGTACCCCGGATCAGCCCGGCGTTTTCCAGGATCGAGAGATGCTTGGAAATCGACGGCTTGGTCATGTCGAAGCGCGAGGCGATATCGCCGGCCGTAAGCTCGGCCTCAGCCAGATAGGCCAGGATTTTCCGGCGCGTAACCGAGGCTATTGCTTCGAAGACAGCGTCCATATTTCACCATTTAGCCAACTAGCTAACAGTCTAACAAAGAGACTCAGGTGTCAACAGGCGCCCCGGAGCGCGGCCTATTTGTAGAAAATCACGCCCGCGCCCAGCGCGATCAGCGTGAAGCCGATGGCGTGCTTCCATGTCAGCGGCTCGCCCAGCACCCACACGGAGAAGCCGGCGAACACCACCAGCGTGATCACCTCCTGCATCGTCTTCAGCTCGGCGGCCGAATAGACTTGGTGCCCGATCCGGTTGGCGGGCACGGCCATGCAGTACTCGATGAACGCGATGCCCCAGCTCGCCAGGATCACCCAGTGAAGCGGCGAGTCCTTGAACTTCAGGTGCCCGTACCACGCCACCGTCATGAACACGTTGGACCCGACGAGCAGCGCGATGGGCATCCAGTATGCTGGCGTCATGACGTCTCCTGAAGGCGGTCACCCGATTTTGGACAGATTCTCGGCCCACGTTCAGGCACGGTCAATTCGGCCATGGAGCGCAAGATGAACAAGCTGATTGCCGCGGGAGCCGTGCTGCTTGCGTCGCTTGCCCTGACAGGCTGCAATACATTCGCCGGCCTTGGAAAAGACCTGCAAACCGTGGGCGGCGTGGTCACGGGCACGGCCGAAGGCGTCCAGAAAGGCGCCACACCGGCGAGCAAGGCTGCTCCACCGCCGGGCTCCACCACCCCCTCCAATTGCGAGCCGGACGCCAATGGCCTTGTGCTTGACGGCTGCCCGGCGCCGAAATAGCGCGTCCTCACGCCAGCTTGCGGAAACAGCCGCAAGAGGCCATCTTTCCCGCTCGGGACAACATCAAGGGGTAAACCTCATGCGCAAACTTATTCTTGTCGCCGTGATGCTCGCCACGCCGCTGATGGCGTCCGCCTGCAACACCATCGCCGGTCTCGGCAAGGACGTGCAGACCGTTGGCGACGTGATGACGGACTCTGCTGAAAAGACCAAATAGATCGCTGCGGGTCAGGGGACACCGCGTGTCCCCGCACCCGGCCCAGCGCGACCTCAGCTCGGCGCGTTGTTCAGCTCAGCTCGATCGAATAGCGCTCGACGACTGTGTTCGCGAGCAGCTTCTCGCACATGTCCTTCACGCGGACCTGCGCCTGCTCTTTCGAGAGCCCGTCTTCCAGCTCGATCTCGATGACCTTGCCACAGCGCACGGCCTGGACCTCGCCAAAGCCGAGCCGGCCCAGCGCATCGCCGACTGCCTTGCCCTGCGGGTCGAGCACGCCAGCCTTGAGCGACACATGCACGGTGGCTTTCATGGGAATCGCTCCTCGGCTCTCCAGCCGCAACTAGTTTACCGGCTGGCCTGAGGTCAATCCTACTCGCCGTTGAACGGCAGGATTTCCGCCCCGCCGCCGTCCTTCATGATGCCGAGCCGGCGCGCGACTTCGGCATACGCCTCGGTGACGCCGCCCATGTCACGGCGGAAGCGATCCTTGTCGAGCTTCTCGCCCGTCGTCATGTCCCACAGGCGGCACGAATCCGGGCTGATCTCGTCGGCCAGCACGGTGCGCACCATCTCGCCCTCGTAGAGACGGCCGAACTCGATCTTGAAATCCACCAGCTTGATCTGCGCGCCGGCAAACAGTCCGGTGAGGAAGTCGTTGATGCGCAGCGTCATCGCAAGAATGTCGTCGATTTCCTGGTGCGTTGCCCAGTTGAACGCCGTGATGTGCTCTTCAGTAACCAGCGGGTCGCCCAGCTCGTCCTTCTTGTAGCAGAACTCGATGATCGAACGCGGCAGCGGCGTGCCTTCCTCGATGCCCAGCTTCTTCGACAGCGAGCCTGCCGCCACATTGCGGCAGATCACTTCGAGCGGGATGATCTCGACTTCGCGGATCAGCTGCTCGCGCATGTTGATCCGCTTCAGGAAGTGCGTCGGCAGGCCGATATTGTTTAGCTGGATCATGATGAACTCGCTGATGCGATTGTTCAGCACGCCCTTGCCGTCCAGCACCGCGCGTTTCTCGTTGTTGAAGGCGGTCGCGTCGTCCTTGAAATACTGGATGAGCGTGCCCGGCTCGGGACCCTCGTACAGGATCTTCGCCTTGCCTTCGTAGATCTTGCGGCGCTTGGCCATGGTCTTGTCTCCGGGGCCGGAAGGCTCTGGCGCCGCCCGACTCGTATGGGAAAGGGCTTCCTAGACCATCCAGCGAAGGACGTCGCGTCCGGCATCGTCGCGGGGGTGTTTTTAGCCCTTCCCAATGGCTATATCGGCATGTGACAGACGGGACGCAAGCGATCTCAGGGAGACGAGTTTTGAGCGGTTTCGACAAGCGTGAACGGGCGGAAGAAGGCAAATTCGCCCTCGACCAGGAACTTCGGTTCAAGGCAAATGCCCGCCGAAACAAGCTGTTGGGCCTCTGGGCCGCCGAAAAGCTGGGCAAGTCGGGCGAAGCCGCCTCGGCCTACGCCATCGAGGTCGTGAAATCCGACTTCGAAGCCCCGGGCGATGAAGACGTCTTCCGTAAGGTGAAGGGCGATCTCGACGCCGCCGGCGTCGCCATCACCGACCACCAACTGCAGCGCCAGATGACCGAGCTGATGGAAATGGCCATCGAGCAGGTGAAATCCGAGAAGAAGTGAGCCATGCCGCTTCGGCGGCGTTCACCAACACTGGTCCACGAACGCCCCGGATTTCCGGGGCGTTTTCGTTTTTATCCACAGCATCTGTGCCGCTCCGGATCAGCTGGCCCGGCGCCATGGTGAACATGCTCGCTTAAACAGTGTTGAGGTCGAGGGCCTCTGCATTAGCGATTGTCTGACAGCCTCAGGCTCGAGGATTGGCCCCCGCCAGTCCGGTCCGGCCGGCTCAGCTCTGACCACCTTCCCCTCAGGCGGTCACGCCCCCCAAGTCCCCCGGGGCCTGCGGATCCGGTTGGGAGTAGAGGCGCCACCCCCTCGCGCCGGCTGCTCCGCCATCATGGCCTTGGGCCGGAGTCCGGGTGGGACTCCGGCCCAATTTTTATCAGGCCTCGCCAAACACCCGCGCGAAGATCACGTCGACGCCCTTGAAGTGGTAGTCGAGGTCGAACATCTCGCCCAACTCCGCTTTGGTCAGCAGCTTCGAGACATCGGCATCGCCTTCGAGGTTGCGCAGGAAGTCGCCGTCCTTGCGGCCAGCATCGCGCCACACCTTCATCGCGTTGCGCTGCACGAGGCGGTAGGCGTCCTCGCGGCTCGCGCCCTTCTCCACCAGCGCCAGCAGCACGCGCTGCGAATTATGCAGGCCGCCGAGGCGATTGAGGTTTGCCAGCATGTTGTCCGGATAGATCAGCAGGTTCTCGATCACGCCCGCGAGACGGTTCAGCGCGAAGTCTAGGTGGATGGTCGCGTCCGGCCCGATGCCACGCTCGACCGATGAGTGCGAAATATCGCGCTCATGCCACAGCGCGACGTTCTCCATCGCCGGCACGACCGCCGAGCGCACGAGGCGCGCAAGGCCGGTGAGATTTTCCGTCAGCACGGGGTTGCGCTTGTGCGGCATCGCCGACGAGCCCTTCTGCCCTTCCGAGAAGAACTCTTCTGCTTCCAGCACTTCGGTGCGCTGCAGGTGCCGGATCTCCGTCGCGAGGCGCTCGATCGAGGAAGCGATCACGCCCAGCGCGGCAAAGTAGGCCGCATGGCGATCGCGCGGGATCACCTGCGTCGAAACAGCCTCGACCGCGAGGCCGAGTTTGGCAGCGACCATCGTCTCGATGCGCGGATCGATATTCGCGAACGTCCCAACCGCGCCCGAGATCGCGCAGGTGGAGATTTCCGTACGCGCCGCTTCGAGGCGCTGCTTCCCGCGCGAAAACTCCGCATGGAAGCCCGCCAGCTTGAGGCCGAAAGTCGTCGGCTCGGCGTGGATGCCGTGGCTGCGCCCGATCGTCGGCGTCAGCTTGTGCTCCAGCGCCCGCTTCTTCAGCGCCGCCAGAACCCGGTCCATCCCCTTGAGCAGGATATCGCTCGCCCGCTGCAGTTGCACCGCAAGGCAGGTGTCCAGCACGTCCGACGACGTCATGCCGAGGTGAAGAAAGCGGGCTTCCTCGCCCACATGTTCCGACACGGAGGTCAGGAAGGCGATGACGTCGTGCTTCACTTCGCGCTCGATCTCGTCGACGCGCTTCACGTCGAACCCGCCCCGGGCGCGCACCGCCTTCGGCACCTCCGCCGGGATCATCCCCAGCTCGGCCATCGCCTCCGCCGCCAGCGTCTCAATCTCCAGCCAGATCGCATAACGCTGCTCCGGCTCCCAGATCGCAACCATCTCGGGACGGGCATAACGGGGAATCATGGGGCGGGCTCCGGCAGGTCTTGGGGCGCCTATAGGCCGCTAGGCGCAGCTTGTCATCTGGCCCGCCGGACTGTCATTCCGGCCAGGCGCCCCGGACTTGATCCGGGGCATGCCGAGCCGGAATGACACTACGGGCTTCTGTGCCTAGCTTGTGAGCAAATCAGGGGGGACAGAATGCCGACGATCCACCACATCACTCCGGCCAACACCGCCCTGCTCGCCAATGTCGATCCCGACATCTTCGACCATGCGATCGACCCGGCCCATCTCGCCGTCTATGTCGCCGATCCGCGCCACGCCATGTTTGTCGCCATGGAGGACGATCTGGTCATCGGCCAGATTCGCGGCAGTGTTCACCTGCAGCCGGACCGGGCGTCGGATCTCTACATCGACAATCTCGGCACCGCGCCCGCGCTCCAGCGCCGTGGGATCGCAGCAGCCATGATGAAAGCCATGCTCGCCTGGGGCGAGGCGCAGGGCTGCACCTATGCGTGGGTCGCCACCGAGACAGACAACGAACAGGCGAAAGGATTCTACGCCGCGCAACGCTTCATGCGCGACACGATCGCGATGTTCGCGCTGGAGATCGACTAGACGTTCAGCGCATACCCGGCCGAGCGCACAGTGCGGATCGGGTCATCCCCGCCACCCTTCGACAGCGCCTTGCGCAGGCGGCCGATGTGCACGTCCACGGTGCGCGTCTCGACATAGACGTCCGAGCCCCACACTGCATCGAGCAGCTGCTCACGGCTGAACACGCGGCCCGGATGCTGGATGAAATAGTCCAGCAGGCGGAACTCGGTCGGCCCGAGATGCACGTCGGCGCCAGCGCGCGTCACCTTGTGCGCGGCGCGATCCATCGAGATGTCGCCCACCACCACAATGTCCTCGGCCAGCGCCGGACGGATGCGGCGCATCACGGCGCGGATGCGCGCGGTGAGTTCCGACATCGAGAACGGCTTCGTCATGTAGTCGTCCGCGCCGATATCGAGTCCGCGAATGCGATCGCTCTCCTCGGCCCGCGCCGTCAGCATGATGATCGGCAGGTTCCGGGTCGCCGCCTTCGAACGCAGGCGGCGCGCCACCTCGATGCCGGCCAGCTTGGGCAGCATCCAGTCGAGCAGCACGATGTCCGGCTGCCGTTCTTCGATCAGCAGGAGCGCCTCTTCGCCATCGCTGGCGGAGGCGACCTCATAGCCTTCCTTGATCAGGTTGTAGCGGATGAGCTCGACCAGCGCCGACTCGTCCTCGACGATCAACGCATAGGGACGCGTCGCCGCGGCAGGACGCATCGTGGGGCGCTCCAACTCAGTTGCTGTTGAGTGCATCGACTTTCGGCCTTTCAACGGGGAGTTGTTCACCGGTCACGAGGAAGTGGATTTCTTCCGCGATGTTGGTGCAGTGGTCGCCGATCCGTTCCAGATTCTTTGCGACGAACAGCAGGTGCGCACAGGCAGAGATCGTGCGCGGATCCTCGATCATGTAGGTGACGACTTCGCGGAACAGCGACTGATAGTGTTCGTCCACTTCCTCGTCGCGCGCCCAGACCTTGCTGGCCGCATCCGTTTCCTGCGCCGTATAGGCGTCCAGCACGCGTTTCAGCTGCGCGGTCACCAGGCGGCCCATGCGCGAGACGCCCTTCAGCGCGCTCGTCGCTTCCAGCTTCTCGATCAGCTTCACGCGCTTCGCGATGCTCTTGCCGAGGTCGCCGATGCGCTCCAGCTCGGTCGCAATCTTCAGCGCCGAGATCACCTGGCGCAGGTCGCGCGCGAGCGGTTGGCGCAGGGCAAGCAGCCGAAGGATCTTCTTCTCGACTTCAACCTGCAGGTTGTCGATCTGCGGATCGCGCGACACCACCGTGTCGGCCAACGCGAGGTCGCGCGCGCTGATCGCCTGGATCGCATCGGACAGCATGTCCTCCGCCAGCCCGCCCATGCGGGCAAGATCACCGGAAAGCTCTTCCAGATCCTGCGAGAAAGACCTGACTGTATGCTCGGTCATGTCCTTGCCTCCTCACCGCACCAAACGGCTGATCCTAGCCGAATCTGCCGGTGATGTAGTCCTGTGTCCGCGAATTGCGCGGGTTCGTGAAAATCTGCTCGGTCGGGCCGGTTTCAACCAGCTTGCCGAGGTGGAAAAATGCCGTCTGCTGCGACACGCGCGCGGCCTGCGCCATCGAGTGCGTCACGATAATGATGCAGTAATTGGCCTTCAGCTCGTCGATCAGCTCTTCCACCTTGGCGGTGGCGATCGGATCGAGCGCGGAACAGGGCTCGTCCATCAGGATGATTTCAGGGTTCACGGCGATCGCGCGGGCGATCACGAGACGCTGCTGCTGGCCGCCCGACAGGCTCATGCCCGGCGCATTCAGCCTGTCCTTCACCTCGTCCCAGAGACCGGCTTTCCGAAGCGAGGTCTCGACGATCTCCTGCATCTCCACCTTCGAGCCAGCAAGGCCATGCAGCCGCACGCCATAGGCCACGTTGTCGAAGATGGATTTCGGGAACGGGTTCGGCTTCTGGAACACCATGCCCACCTGCGCCCGCAGCAAAACCGGGTCCACGGTCTTGGCGTTCACGTCCGTGCCGTCGATCAGGATCTCGCCCGTCACGCGGCAGTTCGGGATGGTGTCGTTCATCCGGTTGATCGAGCGCAGGAAGGTGGACTTGCCGCAGCCCGAGGGCCCGATCAGCGCCGTCACCGACTTCTCCGGCATCTCCAGCGAGACATCGAACAGCGCCTGCTTCTCGCCGTAGAACACCGAAACGGCCCGCGCGCTCACCTTGCCTGGAGCACCCGTCGGCGGCTTCGGCGCGGCTTGCGGCGCGGTCTGGATGTTGAGCGAGGGCATCGGGTCCATCCGGCTCATAGCCCTCTCCGTTGGCGCAGCGATCCGGCATCGGGAATCGTATCCGTCGCGGCGGGCCTTCCGGCGCTCGGCGAAACGGTCTCGAAACCCATGAATTGCCCGACAGCCACTGATCCGCGAGTCCTTTATGCGTGGATTGTGACAGTCCTGCGAAGCCGGCTTTCCCTCCCCCTGCGGCAGTCTGCCCATCTGTGGATAAACAGTTGAAACCAGCCATTTACCCACTGCCCGCGCAGGTATTTTCTGCCAGAAAGCCCCCGTCACAGGAAGGGATTCCCGCAAGTGCAACAAATTCTGAGGCTTTCCGACCATGACATGAGCCCCGAGCGGGGCTTTCTTTGCTCGTATAACGCCGCCGA
>Ga0208492_1001820_pt1 | contig 11875 bp, 5 predicted proteins | sample Subbioar_CSW14AB_FD_184820 | JGI IMG/M metagenome (GOLD analysis project Ga0208492, IMG submission 184820) | Serpentinite rock and fluid subsurface biosphere microbial communities from McLaughlin Reserve, California, USA - CR12Mar_CSW14AB (SPAdes) | ecosystem: Environmental > Terrestrial > Deep... | reverse complement strand
GCGTGTAGGGTCCAAATTGATAGGCGGTATTGCTGGCGCTGGATCCTCCCCACGAGTTATTTGCATTTCTTCCAGGAGGGGTCACACCCGAAGACCCGGTTGTGTTTTCTATACCCTGGGTGCTTCCTAATGTTCCCTGGTTGATGTCGGGTTTGGCTGTCGTGGTGTGGATCTCAATCATATTGGTGGTTTCATAAAGCACGATCTGTCCGGTATTAAGATCAGAGGGCGCCGAGAAACAAGGCACGTTACTGTAGGTCACGATGAACATCCTGTTTGGAGCCACACCCACGGTAGTATAGGTAATAGTACCGCCCTGACCCGGATCCAGGTCAGTCATATTGAAGGCGATCATCCCATTAGGGAGGGTTGGACTGGGCAGGCTCTGTGTTGGATGCACGTATTGGGTGGGCCATGGAAATGCCTGATAGTCCAGCATGATAAAGCCGTTCGAACAAATGTGCACCGCGGTATAAGTGGTACAATAAAAATCAAAGTTGAAGCCGATCGGAATAGGCCCTATAGACCCATCGTCAGCAAATGTTCCAAGGAACGAGTTGGTGAAGGAAGGGGTTACATTAGTCGGACCGGTGGGAAAAGTGGTGTAGGTGATCGGAGATACAGCATAATTTGAGCATGTATACACGCATTGCGACCACAGGGAACCTGCTGACAAAAACGTCATAAATAAGATAAATAATGATTTTTTCATAAGACTGGGTTTGTTTAGTAAATATAAATTTACTAAAAAAAGTTTCCCTTTGCTAAATTAAAATTCAGAGGCTTTTAAAACTGTGGCGTCAACTCCCCATGTTTACTGATTTTTTGCAGGTTTTTACCGCAAAAAATTTGTTCATTCTTTTACTAAATCCTTTTAACCGCAATTATAGTAGAAGTTTATTTTGCCGGCGCACTTAAGTCTTAGCAGGGATAATCCCGATTTAGTGTTTAAATTTTGATCCGAAAATAAAAACGACGCGAAATTTTACGGACAAAAAAAATCCCCGGTATTTGCCGGGGACCTTCACTTATTATTAAGTTCGTATTATTTTTGTTCCTGCGCGGCTTCCAGCGTAAACTCAATTTTCACCTTGTCGCCTTCCATTCCGAAGTCGGTACGGTTAATTGTTGTTTCGCCTTCAAAACCTGCTACGTCAACCTTTTTTCCATCCCAGTTTTGCGGTGAAATACCAACGTAATTAAAGCTCAGCGCCACATCTTTGGTAATTCCTTTCATGGTCAGTTTTCCGAATGCGGTATATGCATACTCTCCAGCTTCTTTATTTTCTTCAATTTTTGAAGATTCAAAAATCGCTTTCGGGAATTTCACCACTTCAAAAAATTCAGGTTTGTCTCTTAAATGGGCATCGCGGTAAGAATTCTGGGTATTCAGGCTTGTCATATCCATCCGGATAAATACTTTTGGCCCGGACGCATTATCCAGGTTAATATAACCACTGTCGATGTTAATTGTGCCTTTTGTATTGGTAACAATATGCTTCACGCTAAAACCAACAGAACTGTGAGCCGCGTCAACATTAAACAATCCTTTTACTTCGGCAATATCCTTTACGTTAGCTGTCATGATGCTGTCGCATTGTTCTTTGCTGGTACAAGTGTATTCCTGCCCGTTAATGTTGCACTTAATAAGTTCTTCAGCAACTTCCTGTTTTCCTTTGCTGCCGTCCATTGCAATATAAGGCGCAATTACCAGAGATACGATGCTCATTAATTTGATGAGGATGTTCATAGAAGGACCTGAAGTATCTTTAAAAGGATCACCTACTGTATCTCCTGTTACGGATGCTTTATGCGGTTCCGATTTTTTGTAGAACATCTCTCCGTTGATCAAAACACCCTTTTCAAAAGATTTTTTAGCGTTATCCCAGGCGCCACCGGCATTACTCTGGAAAATTCCCATTAAAACGCCTGATACAGTTACACCTGCCAGTAAACCACCCAATACTTCGGGGCCCCATATAAACCCTACAATTACCGGAGTAACAAGAGCGATCGCACCTGGCATCATCATTTCACGGATGGAAGCTTTTGTTGAAATAGCAACGCATTTCTCATATTCCGGCTTCGCTTTATATTCCATGATCCCCGGAATTTCACGGAACTGGCGACGCACTTCCTGAACCATGTCCATAGCAGCGCGACCAACAGCCTGAATACATAACGCTGAGAAAATAAACGGGATCATTCCACCTACGAAGAGACCCGCTAATACGGGCGCTTTATAAATATCAATGGCATCAATACCTGCTATGCCCACAAAGGCTGCAAATAATGCCAGCGAGGTTAAAGCCGCAGAAGCAATAGCAAAGCCCTTACCGGTAGCAGCGGTTGTATTACCAACAGCATCTAAATTGTCTGTACGTTCGCGCACCTCGGGAGGTAACTGGCTCATTTCTGCGATACCACCCGCGTTATCCGCAATTGGTCCAAAGGCATCAATAGCCAACTGCATAGCTGTAGTTGCCATCATACCTGCAGCAGCGATAGCCACGCCATATAAACCCGCACAATAATAGGAACCCATGATACCACCCGCAAGCGTTAAAATTGGAATAACCGTAGATTTCATCCCAACTGATAAACCACCAATGATGTTGGTCGCATGGCCGGTTGAAGACTGTTGAATGATAGACAATACAGGTTTTTTACCCATTGCGGTATAGTATTCGGTAACAATGCTCATTATTGCCCCGACAACCGTACCAACCAGTATCGCCATAAAAACGCCCATTTTGGTAAACGTAGCCGAACGCAACACAATATCACCCTCAGGCAACATATACATTACTACAAAATAAGAAGCAATAACCGTAAGGATCATAGATGCCCAGTTACCCATGTTCAGGGCATTCTGAACGTTTGATTTTTCATCTTTAATCGTTACAAACCAGGTTCCAACAATAGAGAAAAGAATTCCAAGCCCGCAAATAACCATTGGCAACAATATAGGAGACATGCCACCAAAAGCATCTGTTACTTTAACTTCCTGGCCTAACACCATGGTAGCTAAAATTGTCGCCACATACGAACCAAATAAGTCAGCGCCCATTCCGGCAACGTCACCTACGTTATCCCCCACGTTATCAGCAATAGTAGCGGGATTACGTACATCGTCCTCGGGAATACCCGCTTCTACCTTACCCACTAAATCAGCTCCAACGTCTGCCGCCTTAGTATAAATACCACCGCCAACACGTGCAAATAAAGCAATGGATTCAGCTCCCAGAGAAAATCCGGTAAGGACTTCAATAGCCGTTTTCATGTGATCACTATCGATCCCATCCGCACCTATTACATTAAATATTTTCAGGAATATTATAAATAATCCACCCAAACCTAATACAGCCAAACCGGCAACACCAAGACCCATAACCGTTCCGCCTGTAAAAGAAACTTTTAGCGCCTGCTTTAAACTTGTGCGGGCTGCCTGAGTAGTACGAACATTAGCCTTTGTGGCCACCTTCATGCCAATATAGCCCGCGGTAGCTGAAAAAACAGCGCCTATGATAAATGAAATGGAAATGATCCAGCTCGAATGGATCTGTACACCATTTACTGAATGAACTGTACCCGAATAAGCCAGTAAAGCAGCAGCAAAAACCACAAATATGCTCAGCACTTTCCATTCTGCTTTTAAAAAAGCCATGGCGCCATCTGCAATATAACCGGCAAGCTCCTGCATGTTTTTGTCACCGGCATCCTGCTTACTTACCCAGGCAGATTTTATTGCCATTACTATCAATCCGACAATCCCAAGAACCGGGACTAAATAAATAACATTACTCATATATTTTAATTTATAGGGCTGCAAAAATATGAATTTTCCCGGAATAAAGAAATTATTTAATCTTCTAATTTTCAGTGAGATACCTAATATTTTATCTTCATTTAGTATATACTGCTTCCTCTCTGTTTAATGTATTCCTGTACCGGGCAATGTGATTGTATAAAACAAAATAATAGTAAATTCACACTTTACTTATGGAGCATTACGATCTCATAGTTATTGGCGGTGGACCGAGCGGATATGCCGGGGCCATGAGGGCTATTGATTTTGGCAAAAAAGTGTTGCTGGTTGAAAAAAGAAGAATAGGTGGAGCAGGGGTATATGATGGCGTTCTGACCTCTAAAACACTGTGGGAACAGGCATTAAAAACAGCCTCCATCCGTGAAATGATCCCTGACTACGAGGTAAATTTCGAAAGTCTTCAAAAGATCGTAAACGAAGCGGTTTATGAACGCAAAACTCAAATGACGCTGCATTTACAGCTTCTTCACACGCTTCCAAAACAGCTATTCACTTATGAGAAAGGCACAGCCCGTCTCCTGGATAAACATACCGTTCAAATCACCAAGGAAGATGGGAAGATCAGAGAAATAAGCGCTGATAATATCCTGATCGCAACCGGCAGCAGGCCTAGAATTCCAGCTAATATTAAAGTCGACGAGCATACTATAGTTACTTCCGACGGAATCAAAAATTTTGAATGTTTACCTGATAGCATGGTGGTTCTTGGCGCCGGGGTTATTGGTTGTGAATTTGCCACCATCTTTTCGGCATTCGGAAAGACAAAAGTTTTTCTGATCGATAAAGCTGACAGGATTTTGCCTTTTGAAGATGAAGATGTTGCCGATATTGTTACAGACAATCTCCAGCTGCAGGGAGCGGAAGTACATCACGGTGCCTCGCTCAAAAGAATGGAAATTAAAAACGGAAAAGTTGAGTATGAGCTGGAATACAAAAGCGGACGCACCGAAATATTAACTGTTGATAAAGCACTGATCTCTGTGGGTCGTGTGCCTAATGTTGAGGACCTGGGGCTTGAAAATGCAGGCGTTCGCCTGAATGAACGGGGTTGTATATGGGACGACGATACACAGACAAACATCAGCAACATCTATGTGGCAGGAGACGTTACTACTGAAGTTGCCCTCGTAAATGTTGGCGAAAGAGAGGCGCGCCACGCGGTTGTACGTATGTTTGGCCCGACCGTCAAACCGCTGTCCTATAAAAACATCAGCACCATTATGTTCCTGAATCCGGAAGTTGCTTCTGTTGGCATGAGCGAACAGGAATGCGTTTCAAAGAACATTCCGCACAAGGTTGTAAAACTCGACTATACCACAAATGCACGTGCTATTGCGATGAGAAAAACCAAGGGATTTTTTAAGATCATCGTTACAAATGATAATGGCATGCGCATCCTGGGAATGCGTGTGGTTGGAGAACATGCCAGCAGCGCTATTCAGGCGGTTGCCTACCTGATCTATACCAACCAGGGCATCCGCGACCTTGCGGACATGATGCATCCGCACCCCAGTATTACTGAGGGCGTACAGGAATGCCTCCGGATGCTGCTTAATAAATCGATCTATAAACCTTATGTATTTAAGGACCGTTTAAAATGTTTTGTATGTGAAAATGGCGTATGTACTCCTATCGAAAGCCTGGTTTAGCAGGCAGACTTATATTTTTTTACATTTTTTAATTCAGCGCTGCTCTTTTTAAAACTAACTTTGGGTCGATGAACAAAAGGGTATTTACTTTTATTTCCGTTTCTTTTTCTGTCGCGCTTCTGGTTTTAATTTGTTTCCAGATCTATTGGATCAGGAAAGATTATGGTGTACGCGAAGAACTTTTTAAAAATAAAGTTGACGAAGCTTTAAATAATACCTCCATAAAACTGGAAAGGCTCGATCCGCGTTCCAACTATACCAAGATCACCGAGCGCATACAAGGTATTCACCGCCCTGATTTTAAAGGAAAAAAGAACCTGAGTTTCAGTGTTATCTCGGAGTTGAGCATCGATAGTAATGGCAGGCAGTTCAGTCGCCTTGTACCGAATGAACTGACCAACGACTCCGCTATTAAATTTAACGCGTCCGCTACCAATTTTCTGAACCTGCTGCGAGAACAATCGCGACTGCAATCATCTCCTAATAACGATCTGTTTAATACAGGCATTGATAAAAACAGCTTCTTTGACATCACTACTACTCAAAATTATTACCCGAACCGTAAACAAAAAATAGATACTTTATTGCTTGATTCGATCCTGAGCAACGAATTAAAAAAGGAAAAGATCACTGCAAAGTACAATTATTACCTCACTTCGCTTTACCCCGGAAGCCCTCACCACAGCGATCTGAAACACGCCGAGAATATGTCAGACTCAATGGGGGTGGAACATTATATGGTAAACCTGGCCCCTACAAATAGTTTTATAGATCCCGAATACCTCATCCTGTATTTTCCCACACAAAACCGCGATGTGTTTAAACAGATGTGGCCTTTTTTAATCACTTCCGTTGTTGTTATACTTATTCTTACATTCTCATTTTATTACATTATGGCGAGCAACCTGAAACAGAAAAAATTATCTGTTATCAAGAATGATTTTATCAGCAATATGACCCATGAGTTTAAAACACCCATCAGCACCATTTCACTTGCAAGCGAAATGCTGGGCGATGAGAGCATTTCCCAGACTCCTGAAAAGAAACAACGGTATCTTAAAATGATACGGGACGAAAATAAACGTCTCAGCGTTTTAGTGGAAAGCATCCTGCAAACCTCCATTCTCGATAAAGGAGAATTTAAATTAAAATTAAGCGAGGTGGACGTTCATGAAATAATTAATACCGCCATTAATAACACCCACCTGCTCATTGGGCAAAGACAAGGATCGGTGCATACTTTTTTAAAAGCTCAGAAATTTAAATTACAGGCAGACCGTGTGCACTTAACCAACATTATTTTTAACCTTATCGATAATGCGATCAAATACTCGATGGATGTTCCGGAAATCACTATTTCCACCTATAATACGGCCGAAGGGATCATGATCCAGGTGAAGGACAATGGAATTGGCATCTCAAAGGAAAACCAGCGTAAGATCTTTGACAAATTCTATCGGGTTCCGACCGGTAATGTACATAACGTAAAAGGCTTTGGGCTTGGGCTTTCGTATGTGTTGGCCGTTATTCTTAAGCATCATGGCACTATTTCGGTAAATAGCGAGGTTGGAAAAGGAAGCACCTTCAATGTTCACCTCCCGATTTGATAATAAATGTTAAAATTGTTAAAATGGCATGTTAAGTGTTTATCTTTAATTAAATAAATTAACATTTAGAACACATGGAAACTGTTAAAACTAAAATCTTACTAGTGGAAGACGATCCAAGTCTTGGACCCCTCTTACAAGAATACCTGGATGCCAAAGGTTTTGAAACAAAACTAGCGGATGATGGGAAAAAAGGCGGTGATCTTTTTTTTAAAGGCACTTTCGATCTTCTTTTATTAGATGTGATGATGCCCGTAAAGGATGGGTTAACTTTAGCAAAAGAAATACGTGTGGTAGACAAAAATGTTCCTATCATCTTCCTTACGGCTAAAAGTATGAAAGAAGATACTATTGAAGGTTTTAATGCCGGCGCTGATGATTATATTACTAAGCCCTTCAGCATGGAAGAATTAATGGCCCGTGTAACAGCGGTTCTTCGCCGCACCAATAAAGTACGTTCATCGGAAGGTGAAGACACCGACTTTAAAGTAGGAAAATACCAGTTCAATTCAGAAAAGCAGATCCTCCAGCATAACGGTGTGGAACAAAAACTCACAACCAAAGAAAGTCAGTTATTACGCTTATTGTGTATTCACAAAAACGATGTGTTAGACAGAACGTTCGCTTTAAAATCTATCTGGCACGACGATAATTATTTTAACGGCCGCAGTATGGACGTATATATTGCAAAACTTCGCAAGTATTTAAAAGATGATTCCAAAGTTGAGATCATTAATATTCACGGTAAAGGATTTAAATTACTCGTTAACCAATAACAGTAGGATTCCATAAATAAAAAAACCGCTTCGTGGGAGGCGGTTTTTTTATTGAGTTACATTTTATTTTAATAGTGTCACATTTCCTATTTTGTTATACACTTGTCCGTTCAGGTCCTTATACCTGAGTTTATAAACGTAGGTATCTTCCTTTAAAGGTTCTTCACCCTTGTTTTGTATCGTACCGTCCCAACCTTTTGTGTAATCCCTTGTGTTGAATATGATATGGCCCCAGCGGTCATATATTTCAAGGTTGTATGTTTCTGTATCTAGTCCATAAAGAGAAAATACCGGTTTAAACGCGTCATTCAGCCCATCGTAATTAGGTGTAAAGGAGTTCGGGATGAACACGCTAAAATCATTTTTCACCTCAACATATTTGGTCACCTGATCCCTGCAATTATGAACATTCGTAGCGGTGAGTGTTATTCTGTAGGTTCCGATTTGCGGAAAGTATATAGAAGGATGCACTTCATAACGTTCGTTCAGTCCGCTTACCGTCCAGGAATAGCGGTTGTTTGCAAGCCTGTTGCTTAAATTAATAAATGTAACTTCAGGGTTGGCAATTGTTATTTCATCGGACGTGAACGTGAAATCTGCTTTCGGATTTTCGTACACATTGATTGCCGGGAGCACTATTTGTGTTGAACAACCTTTTGCTTCATTGTCTTCATATGAAAAAACTGCCGTATAGGAGCCGGGACTGTTATACAGGTGCGTAAAACCAGATCCCCTTTGAGGTGCGGAACCATCGCCCAGGCTCCAGTAAGCTGTTCCGGAACCTTCCGGTGGTGAGCTAAACCGAACTTCATGCGGGGCGCAGCCATCGGGCAGGCTTGTAGTAGCCGTAGTTACCGGAGGTTTTTTTACAACAATAGTTAAGACTTTACTGTCCGGACATAATAAGGGAAATGTATTCGATGAATATGTTGAATACGTAAACGTATTTATGCCCGGGTTTGCTTTTGAAGGATCAAACATATTGGTTCCAACAAGCCCGGGACCGTTACTCCAGGTTCCACCCGGGTTTTGAACAAAGCTGTATAGATTAAAGGGCTGGGCATTTGAGCAATAAGCGGTTGACGGTTGTTTTGTAAAATCAGCGGAAATAAATTTCTCGATCAAAATGTGCGTCTTGGCATTGGCTACACACGGACCCGAAGAAATACTGTAGCTTATAACATTATCTCCGATAATTCCGAGAGCAGGGTTAAATAGTCCGCCCGTAGAAACAGCGCCTACCATACCGCTTCCAAAAATACCACCCACAGGGCTTACCTGCAGTTTTACAGGTAAAGAGTTATCACAAAAAGGACCCGCCTGGGCAATGGAAGGGAGCGCCAGAGAATAAACGTCGACGCTTATAGTTGATTTATCAGGGCATAAACCGCTCGGAAAAGAAGCAGTGTTGTACTTCAGCACAAATTTTCCGGCACCACTTATGGCAGGATTAAATGTATTTCCAACAATACCGGGACCAGACCAGCTTCCAAGGTTACTGAGCGATATGGGCGATAAATCCAGGGGCAGGCCGGTGGTACATTGATCCTGAATACTTCCGTTTAAGGCGGCCGTAACAAATGCTTCCGTACTTATTATCTTTGTTTGCTGAACATTGCAGGTGCTTGTTCCAATAACATATTGCACAGCATTATTGCCAATAGCGCTAAGAACAGGCGAGTATGTTCCACTCGAAGAAAGATAGGAAGTGGAAACCCAATAACCAATAGCCGGTGTAACGGACAGCTGCACGGGGGCAGCAGTACTGCAAAAAGGACCTGCCTGGGTAATATTCGGCAATTGCGGGTTTAATACCGAAACAGCAATAAAACTGGTATCGGGGCAAAGTTGTGCATTAGGAAAAGAGGTCGTAATATAACTGTGGGTATAAATTCCGGTAGCCAGTCCTGCCGGATTAAAACTGTTGGCGAAAACATTCACGCCACTCCAGGATCCGTTTGTATTCTGAACAATACTCATAAGCCCGACAGGATTGCTCGTTACACATAAATGCGGAACCGTTCCGGTAAGTGTTGCCGGGTTAAACTGGGAAACATGGAATGTCTTTGATGACGTTGCCACACAGGTTCCTTGTCCCTTCGTATAAATAGCGGTACTCACGCCAATAACATTGGCAGAGGGTGTCTGCACACCTGCAGGTGAAAGGCCTGCCGCTCCTGACCAGGAACCACCTGGCGGATTTGCGGTTAAGCTAACCGTTCCCGCATTGGTGCATCTGGGTAATATAGGATTAATTGTGGGTGTGGGGGGATTAAAAACCGACACAACTAATACCGTTGAAGCCGGGCAAACTGTGGGATCCGGAAGCGACGTAGTAGAATAGGTCAGGTTATATGTGCCGGTCGGAAGACCAGCGGGATTAAACTGATTCGCGCTTACCTGTGGTCCGGACCACGACCCGGTGAGCGTACTCTGTGCAATGTTCATCAGGTTAAAAAGAGGGTCCTGCACACAGACTGCACCCAAACCAGAAGTAAGAGCCGGAGTATAATACTTGGAAACCGAGATCACCTGCGTATTGGTAACTACACAGTTTCCAACGCTCACGCCATAGGAAACCGAGCTTGTGCCATTTACCGCGCTGGCGGGGGTCAGCAAACCACCCGGAGTAACAGCCGGATTTCCGCTCCATGTCCCACCTGCAGGTGTAGCGGTAAGCTGCAACGCGCTGAAAGTATCACATTGTGGTGGCGGGATATTAATTGTGGGAGTTAATGGGTTGTTAATTGTTACCGCGAGTGTTTTTGTAACCGGACAGGACACAAGGGTTGTAGCCGGAGCGACTGTTACACTGTATATAACTGTAGCAAGACTGGTGGTACTTGGCAATAATAATGGCGAAATAAGTGTCGTGTTCTGCGCGGGCTGCCAGACCCCGGCACCTGAAAAAGGAGCCCAGTTATGTATGTACAGCGCGGGGTTGGAAGCTGGTGTAAATGTCACACTGGCAAAAAAACTCCCTCCCTGGCAAATTGTGGTATAGGTAGGCGTAATGCTAAATGTAGGATATTGTACAACACTTACAGTAACTACTGCCTGACAGGTACCATTGTAAGGAACGCCATTCACTACCGCGCTACTTGTACCAGCCACCGTATAGGTCTGATTGCTCTGAATATTCGTAAAAACATTTGTGAAGGCCGTTGAACTAAAGGAGTTCGGGCCGGTCCAGGTATAAGTATTAACTGCCGTACTGGTTCCCGGTCCAACAGACACACTTACCGTCTGGCCGGCACAGACCACGCCGGAAGCAGAAGCGGTCAGAACACAAACAAATCCGCAATTGGTAGTAGCCGCGCCGGGATTTCCGACATTGTTCTGATTAAACGTAATGTTCTGGTTCTGGTTAGAAAAATTTGTGATCAATAATATGTAGAACTGGCCTGCAACAGCGTTGGCAATGGTACATGTTTCGGTATTCGAAGCGGAATAACTGCAGGACTGGATATAACTTGCCGATAAACTTCCGCAAACCCCTGACAGGGATGGATAAGGTCCCCAGCAGATAAAATCAATATCGTTGTTTGCGGCCATTGAAATAGACATGGATCCTGAATTAGCCATCTGCATAAAAAACCAGGCCGGATTTGGTTCAGAACCCAGGCAGCCATAATTAGGTCCACTCTGGGCAACGCCGGCATTTACACCCGCCGGAAAATTCATCGTTTGTCCTGTACAAAACGGCGTTGCGTTCGCACAGGTATTGTTTGTCTGAGAAAACACTATGCTTCCACACAATACTAATAAACTCAACACTACTGCCTTTGGGATTTTCATTCTCTATTTTTGGTCAAATTTTTGGGACGCCCATCCTCAATATAAATTTACTAAAAAAATACCAGTTAAAAAGCGACAGTCAAAGGTAGAAATTTTTCTATGGTCAGGCTGCTATATCCTGAGGACATAGTTTTTTAGGTTAGTGGAATGAGGTTCATATTCAGTTTGATAGCTGCTTTTTGTAATGCTTTCACTTTTTGTTCTTTCTGCTGTTGT
>Ga0208492_1001819_pt1 | contig 11878 bp, 16 predicted proteins | sample Subbioar_CSW14AB_FD_184820 | JGI IMG/M metagenome (GOLD analysis project Ga0208492, IMG submission 184820) | Serpentinite rock and fluid subsurface biosphere microbial communities from McLaughlin Reserve, California, USA - CR12Mar_CSW14AB (SPAdes) | ecosystem: Environmental > Terrestrial > Deep... | reverse complement strand
CATCATCACATCAACCTGCCGGAGCTTGGCGACGATCTCCTCCGGCTTGTGCCTCTTCCTTGGCATTTCAGTCCTCCGTCCTGCAATTAGCTACATCAGGGCGGACCACTTCAATGGGGGTGGATCAATTGCAGTAGCCGGACGCAGGGAGCTTTCCTCGGCTGGGCGACTCTTTGAATGCACGCGGCGGGTCAACGCTGAGCAGACTGCAACACGTTCGGCGAGCACCAGCCCGCTCAGATCCTGAGGATGGATTGTGGTCGGCCAGTTACATACCCTTCAACGCGATTGGTCACGCCTTCGCGCATACGCTGTCGTCAAAATAGATCAGGACACATTCGCCTAGCAGGCCCGTCTCGGTGAGCACTCTTCCCTTGTTCCTATCAATCATTTCGAGCTTCCAACCGAGCGAATCCAGCGCGTTGGCGGGGCGGAGGCGCCTGGGCTGCAATGCCCTTCCCGGCTGCCAAACTGCCGTCTGGCCAGCGGAGCAATAGCTGCCGCGGCCCTCTGGACCGGCGACTGGGTCGCCGTCTGCGCGGACGCCTGTCCAAGGCAACCGCCTGCTCTGGCTCTATGAATCGCGGCCGTATCGTCCACTCACGGCGAGGTGAAGGACTGTCCCGAGCAGGCAGCGATGACGAGCAGCGCCGACAGTCCAACACCGGTCCGAAGCAGCGTTCCGAACATTACGCGGTCACGTTGATGAAGGTTTCGACGACGCCGCGGCCGCTGTCCTGAACAAGGCCAGTCTGCCAGTCGCGGAACTCGGTGATCACCGGATAGATGCCCGGACGCGTCGGCGTGATGATCAGGTCACGACGTTGCGCCGTGCAGGTTTCCAGCGGCGTACCAGCGGCAACCTGGATCGGAACCGACCAGGGGCGCGCCGGGTGCGACAGCGGACGGCCGTCGACACAGTAGATGGTCGCATCGAGACCCACGAACCTGGTCGAGATGATCGAGTACGAAGCATTCAGGTGACGGATCAGGATCCGCTGCCCCACTTTCGCATTCACGACCACGCGCGGATCGGTCTTCGTCAGCGGGTTGGGAACGCCGGAGCACATGAAATACTTCGGCGTGAAGATGTTCATCCCGGCGTCGTCGCCGCACAGGCCGGCCTGGTGGTCCAGGCTGCGCCAGGTCGGATCGACGTCGTCGAACGCCCACAGCGCTTCCACGTCGTAACGCGGTCCGCCCTCATAGAGGCGACCCCGGCCCGTGGGCGGATCGACGATGAGGAAACCGTACATCCCCCATCTCGAAGTGCAGCACGGTGTTCTTGTGGCAGTGGTAGAAATACGTGCCGGCCGAATGTGGTCGGAACTGGTAGGTGTACTGCCCGGAGACCTCAAACGAGACGTGACCCACGCCATCGTTGAATGTGCTCGAATTCATACCGTGGTGGTGAATGGTGTGCGTGTTCTTCTGGGCGTGGAGCGTCGAATGGACGAGCTGTCCCTGACGAACGCGGATCGGCTTCGCCGGCCATTGACGCGCCGTCGTGTTGTTGTCGTCGTTCTTGTCGCGGAAGGTCCAGAACTTCACGATCTTGCCATCCGGCATCATGAGATCGATCTCGGTCGGCCCCTGGCGCGCAAACGAGATGTTCGGCGGAAGGCGATCCGGCGTCGCCGGGTTCATCTCAATGACGTTGCAGCCGAACTGGTCAAACAGAACGGGATCGCGTGACGTAACCATGATTAAGCTCCCCGCCTCGTACCCAGCATTTCCCAGTGCGTGACCATGCCCTGCGGATAGTTTCCGCCGCCGGCTGTCTGCGACATCTCGATGTGACAGTGCATCGGATAGTAGAGCGGGAACTTCTCTTCGCGCGGCGGCCACACCTCGGCCGGAATTTCATCCGGCTTCACGAACGGCAGCAGCACGTCCTTGCGCCACATCGGCTTCAACATCCAGGTGTCGAATTCCAGAACGTTCTCGCACTTGATGACCTTGCCGTCCGGACCTGACTCCGCAAGACCGTAGACGTGGTTGCCGTGAATGTGCGGGCCGTGCGTGCAGATGCCGACGTTCATCGTACGTAGCAGAACGGGCTCACCCAGATAGCCGGCCGGGCAGCACGAGTCGTCGTGCGCGGCGTCGAAGCCGCTGAGGCTATTCATTGTGAAGTAGCGGGCCTTGTACGTGTACAGCAGCTCGTTGAGAGTCACCGTCTGCTTGCGCTCAAGCTGGCGGTTCATGTCCGGGAACACGTCCGAGAACACCCAGCACTTGGTGCGCTCATAATTGTCCGGCTGCCATTGCTCGCCCGGGAAGTGCGGCGGGGTGCCAAGCGCATCGAACAGCGCGGACTGCGCCGCTGTCGGCGCGGAGTAAGGCGTGCGCGTGCCGGCGGCGGTGCGCCCATCGAACGGTTGCGAGATGAAGGCGCCATAGAAGCCCGCAACCCGGCCAATCGCGCCAAGCGCGTTCTCGTGATAAATGTACGAGCCGGCGAGCGGCGCGGTGAAACCGATCGTGTACTGCTTGCCGGGCTGGATGACAGGCCACTTGTCGTCAGGAAATCCGGTCATGGCAAAGCGGCATGGGCGCGTCGTCTTGTTGACCAGCTTGATCCGCATGGTCGAGCCCTGCGTCACGTAGAGCGGCGGGCGGATGAGACGCGTGACCGGATCACGGAAGGCGTAAGCAAACAGGACCTCCCCGTCGATCATCTCCTCGTAGACTTCCTCGAAATGCAATTCGAGGTTGTGGGTGGTCCCCGGCTGAGCCGCGGCCTCCTGATCCACCGCAGTCTTGACGAGCGTCGATGCGAGCGCAGCTGCGCTCCCATACGCTATGAATTCGCGTCTATGCATGTTTGGTTCCCCGTCAGGCGCCAAGCGCTGACGGGGGGCTGATGGCATTAGGTGTAACTCTACGTACACTCTGCCTTTGGTCTATGCCATTAGATTGGCGACCTGCTATTTACGAACCTGACGTCGGGTATCTGCACCGAGTATCATTCGGCATGTTTAATAGTATTCTCCTCTAAGGCGAATTGCTCGCGACCTGTCGGCAGCCGCAATGATGGCGCGCGCCTGAGGGGCAGTGGGAAGCCCGTAACGCCTGACACATGCTCGAGTTTCCACGGTTGTGCTGGCAGGCCGCGCGCCCTCAATCGGCCCGAGCCTTCAGGCCCTCTCACCCGCATTCCAAGACCCTATCAATTCTTCAACTGTTAGATTTATCTGCTTTCACGGGAGTTCTTCCGAGACGCCGTCGTAAACGTCGAATATCTCCGCGTGCTCAATACGACCTGCGACTGTCCTCCAACTCCCAGGCGGCAGGCAACGACGCCTCAGGAATGCACTGCCAGAGGCCGGCGCCAGCGCTTCAACCACGACCTGCAGAGGCATCAGCTTCATCCTCCGGCCGCCGCTTTCGCGGCCGGACTGGCAAGCTCACCCCACCCTACCGTTCCGAGTCGCCGGCAAACCAGCACGCCGGGATCTGGAGAAGCGACTCGCATCGTCGGGCGAACTGGCGCCATACGATCGCGCCGCGATATTTCAGGCGAGCTGGCATCAAGGTGTCCGCGACGCCGCGCCACCCGACCAGCCAAAAGTGATAGCACTTGGTCCAGCTGACGGTCGCGCCGACTCCACGAATATCGAGGGGCTGGATAACGACGTCTTGCTGCCGACTGGCGTCGAGACTGGGAAAACCTGCCAGGCAGGGCCGACAGGACAAACAAGCGATGGCCGCTATTCTTTGCCGGATATGCAATGTCGAGAAAACCTGTCCGTCAAGCTTCTACAGGCGACGTCGCGTCTGCGTCGATTGCTACCGACAGAAGAGCCTCGCCTTCTTTCACAGGAAGAAGTCCGGTCGCCGTCGATCGGAATCCGCCGCCTGGAATGGCGCGACAGCACGGGCCGCGCGCTATGATCGCCTTCTGCGTTATTTCAACTCGAGACGCGGGTGGTATGAAACTGTCCTGCAGATGTTCTTTAGTGACCGGACCGGATACTCGCTCGACTTCATCCTGAAATCAGTCGCGGCAGCAACTCCCGCGGATTCCTCAAGGCGCATCGGAAATAGCGACCTGACATCGCTACCGGGCTCGGTCGACTCCTAGCGCACATGGTCCTTGCGAAACCTGCACGCCCGCGCAGGGGCGCGCAGAGTTAGCCGGCCTTTCCCGAGGAAATCGCATGTCGCGCCTGTCCAGTGACAGCCTGCCGAACCGCATCGACGAGCTCCGCGGGATCCACCGGCTTGGTCAGCACCGCGCTGAACAGCGGACTGTGCGCGATGTGACCACCCTGCCCGGAGTAGATGATGATGGGCAAGTCCGACCGCAACGCCTTCAGCCTCCTTGCGAGCTCCTGGCCATCCATGCCGGGCATGCGGAAGTCCGTAACGACAGCATCAAAAGCCCAGACATCGTTGTTCAAGGCATCGGCACCCGCAAGCGCATACTCTGCCTCAAAGCCGGAGGCGACCAGGGTCTGCATCAGCATGCTTGCAACGAGCTCGTTGTCATCGACGACGAAGACACGAGGCTTCGTCGTTCGCTGCTCTGAGACGGCGGACGTCTCGAACATCTCGTCGGTCCACTCCGCGTCTGCATCGACGAAACGAAAGACGAAACGCGTTCCCACGCCCTCTGCGGACTGAATCTCAACGCCTACCAAACCTGTCTCGGCGAGGGCCACAACAGACTCGAGCCCAAGACCGCGGCCTGCCGAGCCGCGCTTGCTGGTATAGCCCTGGGTAAGTATCGCCTCTAGACGTTCCGGCGACATCCCTTCCCCATTGTCCTCAATCTCGACCACCCAGCGAAAAGCGGACAGCGCTGGGCCCAGCGTCTCGACCGTAGCGCCGGGAATTCCGGGCGATGCCTGCTGCTGCAGCCGCACAGCGATTGCCCCCGACCCGCTCACAGCCTCAATCGCATTCTTGACGACGTTGAGAAAGCTCCTCGAGGCCAGGACCTCATTCGCCATAGCTTCCGCGTGGTCGACCTCGAAGACGCTGGAAATGCTGATTGTGTCGGCCTTTAGCGAATTGGCGATACCCAACGTTGTGTGGATGAGAGCAGGCAGATCAACACTCGCCGTTATGGTGGCATGCCGCTCGTCTGGCGCAGTCGACCGTATCAGTTCGAACGCCTGCTCACTCGCCTTGAGGATCGACTCGATCCGGGACCGGTTTGCCTCGACTGCTGAGGGCGCCTGCTGAATCAAGCGTGCAAAACCATCAATCGCTGCGATCAGATTCCCGAAATCGTGCGCGAGCGAATTGTGCAGGGAGAAGAATACCTCATTGCGCTCGGCAATCCTGAGCCGTGCTTCGAGAAGGCGCGCGCGCCTTTCCTGCTCGCGCCTCTGCGATACATCGCGTGTCGCGCAGATGATGCCACCATTCGGGTGAAGCGTGAGAACGATCTCCTGATGGACCGTACTGCCATCCGCGTGGCGTCCACTTGCCTCGCCGCGCCAGGAACCCTTCTCGATCATGACGGGGATGGCTTCCCGTTCCAGCCTCGCGGCTTCATCATCGGAGTATATCCTGCGCCAGCTCTGACCAATAATTTCGGCTGCCGGAATTCCAAACATATCGATGTGCGATTGATTAAGGTAAATGTAGCAACCGCCACTGTCGGTAATGGCCAATCCATCTGTCGCTGCATCGACCGCTGCGCGAAACTGGTCCTCTTCAACACCCAAGAACGCCATGTGCGCCATCCAGCCTGAAACCTGTAGTGACCTTACGACAATAGACCTGCGCCTCGGACATTTCTCTATGCACTTCGACTATGTCTTTTGGCGATATTCTTTGCCTTAGGCATAATCCAGATTGTGATCCTAACCTCTCTTTAGTGCGTAAATGCCAACATAGACGTTAGACCTCGCGAACGTGATTTCGCTCCGATCACCGCCTCGTGCGAAACGGCGCTTGAATGTTCGGCAAAGGAGTTGGTCATTGTCGCTTTACGCGTTGCTGATCGATGATCATGAAATTTTCCGCGAAGGCCTGAAGGGTCTGCTGAAAGCGCAGGCCGCCGTCGATGAAATTACGGAAGCAACAACGCTGGCGGAGGGCCTCTCAGCTATCGCCACCCGGGCTCCGGACGTCATCACGATTGACCTTGACCTTCCCGATGCATTTGGCGAGGGCTCGGTTGCGCGACTACGGGCGGCAGCGCCCTCCGCTAGGCATATCGTCGTTTCGGCGACCGAGGACTCCGCCACCATCCTTGCCGCCCTTGCCGCTGGGGCACACGGCTACGTGCCAAAGCGCCTCGCGGGTACAGAGGCCGCGCATGCTGTCAGGGAGGTGCTTGCCGGACGGGTTTTTGTACCGGCGAGCGTCCATTCCAGCGGCCGCCCCGAACCGGACAAGTCCCGCGTCCTTGCAGAGCTTGGCCGTCTATCGCCGCGCCAGATCGACGTCGCGCGCGCACTGGCGAGTGGCGCGACCACCAAGGTCATTGCCTACGACCTGAACCTTTCGGAAGGAACGGTGAAGCTTCATCTCAGCGCTATCTACAAAATACTCGGCTGTAGCAACCGGGCTCAGGCGGTCAGCTTGCTCAACCGCATCGATCCGCGTGCACTACCAGACGCGATGCGCTGAGGCGTTGTCTCACGACCTACTACCGGGCCTTGAAAACAGTCCCCATGAAAGCGAACAGGTTGTGGCTGGGTCTGCGGACAGTTGCCTGCTGGTCCGCTGGCAAGTGGTTCCAGGCGGTCCAGGCTTCTGAGAGGGACATATGCCATTGCTTGAGCAGCGCATCCATGTCTGCCGCTGAAACCCAGATGGTGCCGTAGGCTGGATCATGCCGGTTACCGAGTCGCGAAGGATTTCGCAGCACCTGAGCCCCGGTTTCCAGTGTTGCCGCAACCTCACCGAGGTACCGGTTTATGCCCTCGAACACGTCCAGAAGTACTTCATAGCGATGAAGAGGTGTCATGAAGGGGGCGAGCCCGTCATCAGCAAGCATTTTTGACCCTGTCGGCATGATCAGGCCTCGGATGATTCAGGCTCGACGCATCGGCCTGCGTGGCTTGGGCCAGAACTGCGTTCTTGCGCCTGTGGCGAGTGTGCGTTGATCGAAGCCGAGACGGCAGCGCCACCACCAGTAGTGCGGCTCCAACGACGTACAAGACTGCGATGATGGATGCGTATGGTTCCGGCATGGTCTTCTTTCGAAAGGACCGTCGCCAGGCGCTGCAAGCTCGCAGCGAAGCGACATTCTGGAATCGCAACGCTTCTTTGAAGCACGCGAGACGCGCAAAGACGATCCTGACGTTCGTCGCGCGGGCTTGTCCATTTGGATAACCCAAACGACCATATTCAATATGGCGTCGCCTCCCCTCACCTTGGTCCATCAGTTCGACCGCGGACGCCTTTTTCAAGTCCGCGTTTACTTGCATCCCGTGTGCTGGAGCGGCCGAACGAGGTCGCTCATGATTCAACCACGCCCACATCGCCACAGCACGCGCCATGACAAGGCGATCCTGATATCTGACCGCGGCCAGTTCATCTCCGAGACGCGCCTGCTCCTGGGGTCCGACGAAGTGCAGAATCTACTGATGGCAACGACGGTGGATGACGCCATCCGGTTGATACAGCGGGAAAGTTGTTATTGTGCACTTGTCGATAATGCTCTCGCGACCGGCACGGGCATTCAGGCCGTTATCCGCCTGCGCCACGAACTCGGATGGCCGGCGCTGACGATACCCGTCATCCTTATAGCCGGGCGAACAACCATGGATATCATCCGCAGCGCCGTGCTCGCGGGCGTGGACGAAGTGCTGTCGACGCCGCTGGCGCCCGAGACACTCGCGGGCCGCATGCTGGCAACACGGCTCAGGCCGCGCCCCTTCGTCTCGTCCGCTGGATATGATGGACCCTGCCGGCGACGTCGGTCCGGGGAAGCACTGGTCGCGACCGAACTCAGGCGTGCAGACGACATAAGTCCGGCCCAGATGCGAAGACTGGCCAGAGATGTGCACGGTCACCTTGTAACCTACCAGGCAACCCAGCGGGCGATTCAGCTGCTCAGCCCCTCCATGCTTCAGGGCAACCTGGAAGAACTGAGTGACGCAACGGTCGATCTCTACGAGGCCACCTTTCCTTTGCAGGATGCCCGCATCTCCGGGCTGGCATTGCTGTGCCAGACGCTGGCGGCCTCACATAATGATGTCCGACGGGATCCCACGCTTCTCCTCGCGACCCTGCGCGATCTCCTCGCAATTCTGGAAAGTCGCCTGAAAAGGGCAGCCAGCAGGATCGAGCTGCAATCGCGCAGGACATATTCGCATGTCGTTAGGACAGGATCGCTGGCGCCTGATCACACAGCCTAGACTTTGGTCCAGATCGTCAAAATCGGCAATTCTGATAGGGTATTCTTAGCTTGTCCGCACCGGGGTTCGCCCCGCTAAGGCGGCTCAAGCGCGGTCGTGTCCCAGGACGTGGTGTAGGAGTTTAGCGAGGGGCGGCGCGCGGACCGCAAGAGTCAGCGCGCGCCGGCCCTTGCGCTGGGTTGTCATCGGGAATCGCCGGTAGGGTTGGGTTGCGACACCAGCAACCTGAACCGAGGACTCACCGATGACAGACGACACGATGGCGCTTCGCACGCTCCTGGAGAAGAGCCCCGACGCCGATTTCCTGCGTGACATGATCGGCTTCGCAGCCGAGCGGCTGATGGAGCTGGAGGTAGCGGGCCTCACCGGCGCCGCCCACGGCGAACGCAGCGGCGAGAGGATCAACCAGCGCAACGGCTACCGCGACAGGACGTGGGAGACACGCGCGGGAACCGTGGAGCTTCGGATCCCGAAGCTGCGGAAAGGTTCGTACTTTCCGGGCTTTCTTGAGCCGCGCCGACTGGCCGAGAAGGCTCTGACCGCTGTGATCCAGGAAGCCTATGTTCAGGGCGTGTCGACCCGCTCGGTCGATGATCTTGTTCAGGCCATGGGGATGACGGGCATCTCGAAGAGCCAGGTGAGCCGCCTGGTCGCCGAGATCGATGAGAAGGTACAAGCCTTCCTCAACCGCCCGATCGAGGGCGACTGGCCTTATGTCTGGCTCGACGCCACCTATGTGAAAGTGCGCCAGGCTGGCCGCATCGTCTCGGTGGCGGTGACCATCGCTGTTGGCGTCAACACCGATGGCCGGCGTGAGATCCTCGGCCTCGATATTGGCGTCTCCGAAGCCGAGACGTTCTGGACAGCCTTCCTCAGAAAGCTGATGCGGCGCGGCCTTCGTGGCGCAAAGCTGGTGGTCTCCGACGCTCACCAGGGCCTCAAGGCGGCGATCGCCAAGGTGCTGGGCGCCACCTGGCAGCGCTGCCGCGTCCACTTCATGAGGAATGCCCTGGCGCATGCGGGAAAGAGCGGCCGTCGCGTGGTCTCGGCGTTTATCGCCACCGCCTTCGCTCAGGACGATGCGGGCGCTGCCCATGCCCAGTGGCGAGCGGTCGCCGACCAGCTGAGACCAAAACTACCGAAGCTCTCCGCCTTCCTCGATGAGGCAGAGAACGACGTCCTGGCCTACATGGACTTCCCCCGCGAGCACCGCTTGAAGCTGCATTCCACCAATCCGCTCGAAAGGCTCAATGGCGAGATCAAGCGCCGAACCGAGGTCGTCGGTATCTTCCCGAATGAGGCTGCGCTGATCCGGCTCGTTGGCGCCATCCTGCTTGAACAGAACGACGAATGGGCGGTCCAGCGTTCGCGCTACATGACGCTGGAAACAATCGCGCCGATGAGCGATGATCCCCTCGTCAGCATGCCGGCCTTGCCTGCAGCATGACCGGCCCAGCTTGGCGGCGAGGCCCGAGACGAGTGCCGGCTCGTACACCACTCATCGGGACACAACCTCAAGCGCCGGTGGATTCCCACCTGATAGCGGGGATGTGTGGCGTGCTTTCTTGGTATCCTGACAGCAAGAAATCCGGTTCGCCGGAGGCGGCTCGAAAGGGCTTCCAGCACCCGCTCGTCCTGCTTCCGAAGACTCAGGCTGATCAGTCTGGTCCGCTATCGGGGACGCTGGCCATTTCGGAGACCATGCAGAGCGCAATTCATCCCGGAGACCGACTTGTCGGCGCCGCTCTGCGGCTTGCGGCGATCATGCTCTGTGCAGGCTTCTGGATTGGGGCCGTTGCTCTCTTGATCTGAAGAGTCGAACGCCACCGCGGGACTAGCCCGGCATGGCGCGCCTTCGCTGCTCTTCGACGTTCGTTATAGACCAAAGTCTGGTTGTCTCAGCCAATGACCTCGGTATTCAGAAGGGGCTGAGCATGTCCCCCAACCCTGTGCTCAGCAAGGAAAGGGGCCGACCTTAGCGTCGGCCCCTTTTTTGTCTTTGTTTGGAGCATCGCGCCGGAGCGGTGTACTCAGAGCATGAGCGAGACATTTGGGATGTAGTTTCAATTACACAGCACTCCCTATGGCAGGCCGCGGTATTCAGCAGTGCGAATGTGCAGTGTCATTCCCTTCTCCATGGCCACATGCGCGCCTGGTCTCCGACAAAAATGTCCCCCGGCTGGTACACCTGACCTAGAGTATGGCCAATGATCCAATCCAATGTATGGCCAAATGTCGAATGGACACCGGCGGCACCCGCGCTAAGCAGGTAGGAGTGCGGCCGCCCCCACCAAACCGGTCGCGAAAATTGAAGCGGCGCTGCGACCACAGCGCCGCTTTTATCTTATCGACTTCGGGCGGGTGGTGAACACCTCCCTTCCGTTCTGAAATGCGACTCTTGGCGTGGACAGTGCCAACATCTAAATGAGAGTCAGTGACCACGATCATATGGACTCGAAGTCAATCGGCGGAGTCGAATTAGAGAACTTGCTGGCACAACGCCGCGACCCTCGTTTGTGAGGGTTAGTTCAAGCTGAGTTACATCGCGGTGAAATTCTCTGTCCTGGTTATCGAAGACAACGAACTGGTCAGCGAAGGGCTGAAGCAGGTCGTGAGGATGGCGACCGGCAATAGCAGCATTGTGACAATGTCTTCCTTTGACGTCGGCACTCTTGCTGCAACTCACGGCGATTTTGATCTGATCATCGCGGAGATCATGCTTGCGGGAGTCGGCGCCAAGGAGGCTGTCCGTCTCCTCAAAAGTTCATGTCCTGAATCGCGTATCGTATTGCTTGCGAATGACATCGCAAAAAGCGAACTGCTTGAGTCACTTGCCGCCGGCGCACATGGCTTTCTGCTCACAACCGCACCGCTTGCAGACCTCGCGAATGGCATACGCGATGTCGTATCAGGCCGTATTCATGTTCCCGCCGAGATCCATTTGCCTCTTCCTGACGCGGCGAAGCTTCCCTCGGGCGTTCCGGATTATAAACGCCTGTCTCCGCGCCAGATGCAGGTAGCGCGTGAGCTGGCCAAAGGCGCCAGGACCAAGCAGATCGCTCGCAAACTGGACCTGTCGGAGGGTACAGTGAAACTGCATCTGAGCGCGATCTTTCGAGCCCTTGGCTGCAATAGCAGAGCCGAAGCGGTGGCAATCCTCAGTCGTCATCCGCCGATAGACTGACGCGTGACGGCGTGGCTGCCAACAGGCATGATCAGCAAGGCGGGCCATAGCAGACAAGTGTACCGGTTAATCGGCGTATGCCGAGGCGCAAAGCAATCCGAGTCAGCGACAAGAAAGATCATGATCCGGAAACGTCGCAGGGGCTGAGAGCCTATGCGAGGCTCGACCTAGATGGAGCCGAGATCGACCTCAGCCTCATTGCAACGGCACGGCCATACCTGCGTGGGCGCCTTTCGCCGGTGTGAACAGGCGTGGAATAAGGACCCCGTTTTCGGGGTTATAGGCGTCCAATCGGGACCCCGGTGACGATGGGGTTCAGTGTGCCTCCGGTTTTGCCGGAGGCAGGTTGGGATGCTGATCGTGGAGA
>Ga0208492_1001818_pt1 | contig 11884 bp, 10 predicted proteins | sample Subbioar_CSW14AB_FD_184820 | JGI IMG/M metagenome (GOLD analysis project Ga0208492, IMG submission 184820) | Serpentinite rock and fluid subsurface biosphere microbial communities from McLaughlin Reserve, California, USA - CR12Mar_CSW14AB (SPAdes) | ecosystem: Environmental > Terrestrial > Deep... | reverse complement strand
CCCGGCGCCGTACGTCCCGGTCGACTCGACGCCAACACGCTGGAACTCACCAAACGAGCGCATCCACTGCAGCAACCACCGATAGCTTTGGCGCGTTGCGGCGAAGCAGTGGGTCGCTAGAACGGAATCCTGATCACCGACAACAGCGGCGAGTGCAGATCCTCGTGCATGTCGACGCCACCGACGACGCGCACCACCGTGCATAATGGTGCTGACATGACGGTCTCCAAGCTTCATTAAAATGAATTCGGCTCGGCCCTGACCGAAATGCCTGAACAGGACAGTAACGTGACAAGACGTCAGGCCCTTCTTGGGTCACATGCACCGGCGAGGCAAGCCTCATCGCAAGATGCTCCCGGGCGGCCGACAGGTCCAGGGAAAGACACGGCTGGCGGTCGATCGGAGTGTAGGTCAGACCACCCTGGGCACCTCGCGGCACCAGCCTAAACGGTCCATCGCTATGAGGGTCTGGCCGTCCAACAACAACTGGCCCGGGCATTCTAACTATCGCTATGATGGATCAATCGACTGTCGCGCTCTGTTTGTCCCGTAGAGAGCGCTTGTTCCAGCGCATCGAGGACGAAGTCTGTACGCATCGATCTGCTCACGCTCCAGCCAACAATACGACGAGCAAATACGTCGCAGCAGCCCACCGGCCGAAATGAGCCCTCCCGTCTCGGCAACCACAACTCGAAGGAAGCCCCGCGCCAAGGGCCGCTCCTCTGCCGACGTCCCCGTCTAGTCAGCCGATATCCCGAATTTCCGTGCGATGGATGGTACTCGGCCACAGGGCCGACGACCGATGGAACGAAGAACTGCAAGAATACGTTCTGTTGCGCAATACACAGTTTGGTAGTCCAATGCCCACAGAGAGCGATACAAACGTTTAACCCCCGCTGTACGCAGGACATCACGAGACGAAGACGCAGGGAGCCAAATGGCCACACACTCCGTCAACGAGGTACCCATGGTCGTCGGCATCGGCGCCTCCGCCGGTGGCATCGAAGCCTTGCGCGAATTGTTCCGACTGCTGCCTACGGATCTGGGTCTCGCCTACGTCGTTGTCGTTCATCTTTCTCCGGACCACCATAGCGAACTCGCGGCCATCATTGGAAACTGTACGGCCATGCCGGTCACCGAAGTGACGGGCAGTGCCCCGCTCGCCCTCAAGCCCGACCGCGTATACGTCATCTCGCCGGACCGTAATCTCATCATCAGCGACGGCATGATTAGCGCGGCGCCATTCGCCGAGACGCACGGCAGGCGCGCGTCGGTGGATTTGTTCTTCCGCTCCCTCGCCGAAAGCCACGGGAACAGCTTCGCTATCATTCTTTCTGGCAGCGGCTCCGATGGCGCCCTGGGTGCCAAGGCGGTCAAGGCGGCCGGCGGCGTGGTGCTGGTGCAGGACCCGCATGAGGCCTTGTATGACGGCATGCCGCGCGCAGTGATCGCCGCGGAACTTGCCGACATCGTCGCGCCCGTCGCGGAACTCGCCGTGCATCTGGCCGATCTGACTCGCTCCAAGGAGACGCTGGCCAAGTTCCTCCGGCCCGCCGATGAGCTGCAAATCGAGGATGACGAAGAGCTGGTCCTTAAGCAGATCTTCGAAATCGTGCGCGCGCGCACAGGTCATGACTTCAGCCACTACAAGCGCCCCACCATCATCCGCCGTATCGCGCGTCGCATGCAGCTAAATCACCGGCCGACTCTCGAGGAATATTTGGGACTCCTGCGCGAGAGCAGCGATGAAGTGCTGGCCTTGTTCGATGACTTGCTGATTACAGTGACCGCGTTCTTCCGCGATCCCGCGGCCTGGGAGGTGTTGCGCCAACAGGTGGTCATACCGCTGGTGGAACGCGCGGAGCCGGGTGAAGCGCTGCGCATCTGGGTGCCGGGCTGCGCGACGGGCGAGGAGGCCTATTCACTCGCCATCCTGTTTCGCGAGGAAATCAGTCGACGCGACGTCAACCATGACCTCGTCGTGTTCGCTTCAGATGTTGACCTCGGCGCGCTCGCCACCGCGCGCGAAGGAGCTTATTCGATCGCCATTGCCGCGGACGTCTCCGACGTGCGTCTGGCGCGTTATTTCCGCACCGAGGGCGATCATTACCGCGTGTGCAGTGAGATCCGCGACTGCCTGGTGTTTGCCGCGCACAGCGTGCTGCGCGACCCGCCGTTCTCCAAGCTGCACCTCATCTCCTGCCGCAACCTGCTGATCTATCTCGACCGCGAACTGCAGCAGCAACTGCAGAACGTGTTCCGCTACGGGCTGCGGGACGACGGCTTTCTGTTCCTCGGCGTGTCCGAAACCGCCGACCCCGAATTATTCGACGCCATCGACAAGCAGCATCGTATCTTTCAGGCGCGCGCCCGTGCTCACGAGCTGCCCATGCGCCTGCCGCAGCTGCCGCCCATCACCACCGTGCCAATCACCTCTGAGCGCACGCCTGACCGTGCCATTCGCACCCGTCGCTCTGCCGCCGAGTTGCACGTCGAGATGCTGGAACTATTCTCGCCGCCCAGTGTGCTGATAGACAAGCATTGGAACGTCGAGCATCTTTCCGAAAGCGCCGGCCGCTTTTTGCAGCCGCGCGGCGGGGTGCCGTCCCAGATCATCACCGACCTGGTGCGCTCCGAACTCATCGATGAGCTGCGCGCGACCCTGCACCAAGCGTTCGAGCTCGGTGAAGCCAGCCTCTCGTCTTTCGTGCCGGTGCGTTTCAACAGCCATCCAAAACTGGTGGCGGTGCTGGTGCAGCCGCGCGTCAGCAACGAGTCCGGCGAATTCCATGCGCTGGTTGTGTTCCTGGAGGCAGGCGAGGCCAAGGACGAACAGTTGCTGGAACGCATCGAGACCAGCGACGCACTGGTGCTGAACCTGCGCGACAAGCTTCGCATCGGCGAGCGACGTCTGGAGTCCCTGCGCCAGGAACACAGCTCGGCCTACGAGGACCTGCGCGCCGCCAACGAGGAACTGCAAAGCCTCAACGAAGAATACCGCTCGACCACCGAAGAGCTGGAAACCAGCAAGGAAGAACTGCAGAGCGTCAATGAGGAGCTGCAGACCGTGAACCACGAACTCAAGATGAAGCTCGAGGAGATTTCGCGCGCCCACAACGACCTCGAAAACTTCATGACGGCGACCGATATACCCATGCTGTTCCTGGATCGCAACCTGTGCATCAAGCGCTATACCGCTCCGCTGAGCGAGATATTCAACGTGAAGGCGCACGACAATGGCCGTCCGATAGGCGATCTCACCCATAATCTCGTCTATACGGAACTCGAAGCCGATGCCGCCGCGGTGCTCAAGGACCTCACGCCGCTGGAACGCTCCGTGCAATCCCGTGACGGCAAGACGACGCTGGTCCGCATCCGCCCTTACCGGACCTCCGAAGACCGCATCGATGGCGTGGTCGTGACTTTCGTGCGATGAACAGGCCGCGCATCCTTTCGCTGCAAGGCGCATTGGCCGCGAGGAGCGATGACACGCCCGTTTCCATTATTGATCCGGCGAGCGCAGGGAGCGCCATGGCAGGGGTGAAGTCCCTCGCCACACCGCCAAGCAGAGTGACTGATACTGCGCATCGATGGCCGGCCTGAACGACGGTCAGGAACGCCCACCCGAGGTCACGAGGACCGAAGAACCGACCCTGTGCATTATTGGCATAGGCGCGTCGTCTGGCGGACTCGCCGCGCTGAAGGCGCTGTTCGACGCCGTGCCGGCGGCGCCGGGCGTGGCGTTCGTGGTGGTCACGCACCTGTCGCCGGATCACGAGAGCCACCTCGCCGAGCTGCTCCAGCCTCACACGCACTTGCCCGTCCGACAGGTCAGGGATAGCATCAAGCTCGAAGCCGATTGCGTTTACGTCATTCCGCCAAATGCCAATCTCACCGCGGTGGATACGCATCTGCGCCTGTCCGCCCTGGAGCTGCAACGTCGCCGCCGCGCACCGATAGACCACTTCCTGCGCACCCTCGCCAATGCCCACGCCGGCCGGGCAGTAGGTGTCATTCTGAGTGGCGATGCCTCGGACGGCTCGCTCGGACTGCGCCACGTGCGACAGCAAGGCGGCCTCGCCATTGCCCAAGACCCGGAGGAAGCGGAGTGCGACTCCATGCCGCGCAGCGCGATCAGGAACGACGCGGTGGATCGGGTTTTGCCCGTTGCGCTCATCGCGGTGTCGGCGCTGGCATTCTGTGCGGCGCGTCCACGGCTGTCGCTCGACGACACCCAGCTGTCCGAGCATGACAACGCCCTGCTGGACGCGGTCCTCGCCGAAATAGAACACTGCACCGCCCATGAACTGCAGGTTTACCGTCGGGCGCTGATTCTGCGCCACATCCGCCGTCGCATGCGCATCGCGCAGATCCAGGAGTTCGCGGTCTACCTCGACTTCCTCCGCGAGCATACCGACGAGACTCAGGCGCTGCACGACGAGATAGTCACCAATGTCTCGGAGTTTTTTCAGGACCCGCTGCTGGTCCGCGCCCTGCAGGAAGAGCTGTTGCCGCCATTGTTCGATCAAAAGAACGGCGGCAGCTCGCTGCGGGCGTGGTCAGTGGGTTGCTCGACCGGGGAAGATGCTTACAGCCTTGCGATCCTTCTGCTCGAGGAAGCAGAGCGCCGCGCGAGCCCGCCCGCGGTGCAGGTGTTCGCCAGCGATCTGTCACCGGAGCTACTCGGACGCGCGCGAATCGGCGTCTACCCGCGGGAAGTGGCTGCAACCGTGCCGGAAACTTGGCTGCGGCGCTATTTCACCGAGGACGACGGTCGGTTCCGCGTGCGTCGCGAATTACGCGACACCATCATATTTTCCGAACATAGCATCTTCAAGGACCCGCCGTTCGCTCGTATCGCCCTCATCGAATGCCGCTCGCTGCTGGCCGAGCTCCAGCGGCCGATACGTCGCGCGGTGCTGGAAATGTTCCATTTCGCGCTGGAGCCGCACGGGGTGCTAATCGTGGCGCCTGACGACCCCATCCATGAACCGCTGCTGTTCGAATGGCATGACCGGCAGCGGGGAGTATTGCGCCGCCTCGACGGCTACCGCTCCTCGCTGGCGCGCGACTCGGTCGTGGCGGCCGTCAAACGTCGGCGCGCGAGCGAAGGCCACGATGCGAATACTGTCGCCGCGCTCGCGGCGCTGCACTTTCGCATGGTGGAACGCTTCATTCCCGCCAGCGTGCTAGTCGACGCCGACAATGAGATAGTCCATTACTCGTCGGCGGCCGCCCGCTACATCCGCATTCCCGGCGGCGAGCCGACCCATGGTCTGTTCGAACTCGTGATGCCGTCGCTGGTGTCGGAGCTGCGCGCGGCGCTCGCCGCGGTGCGGCGCAGCGGCATGGCGCAGCTGTCGCCGCCGCTCAGAGTGGAACTCGACGGCAAGCCTCGCGAACTAGAAGTCGAGGTGCACCCTTCCGGCCCGGACACGAATGATCTTGTGCTGGTGGCCTTCAAAGAAGTCGCGGGGCTGGTGCCCGAATCCGATCCCGCCGCCGAAGGGGGGCACGCCAAGGCCATCGAGGCACTGGCAGTCGATCTCGAACGCGCACGCGACCGCGTGGCGCGTTTGATCGCGAGTCACGCCCAGGACACCGAAGTGCTCCAGACCGACAATTCCGGGCTGGCCAGGACCAACCAAGATCTGATGGCCGTGCTCGATGCAGTGCAAGCCTCCCATGAGGAATTGCAGGCCACCAACCGCAAGCTCACCGAACTCGACAGCGCCAACCGACGAAGATTTCACGAACTCGCGCAGCTGTCGCGGGATCTCCATCACCTGCTCGAGTCCACAGGCCTCGCCACCATCTTTCTGGATGATGAACTCAGGCTGGTGCGCTTCACGCCGCAGATCTGCGACGTGTTTTCAATTCACCAATCGGACATTGGTCGGCCCATCAGCGAGTTTAACCATTCACTATTGCAGCAGAGCATCTGGGAAGACGCGCGTGCGGTGCTGGAACGCGAAACCGCCCTCGACCGCGAGGTCGAAAGCACCGAGGGTCGATGGTACCTATGTCGCATGCTGCCATACCGCAATGCGCGCGACGTGGTGGAGGGCGTGGCCCTTACGCTGGTGGATATCACAGGACGCAAGGAGATGGAACGGCGCCTGCGCGAATCTGATCGTCGTAAGGACGAGTTCTTGGCTGTGCTGGCCCATGAACTCAGGAATCCGCTCGCGCCCATCGTCACCGGGCTGGACGTGCTCAACTCGGCCGGTGAGAGACCCGATCTCGTGGCGCGGATCTCGGCCACCATGGCGCGCCAGGCGCGGCAGCTGGTACGCATCGTCGATGATCTGCTAGAAGTGTCACGGGTGACGGGCGGGCGGCTGCAGCTCCGCATAGCGACGGTGGCCCTGAATGATGTGGTGGACGATGCCGTCGAATCGATCAAGCCCGCCATTGATGCGCGGCAACACCAGTTGTCCGTCGTCTTGCCGACGGAGCGCATCATGCTCGAAGCCGATGGCGCACGGTTGACTCAGGTGTTCGCCAACATGCTCAGCAACGCCGCTCGCTACACCGAACCCGGCGGCAAAGTGGATTTCGAGGCGCGCGTCGACGGCGCGCAGTTACTGGTGGTGACCGTGCGCGACACCGGCATTGGTCTCGCCCCCGAATCACTGGAGCGCATTTTCGAAATGTTCTACAAGCACGACGACTCGCCCATGCCCGAGGGCGTGAGCCTGGGCATTGGCCTCACCCTGGCCCGTTCGCTGGTTGAAATGCATGGCGGCACCATCAGTGCGACTAGCGCGGGGCGTGACCAGGGCAGCGAATTCACGGTCACCTTGCCGATTGTCAAGACGTCCATCGAGCGCGACTGCGGGCGCGGCGTGGCGCCCAATAGAAATCTCGGCGGTCACCGTATCCTGATAGTCGACGACAACCGCGATGCCGCCCAGACCTTGAAGGTTTTGATCTCTATGCTGGGCGACAACGAATGCGAACTGGCCTTCAGTGGTGTCGACGCACTCCATATTGCCTCGCGGTGGCACCCGGACATCGTGTTGTTAGATCTCAAAATGCCGGACATGGACGGTTACGAAGTGGCGCGCCGTCTGCGCAGCGCGGACTGGGGCAAGGACATGCTGCTGGTGGCCGTTTCCGGTTGGGCGTCCGACGAGCACAAACTGCGCGCGCAATCGGTAGGCTTCGGCTGTCATCTTTCCAAGCCGGTGGCGCGCACCGAGCTCGAAGCAGTGCTCGAGCGCGTCGACGGTTCGGCGTCGTCGGATTAGCGGTCTTATGTGACGCCCAGCCCTTGCTCGTGGTCCTGTCGGCGCACTTCGGCGGCGTCTCGACCGGATGCGAGGCCTAAGCGGCATTGGCAATGCGGACACAGGAAAGTCCCCTTCTGATAGTCGCTGAGTTTAGGGCCGTCGTTCGCCGGCGGCTAGGACGCCTAGTCCGTTTTCGAGCTACGTCTAGTCCGCCAGGCCCGGCCTGCCCTGATACGCGCGCCAGAAGCTCATGCCCTTGTTCTGATACAAGGGTATTGAGGATAGCCGCTCTTTCCAGCGTAGCGCGGCCTGCACCTTTCCTTCGGCTCGTGCGCAGCGCAGCACAACCAGACCGGCCATGGGGCGCGCCTAAATGGCCCCATCCGCGGGATTGCCGCTCAGTGGACGCCAACGCCCTGACCCCTAACGCGCTCGAGATAGATTCGGGTTGCCTCTTCCGGCAACATGCCGGCCTTGATTTCCAGCGGTTGGCCGTTCTTGTTCCCAATCTCGACCGTCTGCGGCGCACGGCCCCATCCGCGGTCCAGGATTGCACAGGCCGCTGATACCCGGGCGCTGGCGGAGGCTTTCGGATCCTTCATGATTTGGATGAGCGTCTTAATCGCGTCCGCTGTGAACTCGCGCGCGGTGATCGCCGCAGCGCGCTGTTCGTCGGTCATTCGGGGTCGGCCGCCGGGATTCCCGGACTGGCCTGGCATGAACTGCCGGCCACGCGCTGTTTTCTCGCTGATACCAGGCATTAGTAGTCCTCCGGGCTGCAGCTGCATCAATGTTAAGTTTTGTTAGGTTTTCGGGACACGGCACGTAGCGCCGGCCTAGTGGTGCAAACGCCTTGTCGGCACACGCTGCGGTCGAAAAAAACCTTGTCTGATCCTTCCCAACCCATGGGGTTCGCTCGCGCGGTCAGATGGCCTTCCACTTGGCGAGCAAATCGTCCAATCTTTTCGAGGGCTGGTCCCGAACCGATGTTTTCTTAGTTTCATCGACCGGCTTGCGGGGCTGTGCGAGGCTAGGTTTTGACTGGTTTCCCGAGACCGAGTCGCGCTCTCGCCAAGGGTCACTCGATTCCTGAGACCGGGGGGCGATGATGGGGTCCTCAAGGGGTTCGCATGCGCCGTCGGCATTTCGGGGTACTTGTTCAAACCTTAGGGCGACCTTAGGGCTTCCACAGAGATCGCCATCGTGCTCAATCGAAAAGTCGGTCGGTTCTTGCGTGTCGCTAGGTGAACAAAAGTCAGCATTTATCAGCACGTCATGGGGTTCGCTTGTAGTCAAGGCCGATGCACTGTGCTTCTTGGCGCACTTCCAGTTCTCGGAAGCCCGTCGCTTACCGTCTGCCGACGTCGGCCCGGTGCTGAGTCCGCCATGAAACTTGCATCTGGCGTTGGCGAACAACGCGCGCTGCTTGCACAGCGTACCAGCGCGCGTCTTTGCCCCACAGGTTACGCCGCTAAGGTGGTCGGGAAACGGCAACCGACAGCCACGCGCCCACAACGCCCAGAAAATGACGTATTCCTTCCGGAGTTCGTGATTGCGCTTCGCCTCGGGTGTGTCGAAGGGCGGCTTTCCGGTGTGAGGACGGCGCGGGAAAATGGGCTCAGGCTCGACTTCTGCCTGCGCCCGCCGAGGTTCGTCGGCCGGCTTCACTCGCGTCCACGTCGTAGTACTACCTTTTACCGTAACGACAAACTCGGGTTTGCGGCTCATGGTGTTACGCATCCCAGCCAGTCGGTGCCAATGCCCCGGTGGCAACGTGGCCGGCATCAACCAACAAGACCGGCGGCGGCTGTGCCCGTCGACCGCGCTCGAGAGCCTCGCGGTCAACCTGCTTGGCAGCGATTGACCACTTCTCACCCGGACAGCCACGGCGGTTCAGCCATTCGTACTTCGTGACGCTGCCTGTCGCGACAACCAGCTCGCCGCCCTTGCATGCGGCCAGCGCCTCACCGACGATGAGAGGCGCGTCGATCTCGACGGGAACAGTCAGGCCTGCGGCTTCCACCAGGTATTCGCCAGCCACGGTTGCGGTGGCGGTCGTAGCTTGGCGGCCAAGGCGGGAGGTGCGGAAGCGGGGCACGCTGGTCAGCATGGCCCCCAGGGTGGTGTTGCTCAATGGCTCGACCTCATGACAGGTCCCGGGATATCGCCATAGATGGAAATGGAGGGCTCCCCCTGAAATTGGTAATAGTGGGAAAACTGGGAAAACCGGGAATAGTGGGAAAACCCAGTGCTAGCGCGGGTTTCAGGCTGCTTGATGGTCTGGAAATGGGGCGTTTCGAGAAGGTTCACGTATCGGTTTTCCCGGTTTTCCCATTTTCAGGGGGCGCACTCAATTTAGGCTCCAGCCGGTGATACCTCAGGGTGTTGTTCTCGAATCCGCGTTGCGCTTCCCATTGCTTGCGGGGGCCCGTGGAGTACTGCTTAAGGATTCGCAATGCGGTGCGTTTGCCAATGTGGTGCGCCTTGCAGTGTTCAAGGATCTCCGCCTGCTTAGTTGTGCCGTTCGCGATGGCGTCCAAAATGACTTGGATATCGAGTTCGTCGATGTCGAAATCGTCCTGAGCCTTACGCTCCGCCGCAGTATCGACGTACGTATCGACGCGGGTCACGCGACGGCCCTTGGTGATGTGGAACGTAATCGGCTCGAAGTCACCGCGCACCTTGTCCGGCTGGGTGGAGACCGTCATCGAACCGTCGGCATGCTTCTGCGGAATGAGATAGATCAACTCGTCCGCATCAGCGCGCACGTCGCCAGTGCCTTCAAACACCGGCTTACCCTCAGCGTCCTTGTACTTGTTGGTATGCCCCAATAAGACGATGGTCGCGCCTTTGGCTGTCAGCGACCGCAGTAGCTTCAAGATCTCACGAACTTTTTGCTTGGCGATCACGTCAGTCATCTTCTTGAACGTGTCGAAGATGAAGACCACGTCAGAAAAGTCACCGCCTTTCGCGTTCATGGTCTCCAGGTGCTCCACTACCGTGCCCATCGACTGACCGGGTAGCATGTCCGGGAGCATCGCAGTCCATTCGCCTTGCTTCGCCTGCGTAAGGAATCGCGCGGCATCGCTACCGGCAATATCGGCATTCACATAGAAGACCCGGCAACCGGCCTGAACCATCTCTCCAGCCAGGTGCGCGAAGATTGTGGTTTTGCCGCCATTCGGTTCGGCTACGATGATCAGCAGATGGCCGCGAATAACGACGTTTGGGATTATCCATTCCGGGTCGCGAAGCTCAGCAATGTTGGCGTCGGTCAATACGAACTCCTTGGCCCAGTCGACAAGATCAGGCAGTGCTGCGCGGTTCAGATAGTCGGGGTCGTTGCGATGATCGTTCGGGTCGTTTCCAGCGTCCGTGCGAGGCAGAATCTTTTCTTTAATCACGGCCATTAGTCTTGCTCCCTCAAGATCTCTATCTCCGGCGGATTGAAAACTCGCTCCAAGATCTCGGCGGCGGCGCGCAGGTTGTGCTTGCCGAACGCGGCGGCGCACACGGCACTCCCGTGATGGTGGTGAAACACAACGGAGACGGCGCTCGCCCAGCCTTCGGCGACGTACCAGGGGATACCGACATCAAGTGTGTTGCCGATCACCAGGCATCCGCCGTGTACTTTCCCGAATGTCTGCTTCTTGCCCTCCGAGTTGATGCACTGGACGCCCTGGACGAGACCTACGGCATCGGCGCGAATGGGCACAATCACGCAGTCCGCATCCTTGCCAATGCGGCTGCCAGAGGCAGTACCGCGCTTAGCGCCCGCTGCCCAGGTGATGCCCTTTTTCACCGCATAGGGATGGGCACCTACCACCGCGTCGTCAAAGCGCGCAGAAAGCCAAAGGCGGCTTGCGTATGCGCTAGTGTCACGTGCCGTCGTGGGAGCCGGCTTCTGCGCCGGCAAAACCTTGGGAACCTCGGCATCAGGTGTCCATCCCCTGGCCTTGGCGAGGTACACAAGCGAGGCGATACCGGCACGTTTGGTATTCTTTCCGAGCGACCGCCAGACCGCAGCGGCGTCACGAGCGGAATATTTATCGCTGCATTGGCTCCACTCGTCCCAGAGCGAGAAACCTTCGTCACCAAACTCGTCCTTGAACACGCCACCAATCTTGACCCACAAGCCGCGGTCATCTGCCGACAGAAACTGCAGGAAGTTCCACGCCTCGCCAATGGTCATGCGTTCATCGTTGCGACTGTTATTCACAGCTATCACCGCGGATGAAAGCGCGCCGTCGCGCCTTAGCAGTATCCGGGACCACGGCTACGCCGCCACCTTCGCCGAGCGGGCGGCCACCAGTTCCGTGACCAACTTGCGAATGGCGTTGTCGTCGGCGCCATTGGCGCGCGCCGAGAGCACCGCATCCAGTTCTTCTTCGATAAATCCGCGCGCCTTGCCGCCCAGCACGATTGTCGGCGGCAATAGGCCGTCTGCGATTTTCTTGGCACGGGCGCTCTTTTTGAAACCGGTTTTGGTCTCAGCGTCCGGACTGAAACTTCTAATAATCCTCATTGATAATGTCCTCAAAGAAATCAGTGGCCCCATGTGGATGCAGTATCCGACACCTCCCAAATACCGTCCCGCCTATTCGTGAGGGAACGTGAGGGAACGTGAGGGAACGTGAGGGAACGTGAGG
>Ga0208492_1001817_pt1 | contig 11894 bp, 11 predicted proteins | sample Subbioar_CSW14AB_FD_184820 | JGI IMG/M metagenome (GOLD analysis project Ga0208492, IMG submission 184820) | Serpentinite rock and fluid subsurface biosphere microbial communities from McLaughlin Reserve, California, USA - CR12Mar_CSW14AB (SPAdes) | ecosystem: Environmental > Terrestrial > Deep... | reverse complement strand
GAAAGAATCTGAACCTTTTCCTTTTCAGTTAGTCCTAATAAGTCCTGTATGAGGTCGAATTTATTCTGGTACTTAGATTGGTCAAGAAGAATCTTGCAATCAGAATTATTAATGATGGTTTCTTTTACAATTGGGGAACTGATCACATCCTCCACTTCCTGGGTGACAATTATTGCTTCTCCAAAGAATTTCCTTACGGTTTTGAAGAGATACTTTATATATTCTGCCATGCCTTCCTTCGCAATAGCCTTCCACGCTTCTTCAATCAGAATCATTTTTCTGATTCCCTTCAGCTTCCTCATTTTACTGATGAAGGTTTCCATTATAATTAGAGTAACTACCGGAAAAAGTATTGGATGATCCTTTATATTATCGAGCTCAAACACAATGAATCGCTCGTTTAGCAATTCCAAGTTTTCAGATGCATTCAATAGGTATCCGAATTCACCATCTTTATAGAAGGGTTTTAGAACATAGAGAAGATTATCAAGATCAAAATGTCGCTCCTTAACATTATCCGACTTCAGTTGTGCTGCAAACTCATTTTTTAAATAATCATAAAATGTGTTGAAGCAGGCAGTAATCTCTGGTGATTGCGAGAGACTTTCATAATAGCCTTGTAATGCATTAGATAAGGCTACATATTCAGGTCTTTCAAGCACTTCATCTTCTTTTTTCCAAAGCGCCAGAATGAGGCTTTTTAAACTTTCTTTCTTTTCTGTGTCTAGCACTGAGCCTGCACTGATATAAAAAGGATTGAATTGTAATGGCTTTGCCTCATCGTATGTGAAATAATACCCACCAACCAGGTCACAAAGACCTTTATAACTATGACCAACGTCAACCAGAACGATATGAGTTCCTTGTTCATAATAGCTCCGAACCATATGATTCGTGAAAAACGATTTGCCAGAACCGGAAGGACCCAAAATGAACTTGTTGCGATTGGTGCAGATACCAAGCTTCATAGGTTCATCGGAAATGTCGACATGAACAGGTTTGCCGGTTAAGCGGTCGCCAAGACGAATTCCAAAAGGACTTATAGAACTCCGGTAAGTGGTCTCCAAATTCAGAAAACAACAAGCCTGTTCAGCAAAGGTGTCAAATGTGTCGTTTAGAGGGAAATCTGCTTCATTGCCGGGGATACCTGCCCACCAAATTTGAGGGGCACCATCAGTTTCCAGCTTTGTCGTTGCGTCCATTTGTGCCATTGCCGAATGAACTTTGGTTCGTATATCTTTTCTTTCATCAGGATTGTCCGTCCAAGCCAGAATATTGAAATGGGCTTTTACTGGTAAACGTTGTTGACTGATGGCTTCATTTAAGAAATCTTGGGTGGCATCCCTGCCAATTGAATTTTCTCGGGAATAAGCGGACAAAGATTGCAGGCGTAAACGCTTCGCTTCAAGTTTCTTTAACGTTTTAGCGGCATCATCAATGAAAATATACTGGTTGAAAATATGATTGCAATTAAGCAGCTGGCCTACAGGGGAAGAAAAGCCGACACTGCATTTAGTTCGGTCAGTACTATATTTATCGTAATTGATCCGGGGTCCACAGAGAGCGGGCAAATGTTCTGCTTCTGAAAGACTAAACAGCTGACAATAATTCGCACCAATCTTAATTTCATCCTTCAAATGCACATCCGTTAGGGATGCTCGTTCAGATTTACCCAGCAAGAAACAATACCGCTCAATTATTCCAGTTGTGTTATTGGATCCGGCTAATTCATCATTTGTTAGCCGCCTCATTTGCACAAATCCACTATCGATCAAAATGCGTTCAAACTGATTTGCTTTATCTAGGAAATCATTGATAAAATTGGAGCTTAATACCTGAGACGGTACAATAGACTTCCTGAATAGTCCGGAAAACGCAGAACTTGAAGTTCGCCTGCCGTCAGGCTTTTTAGATAGGAAGATATAGCAACTATGTTCTAAATACTGACGTTCGTTAAAAAAGTGTTCACTAGCACCTGATAAAAAGCTGGTTGCATCGGAAACCGGCAGGGATTTCGAGAGAAAATCTGCCTTATATGAATCCTTTAGAAACCAATCCTGCTTATGAAAGCAACTGTGCTTAGGTAAGATCCTAATTGCCTTTGACAACGCTTGATGAAAGGCTTCGTATTCGCTGTTTGAAAGCGAGAAAATTTCAGGAAGTTTGACTTCATATCCAATGGTGATGTCTCCAAATACCGATAAGATGGAATTGTTTTCAACCTTATAAATCGGAAACATCTTTTCTATATCAATTGGCTTTGCCATCATTCCTCCTTGCTTGATCCGAGTTCGGGTTTAATTGAATAAATAGCTTGCGGGATTTAAATCTGAGATAAGGGGGGATATACCGTTTCGCTGCTTTCTTTAGCAAACCATACTCCCCATATTTATAACTTAACCTGTAAACAGTCATAAACAAGGTGGTACCCGCTGCTGAGATTATGAGTACGCATACCAGTAAATTGATACCGATGATATACATTGTCGCAAACAACACGAGGAGAATTACTAGTCCAATTGCCAAGTAGCCGATATATTGAGCCTTTAAGCCCTTAAACTCAATTGGTTTATTAATCCCTTTGTTGATATTATAAATGCTAGCCATAACTTAGATTCCAAAGAATGACTGAAGTACAGTAGCCACGATCACAAGGAAAACGCAGCTTCCGAACCAGGCTGAGGCAACCTTGCCAGTATCATGATCTCCGCTGTTCCATTTCTGATAAACCTTTATAGCACCGACTAATCCGACTACGGCTCCAATGGCATACATTAGGTCGGTGCCTGTGTCGAAATAACCTTTGACTTTGTTGGTTGCTTCATTTATTCCGGCGTTACCGTCCTGGGCGAATAAAGTTATAGTGGTCAATAAGAGGATCATTGATATAACTCCTCGTACTACTCTTCTCTTAAGTGGTTTGTTGATTTTGAATGCTGGTTTCATAGCTATAATTGATTAATGATTTTCCTCGGTTAATTGATCCGCTTGATCGGATGAAAATTCTAATTCCTCCGATACGATTGAAGCGCCGTTCAGGTCTGGCTGAATTTCGCCAAGAACATTCTTTTCTACTGGAAGAGGTTCAATATCATTTGGGTATTGACCTTTGCCATTTACCAAAGTCATTATCTGTGGACGATAGTGGATTATGATAATCGCCAGATAATATCCGGTAAGGAGGAGGGAGACGGCTATTGCATATTGTAGCCAGGAAATTGAGTGTAGCATATGCCTTCGTTTTGGATTACAGCTGCATTGCTGTATGAAGGCAAATGTGGGGGTAGTGGAGATTGGGAATTCACACCTAGGAGGGGAGGTGTGTGTTTTTAAAAAGAAATCGATCAATTGATCGATTCATAGGTTCAATATTATTCTGGTTCTGAATCAATGGATTAATTTATCATAGTCTATAGAGGACAGTATTAAAAGTTTATGTTATATAAACCGCAATGATAAATAAGATTAATATCAGATCAATTTATATCTGACCATTTTGTCATCTTCCCATACACAAAGTATCTTACCGTTCGCTAGTGTATAGACACGTGGTGAAATTCCATTCCCTATCTCTGAGATCTTATCTTTCTTGAGATCCATGACCTTGATTTTATTTTTATCCTGCCATGATACTACAGTATTGGTTTTACTCTGAGCCATACTCACATCACGTCCGGTACCCAGTTTCTGCTCCTGCTGATCTTCAGTCCAATAATAAACCTCACTATTCCGTCTCCAGGCGGCTGAAGTAATTCCACTCTCGCTGATAGCTAATCCACCGCCGTCCATTGGACAGGCATTAAGGCGCCAGGTTCCTGTTCCTGATTTTTCAGGATCGCTGAATGTTTTGCCTTTATTTGTGGAAACGGCGTAATAGATATCTCTCGACCCCATCAGCCAGTTGCGGAAGCCAATAACTATTCTCCCCTTATTAGCGGAAATATTGGGCTTGCAGCATTCGCACACATGCTCATCAGGAGACTTATAAACCATTAGGTTTTTGGACCATGATGACGATCTTCCATTTATCGACGAAAAGAATATGTTGTTCTTTTTTTCGGAACGTATGTCCAGCCATACGGCGTGAAAATTATCTTCTGTATCGGCAGTTACAGCCATCAAGCCTTCTACTGCCGATCCTTTGCTGTCATTCACACTTCCCAGTTTAGTCCATTTACCGGACTGATGGTTTAAACGATAAGAATGAACAGTTCCGGCTTTATCAATTGCTGAAATAAGAGTATAATTCTTAGAGGAAGCTATTTGAGGTCCTCTGGTATGGCCCAAATGCATATTATTTATTTCACCAACTAATACCGGATTGGAAAAACTGTTCCCATTGTTGGCCGATGTAATGCAGTAAATCTTTTCACCGTCGCCGTATACCATTCGAATTATGCCCTTCGTATCTATACCGACATTGGGTTGTTGTCCGCGTATTTCTGCAGCTTCAGTTGTTGCGAACGAGGTAGTTAAAAAGAAAAGAAGAAGGAACCTAATCATCATATGGATCTATAAATAGCTAAAGATACCATAATCGTTCAGGTATAGGCTACATAAGAATTGTAAAATTAACGTATAGTATCACGAATGTGTAATTCGGATGGCCTTCCTAAGCTGCTGTTGCCATTTCTTCACAAGCCCTGGCACATCTGCGGCAGGCTTCAGCGCACTCACGGCAATGGTCCATTCCCATTGAGGCATGTTTTTCGCATTCATCCGCGCAAGCATTACAAACATCTGCACAAACACCGCACAAATGGTGGCTAAATTCGCTGCCTAAACTCATGAGTTCTGCGGCTGATCTGCAGATAGAAGCACATTCTAAATCCAGTTGAATACAGCGAAGCATCATTTTAACATCTTGTTCTTTTAAACATTCGGTAGCGCAATGACTACAGGCTACTGCACACACCACGCATGCGTCAATGCAGTCCTTGAATTTTTGATGTGACATAATTTAGTTATTTCGTAAATGTATTATTCCGCCCATTTTTTAAACTGCTCAATTTCCATTGTCTGGTCCGTGATCATCTTTTTGGCCATATTAATAAGTCCCGGATCCTTTCCAAACTGAACGAATCCTTCAGCCATCATTATAGCTCCCCGATGGTGAGGAATCATCATCTGGACGAAATGCTTATCGGTTGAAGTAGTGTGATCCATTTTAGGCATATCCATCATCATGGTCATGTTCTGGTCCATCACTTTGGAAAATCCCTGATCTTTCATAGCAGGATTGTAATTCTTGTCAGGATTTTTATGGTTATCAAGAAAAGACTGTAATTCAGTTATTTCCTTTTTCTGTGAATCTATGATATTTTGAGCCATTTTCTTCAACTCATCATCTTTCCCAGATTCAAGTTCTACCTCCGACATGTCAACTGCGGCCTGATGGTGGCTTTTCATCATCATCGCAAAGTCGTTGTCTATATTTCCGGTCATTTCCATTTGATGCATATCAGTCATCATTTTGTCCATTCCAGACTGCATGCCCGAATTCATCGACATTGAACCCATATCCATGTCATTACTATCCATAGAAGAATGATCTGTTTCAGTCTTAGAGGCATTATTTTGACATGTTGAAAAACCAAGTGTCAGTGCAAGTGAAGCAATTATTAATGTGTTTGTTTTCATAAATCATTAGAATTGAGTAAACAATAATTAATGCAGTAATTAACATGAATAAAAAGAATACTTAAGTGTTTAAGTACCTATAGAAGTAAAGTCAACGCAATAATCTATTTAACGCCTGGCTCATGGTCTATTCCGAAAGGTCTGGCATTCCTTTCAGGATGAGAGTTGCTGAAACTAGTATTGCGTTCTATTACGGGAGTATCATCATCAAAATCATTTCCATCTCCATGAGAGTTTAAAATTGTATAATGACCCGCCTTATCGAGCTGGGCTTGCAATACCTTCGTATCAATGGATTCATTCATGGTAAGTAATACCCCTTGAGGTTTCAATTGTACTTCAGCCTCTGTAACATCCGGCAGTTCCATCAATGCTTGCTTTACGCTGTTTACACAGCCTCCACAACTCATTCCTGTTAATTCATAATACTTTTTCATCTGTTTATTTTTTGTTATTAATTATGATGGTTTCATTTTATTTGTTTTTTATAGAAGTTCGGATTGCTAATCGAATAATTGATTAATCTCTACTGGTTGAGCTTGTAACACGTACGTACCATTTATCAAATATTTCTAAAGGCGGCGGACAACATAAAGTTCAAATACTATGCCAGCATTGTTAAAACATAGACATTGAGTCTGTTTCCAATTATGGATTCAACTTCATTAATTTCTTCTGCCTGTTATTTCTTACCTAGCTTTCTTTTTAATAATTGTGCATTAATGGCTACTATTATGGTACTTAAACTTATAAATACAGCACCTACTGCAGGACCTAAAACAAAACCTGAAGAATAAAGGACTCTGGCAGCAAGAGGGATGGCAATTACGTTGTAGCCGGTAGCCCATATCAAATTTTGGATCATCTTACGATAAGTGGCCTTGGCGAACAAAATTAGGTTCGCGACATCTTTATTTACTTATTTAAGCAATTACTTAAATAAAACTTCCTATTTTTGTTAAAAATAGTTATATGACCGATCCGAATTGTATCCGCCTCTTTGCCGATGAAGCTCTTATAAAAGAGTGTAAGAATAAGTTACTCTCAGCCCATGTTTCTTTTAACAGTCTTAGTCAGATTCTTAGTCTTGCAGGCAATGAGGTTCGTTTAAAAATTCTTTACCTGCTTGAAGAGGAAGAAGGCGGCTTATGTGTCTGTGATCTGGCTGATATTTTAGAAATGAGCATACCTGCCGTTTCACAACATCTAAGAAAATTAAAAGATGCCAACATCATTCAGCCCCGCAGGCAGGGTCAAACCATTTTTTATTCGTTTAAACAAGAGCATTTAGAAGTTATCAAGCCCCTGTTTCAGCACATTACATTGGTGACAGGAAAAACAGAAAAAGTATGAAAACAGAAAATTTAAGAACAGAAAATAATTCAAAAGCACTTACAGGTTTGGGTATGTTTGCTGCTTTAGCGGCATCGCTTTGTTGCATAACACCAGTAATGGCACTCCTGGCTGGTGCAAGTGGTGCGGCTTCGGCTTTTTCCTGGCTGGATCCTGCCCGTCCTTATTTGATTGGATTGGCCGTGGTGGCATTAAGCTATGCCTGGTACAAATCATTCAGTACTGGCAATAATGTGGAATGTGGACCTGATGGTGTTTGTAAGATTGAAAATAAAAGCTTTCTGGCATCAAGAACCTTCCTGACCATTATCACCATTCTTGCCATAGGATTAATGGCTTTCCCTTATTACAGTAAAATATTTTATCCCCAACCGGAGAAACAAACAGTAGTTGTATCATCCAAAAAGTTGCAGCAGGTATCATATAAAGTAAGCGGAATGACCTGTGCCAGTTGTGAAGAAACTATCAAGTATAGTGTTAATTTACTTCCCGGAGTTGTGGAAACAAAAGCAGACTATGATTCGGGTACTGCAAGCATTAAATATGATCCATCTAAAATCGATAAAAACGCTATCATTAAAGCAATTAATGCTACAGGATATAAAGCTGAGGGAGAGTTAAAACCTTAAAACGTCATTACTCACGATTAAAGGATCTTTGCGGGTCTGCCGGTAAATGAGAGTTTCGGTTCTTTAAAGTAATTGAAAAGACCGGATACAAAGCAGAGATTCAGAAAGGTTAGAAATTCAGTCTTAATCTTTTGCTGAAATCTATTAAGAAGCTTTAAGCAATTAAAATTTAAATTATGGGATGTTGCAATGTCAATCCAGACAATCAGTTTGATTTAATTATTATAGGTGGAGGTTCTGCAGCTTTTGCATCGGCTATTAAAGCTAATAATCAGGAACTGAAAACATTAATTGTAAATGGTGGACTTCCTTTGGGGGGAACTTGCGTTAATGTAGGTTGTGTTCCTTCAAAGGTCTTAATAAGAGCAGGGGAATCTATTCATAAAGCTTCTCACTCACCTTTCAGAGGAATAACGCCTAACAAACCGCAGGTAAACTTTAAAGAGATTATCCTGGAAACAAAAGAACTGGTTGCTGATATGCAAAAACGGAAGTATTTGGACCTATTGGAAGGTTTACCTTTTGTAAAAGTTATTGATGGTTTTGCAAAGTTTATAGGTGATAATACCATAGAAGTAGAAGGTGAACAATATGAAGGGTTGAAAGTGATTATTGCTACAGGTGCATCTACTTACATTCCACCTATTGAAGGCTTGGATACCGTACCTTATCTCACTAACATCAGCTTATTTGAACTGGAAGAATTACCTCCGTCAATGGTCATTTTAGGTGCGGGCTACATAGCCCTCGAAATTGCTCAGGCATATAGCCGACTTGGCTCTCAAGTTACTATCCTGCAGCGTTCCGCGACTATCTTATCTAAACAATCAAAAGATGTATCAGATGAACTCACAAAACACCTTTCTGATGATGGTCTTAAGATTCTAACAGAAACGAAAGTTAAGAAAGTATGGAAAGATGGAGAAACAATAAAAATCAATTATAGCCATAAGGGTACTAATGAAACCATTACTGCATCACATCTTTTAGTAGCTACAGGCACAAAGCCTAATACCGACAGTTTAAGGCTGGATAAGGCAGGCGTTAAAGTATATGATAAGGGTCATATATTGGTAGATCATTATTTAACAACAAGCAATCCAGACATCTATGCGGTAGGAGATGTGACCAGTCTTCCTGCTTACGTTTATACCGCTGCATACGAAGGTGGAATTGCTTTGCAAAACGCTTTTAATGAACCTAAACAGGAGGTGAATTTTACGGCATTACCCTGGGTAGTATTTACAGATCCGCAGGTAGCAGGAGTAGGTATGGATGAAAAGGAAGCAGAGCAAAAAGATATCCCTTTTCAGGCAACAACCTTACCATTAAGAGAAGTTCCAAGAAGCATCGCTGCATTAGATACAAGAGGGTTTATAAAACTTATTAGAAATACGGAAACTGATTTACTGATCGGTGCAAGAATTGTAGCCCCGGAAGGCAGCGAACTGGCAATGGAAATAAGTTTGGCTATCAAATATAAAATTCCGGTGCATGAATTGGTTAGTATGTTCCATCCTTATTTAACACTTAGTGAGGGCATCAAACTGGCAGCATTATCTTTTACAATGGATGTTCACAAAATGAGCTGTTGCGCCAGTTAAATCACTTTTTTGCTGCAATTCTAATCCATAAATTCATGGCACGGCAGTTTCTTTCAAAGCATTTCATACATCAGTTTATAGAGGCATTATAGCTAAGAAAGGTGATTCCGGTTGTTCAGAAACTAATGAAAATATTCCTGCTACTGACCAGAGAGATTGATTTTTCCCTCCAGTGTTATAGTTTAAATACTCCAAATAAAGCAATCCGCATAATCAAGGGCCATGTGTATAACTAAACCAATAGCGATTAAGCGCACGCGGGGAACGAATAACAATCCTACATAAATAACCACAGCCAGGTAAGAATGTAAAGGGTGAAATCCAATACTGCATCGGTTGGGATCATACATGGGATTAGCCAGTAAGTGATCCAGATCAACTATCATGGTTGCAATCATGATCAGCCATGCTTTAAGAAACATTTTTCTGTAAAACAGAGCTGCGATTATTGCAGGAACCAGGAAGTGGAGAACAATATGAAACATATCTATAAGTTCAGCATAAACACATTAAGATTTCACTTTTAACATACTTGCATTAATTGCTACAATAATGGTGCTAACTGTCATTAGTACTGCCCCTGCAGCCGGACTTAACAAAACCCCCTGATTGTATAATACACCCGCCGCCAGAGGTAATGCTATCACATTATAACCAGTGGCCCAAGCCAGGTTTTGAATCATCTTACGGTAGGTGGCCTTGCCGAACAAAATCAGGTTGACCACATCTTTGGGATTACTATTAACCAAAATAATTCCGGCGGTTTCAGCGGCTATATCGCTGCCGCTGCCTACGGCAATACCGACATCGGCAATGGCTAAAGCAGGCGCGTCATTCACCCCATCACCTGTCATAGCTACAAACTCGCCTTTACTTTGCAACTCCTTTATTTTTTCGAGTTTCTGGTGAGGCAATACTTGGGCCATAAAACTATCCATTCCCAGTGTTTCACTCACGCTTTTAGCAACTTTATCGTTATCACCTGTAAGGAGAATGGATTTGATATTGTTCTGCTTTAAGGTTTTAATGGCTTCTGCTGATTCAGGCCGTATTTCATCTGATAATGCGATATACCCTGCCAATTCATTATTGATCAGTACAAACACAACTGTTTCGGTATCGTTAGCCGCAAAACCATCGGGGATAGTAATATTATTTTCTTTTAAGTAACCCGGACTTACTACTAAGACCTTTTTGCCTTCTACCGTAGCTTCAACACCTTTACCAGTAATGGCATTAAAATTTTCTGTTGAAGGAATAGTGAGAGAAAGTTCTTTTACCTTTTGTAGTATACCTGTGGCTATTGGATGTTCTGATTTTTGTTCTAAAGCCGAGGCTAAACGAATGATCTCGTTTTCAGGTAGCCCTTTTTGGAGTGCGACAACTTTTGAAACCTCAAATTTTCCTACCGTAAGTGTGCCAGTCTTATCAAAAACGATGGTTGTGATTTTTCGGGAATTTTCAAAAGCAGTTCGGTTTTTAATCAGCAAGCCATTTTTTGCGGACAAAGCTGTTGATTTGGCCACAACTAGAGGCACAGCCAAGCCTAAAGCATGAGGACAACAAATTACTATAACGGTAACCATTCTTTCCATAGCAAATGCTAAAGATTGTCCTGTTAAATACCAGTATAAAAATGTGCCTATCCCCGAAACGAGAGCAATTACAGTTAACCATCTTGCTGCCTTATCTGCCAGCAACTGTGTTTTAGATTTGGACTTTTGTGCATCATCAACCAGCTTGATTACCTGCGATAAATAAGAATTTTTTGCCGAATGTGATACTGTAACTTTTATCGAGCCATTGCCATTTATGGCGCCCGCAATTACTTTATCTCCTTTACTTTTTTGTACAGGTTTTGACTCGCCAGTCAGCATAGATTCATTCAGATAACTTTCGCCTTCTAATACTATTCCATCTGCAGCAACTTTTTCGCCCGGTTTAACAAGAATAATGTCATTCTCCTTTAAAGTATCGGTTTTCACATCATGCACCATATCGGGCATCACCATGTGTGCATCTGCGGGCATCAATTGAACCAATAACTCCAGCTCTTTGGATGCACCAGCAATAGACTTCATTTCAATCCAATGTCCCAAAAGCATAATGAGGATCAGGGTTGAAAGTTCCCAAAAAAAATCCATGCCTTGCAAACCAAATACAATGGCTACGCTGTAGATGTAGGCCACTGTGATGGCAAAGCCAATCAAAATCATCATACCCGGGCTCTTTGTTTTTACCTCATTCACAAACCCTTTTAAAAATGGCCATCCACCATAAAAAAATACAACTGATGATAAGGCGAATAAAATATACGAAGAACCGCTAAACTGCCAGTCTACACCAATGAATTGCTGTATCATTTCCGATAAAAGCATAATGGGGATGGTAAGTGCCAGCACGACATAGAACCGTTTTTTGAAATCAGTGATCATGGCATTATGGTCATGACCTTCCATACCCATTGGAGCATTTCCATGCTTTGAGTGATCCATTTTGCTATGATAAACCTTTGAATGATTCATCTTTGAATGGTCTTCTTTAATGTGATCCATCTTTGAATGATCCATTTTGGAATGATCTGTTTTTCCTTTCTTTAGGTGTTCATTATTTTCCATGGGATACTAATTTAATTGCATTAATTCTTTTACTTCTCTGGCAATAATAT
>Ga0208492_1001816_pt1 | contig 11894 bp, 7 predicted proteins | sample Subbioar_CSW14AB_FD_184820 | JGI IMG/M metagenome (GOLD analysis project Ga0208492, IMG submission 184820) | Serpentinite rock and fluid subsurface biosphere microbial communities from McLaughlin Reserve, California, USA - CR12Mar_CSW14AB (SPAdes) | ecosystem: Environmental > Terrestrial > Deep... | reverse complement strand
GGCGAATCCATCCTGTCGGGCCGAGCGCCAAGTGCGCAGCGGAATCCCGCTATAATCGAAGTTCACCAAGCGCCCGTAGCTCAGCTGGATAGAGTGCTGCCCTCCGAAGGCAGAGGTCACAGGTTCGAATCCTGTCGGGCGCGCCAATAAAATTCGATACTTAAGGCCGCTTCCGGTCCGCCACCATCTGTATTCGCACCTATCATGGTGCGCATATGGTGTCCAACCCGAATAAATGGCGATACCCCGCCGATCTTTAGTTCGGGCCGCTATGGTCAACTCCGGGCAGGCTCGCCACATCGCATCCTAGGGCTTTGCGGATTGTCCGGAATCATCCCGGACAACCTAGCCAACCCTTTCGGCAGTTCATCGCCGAGCTTGGGAAAGGGTTTCGGAACGGATCCAACACCACCAAGCGGCGCTCGCGCACGCGTGGGGGATGGTAACCAAGGTGCTCAGGAGGTGCGAAATCTACTCTCTGCGAATGAACATGTGCTCGATGCGATCACTGGCCTTGTGACCGCTTCGCGCGAGTGACCCGGCCCAGAAGCCTCCCGCGCCCAAAATGCCGGCGACAGCTACTCTGGCGATAACAACTAAAACACTAGCGTGAGCTTCCAGTCCTTGTATCGCCCAGACAAGTGTGCCGAAAGAAAGCGCTCCCAATGCGGCGGCACCCGCGGCGAGCAGACCGACTAAAACAGACGATTGGTGATGTCTTGGTGCCATGTATGTGGCTTCCGTTCGTAGGCGTGGTCCTTCAGCCAACCTTTGGATCGCGCTTAAAAAGCGGTTGCGGCGTCAGCGTTATGAAGAAAGTGCCCCACTCAGAATCGATTCGAAGCGGGGCAGGATCACGCTCTGCTTCGCTTTGAAGACGCAACAATTCATGCAGAAGAGCGCGCGGGGGAAAGCCATATAGTGAGCCGAGTTCCGCGAAACTCATCCGATGGATCAACTCACCCGCGGCAGTCCAGAGAAACCCATAGATTCGCGTCTCGTTGGCCATACTGTGGGAGTTGCGGCTTCGTTTTTTTAGATCTTGTCATTACCGATAGGAGCACGCGGTAGGATTTTCCCGTCAGCGAACGTAGGATGGGGCGGACAAGCGGTCAAAGACACGGGTGGCGGTCGTAGACCTTTGCGAATGATCTCTGCAGCGTGTCCAGCCGCTACGCCCCCAGTGCGCGGGGCCCCTCGATCCGTGAGCGACGCCAGACCGGCACCCCACAAAGAGGGATGCGCATGAACTTATTAAGGGTATCAGCGAGTGGGCAAGCTGATGACAAACGTCACGCCCGCGCCCGCCTCGTTTCGAACTGTGAGCGTGCCGCCATGCGCCTCAACCAGCTCACGGGCAAGCCATAGACCGATCCCGTTGCCTGGAATGTCTCCATTGTCTTGGTCACCCCTCGCGAACAGGTCAAAGACCTTTGCGAGCTGGCCACTCGCTATACCCGGCCCGGTGTCGGACACTTCCACCGTGGCTACGCCGCCGCGTGTTTCCCCGCCGATCCCAATCTTCCCGCCGCTCGGCGTGTACTTGATGGCGTTCGATAGGAGGTTCTCAAGCACCTGGGTTAGACGGAATGCATCGCCAGTGACCTGGCTGTCGAAATTCGACGCCGTTATCGCCAGCGTATGTCCCTTGGCTGTGAGTGCGTCCATCACGGTGGCGAGGGCATCATCGATCACGCTCCCCAGCCGAACAGGCAGGCGGTCGATATGAAACATCTCGCGGCGCTGGCTCGCGGCTTCGCTTAAATCGGCGGCAATGCGGCTGAGTTTGAGAGTCTGGCGCTCGACAATGGCACTCAGCCGCACGCTCACCGGGTCATTGGTTTCGCGCATGAGGGTGGCGATGTGGGCGAGCGGGGACAATGGCCCTCGCAACTCGTGCGCAACGGTTGCCAGCAAGGTACTTTTTCGCCGAACGGCCTCGGCTACCTGCGCGGCTAGTCGGTGCTCTTCCGAGATTTCGCGCACTAATACGGCCGTGTATTGCTCGCCTCCCGGGAGATCCAGCGGGTACCAGCTCTCCCGCCACGCGCGGCGTATGCCTGGGGCGTGCGGCGTTTCACCTTCGAGGATGACATCGGAAATGTGTTGTCGGTGGTGAACAGCGGGGGCGACGCGTTCTAGCAGGGACTCGGCCAAGCCCGGCACCATTTCATACAGCGTTTTACCCAGATGAGCGGCGGCCGGCATGCCATTGATGTCCGCCAGCGCGTCATTGATGTAGACGTATCGGAGCTGGCTGTCGAAGATGCAGATCCCGGCCGTGGAGTCGGCCACCAATGCCTTGAGCAAGGCGAATTGCGCTGCCTCGGACAGCTCTTTAGCCCACTCACCCGTTCCTGGCGTTGACTCCATAGCCCCCCCAGCTTTTTTCAGAAAAGACGAACCGGTGCATGACTTCGCCTAGCCACAGGCAGTGGACGGTAAGCGGTTTCCTACAATAGCAGAAGGATTTAACGTCGCGTTGAGCGGGGTCAGCGGGGAACGCTTTGCCGCTTCGGGACATTCGGGCACGCGAGCTCGACGGGTAAGTGCGGCAGGAACGACCCTGGACGCGGCGTGAGGGGGAGAAGCATTTCACCGAAATGCCCGGCCACCACCACCAGCGGCTCTGGCACTTGACCAATAACGGCCTGAGTAAGCACAAGGTCGCCCAGTAGTCGCCATGGCCCGAGGTCATGGACGCTCGCAAAGATCGAGAACGGCATAAACCCTAGCAGCTCCCGCACAGCGACCAAGCGTGCACGCACAACTTCATGTCACCCCCGTTGTGGACTCGGAAAACTCCAGCCGGCGGGCGGCCTTCGCACTGTCGGCCTGGCTCTTTTCCCCTCCAACCTCTCGGCTTGACCTTCGATGAAAGCGGATGACCAAGCAAGCCGTATCGACTACGGAATAACGTGGGACTGAAGGATCACGCGCGTGTCCAGCCTTGTAACCGGCTGCCCATGATTCATCGTAAAAAGTAACGACTGAACCGCCCGGGGTTTTGAGGAGGCTCGGCGGTCGGTGATCCTCAACGTCCCGCGACGTGCCAGCAGACCCCCGCTAAATCGATGAAATTAACTTCACGTCCCCACGGATAGTCCTTCGGTGGATTGATGGAAAACCCCGGGTAGCCTGCGCAAAGATTCTTTGCCGAAATGGCGCTCCACCAAGCCTCGAGATCCGGCACGACAATTCTGACCATGAGTGTCTGAGCGAAGGCGTCGTTGTGATATTTCTGAAGCACGAAGCGCCCTTCACCATTTCTGAAAGCGGCATAACCCTCGCTTTCCCAGATCTCTTTGAAACCAAGGTCAGTGAATAGCCGCCGGCTCAGTTCATAATCCTTGCCGCTCGGGATAAAGGGTGAAAGCGACAGTATTTTGAGGTCGTCCATCTGTTCGATTCTTAGCCGAGACGGGGCCTAGCTCCGAGCATTCCACTTGTATGGCGAACGCAAAATGCCCATAGGCGCCGGCATGAACCGTCGTTTGATTGGGAGTGGAAGCAGCCTATGCGACAACTTTCACTTTCGGCATGCCGCCTGACGGTGATTACCAATTTCCCTGCCCTCCATGAGCGATGGTGGTTATCCACTCTTGTGGTTCGTTCAAAGACGGACACCCGCCCTGCGGATGGCTCAATGCTTCGTCGGCCGCGACACGCGACTGCATTCGGCTCATCGCTTGGCAAGGACCAGGTGCCAGGCGGCGCCCACGTCGCGCAAGCGCGACTCGTCGTCCTCTCAGCGCTTGAAGTCCGCGTCCCTCGGATACTTCGTCACCAGCGGTGTCGTTGGCAGTCGCTCGAAATCGACCGGCGCCCCGTCCTTGATGACCACGGACAGCTCGCCCATGCGTGCAATGTCGGTCAGCGGGTCACGCTTCACGACAATGAGGTCGGCGACTTTGCCAGGCTCGACCGTGCCGTAATCGTTGGCCATGCCGTAGGCCCGTGCGACCTCGCGTGTGCACGAAAGAATCGCGTTCATCGGCGTCATGCCCTTCTCTACCATTGCCCGCATCCACACCAAGTGGTCGCTGCCGATGCTCCACGGGCGGTCGAGGAGTTCCTCGGGCGGCAAGTCGTTCAGAATATCCGGATCGGTGCAGCCTGCATCGGTGCCGAGAATGATTGGCGCGCCGGCCGCGATCAACCGCCGGGTATTCTCCTCGTGCGCGCCGCCGGCATAGCCTGCCCACGGATGCCCAGTGCTATCGAGGTGGCATTGATAGCCATGCGTGGTCGGCTGGATTTCGGACCAGCCTTTGCCTTTCGCCATCCGCTGCAACAGATCTTCCGGGATGGGTTGCAGGCTGGTGATGGTGGCGTGAATCATCACGTCACACTCGAAGTCGACCGCGAGATTCAGACTCTCCACAGACAGCGTATGGGACAGGAGCGGAATGCCGGCACGCCTGGTTTCGTCCACGATGACGCGCAGCACGCGCTCGGAGAAACACAGGTAGGGCGACTGCCAGCCGAGCATCACGACGAGATGGTCGCTGATCGCAACCTTCAGCATATCGATGCCCTGCGCGATGTAATCGCGGATGATCGGCCGCACTTCCTCGGGCGGCAGCGTACTCAGGATACGGCCGACACCGGCGTCGAAGAGCGTGTCCATGCGATCGGCGAAGGTCTTGCTGATGACCTGGCGCGACTGCATCGAGTAGTCCGGGCTGAAGGGCCCGCCCATGCCGACGATGTTGCCGGCGGCGAAGATACGCGCGCCGGCGGCTTCGCCCGCATTGATGCGGTCGCGCGCCTTCAACACCGGCACCAACGCATTCCAGGTATCGAATACCGTGGTGCATCCACCGCGCAGCGCGATCTGCGAGGCCTCCTCGATCACTTCGTGCAAGCGACCTTCGAAACGCGCGAGATACTCTGCGCCGCCCTTACCCATCATCATGATGGCGTCAAGCAGGTGCACGTTGCCGTTCATGATGCCAGGCAACACGAACTGTCCAGCGGCATCGATAATCGTCGCGGACGGCGGCAGCTTGACTGCGTCGCGTTTGCCGACCGCACTGAAACGGCCCTCTTCCATCAACACCACCGCGTCCGGCTGCGGCGCGCCACCGTTGCCGTCGATCAGTGTGCCGCCGACAACGGCGACCGGCCTGATTTGCCCTTTGCTCTCGATTGAGTTCGACATGCAACCTGCTCCCAGCTTGTCCTGCTCCACACGTGAACGACGCCCCCGAGTCACGGGGCGGTCGGCAATGGGAATAGTCGAAGGGTCGGCGCTATGGTGCCACTGCTCGATTGGGTAGGTTTTGTGCGATGGGTCCGCGCTCAGCCACGGTCGTGGAGATTGGACTGCGGCGCCACGTCGACCTCGATCAGACCGCAAGCCGCGCCGATCGCCACCGCATGTGCGATGGTCTTCGCGCCCAGTTTCGCCATCGCGTTCTTCAGATGGAGTCGCACCGTGTCAACGGAGCGGTTAATAAGCCGCGCCGTGGCTGGTGCCATATGCCCGTCGGCGGCGAACTGCAGGCATTCGATTTCGCGGCGCGTAAGCCGCACACTTGCCGTCTCGTGACGGAAGCCGTGACGCACGGCAGCGACATGATGGAAGGTATGCGCGAGCACCATCAGCGGCGCCATCGCGCGTTCGCACAGGCGGTCCCACTCATCGCCCGCGTGACAGGACACGCCGCTGACGAACGCGAAGCGGTTCGCCGGGAGGTGGATGGGTACGGTGATACCCGCGGGGAAGCCTATGCCCTCAATGAACGCCAAGGCTTCGCGCTGTGCGACTTTGAGCAGCGCGTCGCGCCGAAGGGCCTGCCAGTCGACTGGCAGGCCCTTGCGGTAGCTCGCAGGCAGAATGGGATCGCTGCGGCCATGCAGGCGCCAGCCGGCTCGCCAGCCCGCCGGGAAATTGCGCTCGAAGATCGGCCCACCCGCCCAGCCGCCATCCAGCACGCGCGCCGCCGGCAGAGCCGCGTAATCGACGCCATTGAAGCCGAGTTCGCACACTTCGCTCGCCAGCAGGTCGAGCGCGGCGTCGAAACTGCGCGTCCCGGCGAGCTGCGTGGCGAAGCCGTGGATGTCAGCGGTGCCCATAGTTCGCTACTCCCCATGTAAATCGGGGACAGTTTACTGACATCTCGAGCATAGCCCATTGGATGGGCGTGTCGTCTGCGGAAGTGCAGGCGGAGTGGAGGAGATTGCTACACCAAGCGCCCTCTGGCGGACTACGGGCCGTCAGCGAGCGGCTTCCGGTGGTGACTCAACCAAGCGGGTGTCAGATACCGGCATAAGTACCAGACCCGACATACCTTCGCCTCGCAGCTACTTTCGGGAGGGGAAAACCCCCACAGGGTTGCCGCGCAGCCCGGTCGCGAGAACGTCGAAACGGTCATGTGGGCATAGGGGAAATGGATAGCTCAGGGCGAGCAGGAATAGCGGCGCGAATTCGTTTCGGATTTCGCCAACATGGCGGCGACAGGCCTATGAAACTGCACGCTGACGACACGGAGCACCGCCACCAAACACCAGACGCATTGATACGCCAAGGCACTGCGGTGCGAAAGGGCAAAGGTTCGAATCCTGTCGGGCACGCCAACTGATTTCCTCCATCCTGGGTTCCGGCCCGGATTTCAGAATCCTCCTAGGGACGTCCGCCCACGCTGGCGCCACCACGCGAGCCACTCGATCGCGGCCAACCTTGCCACCTGCAACCGGGGCATGGATGCAGCGTTCCAGGAAACGCCCTACTCGAACGGGTCGTCGCTCTCCCTGGCCCTGAGTTGCGCTGCTTCCACATCACTGCGTCGCACTATCAGAGCGTTGACGCACTCGCGGTCCAGCGCCGCGCCCGCTTCACAGAGCAGAAACTTGAAAGCCTCTTCGTTTGACCAGGTTCTCTTGTACAGTCGCGGGCTGGTCAGCGCATCGAAGCGGTCCGCAGTCGCGACGATTCTGGCTTCGATGGGTATGTCCGCGCCGGCCAGTCCAAACGGATAACCGCTGCCATCGAAATTTTCATGATGGTACTGAACGATATTCCTCAATACGTCGACGCCGGCCATGCGCTCCAGTTCGAGCTCGCAGAGAATCGAGTCCACGAGTCGCAGTCCGTTCGAGGCATGTCGCCGCATGACCTCCCATTCGTCCGCGTCCAGTGCCCCCGGCTTGAGAAGAATGCGATCAGGCACGGTGATCTTGCCTATATCGTGCATCGGTGAGAAACGAAACAGAAATTCCAGGAACTCGTCGGTCAGGTTGTGCGCCGCTGCGAGTTCCCGCCCGATGATGAGCGAGATATCCGACATCCGTTCGAGATGCGTGCCCGTTTCATAGTCCCGCAGCGCCAGGATTTTGCGCAGGCTGCTTACCGCGCCACTCAGTGTTCGCGCGCTTCTCAAATCGCTGATCACCGTCATCGACAGCAGATGCGCCAGCGGCTCGAGGTCCTGCAGCACCGTTGGCGTGAACTGGCTGGTGCGTCGTGAATTGAAGAATATGAAGCCGTAGAGCCGCTCATCAAGGATCATCGGCAATGTGTAGCTCGAGCGGTAACCGGCCGAAACGATCTTCCCGCCGTGGGGCGATTGCGCGGAATACGAGCCGCACAGGTCGTCCACGACCCGCGCGGTCTGCTGGTTCGCGATGGCCATGAGGCTGGGGGCGAAGTCTGAGCCGACTTCGTAGTTCGACATCACCGGCAAGCCCGCTTCGGTATCCAGGAGCGTTTTGAAGTTTCCCCGTCGTTCGTCATAGATGGCGACGGAAATGCGATCCAGGAATTCAAACCTCGAGTTGCAGATTTCGAAAAACGTCGAAAGTTTGTCCGATAGAAGTGAATTGTTGTTAAGTGAATCAAGCAACCCGACCATTCATATCCCCTCATTCATAACACTGTGCGCACGAAGGCGTGATGAAATCCCACGCTTACGCAAATCCAATCCGATTCGCTTCGCAATAATCCGCCGCAGAACCAATATGCGTTGGCGGCACAAAAGGCAACAGCACTGAGGGCTCGACAAGGAAACCGGAATCATCCTGGGTCACCCGGCCATGCAGGAAGTCCCGCGGCACCTGAGCAGGCATCCGACCAGACCGAACAGCCACAGGAAAATTCCTACGTGATGCGACCATGAATCCCAGTCCGGGACCGAGTGCCTCTTATCGATTCACGAGGCCGCCGCGGAACGAAAGTCGTCATGCGTCAAGTCCGGGGCGGGCCCGGAAAGCGGCACTCGCGCGACAACCTGCAGGCCGCGCGGAAGGCTCGAACCCACCGTCAGCGTTCCGCCGACCAGGCCCGCACGCTCCCTCATGCCGACGAAGCCATATCCGCCGGCGCGGCGACCGAGGTCGTCCGCGCCTTTGCCGTCATCGCTCACCGACAGAACGATGCTGCCTTCGTCCACGCGCAGCGTGATGATGGCCTGTGATGCCCCCGAGTGTTTCGCGATGTTGGTCAGGCACTCCTGAAGAATGCGGTACAAGGCGAGCGTCTGATCGTCGTCCAGCGTCGGCGCCACGCTCGGCAGGTCCAATTCCACGGCGATTGGATAGTCATCGCCGAACCGCAGCGCGAGCCGCTCGATGGCGGCGCACAGGCCGAGATGCTCGAGCACCGGTGGACGCAGTCCTTCGACAGCGCGGTCCGTCGCATCGAGCAATGAATCGATCAGCGAGTTGATCTGGACGACATACTGCTTCCCGATTTCGCTATTTGCATTGGCTTGATTGGCGAACAAGGCAACCTGTGATTTCAAGACCGCGAGCATGCTGCCGAACTCATCGTGAAGCTCACGGGCCAGGCGCCGCCGCTCCTCTTCCTGGCCTTTTTGCAGGGTTCGTGACCAGTCCCGGAGTTCGTCGCGCGCGGCCAGCACACGGCGACTTTCCGAAATGTCCAAAGCGACGCCGCCGACGAATTGGCGGCCATTGTGGTCCAGGAAGGGAAATCGAACGCACAACAGACTTATCGGCACCCCATTCGCATCGCGGCCCTCATGGATGGACTCATAAGGCCGACCGTCCTGCAGCACGACCCGATCGGCTGCCTCGAAACTTTCGGCCGCCGGAGCAGGCCAGGCGTCCAGCGAACGCATGCCCAGCATCTGGTTGCTGAATCCGGCATTCAGCCGGGCACAGGTGCCGCTCAAGTAGACGTAACGGCCTTCGCTATCTTTCATCCACGCGAACAAACCCGACACATCGAGGAATGCGCGCAGCCGGGCATCGCTTTCCAGGCGGGCCGACTCAATCGCCTTGCGCACGGCGACGTTCCGCAGTTGGGCAAGGATGGCCATGCCCTTGTGGTCCTGGAAAGGCACGGCGGCCGCTTCGACCAGCGCCGGCGTGCCATCGGCGCGCAGCAGGGTGAATTCGGTCGGTGGCATGCTCTTGCCGTCTTCCAATGCGCCCAGTTGCGCCAATGCAAAGGCCTGGCAATCCGCGGGGACCGCGTCCATCACGGACACCCCTATCCAATCGGACAGAACGTCCACGCCGAAGAGCTCCCGACCACCGGGACTTATGAACTCGAGCAGGCGGTTTCGGATAACGATGATGGTGTCGGGCGACAGCTCGACCAGTCGGCGAAACAGCGCTTCACTGTCGCGCAGCTTGGCTTCCGCGTCGCACCGCGAGGTGATGTCCACCGCCACGCCACCGACGAAACGATGGCCTCCGACGTCTGAAAACGCGAACCGCTTGGTCAACCAGCACGAGCGCGTACCGTCCGCCGAAGTGAGTTGCTCGACCCTTTCACGCGCTACGCCATCGTCGAGCACCGACTTGTCGCCGTTGGCAAGAAAGGCCCCGGTGTGCGGCGGCCAGATCTCTCTGTCGGATTTTCCGAGTACGGCGTCCAGCGGCAATCCCGTGCGATCGAGCAGGCCTGAGCTCGCGAAGACATAATTCCCGCTGACATCCTTCATCCAGCCCACGAGTTTGGCATTGTTGAAGAAAGCGCTCTGCCGGGCCTCGCTGGTCTGGGCCGCTTCGATGGCGCGCTGATAATCGGTCACATCCCGCACCAGGCCCACCGCCCGCAACGGCACGCCGTCCTCGACGACGACCCGGGCGTCGCTCTGAACGTGGATGACGCTCTGGTCACGACGATTGACGACGCGGTAACGCATGGAAAACGGCCCGGGGTGGCCATCGACGAATACCCTCTGCACCACCGCATTCAGCGCTTCGCGATCGTCGGGGTGCACGCCCTGCATGAATTGCTCGAATGTCGCTGTATCGCTCTTCTCCATGCCCCACAGTTCGAACACCCGGTCGTTGAGTGTGAGCGCGAGCGACGGGATTGCGATGTCGAAGACACCGGCGGCGGTTGCGTCGAGGGCGAGCACGAGACGGCGCTCGCTTTCTGCGAGCAGGCGGTTTCCGAGGTCCCGTTCGCTGACCGCCTGCGCCAGGGCGCTTGCGGCTCGCGCAAGCGCTCGGCGGTGCGACGAGCCCGCCAGTGCCACGGCGAACGTGGCAACCAACCAGAAGCCGAAATGGCCCCACGACCAGGCTTGAAAATCCCAGGCCGCGGAAACAGACGCGAAGTTCATCGGGATGAGGGTATGAACCAGCGCTGCGAGGGCGGTCGCGCCCAGTGCGCAACTCGCGCCGAGCACCCCATGGCGGCTCGCGATGAGCAATTGAAGGATGAGTGCCAGCGCGACACCCGCGTCGCCGAGTGTCAGGCAGACCACACCCGCGACGAACTGGGCGACCCCGAGCGTGAGCCCTTCCCGCAGTGGCAGACGAGCGCGCAATCGGCCGCGCAGCAGATCGCGCATGGTTACGCGTCCAGCTTGTGTTCTATCGCGTAGCGCACGAGATCAGCGGTGCCCTTCGCATTGAGCTTGGCAAGGATGTTCACGCGATGCGTGCTGACCGTCTTTACGCTCAGATTCAGATGCTTGGCGACCTCGGTCACGGTCGAGCCACGCACCAGCATGCGGAACACCTCGTCTTCGCGGCGCGTCAGAAGCTGATGCGGCACAACGAGGCGGTCGTCACTCACCGCCGCGCGCAGCAGCTTCGCGGCGCTCGACGACACGTAGGGTTCGCCGCGCGCGACTTCGCGAACGGCCCGCACCAGCTCGACGGGGCCCTGCACTTTCTCGATGTATCCGAGCGCCCCCGATCGAAATGCCCGCAGGGCAAAGTCCTGCTCGGGGTAGCGGGTATAGATGAGGACATTCGACGAGGGGTAGTCGCGCCGGATGCGTTCCAGCAGTTCAAGCCCGCTGCGGCCATCGAGGTTGATGTCCAGCACGACGACGTCGAAGGCGGCCTTCGCCAGTGCATCCAATGCTTCGGCCGCGGTCGCGACGTCTGCGGCGACCACGATGTCCGTGGCCTGGCTGGCCATGATCTGGCGAAAACCCCAACGGACCACGGGGTGATCGTCTATCAGCAGGACGCGAATCGTCTCGCCCTCCGATACTTCAATTTCCTCAGTTGCCTGCGGCCAATCGCCGCCTTCGCAAACAGCAGTCATCCACAGAGCTCCCCAACCGGCGACACATTGCAGCAGACCCATGCGGGCCGAATTTCTCGTTGTGACTACCCTGTCGCGCGTCGCTCAAAACACCAGCCAACCCGACGCCCGCCGACTCTACCACCGCGCCCCACCCCGTCTGGCCTAGGACTTTTCCTGATTGTGTTTAGGACGGTCCCTCTTGCAATTTCGCCCCATCGTCCTGCTGGAACGCACCCTTAGAGAGGGCACTTGCGTGCCCATTACACCGCGACAATAAGCCAGCCTTCGACGGCCTATCCTGACTGGCGTCTGATTTGAGCGCGTTGAACCCCACCGGGCGCGCAAATCGTGGCCCGCGATGGCGACCTTGCGTGGCTTGCCGGAGGGCGCGGCGCTGTGCCAGGCGACCGCGGACCCAAAAGGCCCGCGA
>Ga0208492_1001815_pt1 | contig 11899 bp, 11 predicted proteins | sample Subbioar_CSW14AB_FD_184820 | JGI IMG/M metagenome (GOLD analysis project Ga0208492, IMG submission 184820) | Serpentinite rock and fluid subsurface biosphere microbial communities from McLaughlin Reserve, California, USA - CR12Mar_CSW14AB (SPAdes) | ecosystem: Environmental > Terrestrial > Deep... | reverse complement strand
TTGAAGCGGGAGAAGTGGCATCTGAGAGGCTCATTTTAGCACTGGACGGGAAATTGTATTTCTATTCATTGGAGAGTTAGAATTTAATCATGTTTTTGTCCATGTCAAAACCATCCGGGGACTTAGCAGGGTTCTCAGAGGGACTTTGTTGGGCGATTATTGGGCAGAATACACAGAAAGCGAACTTTCGCCCAACAAGAGGCGAAGAAGGACCCTACAAATCACCTTTTTTGTACTGTTTTGGAATCTGGTATAAAAATGCTGTTTAAAGCATAAAAATAAATTGAGGATTTCTCCGGTTCTGAGACTTAAAAACATATAATCCGGTCGGTTACTCTGGTGGAATCTTACCTGAAAGTTCATGTAAAGAATAAATACTTTTTACACTAAGTGTCTCCGGTTACCTATTGTAAATCCACATCTTTATCACCTCTGGCATTTTAGTATTATTCATTAGCCCAGAGAGGGGCACATATTTATAATTGGATATGAACACCCAATCCTGAAGGCGATCTTAGGAAGAATATTTTTCGCATTTTTTATTTGCTATAGTTTTTTTGTATTAAGAATGTTTTACTTAGACTATCGCGATATATGCTGTACAGCAGAAGGCAGAAACCGAAAAGCCTGAAAAGAGTAGGTATGAATCAAAGAATGGTCCGATGAATAATCATGAAAAAAAATGAGATTTGCTCCTGATGGTCCGACTGATGCTGAATCAGCAAATATTAAAGAAGGATTCCGCATAAAATTGATTGAATCCTCGATTATACCAGGATTAAACGATATAAGGTATAGTAGGAGAAGTTTAGCAATCGTTATACCAGTAATTCTCGTTATTTGAATGATTAAGAGAGTACTAAATTTCTCTTTGATGTTAATTTAATTAATAAGATTTATGAAAAAGAATAATAATATTCCCGATTTGGAAGAGTTAGACTATGAAGAGATTCAAGAAATAGCCGGAGGTGAGAGTGTTTTTTATTGGTTATCTTATGGAGTTGGAGCAACACTACGATTTGTCGGTGATGCAATAGAAAATTCACCTGATCTGCCATCTCCTACAGTCTATAAATAGTTGATAATTTATCTGGGGAGTATTTATACTCCCCCTTATCTTCTACCATCATGAAAAAAGATAACTTAAAATTAGTCAGACTGTTCGTAATATATCTCGCAATTGCAATCATTAACGGATATCTGTTTAATTTTCTTGCAAATGAATCGAATATTGAGGTAGATTATGGTTTTGAGAAAGTAAATCCCATCGTTAAGTTTCTGGCAATTGTTGTGCTGGCTCCTGTTTTGGAGACTTACTTAATAAATTATTATCCCATAAAGATTTTGGAAAAATGGAAAGTTAAAAGTAAGATAGTTTTGATTATCATACCCAGTATAATTTTTTCCTTATTCCATTATTATAACCTGATTTATGTATGTATGGCATTTTTTGGCGGATTAATCATGAACAGTTACTATATCGTAAACAGGGAACTTTCAGATAAGGCGATTTATTGGCTTATGCTTTTGCATTCAATGTATAACCTGTTTGGCTATTTGTTTGTTGTTTAGAGGAATTGAATCTTATTGAAGTCGAAATCTAAACTTGTCCCGGTAATATGGAGCTAAGAATAGTGAATGATAATATTAATGTATTAAATCTGCGCGTAAATAAGTAATTTAATACTTTCCTGAAGTATGATTCAAGAGTAAGGGAGTAGTTGATTCTTATTTCTTTTCGTCTTCCACAATAATCACAAACACATCTTCATTTTCTTTTTTCATCAGATACTTTTCTCTGGCGAATTTTTCCAGTTTGGTTTTGTTTGTGGTTAGCTCATTCAAATCTTTGACCGTTTTTGCTGACTCTCTGGTATAAAATTCTTTTTCAGCTTCCAGCTTGTTAAGCTGTGTTCTGTATTCATACTGAGACATCAAATCATTCCTGTCAAAAAACAGCATCCAGGTTAGAAATGCGGTGCCTGCAATGAAGTATTTATTACGAAGAAGAGTTAATAAACGTGACATCAACACAAATATAAAACAAAAACATCCTAAGATTTATATTCTCAGGATGTTTTGTTGCAGAGTATTACTAACTTATTAACAAAGTCTTATCTGGCATATTTAAAACTCTTGCCAAGGAAACGGGCATTACTGCCTAACTCTTCTTCAATACGAAGTAATTGATTGTATTTTGCTATCCTGTCTGAGCGCGATGCAGAACCGGTTTTAATCTGTCCGCAATTTAATGCTACTGCAAGATCTGCAATGGTATAATCTTCAGTTTCTCCTGAACGATGGCTCATTACTGATGTATAACCATTGTTTTGTGCTAATGAAACAGCATTAATTGTTTCAGTAAGAGAACCGATCTGATTTACCTTAACTAAGATTGAATTGGCAGTATCAGAGTCAATACCTTGCTGTAAACGTTTAACGTTCGTTACGAAAAGATCATCTCCAACCAACTGGATTTTTGAACCGATTTTTTCGGTTAATAATTTCCATCCGGCCCAGTCATCTTCTGCCATTCCATCTTCAATAGAGATAATCGGGTATTTTTCAGTTAACTGAGCCAGATATTCAGCCTGCTCTGCACTGGTTCTGATTGCTCCTTTTTCACCTTCAAATTTGGTATAATCATATTTGCCATCTTTGTAAAACTCAGAAGCTGCACAATCGAATGCAAGGAAAATGTCTTTTCCAGGAGTATAGCCTGCTTTTTCTATAGCCTGAAGAATAGTTTCCACACCATCCTCGGTTCCTTCGAACTTAGGTGCGAAACCACCCTCATCACCTACGGCAGTAGATAAACCTCTGTCATGAAGAATCTTTTTAAGGTTATGGAAAACCTCAGTTCCCCAGCGAAGTGCTTCAGAAAAAGAAGAAGCTCCGGCCGGCATAATCATAAACTCCTGAAAAGCAATCGGTGCATCAGAGTGCGAACCTCCGTTTACGATGTTCATCATCGGTATAGGTAAGGTATTTGCATTTACACCACCGATATAGCGGTACAGAGGTTGGTGACTTTCCTGTGCTGCAGCCTTTGCTACTGCTAAAGAAACTCCAAGAATAGCATTTGCACCCAGTTTTCCCTTGTTTTCGGTTCCGTCGATCTCAATTAAAAGCTGGTCGATACTGTTTTGTTCAAAAACATCAATCCCTTTTAATTCAGGGGCAATTCTTTCGTTAACATTGGCAACGGCTTTTAAAACGCCCTTACCCATATAAACTGCTTTATCACCATCACGAAGTTCAACAGCTTCATGTATACCTGTTGATGCACCTGAAGGTACTGCTGCGCGACCAATAATGCCGTTTTCTGTAATAACATCTACTTCTATAGTAGGATTTCCCCGAGAATCAAGGATTTGTCTTGCGTGTACGTCGAGAATTAAACTCATAATCTTGTAATTTCTATTTGAAAATATTTTATTAATTGGTGTACCACTGCACAATCAGTTGAGCATTGCTACGAAATCATCAAAAAGATATCTCGAATCGTGCGGACCCGGAGATGATTCAGGATGATACTGAACCGAAAATGCTTTTTTACCTTTAACCCTGATTCCCTCAATTGATTGATCATTCAGATTGATATGAGTAATCTCAACTTTATCAGAATTGCGTACATCATCCGGAATGACACCGAAACCATGGTTTTGGGAGGTTACTTCGCAATGATCGATAATGATATTTTTTACCGGATGATTTAAACCCCTGTGTCCGTTAAACATTTTCATTGTCCGTATGTCATTGGCCAATGCCAGTAACTGATGTCCAAGGCATATTCCGAACAATGGTTTTCCTGAAGCAAGAATTGCTTTCACAGTTTCAAGCGCATATGGCATTGCAGCAGGGTCGCCCGGACCATTTGATATGAAATATCCATCCGGATTCCATTTTTCCATTTCTGCAAATGCTGTTTTAGCCGGAAATACTTTGGAGAATACATCTCTGCTCTCAAAATTCCTAAGAATATTCTTCTTTACACCTAAATCAAGTACCGCAACTTTTTTGGATGCGTTCTTATCGCCGTATTCATAAGCCTCTTTTGTTGAAACCTGAGAGGATAATTCAAGTCCATCCATAGATGGTACTAAAGCCAGTTTTTCTTTTAATTGCTCAATATCCAGGATTTCAGAAGATATAATTGCATTCATAGCACCCTTGTCACGAATATGGCGAACCAGAGAGCGGGTATCTACATCTGAAATGCCGACAATATGTTCTTCCTGAAAGTAATCCTGAATAGAGGAATCTGCCATTTTTCTGCTGTAGCTTATATTGAAGTTCTTACATACCAGCCCGGCAATTTTAATGTTTTCAGACTCTACCTCTTCCTGGTGAATACCATAGTTTCCAATGTGTGCATTGGTCGTTACCATGATTTGTCCGAAATAGGATGGATCAGTGAAGATTTCCTGATATCCGGTCATACCTGTGTTGAAACAAATTTCACCAGTAGTGGTACCAATTTTTCCTGCCGCTTTTCCGTGGTAGACAGTTCCATCTGCAAGTAACAGAACAGCAGGTAATTTGATGTAATTATTCATTTATTAAAGTTTGAAAAGAAATTTGAAAATCAATTGAATAACAATGATTTCGGAAGATTATCCGGTTGTGTTGAGGGAAGTTTTTTACTTCAAAATTCACGGCAACAAAATTAGGTATTTATAACTAAAACTGAAAGTGTTTATATGCGGAATTATTAATTTGTTTTCAAAAAGATGATTCAGAATATTTTGAGTATTTATTGTTTCTATTAATCCTAACTTTGAGCACACATAAAAACTCTGCTCATGTCTGTACAGAAAGAGATTAAACGGATTACTACAAATACAATTCAGGGAATGAAGCAAAAAGGTGAGAAAATTGCCATGCTGACTTCCTATGATTATTCGATGGCTACTATTGTTGATGAAGGAGGGATAGATGTTATTCTTGTCGGAGATTCTGCATCGAATGTAATGGCGGGGCATGAAACGACCTTGCCTATTACTCTTGATCAGATGATTTATCATGCTCAGTCAGTTGTCAGAGCTGCAAAACGGGCTTTAGTAGTAGTAGATCTTCCTTTTGGTTCTTATCAGGGTAATTCAAAGGAAGCCCTGAATTCTGCTATCCGCATGATGAAAGAGTCAGGGGCTCATGCGGTAAAGCTTGAAGGAGGATTAGAAATACGGGAATCTGTTGAGCGTATCATTACTGCCGGAATTCCGGTGATGGGACATCTTGGACTCACACCTCAGTCTATCTATAAATTCGGGACCTACACCGTAAGGGCTAAGGAACAGGCAGAAGCCGAGAAATTAAAGCAGGATATTATGGTATTGCAGGATGCCGGATGTTTTTCTGTAGTACTGGAGAAAATTCCAGCTTTACTGGCAAAAGAGGTTACAGATTCGGTCAGAATTCCAACAATTGGGATTGGCGCGGGTCCGCATTGTGATGGCCAGGTTCTGGTTATAAATGATATGATCGGATTGACTAAAGGCTTCAAACCCAGATTTCTGAGACAATACCTTAACCTTTTTGATCAGATTAACGGTGCTGTAAAGGATTATGTGAATGATGTAAAGACCGGCAATTTCCCTGATTCAAATGAACAATATTGATTTTTTGTTAGCTTAATGACAAATCCAGAATTCAAGAAGACCAAATTTCCGACCCTTTCGCCTGATATTACTGATAAGGATATTCTTTTCGAGGATAATCATTTGATAGCCATCAATAAAAGGGCAGGAGATATTGTTCAGGTTGATGATACCGGTGATGAACCTCTGGATGAAAAGGTAAAGCGTTACATTGCCAGGAAATACAATAAACCCAATGGTGCTTTTTTGGGTGTAGTTCATCGTCTCGACAGACCTGTTAGCGGTGTAATCCTGTTTGCCAAGACCAGTAAAGCTCTCGACAGGATAAATAAAATGTTCAAAAGCAGGGATATGCATAAGACATACTGGGCAGTGGTACGTAACCGTCCGACTCAGGAACAGGGTACTTTGATTCACTGGCTGGTTAAAAACCCTCAGAAGAACGTAACCAAAGCATATGACAAGGAGGTACCCGGAAGTCTTCGTGCAGAATTGCACTATAAACTTATTGGTGAACTTGGAGGGTATTATCTGATTGAGGTTGATCCCATTACCGGTCGCCCTCACCAGATCAGGGTACAGTTATCTACAATGAATTGCCCGATCGTAGGGGATAATAAGTACGGATACCCGCGTGGCAGTCTGAAGAAGAGTATTTGTCTTCATGCCCGCCGTCTGCAGTTCATTCATCCTGTAAAGCAGGAACCTGTCAATATTTTTGCACCATTGCCTAAAGACGGATTTTGGGAGAGGTTCGAAAATTTCTGATTAACTATTCTTCAAAAGAAGTATTCAGACTAATATCTTCCCATTTCGAAAACTCTTCTTCAACCGTTTTGAATTTATCCCTGATGGCATCAAGTGCAACCTTACCTAATACAAGGCGTAATGGCGGCTGACTGGAGTTAATGGCAAGAAGTATAGCTTTTGCTCCTTTTGCAGGATCACCGGGCTGTTTGCCGCTGCTGCCCTGTAGAAGTTTTAGCCGGGCACCTGAACTTTGTTCATAATCAGCAATTTTATTCTTCGCGCTGACAGAAGAAGCTCCGGCCCAATCTGTACGGAAAGGTCCCGGTTCTACAAGGGTTAAATGAATGTTGAGAGGCTGAACTTCCAGAGCTAAAGCTTCGCTCATGCCTTCTAAAGCAAATTTGCTGGCATTATATAATCCTGTACCCGAATTGGCACGTAAACCCGACATGGATGATATCTGAACAATATGCCCTGATCTTTGCTTTCGCATAATCGGTAAAACTGCCTGAGTTAATGCCAGAACGGCAAAGAAATTGGTCTCCATCTGCATTCTTGCCTCCTCCATACTGATTTCTTCAATGGCACCAAACAAGCCATATCCGGCATTGTTTACCAATATATCTAAACGATCATGTTTATTCAGGATATGCTGAATAACAGACTGCATTTGAACCTGATTGTTCACATCCAGTTCCAGTCCGAAAGTCTTGCCCGGAACGAGATCATTAAATGCCTGAATTTGTTCTGGCTTTCTCAGAGTCCCGAAAACGATGTCTCCGTTTAACGCTGCCTCATTTGCAAGTGCTCGTCCTAATCCCCCGGATACTCCGGTGATCAGCCAGATTCTGGATGTTTTCTTCATGCTGCAATTTACCAATAATCGTTAAAACATGAGATATACAGATAGAATTCTATGAAGTTAGTTTTGCAATTATTGATTTTTAGTAATCGGCATATTTAATGCCCTGAATTTCGGGAAAACAGGAGTACAATTTGTATGCATCTTTTGGAAGCAAAACCATTTTGAAAAGCCGGGACGAATCTGAAACGGATCTTCGGAATCCGAAATGCCGGCAAAGATGTCTGCAAATAAAAAAAGCTACCTTGTTTAATATAAGGTAGCTTTTTAATTATTGTGTTTTAATACCTATGCCAGCTTTGCTTTTAAGTTCTGGTCAATGGCATCAAGGAACTCTTCTGTATACAGATAGTGTTCTCCGTGACTTACTTTATTTCCGTGAATACAAACGGCAAGATCTTTGGTCATTTTTCCGCTTTCAACGGTTTCGATACAAACCTGCTCTAAAGCATGGCAAAAATCAATTAAAGCCTGGTTGTTATCCAGCTTACCACGGAATTCAAGACCTCTTGTCCATGCGAAAATAGAAGCAATCGGGTTTGTAGAGGTTGGTTTACCTGCCTGATGATCACGATAATGACGTGTAACAGTACCATGAGCAGCTTCTGCTTCCATAGTAGAACCGTCAGGAGTGATTAATACAGAAGTCATTAATCCTAATGAACCAAATCCCTGAGCAACAGTGTCCGACTGAACGTCACCATCGTAGTTTTTACAAGCCCATACAAAGTTACCGTTCCACTTTAATGCAGATGCAACCATGTCATCAATCAGACGGTGCTCATAAACGATACCCGCAGCATCAAATTTTGCTTTGAATTCATTCTGATAAACCTCTTCAAAAATATCTTTGAAACGGCCGTCGTATTTTTTAAGAATTGTATTTTTTGTAGAAAGATATAAAGGCCATCCTTTTGAAAGTGCCTGATTAAAGCATGCACGTGCAAAGCCAAATATACTTTCATCAGTATTGTACATGGCAAGGGCAACACCGTCTCCCTTGAAATTGTAAACTTCAAAAGATTGTGCTTCGCCACCATCTTCAGGAGTGAAAGTGATTGTTAGTTTACCTTTTCCTTTAGTAACAAAATCAGTTGCACGATATTGATCTCCGAAAGCATGACGGCCAATACAGATTGGAGCAGTCCAGTTAGGGACCAAACGCGGAACGTTACTTGTAACGATTGGTTCACGGAAAACTGTACCATCAAGAATGTTTCTAATTGTACCGTTTGGTGATTTCCACATTTGCTTCAGGTTGAACTCCTTAACACGGGCCTCATCAGGAGTAATGGTGGCACATTTAATACCTACACCGTATTGTTTTATTGCATTTGCTGCATCGATGGTTACCTGGTCATTGGTTTCATCCCGGTATTCCATTCCAAGATCATAATATTTAATATCCAGATCCAGATATGGAGTGATCAGTTTATCTTTAATAAACTTCCAGATAATTCTGGTCATTTCATCTCCGTCTAATTCTACTACCGGATTTGCAACTTTAATTTTTTGTACTGACATATACTTAATAATGAGGTTTTTGGAATTTCGTCAAAGATAGGAATTTTGAATTCACCTGAAAATCTGAAGGTCATCAATTTTGCTGAAATTTTCATTTAAATAAGATTAAAGCTGTTTTTTTAGCCGGTCACCCTTAAATCCAATAAATTTTTAACGTAAAAATGATGATAGGATATTGATAAGCTGGTTAAACTATTCTTTGCCGGATCGGTTTAATAGTCCAGATCAAGATTAAACCGCCGCTTGAACTCTTCCAGATTGGGGTTCTTTTGTACCATGTGCTGGTACTTCTCAGTTGAAGTGTAAAGTTTTCTCTGAGTTGTCTGCTCCATCAGTTTGGTTGTCAACTCAATACTAAAGTTCTTTAATTCTACTCTGAGGTAATTCAGTAAGTCAATTTTTTCAATATTCAGCAGATCATCCTGAATTTTATTTTCAATGATCACCTCAATTACAAAATTGTCGAGAAGGGTAGGCGGATTTGCAGTCAGTATCGTGAAAATATTTATTTTCCCTTCTTTTTTTACCTTTTCGGCATAGATATTCCAATGCCTGAGCAATACGTCTGAGCTGAATTCCTGTTTACTGTTTCCACTCAGATATTCGGGGCCTTTTTCTTCTTTTTTGGAATAAGAAGCGGTAAGGTCATTCAGGTTAGGGATCAGTGTCTTCGGATTATTTAACAGGGGTTTGGAAAAACTGATTGTGGATGGTTTTTCTGCTTCAGAGCTATCCGGGAGCTGCTCTTCTTCAGCCTTAGAAGTGATAGCAGCCTTTTGTCCGGAAGAGGATTCTGCGATTTCAGCAGGTGGAGAAAACCTGATAGCGGTTGCAGCCGGTACTTCTACTTCAGTTTGCACTGATTTCTCTTCTGTTACCGGTGCAACAGGTTCAGAATTGGCCTGTGTCTGTACTTCCGTTAAGGAATTAAGTTTTTTTTTTAACTGGCCTTCAGAAAAACCCTGGGCAGCGATATTAATAACTGAGGGTATATGACAGAGTTTTATTAATGCAAGTTCAACCTGTAGTCGTTGATTTTTGCTTGTTTTATAATTTAAATCACACTGATTGCTGATATTGAGGGCAGAAATTAGAAATGATGCAGACGCAGCCTGAGATTGCTGGTTATATTTCTGGCGTATACCTTCACTAACTTCGAGCAATTTCAATGTTGAACTGTCCCTGGTAACCAGCAGATTTCTGAAATGCGAAGCAAGTCCGGTAATGAAATGATTGCCATCAAATCCCTTGCTTAAAATTTCATCAAAAATCAGCAGGGAGCTTGCCACATCCTGTTGTAAGATAGCATCGGTGAGTTTAAAATAATAATCGTAATCCAGAATATTCAGATTATCGATGACGGCTCTGTAACTTACATTTTTGTTTGAAAAGCTGACAATCTGATCGAACATGGAAAGTGCATCTCTCAGTCCGCCATCAGCTTTCTGAGCAATCATATGCAGTCCGTCTTCGTCGTAAGCTATTCCTTCTTTAACTGCAATCTCTTTCAGATGTCCGGCAATGTCTTCTACTCTGATGCGATTAAAATCAAATATCTGACACCTGGAGAGGATAGTTGGAAGGATTTTATGCTTTTCGGTGGTTGCCAGAATAAAAATGGCATAGTTGGGAGGTTCTTCGAGAGTTTTCAGGAAGGCATTAAATGCTGCCTGGGAGAGCATATGAACCTCGTCAATGATATAGATTTTGTACTTGCCTGCCTGCGGAGGGATACGAACCTGTTCGATCAGGCTTCTGATATCCTCAACAGAGTTGTTTGAAGCAGCATCAAGCTCATGGATATTGAAGGAATTTCCGTTTTGAAAAGAGATACACGAATCACAAACCCCGCAAGCTTCAGCATCTTCAGTCAGATTTTTGCAGTTTATTGTCTTTGCAAGTATACGTGCGCATGTTGTCTTTCCGACACCTCGTGGTCCGCAAAAAAGAAAAGCCTGAGCGAGTTGGTTATTTTTGATGGCATTCTTTAGTGTACCGGTAATATGAAGCTGACCAACAACAGTTTGAAATGTTGCCGGTCTGTACTTTCTTGCCGATACGATAAAGTTGTCCATTGAGGAGGCTAAATTAGAAAGAGGATTGTGTTAAACCAAACTTAGATGATTTTTTTGTCCACAATATTTAAACTGGTAAGATTATTTCTGTTTTTTGAATCATAATAAGAATATTGGGCACAGAAATTGCCTGTATTGTGGAGATATAATAATATATAAATACATAATTATAGGTATTTATACCTATGAAATTAAATTGAATCTTTGCGCAGAATCCAATAGTATTATATGAAGACGTTCACAGATTTTTGCAAGTTCACCATTGGCTTTATTGTTTATATCGTAAAAAGCAACACCAGATAAGTATTCTGCTTCTTTGGTTTAAGTTTTCCCTCCAATCAGAAATTCCGAGTTTTATATCCTGTTGATCAATTCAGCAGGCTTGTTTATTCTTATAAAACCATTTGATAAATAGAAAATTATATCTATTTTTGCATCCCGCTTTAAAGCCTGATAAATGCTTTTGGCGTAAATCATTAAAATAAATAAAAAGCAACAATGCAACAGTACGAAACAGTGATCATTCTGACCCCGTTGTTATCGGAAGAAGCTGCGAAAGAGGTAGTTACCAAATTCAAAAAGCTAATGACTGATAACGGAGCCGAAATTGTCCATGAAGACAATTGGGGTTTGAAAAAACTAGCGTATCCGATTCAAAAGAAGACTACAGGATACTATCACCTAACTGAATTCAGAGCTCCGGGTGAGTTTATTAACAAACTTGAAGTTGAATACAAGCGCGATGAACGTGTAATGCGTTTTCTGACTGTATCTCTGGATAAGCATGCACTTGCATTCAGTGAGAAAAAGCGTAGCGGAGCCTTCAACAAGAACAAGGAAACTAAAGCTGAGGAGGTAGCAAAATAATGGCAAAAGATCAAATCCAATACGTAACCGCTCCGAAAGTTGACGAGAGCCGTAAGAAATATTGCCGTTTCAGAAAGAACGGAATTAAATATATCGATTATAAAGACGCTAACTTTTTATTAAAGTTTATTAACGATCAGGGTAAAGTTTTACCACGCCGTTTAACCGGAACTTCATTAAAATTCCAGCGTAAAGTGGCTCAGGCTGTAAAGCGTGCCCGC
>Ga0208492_1001814_pt1 | contig 11912 bp, 11 predicted proteins | sample Subbioar_CSW14AB_FD_184820 | JGI IMG/M metagenome (GOLD analysis project Ga0208492, IMG submission 184820) | Serpentinite rock and fluid subsurface biosphere microbial communities from McLaughlin Reserve, California, USA - CR12Mar_CSW14AB (SPAdes) | ecosystem: Environmental > Terrestrial > Deep... | reverse complement strand
GCCTTGCCGATCCCCGTTTATCATTGATTTACATTCTGTTATTTCAATGACCATTCAAAAAAAGCATCCACATCTTTTTTGAACTGGATCATATCGGGCATATTGATGTAGTACATGTGACCGCTGTTATAAAAATAATGCTTCACATTTTTTCTTGCCTCAGGACGGAGGAACATGTGTTCAATATCATACCTGGCGGTGAAGTAAGGCGTGGCAAAATCATAATAGCCACTGCCTACATATACTTTCAATGCAGGGTTCTTGGCCATGGCATCACGCAGACTTTCTGCCACATTCAAAAACTGATTTTGAACATTGTTATAATTCCAGGGAGATACAGGGCCGAAAATATTATACGGTTTCTCTTCTTTAAAATTCAGCTCCTTTTGAAAATAATCGTTCAAAGCACTGGTAAAAGGACCATCAATGTTGGTGAATGATGGATCAAAACTTACATATTCACCGGCATTGTCAAGATCAGTTCCTGTAAACCGTGCATCTAAGCGACCGATACTCAACCCATCTTTTCTTCTCAACTCTTTGTAAAAACGATTTTCTTCTACCCGAAGATTGGCATTCAAACAATATTCTTTGCTGAGTCCTGTGTAATAACTCATCTTCTCAGCCATCTTCTCTTTTTCTGCTGCTGTCAGCCAACCGCCTTTGATCAAAGCTGTTGCATACTCACCTAATGCAAAGGCTTCACTTTCCCTGATGGCTTTAGCAAAATCATTCTGCAGTTCTGGTGCTAATTTTTTGTGATACCATGCAGCAGCAGTGTATGAAGGAATATACAATGCACGTGGCAGATCATTTCCCACATAATAATCATTGGTACCAAAATTCAACACAGGTGATATCAAAAAGATACCATTGATATAGATTCTATAACTGTCCGTTAAAAACTTACTCAAACCCGCAGCTCTTGTAGTACCGTAACTTTCACCGGCTAAAAACTTTGGAGAACCCCACCGTTCATATTTCGATAAGAAATACCGGATAAAGGAACCAACGCTTTGTATATCTTCTACATACCCATGAAATTGTTTGGGGCTTTCACCACTTGCTGCACGACTATATCCGGTTGAAACAGGATCAATGAATACGAGGTCTGTTTTATCCAGCCAGCTGTATTCATTATTGATGTATTTGTAAGGAGGTGCTGCTGCAGTACCATCATCTTTCAACAAAACCCTTTTGGGCCCTAAACCGCCCATATGCAACCAAACAGAGGAAGAGCCGGGACCGCCATTAAAAGTAAATGTAATGGGCCTGTTTGCCGCTGCTTCGCCTTTTTTCCTGTAATAAGTAAAGAACACTTTCGCAATAAGCTTGCCTGTATCATTCTTTAAATCTAAATAACCTGTATGGGTGATGTAATCAAGCTTTGAGTTGGTATACTGTATACTACCGTTTGTTACTGTTGCCTGTACACCGGCAGGAATGTATTCCTTCAACTCACTTTCTGCTTTTGACTGAGCATTTGTGGTAACAAAAAAATAAAAACAAAGAATTGATAAAACATATCTCATATGGCATTATTTTTGGCCATCGGAAGATAGTTATTTCCGAACATTAGCTACCAAAAAACTTACTTTATGGCTACCTCAAATACCTATGCTCCCGGAAAGGAGCCAATTACTTTTGCAAATATTGTGGTCTATATCACCCTGTTGCTCCTCATAATTTTTTCATAGCATCGCATGTGCTGATTCCTGTTTCATTTCAGTAACTTTCAATAGAACTTTATTCTTCACCTTTAAATGAAATTCTATGCCAATTGTAAAAGTTATTGAAGTCATTGCTTCTTCAGAAAAAGGAATTGATGATGCTATACGTAATGCCGTAGCAGAAGCTTCTAAAACTGTCAGGAATATTGATTCTGTTTATGTGCAGGATATAAAAGCACATGTAAAAGATGGACAGGTAACCACCTTTGGTTGTGTGTGCAAAATTTCCTTCCGTATTGAGTAACCTCAATAAAAAACCACAGAGAGCATTATCCCCTTCAAAACCGCAAAGAAAATGGTTGGAAGCCCCGTTCTCTGTGGCCATTGAATTCAATACTCAATGTGGTTTATACGTTAACATCTCACCGGTTCATGATTCTTTAATGAACTGGTGAGATGTTTGTTTGATTATGCCACCACTTCTTCCCTGTCAGTCTTCGCATACTCATCAATGAGTTTGCGCTGCAGTTCAAATGGCATAGCTGCATATTCCAAAAATGAACTTCTGAATTTGGCACGGCCCTGTGTCAATGAACGCAGCGATGAAGAGAATCCATCCATCTCAGCCAATGGCACTCGGCTTACCACTTTTTGAAAATGACCTTCGCTTTCAATTCCTTCAACAATGGCACGGCGGCTTTGCAGATCCCCCATAACAGCACCGGTTAAATCATCCGGACACAATACTTCCACATGATAAATGGGCTCGAGTATTTGCGGATCAGCCTGTTGAAATGCCTGGCGAAACGCCTGCAATCCTGCGATCTTGAAACTGATATCATTGCTGTCAACCGGGTGCATCTTCCCATCATACACACATACACGCACATCACGCACATAAGAACCGGTGAGCGGACCTACATGCATTTTTTCCATCACTCCTTTTAAAACACTTGGAAGGAAACGGGCATCAATAGCACCACCTACGATACAATTGTAAAATACCAGTTTACCGCCCCACTCCAGGTCATGCACTTCACGACCACGAACAGAAATATCCGTTGGGTCGGGCATGCCTTCATACCAAGGTTCAATACGCATATACACTTCACCAAACTGGCCTGCTCCACCGCTTTGTTTTTTATGACGGTAGTTGGCATCAGCCATTTTACGAATGGTTTCCCTGTACGGAATGCGTGGTTTAATAAACTTCACTTCCAGTTTATGGTTGTGCTCAATTTTCCATTTGGCAACGGCTAAATGCATATCACCCTGGCAGTGGATCAATGTTTGTTTTAATTCAGATGATACTTCCACCAGTAGTGTAGCATCTTCTTCACGCAACTGGTGCAATGCCTGTGATAATTTTTCTTCTTCGCCTTTTTTCAAAGGCTCAATCGCCACCGTCATATTCGGAGGAGGAAACTGAATAGACGGCAATTCATAATTCTTACCTTTTATGTGTAATGTGTTATTGGTATGTGTGTTCTTCAATTTGAGTGTTGCTCCAATATCTCCTGCCACCAGTTCGTTCACCGCCGTACGTTTGTTGCCCTCTACTAAAAACAACTGGTTGATTTTTTCTGATACGCCTGTGGTTTCGTTTTCCAGTTCCATACCACTCTTCACCGTACCGCTGTAAACTTTAAAGAAAGAAAGTTCGCCTACATGCGGCTCGCTCACTGTTTTATAGATAAAAATACAGGCCGGGCCATTCGCATCACAAGCAAGTGCTTCGCCCCGTTTTGTTATTTGTGCAGGCATTTCATTGGCGCTGGGACATACATTGTCAATAAAGCCCATTAAACGACCGCTGCCCATATTACGTTCTGCACTCAAACAAAACAGTGGAAACAGGTCATGGTTGATCATGGCCTTCTTCATACCTTCTTTCATTTCATCTTCATCCAGCTCGCCTTTATCAAAATATTTTTCCATGAGGCTTTCATCATTACTGGCTACCGCTTCCACCAGCTCTTTATGCAACTCCTCAGCTTTTGCTTTTTCATCATCAGGTATCGGAAGTTTTTCAGGTTTGCCACCGGCATCAGCAAATTTGTACATGGTCATGCGCAGTACATCCACAATTTCATGAAACCCTGCGCCTGTTTGCCGTGGATATTGCACCACCACTACTTTACTTCCAAAGTGAGCTTTCGCTTCAGCCACTGTGCGGTCAAAATCTGCATTTTCTTCATCCAGTTTATTCACCGCAAAGATCATGGGTGTTTTAAACTGCTCCGTGTATTCCCAGATAATATCAGTACCTACTTCCACACCCATAGAAGCATTGAGTAACATAACACCGGTATCGGCTACCCGAAGTGCAGAGATCACTTCGCCCACAAAATCATCGTAGCCCGGTGTGTCAATAATGTTGATCTTGTAACCCCGCCATTTGGTGTGCAGTAATTTGGAGAAGATGGAGTTGCCCCGTTCCTGTTCCAGTTCATGGTAATCGGCAACTGTATTTTTTTCGGAGATGGAACCTTTGCGGGTAATGATGCCTGCTTCATAGAGCATGCACTCCGCTAAGGATGTCTTACCGGAGCCTGCGTGGCCCAGCAAGACAATGTTTTTTACGTGTGAGGTATCAAACTCTGCCATAGCAATTCGTTTTTAAAAGTGAATAGAAGAACTGTTCCGATTAACGGAAGGTTCTGTTAGTTACGCTTAGAGGGAACGGGTTGGGGTTAGTAATTAGTAAGCTGCAATGGAATTACGATCGGGATCGGAAGTTGGTAAAGTCCTGTCTCAATTCTGTGATGGTGTGTTCAAGGTCCTGGTACTGCTGATGCAGTTGTTCGTGTTCGGAAAAAATATCGCTGGTGAGATGGTTTTCGCTAAGCCCTGTTTCTAACTGCAGCTTGCGATCATGTGTTTTGATGGCTTGCTTGAGATCATGAATGTTGATCTGCTGAATGTAAAACTGGTTGTGGTAGTGTTCAACTTCGGTTAGTACTTCCTTGTCTTTTTGATTACGGGCCATTTCAGTGAGCTGGTCTCTTAACTGACCCAATTCGTTTCTGTAGGAACGCAAATTCTCCCTCCAGGAATTGCACTCCCGGTTGAGCTGTGTTGTGTCTGTAGTAACCATGGGAATAAAATTTAAATGATGAAATATGGTTGACCTCAAAGAGCTTTTTAAATTTAAGCACAAGTTTCCAAATTACCTACTGCTTTTTTGCACAATTCAGCTCATCTAAATAGCTGATTGTGAGTTTAGGAAATACCGCCTGTGCATTGTAACTTAGCGCTGCCGATATCTTTTTTGTTATTTGAAAACCAATGACCAATACATGAGAACCTTTGCTACCTGCATGGCCTTCGTAATATTACTGAACCATGCCTCCGCACAAACCAAGCCAAAACCACTCGTTTCCTTTACTTTTCATTTTGCTGATTACCGCACGCCCGGCACTATCAAAGACTCTTCGTTTAGTAAAGCCTTTAGCGGCAATGACTGGTATGCTCCCGGCAAACTTTCATTTGGCCTGGGCGTAAGCTGGTGGAAACAAATTGCCCCAAAAGTGGATGTGAGCGGTAACCTTAGCGGTACATTTTCCAATTTCCCCAAACTGTTTGTAAAGGATGATAGTATCGGTAACGCAGGATTTACCCCGCAACTGGAAGCAATGGCACATGCATTTGCGTTAAAAAGAACAGTCATGTTCAATCCCTTTATATCTGCAGGTCTGGGTGCAGGAATGTTTGGTGGTGAGTTTTCTGCGTATGCACCATTGGGTGTTGGTTTTAAACTTCGGTTTAAAGAAGGTGCTTACCTCATCAATCAGATACAATATCGAAAAGCATTGACTGACGGTATTACACAAGATTACCTCTACTACAACATTGGATTTGCACAAACACTGGGCAAACAAAAAACGGAAGAACCTGTTACAACAGAACCAACACCTGCCATACCACCCGACAGAGATGGTGATGGTGTGGAAGACAGTAAAGATGAATGCCCTGATGTAAGTGGCGCTGTAAAAGGTTGTGTGGATAGTGATGGTGATGGTATTGCCGATAAGGATGATCCATGCCCGCACGAGAAAGGAACATTGAACGGTTGTGCTGATAGTGATAATGATGGTGCGGCTGATAAAGATGATAAATGTCCTGATGCAAAAGGTACCGCTAATGGTTGCCCTGATGCAGATGGTGATGGTATTGCAGATAAAGACGATCAATGCCCCACTGCTAAAGGAACCATGAATGGCTGCCCTGATACTGATGGTGATGGCATTAATGATGCGGATGATAAATGTCCCAACGATGCAGGTAATGCAACTAATAACGGATGCCCCGAAGTAAAACAGGAAGTGATACAGAAAGTGAACTATGCAGCCAAGAACATCTTCTTCAAATTTGCCAGTGATGAAATTTTGAAACAATCCTTTGCACCGTTGGATGAAGTGGTGAAGATCATGAAAGAAAATCCTTCTTTAAAACTTTCGATTGCAGCGCATGCTGATAACCGTGGCACACCGGAACGTAATTTATACTGGAGTGAACGAAGAGCACAGGCAGTTGCCAATTATTTCATCAGCAGCGGTATTGATGCCGGACGATTGTTTGCCAAAGGTTATGGTGATATACAACCTATTGCTGATAATAAAACAGAAGCGGGCAGAGCGAAGAACAGAAGAGTGGAAATGAAGTTGGAGTATTAATTTGTCAGTCGAATGATTTTTACAATAAGCATCACTTAAGTGTGATGCTTATTGTTCTTTTAAACGGGAAAACTTCATATCTTAAATTCAAAGTTTTTAGTATGAACTTTTGTTGTGGTTCGTGAAGACACGAACCACAACAAAAAAGTTATAAATAAGAATATCCGCAGTATATGCTAACTAAAATAAACAGACAAGAGGCAATTCATAAATTTCCAGCTTTCCCGTTACGGCACTACAACTCAAAAGAAGAAGAGGATATCTATAATTACCCAAAAGTTTTTGCAAATTATATTCTGACAATTTCTTCAAAATCTTATAAGGGACATATTAAAATATTGGGCGAGCAGATACTTTTTTTGACTCACAGTTTAGGTTACGATAATTTAATACTTCTTGGTGACTCTGACATCCCTTGGCTAAAAAGATCTGATACTCAAAATAATTATCAAAACGCATTACAATATTTAGTTGGAAATAAAATTGGGAAACGATTTAATGGAGCTTTGTAAGTTGATAAGGAAGAAATTCCAACTTTTATAAAAAACTTAGCTTGGTTAGTAAGGACAAATGGGATTCTATCTTATATATATATCATCGACCCTGAACAAAATTTCATTGCAAGTGTTTGCCAATATGGAAATCTTCATATTTCGACAATGAACAAACTAGCCGATAAAAAAATCAAGAAAATAATTTTAAATAGCCAGTTTATATACCTTGCCGAAGCAAACTGCAGTAATAAATTTTCAAAAGATGGCCGAATTAAAGAAAGATCCATAACGGTTTGAGAAAAATTCTTCTCCTTCCTTGGTTCATGTCTCCACGATCCACTTAAGCTTCCATTTAAATTTCTATTTTAAATCTTACTGATTTAATTTAACAGTCAAATTCAACAAACCCTTAAATCGATTTTATATGACTGTACAATTAAAACCCTTCCTGCTACTTTTTGCTTTTGCAGGATTGCTCAGTTTCAACACAACTAAAACAAGCTCTTCCTCTACCCCAACAGTTGGACTGTTCAAGGTAGCCATACTATATCCCAATGGTGATGATAAAACCTTTGACATGGACTACTATGAAAAAAAACATATGCCCTTCGTGGCAAGTTTCTTAGGCAGCAATTTAAAATTCTATGAAATTGATAAGGGTATTGGTGGCAGAATGCCTACTGATAAAGCGCCTTTTGTGGCCGTAGGTTATTTTTATGTCAGTGATGTGGCTGAATACAATAAAGCCATCGCTCAAAACAGGGAGGCTGTTCTTGGTGATATTAAAAACTATACCAATATTGTACCCACCGTACAGATCAGTGAAATTAAACAGGTGGTTTATAACAACACAAAATAGCAGTGTGAATCAGTAAACAGGATACCTTCAACCAACAAATTGTCTACGCCATGAACAAAGACATCAAAGCCTACAACAGCAAACTGGAAAAAGAAGATAAAGATATTGGCAATACACTGGCTGCTGAGATCGATACCCATTTACGGGAAGCAGAAAATAAAATATGGCATGCACATCCTGTTTGGTTTTTAGATGGCAATCCCATTGTTGGTTACAGCAAACAGAAAAAAGGTATGCGGCTCATGTTCTGGAGCGGTGCTGATTTTGAGGAAGAGCAGTTGGATGTAGTGGGAGGAAAATTCAAAGATGCTTCTATTTTTTACAATCATACATCTGAAATAAAAACGAAGGACCTGAAACGCTGGCTAAAAAAAGCAAGAGACATTCAATGGGATTATAAAAACATTGTAAAACGCAAAGGTGTACTGGAGCGTTTGAAATAACAGCATCTTCCTTACAAGCGCTGCTTATATAATTCCTTCCAGCGGTGTTCTGCGGCTCCATTTTACAAAACCCCAAACAGCAACCACTATAGAAAGAAGAGCAGCAACCAGGGCGGTGTAACTTACTGTTTCGTTGGCAATGAGCTGCCCCTTGTAGATCCCAAAAAATGCCCATGCAGTAACCAGTCCAAAGGAAAGTTCACCACGCCACAAAGTAAAGCCGGCGGTCAGGACAAATGCAATAACAATCATTCCGCAGCTCCACATCCATTCCTGTAACCCAAACGCACTCCATTGAATGTTTACAAGCAGTGCCGTACTGTTGGCGATTGTAGCCACGCAGATCCAAGCCAGGTAAACAACAAAAGGTACATACATACTCAAGAAATAAATGCCCGTAATACCGGCCCTGTTTCTTTGCATTTTTTGATAGATCAGGATCAGCGTACGTAACAACCACAGCATAATGATAAGTGATAATACGGTTTGCAGGTAATGCCATGCAAAAATCCATGATGCATTTAAAATACAGGTCACTGCAAATAATGGTGCAACAGCCTGCACATGTTTATAAATGGCTTCTTCTTTTTCCTGCCGGTAAAGAATCATAGTACTCAGTATGATGTAAGCAAGCAGCAACAGGTAGATAACACCCCAGATGCTGAATGTAAACCCGGCCGGCACAAATAAATTCGGATAGAATGCACTCACTTCTCCTGTATTTAATCCATTGATGGGTAACCCATTGGCCAGTGCGTTGACAGTGATCATTACTGCAAACAGCAGCAACTGTAATACCGCCATTAATTTTGGATTCATATATAATTGTTTATTTCCACAATGTATAACTGCGTGCCAATAAAGGTAAGACCAAACCAACCGCTAATGCATAAAAAATACCAACAGAAAAACACAACACCAGCATGATGCCCAGCAAGTACAAAGGATAACTCAGCGCAAGTACGGTAAATAATACACTGTCGTAATGAATGGATCCCTGTAATTTTCTGGCAAGCTGTTGTACAGGCACATAGAGCCACACGTGTGTAATGAAACCCAGCAGGGCCGGAAGAAACAGCAGGGCAGTTGGAATACCGGCCCGGGAATGTGTGATGGTGGAAAGCTGCAGCAGCTGACGTTCTGTTTCTTTGTTGATGGCTTGCATCATCACTCCTTCTTCATTACTCACCCCTGCCAACTCTTTGCCAAATGCTGAACCAAAGTTGATGTCTACTTCTTTAGGAAATGCAGTAAAGGAATTGAAGCGTATCCACACCGGTAATAACTTCACATCTGCCCCATCTTTCCAGCCCTGTATGAGCAAACGGGGCGCTCCTTTTTTAAGGGGTGTTTGTAAGGTGATTTGATGCAGACAAAAACCTTCTACAAAAATCAATACATGTTCTCCTTTTTTGATGATCTCACGGCAAAGCTCAAATGTAACGTCGTTCTTGCTGAGATTGTCTTTGCCATCACGAATACGGTATATAGGGATCATATTCACGGAACGCATCACCATTGCTGCAAATTTGTTTTGAAACACATCACTGCGTGTGAGGAAATGAACCCGCTTTTTCATTTGGGCACCAATCAATATCGCATCTAAAAAAGAATTGGGATGATGACAACCGAGCACCAGTGGTGTTTCCGTTGCAGTAACTGCTTTGTTGAAAATACTGAACCGCTTACATGTAAGCCAGATAATAAAATGGGTAAGAACCTTTACAAGTAAATACATAAGCAGTTGAGAAGTGTAAAATAAACAAAATCAGTTAACTTTCTATTCTAAATCAATTTGCATGAAGCAGTTCCTTCTTACATCATACCTCTTACTTCTTACCGCTTGTCTTTTTTCCCAAACCAAATTCCTCGTTCCCTATCCTTCCAAATTTGGAAACAAACCATTGGATGGCAGATTGTTATTACTCATCAGCACCAATAACAAAGCTGAACCACGCTTTCAAATCAGCGATGGGCCGCAAACTCAACAAGTATTCGGCATTAATGTTGACAACTGGAAACCCGGCGAAGTAAAAACCATTGATGCCAAAGCGTTTGGTTATCCGGTGGAGAATATGAAGCAGTTAAAAAACGGAACCTATTCTATACAGGTGTTGCTGCACAAATATGAAACTTTTAAACGCAAAGATGGGCATACGGTAAAGCTGCCTATGGACAGAGGTGAAGGTCAACACTGGAACTTAGCGCCGGGCAATTTGTACAACAAACCTGTACAGTTACGTTTCAACAGTACAGGTGCTGATGCGCATACTGTGATGCTTGACAATGAAATACCGCCCATTAAAGAACCGGAAGACACGAAGTATATCAAACACATTAAAATACAAAGCAAGTTACTAACGGAGTTCTGGGGACGACCCATGTACATCGGCGCACATGTGCTACTACCTGAAGGCTGGGACACACATCCCAATGTAAAATATCCATTGGCCATTATGCACGGACATTTCCCGGATGACTTTGGCGGTTTCAGAACCACACCACCTGATCCTGATTTGAAGCCTGATTATATAGCACGTTTTAACTTAACAGGTTATAACAAAATAGTACAGCAGGAAGAATATGATTTTTATAAACTGTGGACAGGCCCCAACTTTCCAAGAGTGCTTGCCATAGAAATTCAGCATCCTACTCCATACTATGATGACAGTTATGCAGTGAACAGTGCCAACAATGGTCCTTATGGTGATGCTATTACGTATGAACTCATTCCTGAAATTGAGAAACGTTTCAGGGGTATCGGTGCCGGATGGGCGAGATTTATGTATGGAGGCAGCACTGGTGGATGGGAAGTATTGGCAGCTCAAATGTTTTATCCTGATGAATACAATGGTTGCTACAGTGCCTGCCCTGATCCTATTGACTTTCGTGCTTACATGGTAGTGGATATTTATAAAGATAAAAATGCGTATTACCAGGAAGGTCCTTTCCGTAAAACATTACGTCCTGGCCACAGAAATTATTTAGGTCATGTGGATGCTTATTTGAGAGATATGAATCTCCGGGAACTGGCATTGGGTACCAACAGCAGAAGTGGTGATCAGTTTGATGTGTGGGAATCGGTGTTTTCTCCCTGCGGTGCGGATGGTTATCCGCAGCCGATCTGGAATAAATACACAGGTGAGATTGATTCAACGGTTGCCCGTTACTGGAGAGACAATTTTGATCTGAGTTATATCCTGCAGCGTGACTGGCAAAAGCTGGGCCCTAAACTGAAAGGAAAAATAAAAGTGTATTGTGGTGATATGGATAATTATTATTTGAACAATGCGGTGTATTTGTTTGAAGAACGATTGAAACAGTTAACCAATCCTTCACCGGATGCATTTGTGGATTATGGTGACCGTGCTGAGCATTGCTGGAATGGTGATCATACCCAGCCGAATTATATCAGTCGTTTACGATATCATCGCATGTTCATCAGCAAGTGGGCAGAAGAAGTGAAGACAAGAAGCCCGCAGGGAGTTGATTTGGAGGGATGGAGGTATTAAGCTAAAGAATAAAGTTCCAAATAACAAGGCACAAGCGTAAATAACTTATGCCCTGTTTCTTCATGTAGCTTTTGAATTTCCTACCGCCGTGGTTCGTGTCTCCACGAACCATTTAAAATTCCTATCAATTTTGACTCGTCCTAAAATAAGTTTACAGGTTATTAGATAAATCCTGTAATGAGTTTACAGAATGATTTTGATTAAAGTTATTAAGTTTTTTATAATAGTTTTTCCATAGCCTTACTTTTATTTGTTTAG
>Ga0208492_1001812_pt1 | contig 11916 bp, 9 predicted proteins | sample Subbioar_CSW14AB_FD_184820 | JGI IMG/M metagenome (GOLD analysis project Ga0208492, IMG submission 184820) | Serpentinite rock and fluid subsurface biosphere microbial communities from McLaughlin Reserve, California, USA - CR12Mar_CSW14AB (SPAdes) | ecosystem: Environmental > Terrestrial > Deep... | reverse complement strand
CGACCAGGCCGTAAGTAACCGGCCGTGGATGGCGCTGACATAACGGATGCCGAACACATCGGACAAATAGGCCGGAATCGCCGCGAAACAGCCCCCATACATGCTCATGATCACGGCCAGAAATCCGACGAACAAGGGAACCGACGAGATCCGGCCCGCCAGGGGCAACATGAGGTAAAGGAGCGGCCCCAAGCTCAAGAAGATCGCATAGGTTGGCTTGCGCCCCAAACGATCGGAAAGGGCCGACCAGACAAATCTCCCCAGCAGGTTGAAGAGACTGAGCAGGCCAACAAATCCGGTCGCGGCTTCCGGCCCGATGCGCTTGGCAAAGATCTCCTGAATCATGGGCGAGGCCACATCGAGGATCCCGATTCCCGCGGTGACATTGAGGAACAGGACGACCCACAAGCAATAAAACGATCGGGTTCTGAGTGCCGCGTCGGGGTCGATCGAATCGTGGACGGCCGCGACCGTTTCCTCGGTGGTGGGTTTCGCCTTCTCGCTGCCCACCGTGGAAGCAGGCAAACGAAATCCGAACGCACCGCAAGTCATGACAAGGCCGTAGATCAGGCCCAGGGTGACAAAAGTTTCCGCGACACCGGTCGAATCAGGGCCCCGGTAGTAACTCATGAGCATTTCGCTCAAGGGTGAGGCAACCATGGCGCCGCCGCCAAAGCCCATGATCGCCAAGCCGGTGGCAAGTCCACGCCGGTCGGGAAACCAGCGGATCAGGGTGGAGACGGGGGTGATGTATCCGATTCCGAGGCCGCATCCCCCCACAACGCCGTAGCCAAGGTAGAGCAACCAGATCTGGTGAAGATACACCCCCAGGGCGGCGATGAGAAATCCGCTCGACCAGCAGAGCGCCGAGGTCAGACCACTGATTCTTGGCCCGACTCTTTCCGCCCATTTACCCAGGAATGCCGCCGATAGCCCGAGGAAGACGATGGCGATGGTGAAGGCCCAGAAAACCTGGGTGCGCTCCCAGTCGCCTTCGGCTGATTCGGTGATCCCGAGGATTCGGGTCAAGGGAATGCGAAAGATGCTGAAGGCATAGGCCTGGCCAATGCACAGGTGAATCGCCAGGGCGGCGGGCGGAATCAGCCAGCGATTGAAACCGGGGGAAGCCGTGATCGATTCTTTGGAAAGCGCAATCGCCATGCAGGAGAACCGGGAGAGGAACGAAGCGAGGGATCGGGTCATGATAAGGTTTTTGAGGGAGAATCGGCAGGAAGGAAGAGGTCGATTCCAGCAAGAGTGACGAGGCGGCATCAAGGAAGGGCCGTGGTTGCGCCACCAGGAAAACAAAAGAAGCCAGATCAACGGCAGAGGAAGCCGATCGATCTGGCCAAAAGTTCATTTCGAATCGTCAAATCATCTCAAAAATAGCTACTCATATTTTCGGCTTTTTTCAAGGATCTTTTCTTGGCCAAGTTTCATCAGTTCTCGGATGTCCTGGCTTTCCGGCCCACTGATCATGAAATTTCCTTGGGCCTTGTCACTGATGTCTTGATATATGCCGACGAATTGCGCCTGATTGCGGTAAAGAGAGGCCAAAGTTTCCTTGGTCATGGCTCGCACCGTGGGATCAGGATGATTCTCATAGATGTGATGGACTAGAGCGATCGCCTGTTTGTTGAAGCAATTGGCGGCGGCATGTTTAGCATATTCACCAATCGACGGATGGTTCAAATGGTGGTCGATCAGAATCCGCTGAGCTTTCTGATACGCGCAATCGGATTCAACGCTGGGGTTCATCCAGCGAGCGAAGAAAATCAGCGCCTTGGCGACATCCGCGTTTTTGGGATCGAGTCGCGCAAACTCAAGCACCTGATGAAAACAAGCTTCATTGCGAGGATAAAGGTCGCAAAGCAGATAATTGGAGAAGTAAAAAAGTGGCAAGTTGAGCCATTGCTTGGCCAGTAGCTCCGTCGGTTTGATCGGCGCTTCCAGGTACTGGAACTGAGTCATCAGGTCCAGGGCCTGTTCGCCCGGCGTGCCCGCCTTCAGGGTGAATCGTCCCGCGACGGTCTTCTGCGGCAGAATCTCCGCTGCGTTCGACACCCCGGCCAAGGCCAAAACGGCAAGCAAGCTCCAGCATCGATTTCGCAGCATGGCATTCTCCTAGCAGACCTCAGGAATTGGGCACGTTCCCAGGCAAGTTCATAGTTGGCCAGGTGTTTGTATGTCAATAAAAAAGCCCTTCTTTTTTGAGAAGGGCTTAGTAATCCATTCATCGCCAGTCGATTAGCCAGTGTTTACTGGTACTTTCGGCTCTCTGCCAGCAGTGTTTCTGGGTCGGTTTGATCCAGCTCTTTAAAGGCGGCAATAAACGTTGTGCAATTTGAGAACGCAATATTCTCCGGATTCTTGGTGCCAAATTCCTTGTGCCATTTCGCCCATCCCGCCTGATCCTTGTAAATACAGGCAAGAGAAGCCCTGGCAATCTTGCGTACGGCCAGGTCGGCATGGTTCTGATGAATTTTGAGCAAGAGCGCAATTCCTTGCTTGTCGTACCAACCGTGTTTGAGTTGCGTTGCGAGTTCGCCGATCGCCGGGTGGTTGCTATGGTGTTCCAGCAGAATCTGCTGGGCCTGCTGGTAAGAACCGTTGGGTTCAACGAAATGAAGGGCACGGGCCACGAAGAAAATCAAGGCGCTCGCCACTTCGGCATTGTTCGGATCGGCCTTCGCGGCCGCAAGCACACTTGCGAGACTGGGTTCGACCCACGAAGAGCGGTATTGGTCAGCGGTTGCGGCGATCAAGAAGACCGGCAAATTCCACGAGACGCGAGCCGCCTCCAGGAAGGAGCGAATCGACTTCTCGGTTGAAGCAAACTGGTTCTTCAGATCGATCGCTTGCTCGCCCGCTGTTCCGGCTTTCAAAGTGAACACGGTGGCGACCGTCTTTTGAGGAAGCGTAACCGCTTCATGCGATGTTGCGCTCAGAGCGGCAAACAATGCCATCAATGGGTACTGGATCAAGGCGATTTCCCCCCTTTGAGAATTGGGCTCGGTTCCCCCCGGATGAGCCCTGCCCCCAATAGATGTGATGGTTTGGGAGCTAGGGCGGCCTATATCCTGCGCCTTGGCAGTGGTCAAATGAAATCCTGAGATTTTTTCAGGTCATGAACATGTTTGCCTGCCCAATCCCAGTGCGACGGCAAGTGTCGGGGCCAGCAACAAGAGGTTCGTGGACTAGGTCAAATGGATCGGGCCATCGGTTTCATTCTGCAGCCACCAGCCCGGGGAAAAATCAAACTTTGGCTCAATGACAACGATCCGCGTGAAACAAAACGCGCCAATGGCCCAATAAGAGGTCAGAGCAAAAAGGAGAAAAAGGGCTTGGGAGCCGGCCAGGACGGCCCGAAGGACCAGTCGGGAGGCTCCTCTGGGTGCCGCTTCTCGATCGAACCCGGCGCCTGAGGCGAGGAATTCCTGGCGCCGTGTCACCCAGGACGATTACCATGCAGGAGTTAAGAGATTGTTATCTTTTGCTCCTCATTTCCAAGATCTCACCCCTCCCCGTGAGGCCTGACTCTCTCACTCTCGCAAGTGCAAGGCACGGCCCACCTGATTCAAAGCCTTACAAATCATGACTTTATGACAAAAAAACAACTTTTTGTTAAACGATGCGGGAACTGATATGGAGCGGCAACTTCCTAGTATGGCAAGCCAAGACCTGAGTCCAGCCGGGCCGACCGCCTTGATCAGTGCCGGTTCCGATCCTCTGGGCGATCATCGTTCGTGGCTGGGTGGGCTGGTTCGTCGTCGCGTGGGCTGCCCCGAGGCGGTCGAAGATGTGCTGCAAGAGGTGGCGCTGGCTGCCTCGAAATCGCAGGAGCCGGCCGGCCGCTTCTGGCTTTGCCGGGTGGCGCTGACTCAATCAGCCTACTGGTTAAGGCGGCAGTTGCGGCTGGATCGCCGGCACCAAAGTCCGGATTTGAAGACGCGCGTTCAGGAACGAGCCTGCGCCGATCCCCTATTGGGCCTGATGGCGATGGAAACGCGCGATATCGTCCGGCGGCAATGGGAAGTCCTGGAAAACGAGCATCAAAAGATTCTGCACATGAAGATCAACGAAGGGCTCAGTTACAAGGAAATCGCCGACCGGCTGGGCACGACGGTACGCTCCGTCGAATACCGGCTGGAAAACGCTCGCCGCCATTTTCGCGCCCGATTGATCGAAGCCGGTTTGGGAGAAACGCCATGAACGAGGAAACCATGAGCCTGGTGCGCCGGGTTGCCGATGTCGAGGCCACCCCCCAGGAGCGTCTTTTTCTGTTCGCCCGGGCCGAAGAAAACCCAGAGATCTGGCGCGAACTGGCCATGAGGCTGGTCGAGGAAGCGCACTGGCGCAAGGCGATCCAGAAACCGCAGACGGCGATCGTTCCCGTCTCCGTGCCTGGGCCTGGGCCCCATTTTTCCGGACCGAGCTTTCGGGGGGCCGGCAAAATCATGGCCATGATCGGCGCGGGCATCGCCGCCGGTTTCCTTCTAAGCGCGACCTTTTTGCGACCCCATCCGGCGGAAGTCGCCTCGGCCCGGGCGCCCTTGCAAACGGCCTCGAATCAACAAGAGTGGCACCGGGGCAATCCTCGTCTGGCCGGTCTACCCGCCACGGAGGACTCGGTCGAAGCGATCGATGAGGCGATCGTGCCGCTTTTTGCCCGGGAAAAGCTCAAGCGGCTGGGCGTGGAAGTGGAAGAATCGACCGTGATTTTCCTGGTGGAAAACGATTCGGGAAGCCGCGTGGCCTTCCCAAGCCGGCAAGCGGCCTTTCGATTTGTCAACGACGAGTCGCCAAGCCCGAAGGTGCCCAACTCCCAGGAACCTCGCCCGACCGATTCGGGTGCCGGTGCGAGCGGAGGCCCAAGCGCGGCCGATTCGGGTGCGCCGAATCCGCAGTAAGCCACTTTTCCGATCTTTTTTCTTCTGTTTTCGACTTCTGTTTTGCGAAAGGGATGCTCCATGATTACCTGGAAGTTTGCGCTCATGATGTTGTTTGGAATCAGCAACTCCTTGCCGATGCAGTCGGCCAAGGAGACCAAGCCCAAGGCCGAAAATAAGGCGACCGAAGTCAAGGTCGTCGAGGGCCAAAAGATTGAAGCCAAGAATGTGGCTGTCGCCAAGGCCGATGTGAAGGTCGTCGAAGGCAAAAAGATCGAAGCCAAGAATGTGGCCGTTGCCAAGGCCGATGTGAAGGTCGTCGAAGGCAAAAAGATCGAAGCCAAGAACGTGGCCGTCGCCAAGGCCGATGTCAAGGTGGTCGAAGGCAAAAAGATCGACGTCAAGAACGTGGTCGTTGCCAAGGCCGATGAACCCAAGGTGATCTTGCAAGACGTCGGCGGCATCAAGGTCGATGGCGTCAAAATCGAAATCCCCAGGGTGGAATTGCGCCAGATTACGCTGCCCAAGGTGGACGTGGCGGCTCCCGCCATCAAGGTCGAGGGAATCAAGATCGAGCCCAAGATCGAAAATGTCAAAGTGCTCCTCAAGAAGGTCGAAGAGCCCAAGGTAGAGGCGGTCAAAGCGGAAAACATCAAGGTCCTCATGAGCAAGGTGGCGTTGCCCAAAGACGCGCCACTGCCCGCATCGGTCAATGTGATCATGTCCAAGGCCGACCCCGCGAATCCGGCGGTGATCAAGAGCGAAACGGTCAACGTTCAGTTGAGCAAGGTCGATCCGGCGAAGGCGATCACCCTGCGCAAGCTGGAAGGCTCCACGGTAACCGGCACCGGAACCATCACCGTCACCCAGACCGAAGGCGCCAAGACCGGTACGCCCCAAACCTTCACGATCACCCAGGTCGCGCCGAAGGGCGAGGAAGGAAAGAAGGAGGCCGTCAAGACCGCCATCATCAAGGCCTTCGACGACGATAAAAAGGCCCACATCATCCAGGTTCAGGTCCTTCCGAACGGCGAAGTGAAGGTCATCCAGGACGACGTAAAGGCCACCGCTACCCCCGCCGATGCCACGGCCCTCATCCTCAAGAAGGTGGAAGCCGCCAAGGCGGGCGAAGAAAAGGCCCTCATCCTCAAGAAGCTCGAAGCGGCCAAGGTGGGCGAAGAAACTGCAAGGGCCGTAAAGAACGTCATGATTGCGCAGGCCCAAGCGAAAGCGGAAGAGGTCAAAGCGAAGGCCGATGAGGCCAAAGCGAAGGCGGAAAAGTACAAGGTGGAATTGGATAAGGCTAAGACCGATTCGAATAGCAAGACGATCGAACTGCGCATCGAAATTAAGCGCGATGGCACTCCCAAGGTGGAAGTGATCAACCCTAACGTCATTCGTGGCGAGTTGAAGACGGAAACGCGCAAGATCGAACTGCCTCGCAAGATTGAAGAAACGCGTAGGATTGAAACCCGAACCGTCGAAGGAATCAAAACCGCGCCCCAGCCCAACACCGCTTCCATTGTGATCAACGGCGAAACCAAAACCTTCCCGCTTCCCGGAACGACCGCTAACGGCGTGATGAAGCTGGTGATCAGTGAAGATGGCAAAGGATTCAAAGTCGAATCCGACGGCAAGGCGAAGACGGAGATCCTCGAACTGCAAAAGGTGCTCAAGGCCGCCGATGCGGCTCAAGCCGAAGCCATGACCCTGCGCAAAAAAGCAGAGGAACTGCGTGCCCAAGCGCTGAAGGAAGCCGAGAACGCTAAACAACTACAGCTCAAGTTCACCGGCGATATGACGGAACTCAACAAAAAGGTCGAAGGCCGCATCATTGAAGCCCGCTCGAGAGTTCCTTCCGAAAGTGCCAAAATCGACCAGCTCAACAAGCGGATGGACAAGATCGAAAAAATGATCGAAGAGCTGTCGAAAAAGATCAAGTAACCAAAAAAGGGTGGGCCTTCGCGGCCCAACCTTTTCCTGTTCGCCCATTCCCCTGGATCGACGGAAGTCGATCCAGGGGAATTTTATTTGAATGCTGAGGTTTGAGGATCGTACCGCTGCAATGATGGAAAGTAAACCGAAACCTCCCTTGAGACCGCGCCTCTTTTTCTCCGCGTCTCCGCGTGAGGATGGCTTTTGGCCCACTCAATTAGTCGAGCACCATAATCTCCACTTTGCGAAAATCGATCGGATGGCTTTCAGCTTGCAAAGAAATGTAACCGCCGGAGATCAACAGGTTCTCTCCCTTGATCAACGGCTTGGCATACTTGTCGCGCGGATCGTATTGCGGCTTTTCATAGCTCAGCACAGGTTGACCGTTGACGAAGTGCTTGACCAGTCCATCGCCCAGGATTTCGACCTCGGCCGTGACCCACTGGTCGCCATGGAAAGTCGGCGACTTGGAGTTATAGCAGTGCTGGGTCACCAGCTTGCCTTCCATGACCACATTCGTTCCCGGCGTGCACAAATTGCATGTGGTGCGGGGACTGCGGCCATCGCCGCCCAGGTACTGCACCTCGATCGACACCGGGAAATCCTGATCCTTGAGCATCGATTTGGGATCCTGGCAATGGATCATCGCACCGGAATTGCGAAAGGCCCAGCCCGGCCCTCCCTTGGCCTGTTCGCCGACAAACCGGTACTCGACGCGCAGGCGGTACTTGGAAAAGCTCTCCTTGAAGAAGAGGTGGCCAAACTTTTCGCCGAAATCGTCGTAGCCGTCGTAGCGCACCTTGATCAGGCCATCTTCGACGCGGAAGGTGTTCTTGTAGTTGTCCCCCAAATCGAAGTAGCGGATCTTCGGCGTCCAACCATCGAGCGACTTGCCATCGAAAAGCGAGCGCCATTCCGGTTTGGAGGACGCGATCGCCTCACCGGCGTTCGACGTGGCGCGCGCAATTGCCGCCGGAGCAAGAACAGAGGCAGCGGCCAACCGGCCAAAATGACGACGATCGATCGGAGCCATGGCAAAGGTCCTCGGGAGGTTCACCGCAAAGCAGAGAAGCAGAGAATTCCCGCTAACCTAGGACCGGCCGGGATCAATTCCCACCGGCAAGTTCGCGGCGATAAAGCGGTAGGTGCCGGTAGTAGACCTCCAGGCTCAAAAGGGACAGCGAAGTGTGCATGAGCCGGCCCCCTTCGTTATCCGAAATGGTTCCCGGACTCGTGCCGATAAAGAAGCTTCCTTTTTGGTGGGCCTTGCTTGCCGCGGGCGAACGCGGTCCGCCGTACTGGCGCGCCACGAAATAGTTGCGAATTCCATTGCGGCCCGAACCGTCGTCGCCTTCATTCCAAAATTTCCAGGAACCGGCGACCGGCCCCATGTGGTGCATCGTTTGCGTGGCATAATAGAGATAGTAAATGTCGGTAGTTTTTCCCGGCCCGGTCTTCTTGAGCATTTCGACGCCCGCTTGCAAATCGGCATTGACTGGCCGGATTCCCAGGTAGAGCTTGCAAAGCATGCCGACGCTCGTCATCGTCAGCACATTACCCGGTTCCGTGGGTGTGTAAAAGAACGACCCCTTGCTCTTTTTATCCTGGCAAGAATCGATGAATTGCTCCATCAGCTTCATGCGCTGGGTGTTGACCCTCAAGCCCGCCATCTGCCCGCTCTTGATCGCCATCAAAATCCAGCCGGTAACCGACAGGTCGCCGGCGTCGCGCGGCGTATAGCGCCAGCCGCCGTTCGCCGGATCTTGAATGGCAAAGATATTGTCGAGGCCCCGTTGGGCCGACTGCTTGAGCAACGGATCGTTGGTCAGGCCAAACGCCTCGCACATCGCCATGGTCGCAATGGCATGGCTGTAGGTCGTCGACGAAAACGATCCTTCCTTGTTCTGGCGCTTGATCAGGTAATTGAGCCCGGCCAAAACCGACTTGGTGTAATCGACCTCCACTTTTTCCTTGGGCGGCTTGTGGGTGACCCCGGCCCCCAAAAACGGGAGCAATGCCAGACCGGTGGCGGCGACGTCGTCGTTTTTGTTGCCGCGGTTCTGGCAATCGCACTGGATCACCTGGCCACCGGGAAAGGGCGCCGTGCGTGCGCTCTTATGAAACTCGTTGATCGACCAGTGCCCGTCGTTGGCCTGGTGCATCGCCAGCCAGCGCAGCCCCAAGGCGACGCAGGCCTCCGACTCGGGGTTCCCGCCTTGCTCCTTGATCAGGTCCTGCTTGGCCTGCCCGACACGACCGCCGGCTCCGCCGGGGCTATAAATGCCGCCGCTACCGGCCAGCGACGCCATCGAACCGGTGGCGGATAGATCGATCGCCAACGGTGCATTGTTCGCCGCGCCCACGCCGGGAGGCGGCGTGACATTCATCGGCAAGTTTTCCGCCGCCTTTTCCGCCTCCATGGGCGGTTCGGGCACGTCGGGCGGGGTGTTGTCCTTGGTATCGATCATCGGGGCGACTTCAATATTGTCACCCACGTCGGTGATGGTCAGATCGGCCGGCGTTTCGTCAGGCGGCGCCTGCATCGCTTTTTCGGTAGACTGCGACTCGGCGGTTTCCACCGAAGGAGTCAAAAAGAGAATCAGAAACAACATCGCATGCATGAACAGGCTGATGATGGTCGCAACCACGATCGGACTGATGAGCAAGCTCAAGATCAGAAGCCAGGACGGCCTTCTGTTCTCCCCAAGCGCAATTTCACTCATGGCGGCACCTACCTGGCTCAATTCTCCGATGGAGTGATCCATCGTTTCTTTTGCTGAATATCTTGTTGATGATTTTCTTGGTTATTCTGCTGGTTATTTTGCTGATGATTTTGCTGATTGTTCCCGCCTACCGGCGATTCAGGCCACTGCGCCCCGCTCTCCAGAAACTGCGTGATCCGCTGACCGCGAAGTTCGCGCACCCTGCGTCGCACCCTTTCATCGCCACGGTGCAACCAGTAGGTCAAACCGGCCACAAGAGCGCCGCTACCGAGCAAAACCACAAGCAACCAGGGCAACAGATGGCTGACCCACAGCCGATCGTCCTGCGAATCGACCGGTTGGCTGCCGCGCAGCAATTGGCGGCCGATGATCAAGGGCGCCTTGCGGTAGGGCGTGCCGTCGGGACCAGGACCGGCCGATTGGTAGCGGTAGCGTTTGAAAAAATAGCCATCGACTTCGACCGGTTCATCGAGCGTTTCTCCCGGTACGATTCCCGGGGGCAGGTCCACAATGAGGGCACAGGCAGGATTGGCGCCGTAGGCCTCGTTAACGATCCAGGCTTCGTAAATGACGGGAATTCCGGCCTGAGCAGCCATGGGCGCCGGATCGATTTTGCGCAGGCGCGCAAGCCTTCCGGAAAGGCGCACCACTTGCCCGCGATTTTTGAGGGGCTGATTCATCAGATCGGCCCGGGTGAGATCGTGTCGCACCGCGGCGGACAGAACCGCGCCATCGGTCCTGGAGGCCAGCAAAATGGTCTGCCAGTAGGCGCCCACTTCCTGGTCATCCTCCTTGATCGAGGGAATGCCCCGGTCGTCGCGAACCAGAGACAAAACGGATGCGGGAACGCGCTTAAGCACGGTGGGATCGGTGACAATCCAGAAATCGAGGCTTTGACCCCCGTGGATCTGCAAGGCCGCCGTGAGAGGCAAGGTGAAAGCGGGCGCCGGCGAGCAGGCCAGTTCGGCCACGGCGCGCAGGCGGCGTCCCCTCGCGGTACTCCAGGTCCCTTCCAGGCTCCAGACCTGAAAATGGTCTTCGCCACCGGCCAAGAGCATCGCCGAGACCCCCATCCAGCGCGGCGAACCGGCGCCGACGGTCATCGCGGCCATCAGCACCGCATCGGGTGCGACGAGCAGCTTCACGGGCGGTTCCGCCTTTTGGGGATCAACGCCGGCTCCCGCCTGAATCCGGAAGTCCGGAAGCAGGGCCAGGAAGGCCAGGATAATGCCCAACGATCCGCTCATGACTCGACCCCGAAGTAATCAGGATCCCCCTGGTTTTTCAAAACGAATTCCCAGGAATTTTGCCTTGCGGCACACATCCGCGACTTGAATCACCCTTTCCCATTTTACGCCCGGGTCGGACCGCAGCCGGACCGACATATTGTCCTTTTTGAGGTCGCTTGCCAGTTGGGCCATGACCGTTTCCAACTTTTGCAAGATTTCGCTTTTCCCCTCATCGAGCGATTTCCCCGGGCTTGATCGGATCGATTCCTTGGTCAAGCCCGAGACCTCCACCTCCCCCATTTCCCCGGGGTATTGAGGGTTGTTCAGCGATTTGATTTCGACGATGACATCGGTTTCGATCTTCGGCATCAGGTCGTTGTCCGGCTTCTCCTTCTTTTCCGCGGAGGCTTCCTGTTTGCCTTCGGGCGCAGGCAAGGTCAGCGGAATTTGCGCTTCGATCCCATCGGGAGGCTGAAAGGTGATGATGAAAAAGAACAGCAACTGAAAGGTCATGTCGAGCATCGGCACGACATTGATGACGATTTCGCCCTCGGGGCTGGAGGTCACTCTGCGCTGAAATCTTCTGCGGCGGCGCGCGGTCGCCGAAGGCGCCATTTCGCCCGAAAGAGAAATCGAGGAACCATAGCGCGTTGCCGCTTCCCATTCGGTTTGCGAATGCGCCCGGGCCACGCCCGCGGCCGGAACGGGAATCGCGGCAACAGGGATCGCTTGAACCGGAACCGCCTTAACGGGAACTGCTGGAATCGGAACCGCCTGCACGGGAACCGCCTTGAAGGGTACGGCCTGCACCGGAGTCGCATGAAACGCGACGGTTTCCACAGGCACGGGCGCGACAGGGACCGGTGGAACCGGGGGAACCACCGCCGCCTGAACAGGCACAGGGGCGACGGGGACCGGTTGAACTGGGGGAACCACCGCCGCCTGAACAGGAACTGGCGCGACGGGGATGGCCTGAATGGGCACCGCGGTCGCGACCACGGGGGGAACCGGCACCGTACGGACGGGATTCGCGGGCACCGGCATCGCTGCTGAAGGCCGGACGGGGTTTACGGGTGCGGGTGCGGCGGGTTTGGCGGGAGCTGCTGCCTTGGCCTGAGGAATCTGCGTAGCGGCAGGGGG
>Ga0208492_1001811_pt1 | contig 11923 bp, 9 predicted proteins | sample Subbioar_CSW14AB_FD_184820 | JGI IMG/M metagenome (GOLD analysis project Ga0208492, IMG submission 184820) | Serpentinite rock and fluid subsurface biosphere microbial communities from McLaughlin Reserve, California, USA - CR12Mar_CSW14AB (SPAdes) | ecosystem: Environmental > Terrestrial > Deep... | reverse complement strand
GTGCCGAACGCCGCGCCGATGGCCGCATCGAACTGCGACTGATCGCGGCCCTGGACGACGAGCACGACTACGGCCGCCTGGCCATCCGCGCCGACTGCCGGTTGGGCGATGCGGGTCGCTTCGACGTGGTCTATCTGCCAGCCCTGTGGCGCAATCCCGCCACCCTTCATCGTCGCCTGGCGCCCTTGCGCGCCTGGCTGCTCGAACAATACGAGGGTGGCGCGCAGATAGCCGCCGTGGGTACCGGCGTCAGTCTGCTGGCCGCCACCGGCCTGCTCGATGGCCGCGCCGCCACCACCCATTGGTACAACTTCGATCGCTTCGAACGGGATTACCCGGCGGTCGAACTCAAACGCCAGTTCTTCATTACGCAGGCCGGTGCCCTGTACTGCGCGGCCAGCATCAACTCCCTGGCCGATGTCTCGGTGCATCTCATCGAGCGCACCTTTGATCGCGCCACCGCCCAGCATGTCGAACGCAACTTCTCCCACGAGATTCGCCGCACCTACGAGGAATATCGCTACATGGACGGTGGACTCGCGCCGCTGGCCGACGAAGTGGTGGTCGAGGCCCAGCTCTGGATCGAGGCCAACGTCGCCGCCCAGATCACGGTGGCCGATCTGGCGACGCGGCTGGGCGTGAGCGTGCGCACGCTCGACCGTCGTTTCCGTCAGGCGACGGGCGCCAGTCCGCGCGGCTTCTGGCAGCAACGTCGTGTGCGCCTGGCCAAGGAACTGCTGGAGAAGACCAATCTCACCATTGGCGAAATCGCCTACCGGGTCGGCTATCAGGACGCCGGCCATTTCTCACGCCTGTTCGAACGCGAGCTGTCGGTGCCGCCCTCGGAATATCGTCAGACCGTGCGCGCCAAACTGTTCCAGGCCGATTTGCATGGCGGCATGCGTGTCAATTCGATGGACAACGGGGCGGCGGACAAATAGCGCTGCATGAACAGTGGATTAGCGTCGGAACGCGCTGACAGGACGGCGTGCATGCCGCGAGGAACTGTCAATCAGCTTTACACGATGTCTTGAACGGCCGCGAAGACGCGCGCCAAGTCCCCGGAATCGCGTGATAAAGGATCTTGGCAACAGTCTTGCAAAGGAATCGCAGCAACGGGTTCCGTTTCCCGTTTTCTACCGATGCCGCGTAGGAATTCGTGGTCGCGGCTGTGCCGCCGCGACATGACACGGGTTCTGTGCCCACGTTGTATCGGTCGTGCCGAAAGGTCGTACACGTGCACGACCATTCCTTATATGCCCCGTCGAATTGACGGGGCTTTTTTTTGGCGGGGTCGGCCGGCGCGTGCAGAACGCGCCGTGGTTTTTCACTTGCCTGCCGGCGCGTTACCATGCCGGCCGGTTTTATGCGCGGCAACCGCGCGGGAGAGTTTGCATGGCCGGCCCCAGGTACCCTGGATTCGATACCTTGACGCTGCATGCCGGGCAACGCCCCGACGCGGCTTTCGGCAGCAGAGCGGTGCCGATCTATCAGACCGTGTCCTTCGTCTTCGAAGACAGCGACATCGCCGCTTCGCGTTTCGACATCGCCCGTTCCGGACACGTCTACTCGCGCATTTCCAACCCCACTACCGCCGTGCTGGAAGAGCGTCTGGCGGCCTTGGAGAAGGGCGTCGGTGCGGTCGCGACGGCAAGCGGCATGGCCGCCATTCACCTTGCCCTCGCCACCATCGCCAGCAGCGGCTCCCATATCGTCGCTTCGCAGGCGCTCTATGGCGGCACCCACAACCTGCTGCGCTACACCCTGCCGCGCTTCGGCATCACCACCAGTTTCGTCGACCCGCGCGACCCGCAGGCCTTTGCCGCCGCGGTGCGCCCCAACACCGTCGCGATTTTCGCCGAGACCGTCGCCAACCCGGCCTGCGAAGTGCTGGATGTGCCGGCTGTCGCCGCCGTTGCCCGCGCCGCCGGTCTGCCGCTGATCATCGATGCGACGCTGACCACGCCCTATCTCATGCAGCCCCTGGAACTGGGCGCCGACATCGTCGTTCACTCCCTGACCAAGTTCATCGGCGGGCATGGTGTGGTGCTGGGCGGTGCGGTGATCGACGGCGGGCGCTTCGACTGGGAACAGTCCCATACGCGCTTCGCCACCCTGTGTGAGCCCTATGACGGCTTCCATGATCTCAACTTCGCCGAAGAGTTCGGCCCCAAGGCCTACATCATGCGCGCTCGCCGCGAAGGCCTGCGCGACTTCGGCGCGGCGCTCGCACCGGCCAGTGCCTTTCAATTGCTGCAGGGCCTGGAGACTTTGCCGCTGCGCATGCAGCGTCATGTCGAGAACGCGGTGACCATCGCCGAATTTCTCGCCGGCCACGAGGCGGTCAGCAATGTCACCCACCCCTGTCTTCCCGGTCATCCCGATCACGCGCTCGCCAAGCGCCTGCTGCCGCGCGGCAGCGGCTCGGTTTTCAGTTTCGAAGTGAAGGGCGGACGCGCGGCAGGTCGCAAGCTCATCGAGACCTTGAGCGTGTTCTCCCATCTCGCCAACGTCGGCGACGCGAAATCCCTGGTCATCCATCCGGCTTCGACCACCCACAGCCGCATGGACGAGGCCGCGCTCGCCGCGGCCGGGATTTCCGAAGGTCTGGTGCGCCTGTCCATCGGTCTCGAGGATCCGGCGGATCTGATCGAGGATTTGACCAAGGCACTTTACCGCTCGCAGAAATAAGCCGGCCACCGGACCAGGAGTCACCCATGTATTTCGAAGTCGATGGCCAGCCGGTGTTCGCCGCGGGCCGCTTGCAGCAAGGCGCCGGCGCGCCACCCGTGGTGCTGGTGCATGGCGCCGCCATGGATCACACGGTGTGGGTCTATCACACGCGTTATTTCATGCACATCGGGCGCAGTGTGATCGCGCCCGATCTGCCCGGCCACGGGCATTCGGGGGGTGCCCCTTTGACGACCATCGAAGACATGGCCGCCTGGTTGCTGCGTGCCCTCGATGCGCTGGCTCTGCAAGAAGTGGCCCTGGCCGGCCACAGCATGGGCGCGCTGGTGGCGCTGGAAGCGGCTGGTCGCGCGCCCGAACGGGTCAGTCGTCTGGCGCTGCTCGGCGCGGCCTTTCCGATGCCGGTCAGCGATGCGCTGCTGAACGCCGCCAAGGCCAATGCGCCCGAGTCACGCGACATGATGATGATCTGGGGCCACGGCCCGGCGGCGCAATACGGCGCCAATCCGGTCGCCGGCATCCACATCGTCAACACCACCATGCGCCTGTTGGAAAAGGCCCAGCCGGGTCTGCTGCATACCGATCTCAAGGCCTGCAACGACTACGCCCATGGCCTCGAGGCGGCCGCCGCGGTATGCGCCCGCACCACCTTGATCTGCGGCGTCGACGACCGCATGACGCCGGTGCCGGCGGCGCGTGAGCTCGCGTCCGGCATGGGTAACTGCACGGTCGCGACCATTGCCGGTTCCGGCCACATCATGATGAGCGAACAGCCCGAGCTCACCCATCGGCAGTTGGTGGCGGCGGTCGCCTGATCGCCCGCCGCCGCCCATGAACGACACGCCGCCCGCCGCCGAGACAGGGATCGGCGCCGAGCAGCGGGCCAGCAGCTATGCCAGGGCCGGGCTGATCCTGGCCACCTTGACGCTGTTCGTTTCCGAACACCTGGTGCACTACGCGATGGGCCTCATGGCGGTGCTCGGCGTGATCGACGCCGTGCGCCATCCCGCCGCGTTGCGCGACTGGCACGCGCGACAGTTGCTGCTCTTGTTCGCGCTGCTGTGGTTGCCGATGGGCCTTGCGAGCCTCCACGCGCTGGCGCCCGGTCACACCCTGGGCACCGTGCTGCCCTATCTGCATCTGTTGCCGGCGGCCTATTTCGTGATGCGCGCCTGCGCCGATGTGGAAGTGCAGCGCCTGGTGACCCTGGGCGCGGCGATGCTGGTGGCCTTCGTCGCGCTCGACGCCTTCGTGCAAGTGATCTGGAAGACCGATCTGTTCGGCTATCCGTACGATCGCAATGTGCTGAAGGGGGTGTTCCATCCCAAGCAGCGCCTCGGGCTCATGCTCGCGGTGTTCGCGCCGCTCTATGTCGACGCCGTGATCCGCTGGTGTCGCAGCTACCCGCGCCTGTGGCTGTTGCTGGTGCCGCTGGTGGTGGTGATGCTGCTGTCCTTGAAGCGCAGCGCATGGCTCATGCTGCTGTTCGGTCTGCTGGCCTATCTGTTGCTCCACCTGCGTCTGCGCAAGCTGCCCTGGAGCGGGCGGCGTATCAGCCAATGCATGCTCTTGCTGGTGCTGGCCGGCGGCCTCGCATCCCTCAACCCGACGCTGCGCGCGCGCCTCAACGAAACCAGCGGATTGTTCTCGACCGACGCGCAGGCCATCGATGTGGCGAGCGGCTATCGCCTGACGTTGTGGCGCACCGGCGCGCGCATGTTCGGCGATCACTGGCTGACGGGCATAGGCCCGCGCGGCTTTCGTCATGCTTATGCGGACTATGCCGCGCCGGATGACTTCTGGCTCAAACGCACCGGCCGCGGCCAGACCCATCCCCATCAGTTCATGCTCGAAATCGCCATCGAGACTGGCGTCATCGGCCTTGCCGCTTATCTGCTGTTCTATGGTTTGTTGTTGCGCCTGCTCGGGCGTCCGACGGTCGGCAGGGTGGTGCCGGTGTGGTTGCTCGGCGCGGCGGTCGCCTGGCTGCCGCTCAATGCCCACCTCGCTTTCTATGGCGCCTACTGGTCGACGCTGGGCTGGTTGCTGCTGGCGGTGGGCCTGGCCGAAGCGCGCGCGCCGGCGCGCGACCGCGCAACGGCGGAGTTGCCGGCCTCAGTCTGAGCGCGGCTTGCGTTTGCGCCGTGCCTGCACGGTGCTGCGCTCGGCGGCGAAGTGCTGCTTGTCGTCGACCGCGCGCGGGCGCACGCAGCCCCAGTCCAATTCCTCGTCCTGGTTGTAACGCTTGCCGAGCTGCCAGGCGATTTGCGCGCGTGCGAGCTCGAGCCCGAGATAGAAGGCATGGCCGCCATCGGCCTCGACACCGAGCGCGGTGAATACGTCGTAGGGATCGCGCGCGGTGTGCAAGCCCTTGCGGTTGTAGATGTGAAAGCCTTCCTCGCTGATCTGGATGCGGAAGTTGTCGTCGGCCACTTCGCGCGCGAACTCGGCGATTTCGTCGGCGCTGTAGGGAAAGGGATGTCGCTCGTGCAGCGCCATCAGCGATTCGTCGAGATGGCGCGGCGGCATGTTGTCTTCGCGCGCGGCGTACATCACGCGCCGTGCTCGGTCGACTTCGCGCACCACGCTCACGCAATGACGACTGACCTCGGTGGTCAGCAGGCCGGTGATGCGCAGCTCCGACACCACGCCGAGCAGCAGCGTGTTCAAGCCCAGCGTGTCGGTGTGGGTGAGTTCGGACAGATTGCCGATGCCCATCAGAATCTCGATGTCGGCGTAGCGCTCGCGCAGCGCCGCATAGCGCAACACCGAAGCGGTGAAACCGTGGTGGATGGGGTCGAGCACCGGGTCGGCGAAAAAGGGCCGACCCAGTTTGGCAAAGGTCTCGATAGTGCGATGCAGATCATCCATGTCGCCCGGATGCTGGGCGATGAGCACAGGGATGCAGTCGCTGTCAGCGACCAGATCGAGGGAGCGGCCGGTGAGACTGAACACGTAATCGGCGCCGGCGGCGATGCCGCGTTGCAGCTCCTGTCTATCCAGCGAATCGATACTGACCTTGAGGCCGGCCGCATGCAGCGCTTTGACGCAGTCCTCGAGGTGAGGAAAGGGCGTCGCCGGCAGGCAGCCGATGTCGATGACGTCGGCACCATCGGCGCGATAGCGCAGCCCCCGCGCGAGCACGTCGTCCACCGTGCCCTGCGGGCCCTCTACGATCTCGGCGAACAGCGTGATATCGGTCCGGTCTATCTGCCGTGCCTGCGCGCGTGTGCCGAAATGCGCCGGCAAATCCTTCAGTTCGTCCGGACCGCGCTCAAAGGGCAGGCCAAAGTGGGCACTCAACTCGTCGAGATCGCCGCGGCAACGCCCCGGCAGGATGACTTTGTCGAAGCCCGCGACGTCCGTCAGACGACGCTTCAACATCGCGGTGGTCAACAGCGCGGCGACACTCACGCCCGGCACGCGAATCTCGTAACTGAAGGGCCGCCCCTCCATGGACGACAACACCCGCGCCAGGCTTTTCTCCGCCAGGTGACCAGTGATGAACAACAGACGAGGGCTCATGGTGTACCCCCTGGCGTCCGCGCGACGGCGCGCAGCCGCGTTGGAAAGGCCTGTCGCGGCCGCTCAATGGATGGCCTCCACCTGCCGCTAAGGGTCATTGGAGCCTGTTCCGTGCGCTGAAGGGTCAAACTCGCTCGCGCCCCTTGTTCCGGCTCGTCTGCTGGTCTAGTTTTTGATTGAGAGATGTTTCAAGCCAAACCGGTTCGGAGGATCATTTATGTTCGATTATGATCAGGCTACCGTCGACAAGCTGCTCAATGTGGATGACGGTTTTCGACGTCTTTATAACAAGCATAGCGTTCTCAATGCAAAGGTCGATCAGGCGCAGGCCGGCAAGGCTGCGATGGACGACATCCAACTCGAATTACTCAAGAAAGAAAAGCTCCTGCTGCGCGATCGCATGCAGGCCATGATTCAAGCCCACAGCGCCCGACCGCAACTCTGATTTCCCGATCGCGCGACCCCGGCGCCGTCGGGGTCGCATTTGCGCTCTTCCCGTCCGCACGATTTCTCGTCACCGTTTCACCCCGCGCCCAAACGCGCTAGCTTTGCGTCTTGATTCAGGGCGCGCGCCATGGCGGCGCGACCGCATAGCGTGGAGTGAATGCCGGATGGACTACCAGTTTCTCGAAGTGGCTGACGACAACGGCCTGCTCAAGGTCTTGATCAATCGCCCGCAAAAGCGCAACGCACTCAGCCAGGGTGTGCTGGCCGAGTTGCGTCAGTGCTTCGAACAGGCCGCACGACGCAGCGACCTCGCCGCCGCCGTGCTGCGGGGTGCCGGTGACCGTTGCTTCGCGGCGGGCGGCGACCTGCAGGAATTCGATGGCATGCGTTCGCGCGAACAGGCCGAGCGCATCGCCGTCGATTCCTGCGCCGCGCTGGATGCCATCCGGCATTTTCCGGTGCCGGTGGTGGCACTTCTGAATGGCGATGCGCTCGGCGGCGGCGGCGAACTGGCGGTGGCCTGCGATATCCGCATCGCCGCGCCCCATGCGCGCATCGCTTTCGTGCAGGGCACGCTCAATATCGCGCCGGCCTGGGGCGGTGGCGCTGATCTCATGCGACTGGTGGGGCCGGCCCAGGCTTTGCGCCTGTTGTGCCGCGCCGACCTCGTCGCTGTCGACGAAGCCTTGGCACTGGGTCTGATACAGGGGCATTGTCCGCTCGGTCAGGACTTCGATGCCTATTGCGAGGACTTCCTGGCACCCTTTCGCGAGCGCAAGCCGCAGGTCACACGCGCCTTCAAGGCGCTGGCCCGCGCACAGCGCGAAGGCCTTGCTCCCGAGCCGTTGCGCAAGCTCGAGAACGCGCAACTGGTCGAGACCTGGTGTCATGCCGATCACTGGGAGGCGCACGATCGCGTGCTCGCCCGTATCTCGCGTTAAGGACCTTCGGTCGACAAGACCATTCTGTTCGGGGTGCTGAAGCGCCCCGCCGCGGCATTCCGCCCTATACTCTGCGCCTTGTTTCGATAGACCTGCCGGAGGGGCGGTGAAACTGCAGCAGTTGCGTTATATCTGGGAAGTGGCCCGCCACGGCTTGAACGTGTCGGCCACCGCCGAGAGCCTGTATACGTCCCAACCCGGTGTCAGCAAACAGATCCGTCAGCTCGAGGACGAGCTCGGTGTGCAGATCTTCCAACGCAGCGGCAAGCACCTGACCGAAGTGACCCGCGCCGGCGCGGCGATCATCGATGTCGCCGGGCGCATCCTGGGCGAGGTTGAGAACATCCGCCGCATCGCCCAGGAGAACAGCGACAGTGGTCGCGGCAGTCTCTCCATCGCCACCACCCATACCCAGGCGCGCTATGTCCTGCCGCCGACCATCAAGAGCTTCATCGGCAGATACCCGCAGGTCGCGCTGCACATGCATCAGGGCACGCCACTGCAGATCTCGGAGCTGGCGGTCAATCGCACCGTCGATTTCGCGATCGCGACCGAGGCCCTGGAGTTGTTCGACAACCTCGTCATGCTGCCCTGCTATCGCTGGAATCGCAGCATCATCGTGCCGCTCGACCACCCGCTGACCAAGGTGCAACCGCTGACCCTGGCCGCCATCGCCGAGTATCCGATCGTCACCTATGTGTTCGGCTTCACTGGCCGCTCGCAGCTCGACGATGCCTTCACGTCCGCGGGCCTCGAGGCGCGGGTCGCGTTCTCGGCGGTCGACGCCGACGTCATCAAGACCTATGTGAAGCTCGGCCTGGGCGTGGGTATCGTCGCGACGCTGGCCTATGACCCGGCAGAGGATCACGATCTCGTTGCACTGCCGGCCAGTCATCTGTTCGATTACAGCGTGACCAAGATAGGCTTTCGGCGTGGCGCGTTCCTGCGCAGCTACATGTACGAATTCATAGAACTGTTCGCGCCGCATCTGACGCGCGAAGTGGTGGATGCCGCGATCGCGGCATCCACCCGCGAGGAATTCGACAAGCTATTTGAACGGACGGTGTTGCCGGAGCATTAGCCGCGGCGCGCGCAGGGGCGGATGAATTCGCACCTGCAAGGGGCCTCCTCGTCGCTGCGGATTCATTCGCACAGGCGGCGGGCCACCAACCCTCAATTCTCGCTATTGGGCACCAGCACCGTCGGCAGAAACGTCCCATGGGACGACAAGTCGGTGAAGCGCAGCGCGCCGCCATCCAGAGGTTCGATGATGAGGTGCATGCGCGAGACATCGCGCAGCGCGCTGTCGACCACGATGTTGCAGACCGAGTCGCGACCGACGATGTTCTTGCCGGGTTCGATACGGTGGGCATTGCCGAATTCATCGACCAGCTCGCGCACCGCGCGATTGCGGAACACGAAGGGGTGTTTGGACAGTCGCATGTTGAACTCGGTGTCGGCCTGGGGCTTGATGCTGACGGCTTCGCCCTTCGGCAGGCGGGTGAGGTCGGCATCGGGCAGCGGTTCGACCGGCATTTCGAGCGAGACCGAATCGAAGATGCTGGTTTCCTTGAACTGGTCCTTGGTCTCTTCGATGGGCGACAGCGCATCGCGTGCCTGACTGACGCCCTGCTTGCCGGTTTCCTTGAGCTTGACCTTGTAGGTCTGCTTGATGACGTCCTGGCGTGAGCGCAGGTACTGCATGTACTTCACCACCGCCACGCGACGCAGTTCGTCATAGGCCTCGTCTTCGAGGTTGAGGGCCTTGAAGATGCTGCGCCAGTCGTAGTCGTTGGAGAACACCTGGATGTCGACCTCGCGCACCAGGCGCCCGATCTCGCCGGGCTGCTCGATGGAGCGCGAGAGGATATCGACGAAGCGCTTCTCGACCGCCTTGATGCTCTTGGCTTCGCGCTTGAGTTCGTCGGGGCTGAGCATGATGAGGTCGGCGAGCTTGCTGGCCGGCACATTGGTGCGACCACCCAGCGCGAACTCGAATTCGGCGAGGGTGTGAAACGAGATCTCCTCGCCGTTGATGACGAGGGAGAGCGCCTTACTGAAGAGCCGGTCCAGCATGTTTCTTGGTCTGCCTGGATTGTTCATTACCACGGGCCACCACTCGCGGCCCTGCCCATGGTGCGCGTCGCTGTCTCGACCTCATGAACGAGGGCGGTCGCGGCATTATAGGGATAGGTCCATGCCCCTAGCCACGTCCGCGCGGCAAGCGTGACCCCGATCACATAGTAGCCCTCAGCGCAGCAGGGCGGTGCATTCCGCGCTCGTCGCCGTAGCGCCACCCAGTTCGTGCAGGCACCGCGTGCGCGATGACGGCGCGAGCCTGCTCAAGCGCTCGACCACGCCATAGAAGCGGGCGAAGTCCCGCTCACAGCGCTCGAGCAGGCCGAGGAAATTCGCGACCTCGTCGTGATAGGCGGCCAGCGAGGCGAGCTTGGCATTGTTCAGATCGGTATTCATCCAGCCGTCATAGCTATCGTCATCGCCCCAGGCGGCCTTGAGCTCGAGGTAGCGTGCGTGCAGTTCGGCGAACAGCGTCGCCTTGTCGGCGCGCTTGCGCGCATCGCTGAGCGGGGCGGCATAGACGCGCGCGAGGCGCTGTCGGGTGTCGCGCACCAGCGCGATGAACTGCGCTTCGCGGGCCTGTTCGGCGCGATAGCGGGCGAGGGCGGGGACGTCATCGGCCAGCCACAGGGCGATACCGGTGCGTGCCACCGCCATCGCAAAGCTCTCGTTGAAGGTGGTATCGCCGGCGACATACAGCCGTTGATGGCTGAGTTCGTGAAAAATGATATCGACCAGATGGGCGTCATCGCGGCGCAGGACGGTGTTCAGTACGGGGTCGTTCAACCAGCCCAGCGTCGAATAGGCAGCGACGCCGCCGACGAAGGTGTCGTAGCCGCGCACCTGCAAAGTGGCGGCGTGCAGTCGCGCCGCCGCCGGGTTGAAGAAGCCGCGATAGTCGAGACAGCCGACCATCGGATAGCAGGACGTCAGCGGTGTCAGCGACAGTTCCGGCGCGGCGAACACATTCCACACCACGTAATCGCGACCCAGGTCGGCATAGCTGTGATAACTGCCGTGGTCGGGCAGGGCCAGACGCTCGGCAGCAAAGCGCCTGGCACGTTCGACCAGGGTCAGCTTGCGACGCAAGGGCGCCGTGGTGTCCGGCGCCGCGAGCAGGCTTGCGATGGCACGCTGGCGCTGCCAGATCTCGAACTGGCCGGCGGCCGCCTGCCGGTAGTAGTTGAATGAGCTGCATCCGGCCAGCGACAGCAATGCAAACAGCAGCAGGACACACGTGGTTGCACGCTGGACGCTGGTAATGTTTGGACTTAGGCTTGCGGGCATGATGGGTTGCGGTCGTGCGCGACGGTCATTGAACCGCGCGTCGCGGTCGCGGCAGAGTAGCGCCGCGCGTGTACGCATGCGAGCGGCCTTGCCGTCTGGTTCTGTTTTTCACGCTGCGGGGAAGGCCATCGCGCACTGCGCGGGCCGGCACGCGGCGGTCCATCCACTCACGGAAGCTTCGATGAACAGCAATGCGGCGGGACCGCTTATCCAGGTGGCCGAGCTTGCGGCCGCGCTCGGCCACGAAGCACTCGTGCTGGTCGATTGCCGCTTCGATCTCGCCGCCCCCGAGGCCGGTCGTCTCGCCTATCTCGAAGCCCATATTCCGGGCGCGGCTTATGCCCATCTCGACCAGGACCTGAGCGGCCCGGCATCTACCGATCACGGCCGTCATCCGCTGCCATCTCCCGAGCGCCTGTGCACATTGTTCGGGGCGCTCGGTGTCGATGTCAGGCGCCGGGTGGTGGCCTATGACGATGCCGGCGGCATGTTCGCCGCACGCCTCTGGTGGATGTTGCGTTACATGGGCCACAGCGCCGTGACGGTGCTCGATGGCGGCTGGCAGGCCTGGGTCAACGGCGGTGGTGCGGTGGCGAGCGGTGACGAGCGACCACAGGCGCGGCATTTCAGCGGCGCGCCGCGTCGCGATCGACTGGTCACCCTGGATGAAGTGCCCGCGGTCGCGCAACTGATCGATGCCCGCGCAGCGCCCCGCTATCGTGGCGAAGTCGAACCCCTGGACAAACATCCCGGCCATATCCCGGGTGCCCGGAATCATTGCTGGCAGAACAACCTCGGCGAAGATGGCCGATGGGCCGCGCCCGAAGTGCTGACGCGGCAGTGGCTGGACAGCCTCGGCACGCTGCCGGGCGAGGCGACCGTGCATTACTGCGGCTCGGGCGTATCGGCCTGTCATAACGTCTTGGCGCAGGTCGCGGCGGGGCTGCCCGAGC
>Ga0208492_1001810_pt1 | contig 11937 bp, 9 predicted proteins | sample Subbioar_CSW14AB_FD_184820 | JGI IMG/M metagenome (GOLD analysis project Ga0208492, IMG submission 184820) | Serpentinite rock and fluid subsurface biosphere microbial communities from McLaughlin Reserve, California, USA - CR12Mar_CSW14AB (SPAdes) | ecosystem: Environmental > Terrestrial > Deep... | reverse complement strand
GATCAGAGGTCCGAGTGGGTGCCGGCGGAGTTCGTGGTCGCGTGGGCCGAGGCTGCGTGGGACTGCCTGCTCGCACACGACGAGGTCGCGCTGGCTCGCTACATCGATCGGATGATCGATCTCGGCTTCGGCCGCGTCCGCCGGCTGTTGCTCGCGATCGCCACCCCGCAAGGTGTGGTGCGTCGCGCGACGGAGCTGTGGCGCGGAGAGTTGACCGACGGTCGGCTCGTCTCCTACGGCACCTCGCCGACGTCAGCGCGCATGGTTCTCCACGATCACCCCTTCCTCGAGTCGGCGTTGCTTCGCGCAATCGTCGCGGAGGCGTTTCGCTACTCACTCGCGCTCGCCGGCGCGAAAGACGCCGTCGCGCACCACGAAGGCGAGCTCGGTGGGCCGCTCGTCGTGTCGCTGTCGTGGAGCGGCTAGACTCGCGTAGATGCGGGCCGCCCCCCTCCTCTCGTTCCTCGCGGGCGTCGTGAAGCTGCAGGGTCCCGAGGACCCGATGGTCGACTTCACGACCGACGTGCCGCGAAAGGGTGACAAGAGCGACACGGTGAACGACGAGTTCGTGGTGTTGCGCGTGCACGTGACCGGCGGCGGCGAGTCATTCCGCTTCGTGAAGAACGGCACGCCCCAGCCGGAGGTGACGGTCACCGGAACGGACTTCACCTACGAGCTCCTCGTCGACGCACCGAAGACCGGCGAGGACCGCTACCGTGCCGAGGTCCTCGTCGACGGCAAGCCACGCACGATTTCGAGTCATGTGTTTGTGAAGTACGCCACGACAGGACGCATTCGTCCGACGGCGGAAGCCGAGAATGATGGGTGCGGCTGCTCGAGCCCCGGTCGGCGCGGGTCCGGCGCGGTGGCCCTCGTGGCCCTCGCGGCGCTCGCTTTGCGACGACGCCGTTGAGGCTTTCAATCAGGTCCCTGCTCGTCGTCTACTCGGGCGATGGGTCGATCCGGTTTCCTTGGTGCCTGTGGTCTGTTCCTCCTCGCGAGCTGCAGCGCTCGTTCGACCGAGCCGCCCGTCGCGCGCGAGCCGGCACAGATCCTCGCGCAGCTCGGGCGCTCGTTCACGGTGCGTCCAGCGCCCTCGACGACGGGTTTCCACGCAGCGATTCCAGGAACCGCGGCGGGCGCGCTGAGGCTCGAGGTCGATGACCAGACGTGGCTCGAGCTGAAGCCGCACGGCGCACGCGAAGTCTCTCGAACCGACGAGCAGGGCACATCGATCTATGCAAATGCGTTCGAGGACGTCGACCTCGTCTACGTCACCGAGCGCACGCGCGTCGAGGAGCTGCGGCTCGCTCATACCCGCGCTGCGGCGGCACGTTCGGTGTGGGACGTGCGCCTCGGTCCCAACATGGCCGGCATTCGAATCAAGGACGGGCATGTCGAGGCGTACGACGCTCGAGGCGCGGTGCGCCTCTCGACCGAGCCCGCGTGGGCGGCCGACGCGAACGGCATTCGGCGCGCGCTCACGCTGCGGGTGGAGAGCGGGACGCTGGTCGCGACCCTCGACACCGAGGGGCTGAGCACGCCGATCGCGATCGACCCCGCCTGGACCGCGGCCGCCAACATGTCGGTCAACCGCGCGTTCCCCGTCGTCGCGAAGCTCGACACGGGGAAGATCCTCATCGCGGGAGGCGAGAGCTCGACCATTGGAAGCCTGACGACCTCGGAGCTCTACGACCCCGCGACGAACACGTTCGCGGCAGGCCCCTCGATGGCCTTCGCCCACAACGTGCAGAGCCCGACCAACGCGGTCATCGATGCGGGCAAGCGCGTGCTCTTGACCGAGTCGCGGAACGTCGGCCCGGGCCTCCCGGTCCTCGACGCCGAGATCTACGATGCGACCACCAACACATTCACCCGCACGACGATGCCGACCTCTTCGCGGGGCCACAGCGCCACGGTGCTCAGCGACGGCAAGGTCGCACTGTTCGGCGGTCGCGACGAGTCGAGCCCGAGCCTCCTGACCACGGTCCGCGTCTTCAATCCCGCGACCAATGGGTGGACGAGCTACGCCCCCATGGCGACCGTGGGCGGGTCGCCGAGGCCGCTCGAGGGTCGCTACGACCACTGCAGCGTGCTGCTCCCCGACGGCAGGGTGCTGCTCGTCGGCGGGAGGATGCACAGCGGCCCCTCCGGCTCGACCACCATCCGGCTCGTCGGCGAAACGGTGGCGTGGGATCCGACCACGCCGAACGCGTACGCCATGAGGGCCCAAGTCGCGGCCGGACGCGCGAACCACTCGTGCAACACCCTCACCCGCGGCCCGAACTCCGGGAAGGTGATGGCCTTCGGCGGATTCCTCAAGAACCTCGACGAGAGTGGAACCATCCCGAGCAGCGGCGGCATGATCTATGACCCTGCGACGGACACGTGGGTGCTGGGCCCGCTGCTCTCGCAGCCGCGCACGTTCTTCTCCTCGGTCGCCCTCCCCGACGGCCGGATCCTCGCGAGCGGCGGAACGGCGGGCATCAGCTCGTCGTTCGTCGCAGATCAGACGGCCGAGATCTTCGACGGGACCGCGTGGGTCCCGGCAGGGAAGATGCTCACGCCGCGTGGCGCGCACAGTTCCGTGGCGCTCGGCCCAAAGGAGGTGCTGCTCGTCGGTGGCGCGAAGGGAGCCGTCGAGGGCCTGCCCACGTTCCTCAGCAGCACCGAGAAGTTCAAGCTGCAGGATCTGGGCGCTGCATGCAGCGCGCCGGGCGAGTGCGATTCCGGGTTCTGCGCGGACGGTGTGTGCTGCGCGACCGCGTGCACCAATCAGTGTGCCGCGTGCGACCTGACCGGCAGCGTCGGCACGTGCAAGGCGGTGAAGGGTGCTCCGCGGGGCACACGCGCCGCCTGTGATGCGACCACAAAATCGACCGAAACGTGCTCGCTATCTTGTGACGGCGCCGACACCACCGCCTGCAAGTTCCCCTCGACGACGAGTCCTTGCGGAACGGCGTCGTGTGCCGCCGGTGTCGAAACGCACGCGAGCACCTGCGACGGCGCGGGCAAGTGCAAGGACGTGCCCAAGTCGTGTGGTGACTTCGTCTGCGGCGGCGACGCGTGCAAGACGAGTTGCACGACCAAAGCCGACTGCGTGAACTCCAACCACTTCTGCGCCTACGGCAAATGCATTCCCGTCGGCGCGAACGGCGCGACCTGCACCGGCGACGACGCGTGCGCGAGCGGCTCGTGCGTCGACGGAACCTGCTGCGAATCGAAGTGCGCGGGACAGTGCGAGGCGTGCGACGTTCCGGGGCAACTCGGCAAGTGCGTGCCCATCAAGGGCAAACCGCACGGCGCGCGGGCTTCGTGCACGGTGGACTCCGGCGACGCATGCAAGACCGCCGTCTGCGACGGCACCAACACCGCAAGCTGCGCGGCGACGGTCGGCCCTTGCGGCTCGTACGCGTGCGACGCGACCACGCTCTCGTGCAAGGCAACGTGCGTCGGCGACACCGACTGCGCGAAGGGCTACGAATGCGACGGTGGCACCTGCGTCCCCAAGACGTCCAAGTGCACCCCCGATCTCACGGGCCTCGTCGGCACCGACGGGAAGACGACCTCGTGCGCGCCGCTGCTCTGCCGTGATGGGCAATGCCTGCCGTCGTGCAAGAGCTCGGTGGATTGTCAGGGCGGGTTCGTCTGCGATCCGAGCGGCGCCTGTCTCGCCCCGGCCGCCGCGACCAGCGAGGACACGGGCGGCTGCACGATGCACTCCGCGGGAGCCTCGCGCTCCGGCGTGCTGCTCCTCGCGGCGCTCGCGGCGCTCGCCCTTCGCCGCCGCCGCGCTGCGTGAGTAGACTGCCCGGCGATGCAGACGTTCTTCGTCCAAATCAAATGCCGGCTCGGCAAGACCTACGAGGTCGCCGGCCGGCTCGCCGACGCCGAGATCGCGGCCGAGATCCACTCGGTCGCCGGCGACTTCGACATCCTCGCCAAGTTCCACGTGGAGAACGGCGTCGACATCGGACACTTCGTCGCCGAGAAGGTCCAGGCCATCCCCGACATCGTCGACACCCGGACGGTCCTCACCTTCCGCGCGTTCTGACGATCAGCCCGGGTCGGAGATGGTGTCGACGCGCGCCTCGTCTTCGGCGGCAGCCTCGCGCGCGAGGGCTTCCTCGTGCAGTCGCTGCTTCTCCCGCCGCGCGAGGTAGCGCGCGTGGATCGGTCGGGCGATCAGGTAGGCCAAGAAGCCACAGAGCGGCGCGAACAACACCCCGCCGATCCACCAGGCGAGCAGCGCGTGGCGGGCGGCATCGAGCTTCGCGGCGGCGGTGTCGCCCCAGGTCGGCGGCGGCCGTCGCAGGATGAACGAGCCGATCTGTACCTCGATCACCGCGGCGACGACCCACATGGGACCGATGAACGAGTGCGAAGCCATGAACGCCGCGAGCTTGCTCGAGCGCGTGAGCCACGCGAGACCGATCGTGCTGAACGAACGCATCCCGAGCACGGGAGGCACGGGCGACGCGCTGACGGTGGTGCCGATCGCGACCGCGAAGGCGAATTTGTGCGGATCGTTGTTCTCCTCGAGCGCCCGACGCCAGAGGTAGCGAACCCGATCGATGCGCCGTCGCAGCCAGCTCACGTGCCGTCCTTCTTCTCGCGCTTCTTGCGCGCGAGGTCCGACAGCGAAGATGCCGAGACCTCGGGCTTGGGCTCGGCCCCGCCCGACGCGGGCTTGACTGGCCGCTCTGCCCGCACGATCACCGGCGCGGATTGAGCCTGTTTTTGTGCTCGTTCGTCCTTGCGCTTCTGCGCGACGGCCGCGGCGAGACCGCTCGCCTGCGCAGGGGCCGCGGCGGTCCTCTCGACGACCGGAGACGGTCCAGCCAGGTCTCCGAGGTCGACCGGCTTGGCGGTCTTCGGCAGCTCGACCTGCACGACCTTGGCCTTGGTCGTGGCGATGCTCTTGCCCGCATCGCGCAGGCGGGTGGGCGAGGACCACAACCAGGCGAAGACCTGCTCGATCGGGCGGGGCACGCCGAGGCGACGCGAAGCCACGCCGAGGAGCATCAGCGCGAGCGCGAGCGGAAGCAGATACGGAGCGAGCGGCAGCGTCGTGGGACGAAGGCCGGTCCGTCGGGTGAACACGTCGACGAGCGGGGCTTCGATGCTCCCGCCGGTGAGCTCGGCGATGCGCTCGAGCGCGCGGCGATCGCTGCCGGTGGGGCGCAGCTCGTCCGCGCGTGACAACAGCGCGGCCGCGAGGCCCGCCGACTGGGTGCCCGTTCCCGTGTCGCCGACGTCGATCGCCCTCACGACGTACGCGCCGGGCGTCGAAATGGGCATGTCGGTGAGGTAGGTTCCGCCGGGACCCGGCAAGAGCTCGACGTCGTGCGCGACACCGTCGGGCCCCTCGACGTGGGCCTTGAGGTGCATGAGCCCGGCGGCGCCGGCGAGCCCCGAGGGCTCCGCCGTGACGTGCAGCACGCCGTCTTTGGCCGCGGCGTCGAGCCGGACGCGCGCCTCGTCGGCCTTGCGGCCAATCTCGCGGGCGAGCTGCACCATCATCTGGCCGGCGCCCGGCCATTTGATGAACGCGCCGCCCCACTGATCGGTGAAGTCGCTGGTCCACGCGCCGACGTGCCCGAGCCCGATCGGCCACAGCGCGAGGACCGGATCGCCCTCGATGCCATCGAGGACGATCTGCGCGCGCGGCTTGGGCTGAGTGACGACATAGCCGCGCAGCGACGGAGCGCTCGCGAAGGAGAGCCCCTTGATCGCGGGGCTCGACGTCTTCACGTGCGGGATGAACTCCTCCTCTTTGATCGAGGATCGTGCGGCGAGGATGGTCTCTTGCGCGAACACGGCGGGCAGCTTGCGCGCGTCGGTGATCAGGTAGAACCGGCCTCCACCGAGCTTGGCCATCTGTTCGAGCGCCGGTACGTCGGGGCCGTCGCCGAGCGCGATGACGCTCGTGGTGATGCCTTGCGCCGCAGCTGCCTTGACGAGGTTCGGAGCCTCGTAGCGCTCCTCGGCGTCGGCACCGTCGGAGAACAGGAGCAGGTGGCGGAGGTTCTGCGAATCCTTCTTCAGGGCCTTGTAGCCCTCGCGAAGGCTCAGATCGATGAAGATGCCGCCGCCACCCGGACCGACGGAGCGGATCTTCTTGCCGGCGTCCGGCGGAACCGGACCGAGCGGGATGGTTTCCCGCACCGAGGTGTCGACGTGCCACACGCCGAGCCGATCGCCCGAGCCGAGCAGCGCCGCCGACCGCGCGGCCGCGTCGTTGGCGAGCTGGATCTTCATCTGCCCGCCCTCGACGATCGCCGCCATCGAGCCGGAGTAGTCGATGACGATCAGCTCGGTGAGCGACGAGCGACGACGCTCTTTGGTCAGGTCGAACGTGACCGGCGAGATCTCTTCGATCGGCGTGCGCGCGTAGCCGCCCGGGCCCATCGACGAGTCGCTGCCGAAGAGCAGCAGACCGCCGCCGAAGTCTTTGACGTACTTCGAGATGGCGTCCATCTGCGAGGGAATGAGGTCCTTCGCAGGAACGTCGGCGAGCACCACCAGATCGAACGCCGCGAGCTCGGCGAGGTCGGTCGGGACGCTGTAGCGACCGCGCACCACGACGCGGTACCCCTCGCCCTCGAGCGCGCGCAGGAGCGGCCCGGCCTTGCTCTCGTCCTTTTGCAGCACCAACACCGTCGACGGGCCGCGCACGCGAACGAAGGTGGTCGCCTCGTTGTCCTCGGCGCTCGAGTCGATGGTCGCGTCGAGCGGCCGGACGTGCACGTCGTAGCGGTGGAGCCCCGGCTCGGCCGGCTTGTCCTTGAAACGGATGACGTCTTCGCCGCCGGCGATCTTGGTGAGGAACGTGCGGACGAGCACGCCGTCGCGCATGACCTTGACCTCGACGTCGATCTTCGACGGGCGCGGCGGCGTGTGCACGACCGCACGGAGCTCGAAGGTCTCGCCTTCGTCGGCGAGGGTCGGGCCTCGCGCGGCCACCACGCGCACGTCGGGAAGAACCTGCTGGTTCCACACGACGACGTCGATCGGAACTCCGAGCGCGCGTGCCCGCGCGGCGGCAGCGAGCGCGTCACCGCGGTTGGCGACACCGTCGCTGAGCAACACCACGCGACCACCGCCGCCTGCCAGCACCTCGTCCACCGCTCGGCGGATGCCCGCCTCGAGGTCGGTGGCGTCGCGGCCGAGGGCCGGCTCGACGATGGCGGCGCCCTCGCCCTTCGCGTGGAGCGGCTGGGCGAGCGCCGCGCTGGCACCGAACCGCACGAGGCCCACCCGATCGTCCCGGAGCATCTTCTGCTCCGCCGCGGTGAGCTGATCGCGAAGCGAGCCTTCGGCGTTGGGCACGAGGTCGATGGAGCGGGACCGATCCGCCACGACGACCACCGTCATGCGATCGGCGGGGCGAACGAGCTCGACCTCGGCGGCCGCGAGCACGGCGCACAACAACGCGAGCCACGCGAGCACGGAGGAGGCGATGCGGCGCGAGCGCGTGAGCGCGAGATCGGCGCGCCACAAGCGAATGGCGATCAACAACGCGAGGAACACACCGATCGCGAGCACGATCGGGTGGCCTGCGGCGAACGCGTAGGAGGGCGCCTTCACGAAGCCCTGAACCTAGCGCGCCCGCCGAGGGGCCGCATCGGGGTGTGCTCAATGCATCAGAAGGGCATCAGAAGAACGAATCTCGCGGGAAATCGGTGTCGATGTTGAGGTTGGTCCCGCCGATGATCGCGAAGGGCTGGATCGGGATCGAGGTGGAACGCGGCTGCTGCGCCGGATCGGTCATCTCGATCCGCGCCGAGTAGGTCCCCTCGGTCAGATCGAACTGCGCGGAGAACTGCCGGCAGTCGACGAAGGCCGTGCGGATCGGACGCCCGTTGACGTCGTACAGGTCGATGCGGGCACTGGCGACGTAGAACGCGTCACAGGCCCGTGGATCGAAGCTCCCGTCGATCGACCAGCGCAAGGTCACGCTGCCGGTGCCCACGACCACCACGGTCGTCGTGGATTCTCCGTAACAACCCGTCGTCGCGGCGCACGTGGCGAGCGCGGCGACCATGGCGATGCGTCGCAGCATGATCGTTCTCCAATCGTGAGAGGTGTGGATCAACGCGTGGATCAACGCGGCGCAGGCAACGGCGGCGGCGGAGGAGGCGGCGCGTATCCGGGTCCGCCGCCGTGCGGATAGGCCGGCGGCGGTTGTTGCACGCCGGGTCGGTAACGCTGGAGCTCGCGAGGCTCGTCGCGGTAATAGGCCCAGCCGTTGGGCGTCCTGTACCACCAGTGATTGTCGTACCAGTAGGTCGTGTTGCCGTTGTAATAGCCACGCGGCGCGGCCTGGATGTTGGGCGGCGGCGTGCTCGGATACGTGGACGGGTAGGTGGTCACGGTGCAACCACTCGCGAACGACACTGCCGCCAACGCAGCGAGGATCACGAGATGACGGCCGAGTGTGCCTGCGATCGACATTGCTCCCGAGACGAGCAACGTCGAGGCCAGTCGCGGCTCAGGTGGTGCGACGTCCCAAGCGAGCAACGACGCGCGCACCGCGACGCGTGAGCCACAAGGCATCGAGCGCGAGGAACACCGCGGCGACGGCGGCCACGATCCACCGGAGATCGGCGCGCGCGCGGATCGCGCTCACCTCGGCCTGCTTCGCGGCAGGAACGGTCCCGAGCGCGGACACCTTCTGCCTCACGGGATCGACCACCCGAACGATGTCGCTCTCCTGCTCCGAGAGGAGCGACACGGTGAGCGGCGCGCCGGTCGCGGCTCCGGTGAGCGCATACGGGCCCGGACGATCGAGGCCCTCGAGGAGCGCGACACCTTCGAGCACGGGAGCGCGCGCGGCGACCTCGTTGCCGGGCAGGCGGGTGGCGACGACCTCCTTGGCGCCCGCCGCCGCGACGACACGGGCGGCGACGCCGGCACGCGTGCTCGGCGCCCACGAGCGATCGCGGCGCGCACGCGCGACATCGACCGCGTCCCGCAGGAGCAACACGAACGCGGCCTTGCGCGCCAGATCGCCGTCGCCGGGGTCGAAACCCCAGAGGGTGACCGTACGATCGAGGGTCGACGCATCGGCGATGACCGCAAGCGACTCGGCGCGCACCAGCGCCGCCGATCCGAGCAGCGAGGCCCCCTGCGTCGCGTCGCCGCCGAGCGGCGCGATCGGCACCACGCGCCCGAGCTTCACGCCGTCGAGATCGACGTAGCGAAGTCGCGCATCGCTCGGTGACCACGAGGTGATCGGCGGAAGGGCGGCACCCGACACCGCGGCGCCGACGGTTCGCCCGGCACAGATGCCCGGCGGCGGGTTCACGACGAGGACGTCACCACCACCCGGCACCGACTGCGGACACGAATCGGCGACCACGATCAGTGACCATGGCTCGGCGTTCGCCGTGAACAGCTTGTCGGGCGTGGTCTTGCTGAGACGCACCTCGGGATCGGCGCCGAGCGCCTTGGCGATCCACGTCGCCCCTCCCACGCCGAACGATCCGAGGACCACGGGCATCGTCCTCGAGGGCGGAACCACCACCTGCGCGAAGTCGTCGAGAAGGAGCGCGTCGTTGGGCGAGAGCTCGATGGCGAGCGTCGCGAGCTCGTCGCTCCCGTCGGACGCGGGCGAGAACCCGAGCGTCACCGAGGCGTGGCCGTTCGCGGAAATCTCCACCTTCTGCGCGTCGAGCGCGGTCGCGCGATCGATGCGGCGCAGGGTGACGAAGCGCGTGCGGCCGTCTTGGGGTGCGCCGAACGACGCGAGGACCACGCCGACCTCGACCCGATCGGTGGCCGACGCCGTCGGCCCACGGCGCACGTCGACCCGCACGATCCCGACGTTGCCCTCGCGCGCGGCTCCCGGCGGCGGCGCGTCGATCAGCGCGACGTCGAGCCCTGCCCCGCCCTCCTCGTCGAGCCAGGTCGGCTGACGCGAAAGCGCGCCGTCGCTGATCAACACCACCCGCCGACGCCCGGCACGCCCTCGCAAGAGATCGCGGGCGACGTCGAGCGCGGCCTGCAGATCGCCCTCGACGAGGCCGGCCTCGACGCCAGCGATCGCCACTTTGGCGCGCTTGCCGCCGCGCGTGAGCGGTGCCGCGAGCTGCGCGTCGCGGCCCGCCACCACCACCGCGACCTCGGCGCCGATGCCGAGCTCGTCGACGAGCTTGTTGGCAGCCTCCTTCGCGCGGGTCATGCGCGTGGGCGACGAGCCGGCCTTGTCGCTCGAGACGGGCCGGACGCGCGCGCCGAGCGAGGCCGAACGATCGAGCACGATCACCACGGCATCGGCGTCGTACCCGGCGCTCTTGGACACCGGGCGCGCGAACGCGAGCGCGAGGAGCAGCAGCGCGAGCAGTTGGAGGAGCAGCGCGAGCTCGGGAACGAGCCGCTTCCAGGGGTCGCGCGCGGCCGCTTCGCGACGCGCCAGGTCGAACAGCGCCGCACTCGCGACGCGCACGCGCTGCCGGCGCGTCTTGAGCACGTACAAGAGCACGAGCGGCAAGGCCGCGGCCGCGAGCCACATCGCCTTGGGCAAGAGCAGCCCGATCGCTCCCATCGCGAAAGGGAGGGTAGCCCGGAACGCGCCGTGGCGCCGGACGTCGATATACCTCAAGATCGGTGGCGATCGCCCGGCCGCTCCGGGCGTGTGTGCGATCGAGGAGGCCCATGGCGTTTCCGTCCCGCTACACGAATCTCTCCGAGGCACGCCGGCGCTTCGGCTCCCGTGTCGATCGCCTCGCCCCCTGGTTCGATCGGGTCGACGAACCCGCAGACCGGGTGATCGAGGCCATCGAGCGCGCCGGTCATGGTCAGGGGTGGCGGATGCTCGAGCGGGCGCTCTCGCACGGCATCTCCGCCGTCGACGACCCGCCCGAAGCCTTCCGCGCCCTCTTCGCCGAGCTCGACGAGCTCCCGCCGTGGGTAGACGACGAGATCCTCGACCGCGGGGGTCGGGTGTTCCTCCGCTCGGGAGCGCTCGGAGGCATCGCGCTCGGCGCGCGGAGCCTGGTGATGGGGTACGCCTCGCCGGGCGGGAACAAGCCCCTGGTGTTCTCGGGACGTCTCGTCGAGCAGGCGGCGCGTCGACTGAACGAGACCGCGAAGTTCGTGCAGGCCGTCAGCAGGCCGGGCGGCATGCGGCGCTTCGGCGAGGGGTTCGCGATCACGGTGAAAGTGCGACTGATGCACGCGATGGTGCGTCGCATGCTCCTCTGCTCGGGCCGCTGGGACGCGACGCGTTGGGGAGCGCCGATCAACCAGCACGACATGGCCGGCACCACGCTGCTCTTCTCGCTCTCCGTGCTCGACACGCTCCGCACCTTCGCGGTCAAGATGACCCGCGACGAGTCCGACTCGTACATCCAGCTCTGGCGGTACGTCGGCCGCGTCAGCGGCGTGCACCACGACATCCTCCCTGCGAGCGAGCACGACGCATGGCAGCTCGCGAACCTCATCGACACCACCATGGGCGAGCCCGACGACGACTCGCGCGCGCTCGTGAAGGCCCTGTTCGAGCACCCGCTCTCGATGGCCAGGACCCCTGCTCAACGGGTGCTGGCCGAGCGTCAGGTGACCTTCGGGTTCGGCATCGCGCGTGCGCTCGTGGGCGACCCGCTCGCGGACAAGCTCGCAATCCCCAAGAACCCGTTCCGCCACTCCATCCCCACCATTCGCGCGATCGTCACCGCCGCAGAGAACGTGCGCATCCGCTCGACGTGGGCCGATCGAACGGCGTTCGCCACGGGGCTCGCCTATTGGGATCGCGTGATCGCGATCGGCCTCGCGGGCGCGACCGCGGAGTTCAAGCTGCCGGAGCGGCTCGCGTTGGTGTGAGTCGTCAGTCGAGACGAGACGAGACGACTAGAGCACTTCTCACCCGGATGGATCCGAAGGGATTCCCGTTCCCCCCGGCTTGAAAAGCCGGGGCCCTATCGCTCGTTTCGA
>Ga0208492_1001809_pt1 | contig 11943 bp, 16 predicted proteins | sample Subbioar_CSW14AB_FD_184820 | JGI IMG/M metagenome (GOLD analysis project Ga0208492, IMG submission 184820) | Serpentinite rock and fluid subsurface biosphere microbial communities from McLaughlin Reserve, California, USA - CR12Mar_CSW14AB (SPAdes) | ecosystem: Environmental > Terrestrial > Deep... | reverse complement strand
GCGACCCGACGAGATCGGCCGGTTGTCGGTGGCCATGCGGGGGATGGTGTCGGCGCTTTATGACCGGATCGACGCGAACGAGCAGTTCGCGGCGGACGTGGCACACGAGATCAAGAACCCGCTGGCGTCCCTGCGGTCCGCCGTGGGGTCTTTGCGGTTCGTGAAGAAGGACGAACATCGCGACAAGCTTTTGGACGTGATCGAGCATGACGTGCGCCGCCTGGACCGGCTGGTCAGCGACATCTCGAACGCCTCGCGGCTGGACTCTGAGCTGGTCAAGGAGGAGGAGGAGGAGTTCAACCTGCTCAAGACCCTGGCGAACCTGTGCCAGTATCTGTCGCAGCAGGCGGGCGAGAAGGGGGTCGACTTCATCATCGACCTTCCCAGCGATCCGATCAGCATCCACGGGCTTGAGGCGCGGCTGGCGCAGGTGTTCGTGAACCTGGTCACCAACGCGATTTCCTTCTGCGAAGACGGCGATGCGGTGCGGGTCTGGGCGCGGCGGCGGGAAAACCGCGTGCTGATCGTGGTGGAAGACACCGGCCCGGGCATCCCGGAACAGGCGCTGACCAAGGTGTTCAAGCGGTTCTATTCCGAACGCCCGCAGGCCGAATTCGGCAAGCATTCGGGGCTTGGTCTGGCGATTTCCAAGCAGATCGTCGAGGCGCATGGCGGGGTGATCTGGGCCGAGAACATCCGCCCGACCGCCGCCGACCCGACCTCGGACCCCCTCGGCGCGCGCTTTGTCGTCGGTCTGCCGGTGTGACCGAGACTTCCGAGGTCCTGCATGCGACCTGCGTGGCGGTCGAGGGTCGGGGGCTTCTGATCCTGGGGCCATCGGGGTCGGGCAAGTCGGCCCTGGCATTGCAGCTGATGTCGCGCGGGGCGGTGCTGGTTTCCGATGACCGAACACGGGTCACGCATACCGGCGACCGGCTGGTGGCCACTTGCCCGAATACCGATCTGTCGGGCCTGATCGAGGCGCGGGGGATCGGCTTGCTGCGGGCGCCCGCGCAGGCCTCGGTTCCGCTGGCGCTGGCCGTGGACCTTGGGCAGGCCGAGACCGACCGGCTGCCCCCCTATCGCCACGTCACAATCCTGGGAGTTTCGCTATCCCTTGTGCTGCAAGTGCAGAATGACCATTTTCCCGACGCCCTGATGCTTTATCTTCGCCACGGACGGCAGGCATAAGAAGTGCCGGGACATAGCATGACTTCTGAAAACGCGTTGGATCATCACCTTGTTTTCGTCACCGGCCCTTCGGGAGCCGGGCGGACCACTGCGATCCGGGTGCTGGAAGACCTTGGCTACGAAGGGATCGACAACATCCCGCTGACGCTGGTGCCGCGTCTGGTCGAGGGCCCGCCGCTGGGCCGCCCCATCGCGCTGGGTCTTGACGTCCGGAACCGGGATTTCAACGCGACCTCTCTGATCGAACTGATCGACAAGCTGACCCGTGACCCGAGGGTGGACCTGGAAGTCCTCTACCTCGATTGCGCGCCATCCGTGCTGATCCAGCGCTTTTCCGAGACCCGCCGCAGGCATCCGTTGGCGCCGAACGAAACTCCGGCAGAAGGGGTGGACCGCGAGATCGACCTTCTGGCCCCGATCCGGGTGCGCGCCGACCACCTGGTCGACACAACCGACCTCACGCAGCATGACCTCAAGTCCGAGATCGCGCGCCGCTTCGGCAAGGGTGCGACGGGGCGGCTTTCGGTGACGGTCCAATCCTTCAGCTACAAGCGCGGCACCCCGCGCGGCGTCGACATGATCTTTGACTGCCGCTTTCTGGCGAATCCCCATTGGCAGGCCGAGTTGCGGCCGCTGGACGGGCGCGACCGGGCCGTCGAATCCTTTGTGCGCGCCGACCCCCGGTTCGCCGAATTCTTCCAGAAGGTGAGCGAGCTTCTGCTGTTTCTGCTTCCGGCCCATCTGGACGAGGGCAAGGCGCATCTGTCCATCGGCTTTGGCTGCACCGGAGGGCAACACAGATCGGTTGCCATGGCGGAAATGGTCGGTTCCGCGCTTGCGGAAGCGGGCTGGCCGGTGTCAAAACGGCACCGGGAACTGGAACGCAAGGCCGCCACAGCGCAGCCGGAGGCAACGAAGGTGGCAGGCGCTTGATCGGGATCGTGATCGTGGCACATGGCGGTCTGGCGCGAGAGTATCTCTCGGCGGTGGAACATGTCGTTGGCCGTCAGGACGGGGTCCGGGCGATCTCGATCGAGGATGACCACGACCGATCCGCCAAGCAGGCGGAAATCTGCGACGCCGCGGATGCCGTCGACACCGGGCAGGGCGTCGTGCTGGTGACCGACATGTTCGGCGGGTCGCCCTCGAACCTGTCGCTGCCCGCCTGTGCCATGACGGGTCGCCGTATTCTTTATGGCGCGAACCTGCCGATGCTGATCAAGCTTGCCAAATCGCGTGACCTTGGTGTTCCTGAGGCTGTGGCGGCCGCACTGGATGCAGGCCGCAAGTATATCAACAGCCTCGATCTTGGCGGCGGGGCCTGAGGGACCAAGATGACCAGCCGCACCTTGCGCATCGTCAACGAGAAGGGCCTGCATGCCCGCGCCAGCGCAAAGTTCGTCGAAGTGGTCGAAGCCCATGATGCCCGCGCCACCGTTGCCAAGGACGGGATGGAGGTGTCGGGCGATTCCATCATGGGCCTGTTGATGCTGGGCGCGGCGCGCGGGTCGGCGATTGACGTCACCTGCAGCGGCGCGGAATCGGAGAAACTCGCCGATGCCCTGGAGGCATTGGTTGCGGCGCGCTTCGGAGAGGATTATTGAGCGGTGATGCCCGGACGCGTTCCGGGCTGCAGGTGGGGACTGCCGCTTCGTGACCGACCACAGCCAGATCGCTGCCGAAGTGCCGCCCGTTGCCGTCGATCCGGCGGCGCGCAAGTACGACATGCGTCGGCTGTCCTATGCCGGGACGTTCAAGAACCCGGTCAAGGTGCTGTCGATCCGGGCGCTGGAATGGCTGACCGCCAAGGTCCAGCTTCTGCGCCTGATCCGCAGCTTTGAAAAATCTGGCGCCCCGCATGGCGCCCCGTTCTGGCCCAAGGCGATCCGCCACATGGGCATCCGCATCGGGACCCCGCCCGAGGAAATCGCCCGCATCCCGGCGACGGGTCCCTTGGTCGTGGTGTCGAACCACCCCTCGGGGCTGGTGGACGGCATGGTCCTGGCCGAGATGATCAACCGCGTGCGATCCGACTTCAAGATCCTGACCCGCAGCCTGCTGACCGGCATCCCCGAGGTCGAGGAGTTCATGATCCCCGTCCCCTTCCCGCATGAGGACAACGCCCGCGAGCTGGGCCTGCAGATGCGGGACGAGACGTTGAAGCACCTGAAGGCCGGGGGGGTGATCATCCTGTTCCCTGCGGGGAAGGTCGCGATGTCCGAGGGCTGGTGGGGCCCGGCGGTCGAGGGCGAGTGGAATGTCTTCACCCACAAGATCGTCAAGTCCACCGGGGCCACGATCCTGCCGATCTACTTCCCCGGCCAGAACTCTCGCCTGTTCCAGATCGCCAACCAGGTGTCGGATACCGTGCGGCAGGGGCTCTTGCTGTATGAAATCAAGCGCTGCCTCTTCAAGCCGACCCGCCCGGTGATTGGCGAGCCGATTTCGGCGGAGGAGTTGGGCAAGTGGGAGGGCAACCCGAGGGGGTTCCTGGCGTGGCTCAGGGAGCATACGCTGGCCCTGAAGAGCCGGGCCTGAACTACCTGAAAGGATAGGCGGATGAAGCGGGTCATGCTGGTGACAGGGGCCTCGACCGGGCTTGGCGTTGCCATTTCTGTGGCGGCGGCGCGGGCTGGATTCTCGGTCTGGGCGACGATGCGGAACCTGGCAAAGCGGGACCAGTTGGATGCGGCGCTGGCCGAGGCGGGCCTGTCGGCGCATGTCTTGCAGCTGGACGTGGAGCAAACCGACAGCGTGGCAAAGGCCGTGGCTGAGGTCGTGGCGGCCGAAGGCCGGATCGACGTTCTGGTGAACAACGCGGGCGTGGGCTTTGCCCGCACGCTGGAACAGGCGACCGAGGCCGAGATGGCCTGGGTCATGAACGTAAACGTCATGGGCGTGCTGCGGACGATCAAGGCTGTCCTGCCGGTGATGCGCGCGCAGCGGGCGGGTCGGGTCATCAATGTCTCTTCGATCGGCGGCCTGGTCGGGCAGCCCTTCAACGAGGTCTATTGCGGCAGCAAGTTTGCGGTCGAGGGGATCACGGAATCGCTCGCAACCTTTGTGACGCCGGAATTCGGCATCCATTTCACGGCCATCGAACCGGGCGGCATCCGGACGGAATTCGCCGCCAGCGTGATGCGCAACATCGGCGAGACGGGGGGGCTCATCGATGACGCCTATCTTCCGGTCCTCAAGCGCTACATCGCCGGGGCGCAGGCCCGCGCCGCAAAGGGCCAAAGCGCGCAGTCGGCCGAAGAGGTGGCCGAGGTGGTACTGAAAGCCGCTACGATGCCCGACCCGCCGGTGCGGATGCGCACCTCCGACTGGTCCGAAGAGTTCACCCGCTTCAAGACCGGGGCCGACCCCGACGGCACGGTCCAGCGGGACAAGGTGATCCGCGAGATGCTGGGGTAGCGGTCACCTCGTCGGCACCGGCACTTCCCCGCGATAATCATAGAACCCCCGCTGGGTCTTTCGCCCCAGCCACCCCGCCTCGACATACTTCGTCAGCAGGGGACAGGGCCTGTACTTGGTATCCGCCAGCCCTTCGTGCAGCACGTTCATGATGGCAAGGCAGGTGTCCAGCCCGATGAAATCCGCCAGTTCCAAGGGGCCCATCGGGTGGTTGGCGCCCAGCTTCAGCGACTCGTCGATCGATTTCACCGAGCCCACGCCCTCGTACAGCGTATAGACCGCCTCGTTGATCATCGGCATCAGGATGCGGTTGACGATGAAGGCCGGGAAATCCTCGGCTGACGCTGCGGTCTTGCCAAGCTTGCGGACGACCTCATGCAGGGTGTCCCAGGTCTCCTGATCGGTCGCGATCCCCCGGATCAGCTCCACCAGTTGCATCACCGGCACCGGGTTCATGAAGTGGAACCCCATGAACTTCTCCGGCCGGTCGGTGCGGGAGGCGAGCCGGGTGATCGAGATCGACGAGGTGTTCGACGTCAGGATCGTCGTCGGCTTCAGATGCGGCAGAAGGTCCTCGAAGATCGCCTGCTTCACCGTCTCGCGTTCCGTGGCGGCCTCGATGATCAGGTCGCATTGCCCCAGATCGGCCAGTTTCAGCGTGGTCTTGATCCGCTCCATCGCCGCGCGCTTGTCGGCGGGCATCACCTTGCCGCGCGACACCTGGCGTTCGATGTTGCGCTCGATGGTCGCCAGCGCCTTGGTCAGGCTGTCTTCCGAGATGTCGGTCATCAGGACGTGATAGCCCGCCAGCGCGAAGACATGGGCGATACCGTTGCCCATCTGTCCGGCGCCCACGACGCCCACCAGCCTGATCTCCATCGCGCGACCTCCATCTGTCGACCCCGGTTATGCCCGGCCCATCCGGCCCGCGCAAGGATGGGGAAATTGCCCGGCCTTTTAGGCAACCGCCCGATTTTAGCCATTCGGCAACCACCCTCTGCCACTGATTGCCTTGGGTAGACTGCAATCGGGTGGTGTGATGATGCATCTTGATGCGGGCGCGGGGGCGCTCGACTATTTTCCGTGCCGCTATGGCGCGTCAAAGGCGGTGTTCCGCGGCCCTGCACGGGATCTGACGGTGCCCTATGTGGCGGTGCTGGGCGGCTCGGCAAGCTTTGGCAAATACGTCGCCAGGCCCTATGCCGACCTGCTGGAACGGGCGCTTGGCCAGCCGGTCGCGAACCTTGCGGCGCTGAATGCCGGGCCGGATCTGTACCTGTCCGACCCTGCGACCCTGCAGATCGCGGCAGGCGCGACGGTGGCGATCCTGCAGATCACCGGGGCCGAGGCCATGTCGAACCCGCTTTACAACGTGCATGGCCGCCGGAACGACCGGTTCCTCGGGGCCACCGCATCCCTGCGCATGCTTTACCCCGAAGTCGACCTGACCGAGGTGCATTTCACCCGTCATCTGCTGATGGTGCTAAGGCGGACCGACGGGTTGCGGTTCCGGCAGGTGCTGCAGGTATTGAAAGAGAACTGGCTTGTGCGGATGCGGCAGCTTCTGGCGCGCCTGCCGCGGCGGCGGATCCTGTTGTGGCTGTCCGAAACCCCGGTGCCGGATCTGGCCGAGGATCTTGATCCCGGCTTTGGTCCGCTGCTGATCGACCGCAACATGCTGGCGGCCCTGCTGGCTGAGGGCGGTCACCTGGTCGAGGCGGTGCCGTCTGAAGCGGCCAAGGCTGAGGGTGAGGCTGCGATGCTGTTTCCTGAAGTCGAGGCGCTGCAGGCCCGCTGTCTGCCCGGCCAGACCGCGCATGCCGAGATTGCCGTGCAGCTGACGCCGATGGTCCGGCGGCTGACGGTCAATGCAGCGGGGGCCACCTTGCGGTGACCCCCGGTGGTCAGGCTGGACCGCCGCGGCGTCCGGTCAGAGCTTCTCGATCAGTTCCGGCACGGCGGTGAAAAGGTCAGCGACAAGGCCGTAATCGGCGACCTGGAAGATCGGGGCCTCTTCGTCCTTGTTGATCGCGACGATGACCTTCGAGTCCTTCATCCCGGCGAGGTGCTGGATCGCGCCCGAGATGCCGACGGCGACATAAAGGTCGGGGGCCACGACCTTGCCGGTCTGCCCGACCTGCCAGTCGTTCGGCGCGTAGCCCGAGTCCACGGCAGCGCGGCTGGCACCGACAGCGGCGTTCAGCTTGTCCGCCAGCTTTTCGATCAGCGCGAAGTCGGCCTGGCTGCCCACGCCCCGCCCGCCCGAGACGACGATCCCGGCCGAGGTCAGCTCGGGCCGGTCAGAGGACGCCACCTTGTCCTCGACCCAGGCCGAGAGGCTGCCGTTAACGCTGGCCGAGACTTTCTCGACCGATGCCGAGCCGCCCTTGCCTGCCGCATCGAATGTCGCGGTGCGGATGGTCATCACCTTTTTTGCGTCCGAGGATTTCACCGTCTGGATCGCGTTCCCGGCATAGATCGGCCGGTCGAAGGTCGCGGCGTCATGCACCGCGAGGACCTCGGAGATCACCATCACGTCGAGCATTGCCGCCACGCGCGGCAGGACTGACTTCGACAAGGCACCCGAGGGGGCGACGATGTGTTCGTAGTCGCCCGCCAGCGCCACGACGAGCGCGGCAGTCGGCTCGGTCATCCCATGGCAATAGACGTGATCGTCGGCGAAAAGCACCTTCGCGACACCGGACAGCGTCGCCGCCTCGGCCGCTGCCGCATCGCCGCCCGTGCCCGCGACCAGAACGGTCACCGGACCAAGCGACTTCACCGCCGTCAGGGTCTTTGCGACCTGGTCGGTCGCAAGCTTGCCCTCGACGACGTCCGCCAGAAGAAGAACGGCCATCAGATCACCCCCGCTTCGTCTTTGAGTTTCGCGATCAGTTCGGCGACCGAACCCACCTTCACGCCCGCCTTGCGGCCCGCCGGTTCCACGGTCTTGACCACGGTCAGCCGGGGTGCCACGTCCACGCCGTAATCGGCGGGTGTCTTGACCGCGAGGGGCTTGGCCTTGGCCTTCATGATGTTCGGCAGCGACGCATAGCGCGGCTCGTTCAGGCGCAGGTCGACGGTGATGATCGTCGGCATCTTGACGGTGATGGTCTGGAGACCTCCGTCGACTTCGCGCGTGACGCGGGCCGAGTCGCCGTCGATTGTCAGCTCGGACGCAAAGGTTGCCTGGCTCCAGCCAAGGAGCGCCGACAGCATCTGTCCGGTCGCGCCCATGTCATTGTCGATGGCCTGCTTGCCGCAAAGGACAATACCCGGCGCTTCTTCCTTGACCACCGCGGCCAGAAGCTTGGCCACGGCCAGAGGTTCGATGTCGGTGTGAACGTTGTCGGTCGCCTCGATCAGGATCGCGCGGTCGGCACCCATGGCCAGCGCATTGCGCAGGGTTTCCTGGGACTGCTTCACGCCGATGGAGACGACGACGACCTCGGTCGCGACGCCTTTTTCCTTCAGGCGGATCGCCTCTTCCACGGCAATCTCGTCGAAGGGGTTCATCGACATCTTGACGTTCGCGAGGTCAACCCCGGACCCGTCCGCCTTGACCCGCACCTTCACGTTGTAGTCGATCACCCGCTTGACCGGGACCAGCACTTTCATGGCCGCACTCCTCATCCGACGCGGCCCCCTAGGCCGCACAAGCTCTTGCCCGCCTGTTATCGGATCAGGGCAGGTCGCAACAGAGCAAATGCGACAGGTTGGCGCGACGCGACGCCGCGTTTTGATCGTGGGGGGCGATCAGAGCTTACCTTGTCAGCCCCGGCACCCACAGCACGTCATCCTTGCCGTCGTTGTTGGCAATGCGGCCCGCGACGAAGAACCAGTCCGACAAGCGGTTGAGGTAGCGGACGGCCTCGGGGTTCACGTCTTCCATCGTTGCGGTTTCGACCACCAGCCGTTCGGCCCGGCGGCAGACCGTGCGGCAGAGGTGGAGCTGGGCGGCCAGAACCGACCCGCCGGGCAGGATGAAGCTGCGGAGCGGGGTCAGCTTCTCGTTCATGGCGTCGATCTCGCGTTCGAGACGGGCGACCTGGCCCTCGATCATGCGTAACGCGGGGTAGTCGCGCGTCGCATCCAGATGCCTGTCGGGGGTGCAAAGGTCGGCCCCGAGGTCGAAAAGATCGTTCGAGATGCGTTTCAAAGCCTCGGCCATGTCGCCGGTCGCGTGCAGCCGGGCAAGACCCACCGTCGCATTGGTTTCATCGACGGTGCCATAGGCGCTGACGCGGAGCGAGTGCTTGGCAACCCGCACGCCGTTTCCCAGTGCAGTTTCCCCGGCGTCGCCGGTCTTGGTGTAGATTTTCGACAGGACGACCATGATCTACCCTCGCGCCTGCAGCCAGGCAAAGGCCACGATCAGCAGCACCGCCACGAACTGCACCCCGATCCTCCAGCGCATGATCTTGTTGGCGTTGCGCTTGTTGAACTCGCCGCCCTTGGCGAAGGTCGCAATCCCGAACAGCAGGATGCCCAGCACGACGAAACAGGCGATGGCGGCAAAGATGAACAGCGGATCGGACAGCATGGCGGAACTCCCTTTGACGCTGATCTAGGATGGGGGCGGGCAAAAGCGAAGCCGAAAATCCCGCCCTTGCGGCAAGGCTCGATCTTTCGACGAAAAATCGGGGCCTAGACGGCGTAGCCGGGGTCTTCGACGTCCAGGATCGCGCGCAGCTCGCGCAGATGGGTTTCGGCGAAACCGGGATAGGCCTCCCATTCCCGGGCGGTCTTTTCGGCAATCTCGTCGGGCAGCACGCGCAGGGGCCGACCGGTCTGCAGGGCGCGGATGTAGGTCCCGGCGGCGCGTTCAAAGTAGTAGAGCCGGTTGAATGCCTCGGCCACCGTGCGCCCGATCACGAGGACTCCGTGGTTGCCCATCACCATCGTGGTGATCTTCGGATCGGACAGCATCCGGGCGCAGCGAATGCCCTCCTCCTCGAAAGCCATGCCGCCGTAGTGGTCGTCCACGACATGCCGGTCGAAGAACATCGCGCTGTTCTGGTCGATGGCGGGCAAGCGCGAATCGGCGAGGCTGGCCAGGACCGTCGCGTGGACCGAATGGACATGCATCACGCAAGCCGCGTGCGGGCAGGCGCGATGGATCGCACCATGAAGGCCCCAGGCGGTCGGGTCCGGCGCGTCGGGACGGGACATGGTGGAAGGGTCGGTCGCGTCGATCTCGACCAGCGCGGACGCAGTGATCCGGCTGAAGTGCCGACCGTTCGGATTGATCAGGAACCGCGTCCCGTCCGGGTTCACCGCCAGCGAGAAATGGTTGGCCACGGCTTCGTGCAGGTTCAGCCGGGCGGTCCAGCGAAAGGCCGCCGCAAGGTCCAGCCGAAGGTCGAGATCTGTCAAGCTGACCTGGTGGTTCATGGCTGTCCTTCACCTCGAATCACGCCCGAACGCAAAGAAGGGCTGCTTTTTCGTCCAGAATAGGTTAACAGCGTCGCGACCGGTTTCCCAGCCGGGCAAAGGGTGAGTCTTACAACTTCAGCATGGAGTCGGCCTATTCGGTCGTCAACTCTGGCATGAATGTGGCGGTGCGGCGGTCGATTTTCCTGCAAGTTTCCTTTATTCGGGCGAATGCTCTCCGCATTGTTTGACGATACTGGCATAAGGTAGTGGAGGAGTGCGCGTGCGGACTTTCATTCAGACCAATCGCCAGGCGGTAGCCACGCACACCCTGGGGGTGCGGGTTCTGTTGCTGACGGATCATGCCGAAAGCCGGACCGGGCAGCGCCTTGCCGAATACGGCAGCCTTGTCGATACCCATGACGATCTTGACGACGCCGTTCGGGCGGTCCTCGGGGATCGTTTTGGCTATGATCTGTTCGTGATGGACTGCGACGGGTTCGGCGGTATCGCCGGGGCGGAGCAGGCGATCTCGGCCTTGATTGCGGGGGATGCGAAAATGCGGGTGATGCTGGTCAGCCGCGAGTTTGACGTGCCAGCCTATCCACTGGGGCGGCGCACGGCAGTCTGCCTGCCCGAGGACGTGTCCGAAGCGAGCTTTCGCATCGGGTTTGACCATGTGCTGCGCGACAGGGCAGCGGTCACCATGAACTGAAGGGGTATGGGGGCGGCGGACCGCCCCCCCGTCGCTTTCGGCAGCCCCGCGTTACGCCAGCGCGAGGTTGGTCGCGGATTCGCGCCCGTCACGACCGGCTTCGATGTCGAAGGTGACCGGCTGGCCGTCTTTCAGGCTGCGCAGGCCCGCACGTTCCAGCGCGGTGATGTGGACGAACACGTCCTTCTTGCCGCCTTCCGGGGCAATGAAGCCGTAGCCTTTGGTTTCATTGAACCATTTCACGGTGCCCTTGGCCATCGTGAAGTCTCCTGTCTGTCGTACCGCCCGCGGAATGCGGCGGCTTGGCCCCGTCAGCTTAGTGTCGATTGCTGTGGCCGATGGTCGGAGACAGTGGTCGAAAAGTTAACGTCGCGCAGCAAGATTTACACAATCAGGCGGGGAATCCAAGCTCAAACACTGGGCGGATTGCGCGTTCGGGGCCGCTGGCCGCGTGGGATTTCAACACCTTGGCTGCCGGTCGGGGCCGCGCCGTCGCAAGGGAGGACCGCAGGCTTCGGCTTGACTTGACCCTTTCCGGCTTGCTCTTTTCCAAATACTCCCGCCGGAGGCATCCGACGCGGGGTGCAGGCAGAGCGGCGGGCGGGTGCGATGATCTTCACGGTGGCAATCGACGGGCCGGCGGCGGCGGGCAAGGGCACGATCAGCCGTGCGGTCGCGGAACGTTTCGGGTTCCGGCATCTGGACACCGGGCTTTTGTATCGGGCGGTGGGTGTCAAGGGCGGGGATCCGGCAGCGGCCGCCCGCCACCTGACGCCCGAGGATCTGCACCGGGATGACCTTCGAACGCTGGAGGCCGGGCTGGCTGCAAGCCGGGTCGCCGCCCTGCCCGACGTGCGCGCCGCACTGACCGATTTCCAGCGCCGGTTTGCCCGGTCCGAGGGCGGCGCGGTGCTGGACGGGCGTGACATCGGCACGGTGATCTGCCCCGAGGCGGAGGTGAAACTTTACGTCACCGCAAGCGCGGAGATCCGCGCGCACCGGCGCTGGCTGGAAGTGGGGGGCGACGAGGCCCGCGTCCTGGCCGAAGTGAACGAGCGCGATGCCCGCGACATGGGCCGGGCCGATGCGCCCTTGCGCGCCGCAAAGGATGCGGTGGTCATAGATACAAGCGAGCTTGTCATTGCCGAGGCCGTCGCAGCGGCCTGCGGCGTGGTCGAGGCCCGGCTCGCGGAACGGCGATGACCGCCCGCCCGGAGGTGCATCTTCATATCAACCCGCGCGACCTG
>Ga0208492_1001808_pt1 | contig 11964 bp, 12 predicted proteins | sample Subbioar_CSW14AB_FD_184820 | JGI IMG/M metagenome (GOLD analysis project Ga0208492, IMG submission 184820) | Serpentinite rock and fluid subsurface biosphere microbial communities from McLaughlin Reserve, California, USA - CR12Mar_CSW14AB (SPAdes) | ecosystem: Environmental > Terrestrial > Deep... | reverse complement strand
TGAGAGACTTTCTCGTCCTGATCCTTGTCCAGCGACTCGAGCACCGGAGGCCCCATGATCACCGCGATCCGCGGCATTCCCCCGCCTCCGGTGGGCAGATGCCCCTTCGAAGTGCCGGCAATCTGCGCGGCCAGAGATTCCGTCCGCTTGGCCATAAACGTTTTCAAAGCCGGTGGTGTCCCGAAGATCGCCGGCGGACCGCCGGGCGCACCTGGGCCGCCTTCCTTACGCGCGGCGGCGCTTTTGAGGTCTTTCGCCAGATGATCGCCCACCGCACGGTCCGCCGCCTCGACGGCCTTCAAAAGCCTGGTCTTGTCGAAACAGACGGCCGCCAGTTCCTTCAACAACGCCTCGTATTTCGCTTGAACGCCAGGCACCTTCAGCACACGATCGGTCAGTCGATGCGGCCCGGGATAAGGGTGCGAGAAACTCAAGTTCATCTGCTGCTTGTTCGACCCAAGGATCGGGAAGTTGGCGAAGGCCCGATCGAGGTCCCAGGGGATGAAGTTGAGGCGGTTGGTTTCCGGGTGCAGGTAAAGGCAGAAATTGTGGCCCAGGACAAAGAAACTATCGGAGTTGGCCACGAAGGCGGTGGCGGCCAGAAAGCGCAAATAGGCATCGAGGTCGAGGTAGGAGCCAACTTCCTTGTTGAAGGTCGCATCGTCCGCCTTGTCGACGAGCTGTGCCCAGGCCATCATCCGCTTCGCCTCGGCGGGAGTCGCCTCGCGCTTGGGAGCATGGGCCTTTTTGTAACGGTCCCAGTTTTCTCCCAGATAGGAGAAATCGCGCAGCCCTTCGGGCTTCATGAGCAAACCTGCATCGGTCCCGAAATGATCCTTCAAAAACGGTTTGCCCACCTCTTCGACGATCGTGTAAATACCGAGCCGCTCACGGTCATACTTCCCCTTCACCGTCAGTTCCACGAGCGCAAACGCGGTGCGCGAGGCCGGCACGCCTGCTGAGCGGTAGATCTCATAACCAAGCGTTTCCCGGCATTTTGAGGGATCGGCCACCCCGCAATGCAGGTTAATCGTTTTGGAGCCGGCAAATTTACCCTTGCCTCCGGTGCGATCCAGATCGATTTTGAACGATTTCTTGATGGTTCGCGAGGCGTCGCCAATCGTGCCGTTTCCCTTGTAGCGAATGCCCACGTTTGCGAAGCTCATGTCGCCGACCGTGATCGCCCCCGCTCCCCAGGGCAGGTCCATGCCAAAATTGTTGCGGTGCATTTCGCGCACCGGTTTTCCCTGGTTTTTTGGGGTGCCGCCAAAGTTAAAGAGGCCGGGGGCGTTACGAGGCTCGATCGCGGCGTATTCCTCAGGAGTCAAGGTGATGTGGATTGGCCACAACTTTCCGGAAGTGTAGACCTCGGCCGCGCCAGGATCATCCGCGCCCAATGCAGGCGGCGCCCCGCGGAGCATGGATCCGCCGACCAAGGCCATGGCAAGCAGAGCGATTCGCAGGGCCCGTGAGTAAAGAAGAACGGGTCGCGGGAGGGAACGACCTGACATGAAGGCATCCTTATTTTGGTGAAGGCCTCTGACCGATTGGTCCGGGGGTCAAGAGCCCGGCGGCCTCGCGTCGAAGGTGCGCGAAATGCTACGGACCTTCACTCAATCTTCATTATCCATCTTATTGGAGGCGCGTTACAGGAAACGGATAAAACGGCCGAGCGCTTCTAGATCGAAAGGCGGGCCAGACCGATAGGCGGGAATGGGTTAAAAGGGTGGTGCTCCCGATTGGATCCTCATGACGGAAGTGCGATGATGAGGGAAAGGGCGGGAGTTCTTCAGCCGACACGGAAACTCATCAGGGGGGCGAAGCCCAAAATGGCACCTACTGAAATCACCTGGGCGGACTTTGAAAAGGTCGAACTGCGCGTGGGCACGGTGACCGCCGTGGAGGAATTTCCAGAGGCGCGCAAGCCGGCCTACAAACTCTGGATCGATTTCGGTGCTGAACTCGGCGTGCGCAAGTCGTCGGCGCAAATCACGGTGCATTACTCTCGAGCAGAACTCATCGGCAGACAGGTGATCGCCGTGGTTAACTTCCCCAAGAAGCAGGTCGGGCCGTTCCAGTCCGAAGTGCTTGTCACCGGCTTTGCCGATGCCGATGGAGCCATCGTGCTCGCCCAGCCGGAACGGCGCGTGCCCAATGGAGCGAAGTTGGTTTGAGGTATCGAACAATCAGTGCCGTTCTTCCTGCCTTCACCGGATCGCGGGCTGGCGTGGTTCCCGCTGCGGCCAAACCAATCAAAAGCGGCTACGTCAAGGAACAACATTTTGGCAGTTGGCGCTTGAATCGCATGCCTTGGATGCCGATGACTCATGGAGATTCAAGACATTTTTCCACGCAGAGACGCGAAGGCGCGGAGAAAAACAGAGACGAGCGGTGTTCATCAACTGGAGAAAAATACGTCCTTTGAAATGGCGTAACCGACCTCTCAAGACTTTCCCTGATTCTTCTCTCCGTACTCTCCGTGGCTCCGCGTGAAATCGTTATTTTGGTTCCCCTCGCGGGCAGGCAAACCTCTGGACGCAGCTACTGAACCCTCACATCCTGTGTAGGATTCACCAAGCAATGCAGGCCTCCCAGGTGATTCATGCGGTTAGGCATCCTGGCGGATACTCACAACGAACTGGTGCGTACGCGCGTTGCCGTGCGGATGCTGCTCGATGCGGGGGCCGAAGCCCTGGTGCATTGCGGCGATCTGGCGAGCCCCCCGATTGTTGTAGCCCTGGCCGTGGTCCCCGCCTGGTTTGTGTTTGGCAATCACGATGCCGACATGGCGCATGTGCTTCAAAAGGCCGCGGCCGATTTCGGTCCGAAATGTTTGGAATGGGGCGGCGTATTCGAGTGGGGAGGACGAAAAATCGGCCTATCTCACGGCCATCTCCCTACCGACACGCGGCGAGTTCTTGGCGAACAACCCGATTTCCTGTTCAGCGGGCACTCCCATATGGCCAGCGACCGGCTCGTCGGTACCGTCCGGCGTATCAATCCCGGTGCGCTCCATCGTGCCGAGGAATACACGGTTGCGCTCCTGGAGGTGACATCAGGCGAGTTGCGATCGCTTCGTGTAGCAAGGTAACTTTTTTATATTACTTTTTTGCGGCAGGTCTTTGAAGCCGTAGCTCTTGTTCTTTTCCCTTGGTTCGGGCTTCCGTCACGAGTCGATCCACCAGCGGATACAGAATCGCCGAGACTGGGGCGCCGCGAAATTTGTAGCGGATGACCCCCTCATGATCGATCAGCACAACCATCGGCCAACCTTGCACTTTCCAGCGCGTGGCAAGCGGCCCTTCCGTCGTGCCGCCGTCCCAGATCACCGGCCAGGTCATTTTCTCGTCTTGGATCAACTTCTTGACCAAGTCGACCGTGGGGTCGCTGTTGATATTGAGGATGGCGAATGGGCCTTCTTGATATTTCTTGGCAAGCTCGCGTTCAAGCGGATAAAAGCGCCGGCAGGCGATGCACCAGTGTCCGGTGAAATTGAGCAGGACCACCTTCCCCTTGTAGTCCTTGAGCGCAATCGACTCCCCGGCGATCCCCTTACCTTCCGTAGCGGGAGCGCTCCTGCCGCATTCAAGGGTGCGCATCACTTCCAGGTCGCGCTGCGCCATTTCTCTCACGTTCAGCTTGCTGTTTGCCGGCCGCCATTTTGCGGCAGATTCAGCCGGGAGCGAGGCGATTTCGACAAGCAGCCTTTCCACCTCCGCATTCAGCGATTGGGCCGTGCGCGTGCGAATCATACTGGCGGTCAGCGAATCGTAATCGTGATCGAGAGATTGGCGAATTGCTTTTTTCGCATCTTCATTGGCGGCGATCTCCAGTCGAATCTGGAAGAACTCAATCGCCTGCGCTTGACTGACAAGTTGTTGAGTGAGGGCATATTTGGCAAAAGCGCGTACGGAATCGTTTGGATTGCGCTCAAGCAAATGGCGTAGCATCGTTTCGTTGGCCTTGCTCGTTGGCCAGGCCAGTCCCAACACAAAGGGACCAATGCGGTCGCTTTCGCCAAAGTTTTTGACGATTTCATCCTTGGCCTGGGCGTTGAGCACTCCCGCCGCATCGGTCCCGCTCGGCGTGTTGGCGGTAATCCAGATGAGCGCATCGAGAGCAACCGGGTCGCGCGGGTGAAGCTCTGCCAGGCGCAACATTTGACGCGCGCAGCTTTCAGTTCGAGGAACGGCACGGGTCAGTTGATTGCGTTCCTCGGTCGTGGTCGCTTTTTCCAACTTGGCAATGTAGTCGGCGCGGGCCTGGTCGAGCTTCCCCTTGATCGCGGCGAACTGCTCTCGCGGTGTGCCTTTCGGCATGTCCGGCTCGTCCGGAATCGCGACGTTCGCCGCCAAAAATCCCGGCGGCGGCCCCAGGAACCAGGTGCAGCAAAAAAGGCAGGACACCATCGCAAATTGTCTAGACAGCATGAGTCGATCCCCAATGTCGATTCGTTCCATACTGCTGAAGCGCACTTCACGTTACATGATTTCCAAAGTTTTTTTAGCCGTGCGACATTGTGAGGGACAATATCCGCGCAGGATCCTGGGCACCGGATCCTTATCGGCTAAGCTGAACCGTGAACCGCTCCCAGATGCAATCGATGCGCGGCGCCATTTGCACGATCTGCAGGACGCGCCGATCCTCACGGAGGCGACGGGTACCCCTGCGCAAACCGGTTCCAAGGGCTCCGGCACAAAACCGAAGCCAACCAGAAAAAGCACGCCCGCCGCCAAGGTCAAGCAAGTGGCGCCAAAAAAGAAAAACGCCAAGACATCAACGGGGGATCTGCCTCAGAGCAAGAAAAAGACGACTTAGTCTTGTCCTGGAGAATCGCCATGAGCCAACGCGATCAACTGGCCTATCACGCCACGGTGGAAGAATACGAACGAGCGGCTGATGCGCTACACCAGGCGCTTCATGCGGGAAAGGAAAAGGCTCGGTGGCGCTACAAATGGGGGCATCCGCGTTTTCGCGGCCAGTCGATCGCGGAGGTGAGAACGGCAACCCTTGACCTGGACGATGCTCGCCAGGTGATTGCCTGCGAATATTCGTTCGAGCACTGGAACGATCTGGTTGCCTTTGCCGGGGAAATGCGCAACGCAGGCGAGGCGGCGCGCTTTGAAGCGGCGGTCGAAGCGGTCGTCGCCGGTGAGGAAGGCGCAGTCAAGCAAATGCTTGCCGGGCATCCCGAATTGGTTCGTGCCCGCTCGATGCGCAGGCACCATGCCACCTTGCTCCATTACCTGGGGGCCAACGGGGTCGAAAGTTCCAGGCAGAAGACTCCCGCCAACGCGGTGACGATGATGAGGTTGCTTCTCGATAAGGGCGCCGAAGCTGAAGCACTGGCCGACATGTACGGCCAGAAGTGCACCACGATGAGCATGCTCGTTTCCAGTTGCCATCCCGCGAACGCCGGACTGCAGATCGCACTCGCCGAAACCCTCCTGGACTATGGCGCAGCACTCGATGGCCGCGGCTCTGCCTGGCAATCCGCCGTGCTCACCGCACTGAAGTTTGGCTACCTGGATACTGCCAAGGCGCTGGCCAAGCGAGCAGGCGGCGTGGATGATCTCCTTGCGGCGGCCGGCCTGGGCCAAGTTGCGAACGCAAAGCGACTGCTTGAGCATGCCGATGAAGCAACCAAACAAGGAGCACTCGCGCTCGCCGCGCAGCATGGCCAGACGGAGATCGTGCGCCTCTTGCTCGACGGCGGCGCCGATCCGAACCGCTACAACCCGGAAGGATTTCACTCTCATTCGGCGCCTCTGCATCAAGCGGTGGCCGCCGGCCACCTTGAGGTCGTGCGACTGCTTCTCGATCGTGGCGCCCGGCTCGATCTTCGCGACAAAATCTATGACGGAACTCCGCTGGGCTGGGCCGAACATTGCAACCAGCCAGCCATAGCGGCCTACTTACACGAGCAAAGTGGCAAGGGAGGATGACTGACCTACAGGTAAAACGGGTTCCACTCAAAGCTCATTTCGGTAAAATGAGGCTGAGAGGTCTACACATGTCACTAGACTCGTTGCTTATGGCGCTGACCCCCTCTGAGAAGCTTGAAGCGATGGAAATCCTTTGGCGCGATTTAACGACAAATGGTGCTCGTTTCCCTTCGCCAAACTGGCACGGTACTGTCCTTGCTGATCGACTTGCCCATCCATCACCCAAACCAAGCCTGCCGCTTGATGACGCCATTCAAGATGTCAGGAATCGATTGAATGCGTATCGTACTCAGGGATGAAGCAAGGTCGGATCTGGCACTTGGTGCCTGGTTTTATGATCAACAATCACAAGGGCTTGGCGACTACTTCGTTGAGTGCCTGTACTCAGATTTATAGGATTTAGAGTCTTCTTTTGGGATTCATGAGCTGGCTCATGGTTCTGGAGTAAGTACAGGCAATACCTGGCGGAAGACGGTGTACTGGCAGAGACTGTGGAGTATTCACTTTGATGTGATTTCTTTGAAGATCCAGAAACCGTGGATGAAGCATGGCGGGCGCTCACGTGCGATCTATCTAGCGAATCGCTGCTCCGCCGAGTGCTCCAATCTTCAGGTCCTGTTCCGTTCGAAGCGAAGGAGAGGGTTTATCGACAATTGCTACCTGACAAACACCGGCACGAATGGATCTTTCGCGGCCTGTTGCGCAGCCGTTTTGACGTCTATGGAAAGATCGACTCCAGGCGGGCGCGCATCATCTTCGATGCGCTTGAACTCCCAAGCGACACTCCCCACCTCGCCTTACCCAGAAGTACTTTGGCAGCGGACACGAACTGTTGTTGGAGTTCGATCCTCGAACGCTTGGGCAGGAGATTGACGACCGTTCGAGATTGCCAGGTCACCCACCATTCCAACCTTTCACCTTAGAAACAATCAATTCAGCTGCGGATGCTGTTTGAGTACGCTGTCCGGTCATCGATTTGCCGCAAGCGCTGGCGGTTCCTTCGCCCGGGAATGGTCCCATCCAAAAAAAAGGCCGCGGCCTACGCCGCAGCCTTTCTCAACCCGACCGTTGACTCCCCTTACCTTTCCACCATCTTTTTCAAGTTCTTATCAACTCCAGCTTTGCCGGTGTTCGGCATTTCCTGCTTGAGGCTTGACGGCCCCTGAGTCTTGGAATCGCCACAACCGAGAATAGCCGCGCAAAAACCGACCAAAAACAACGACGCTAGTTTACGCATATGATTCACCGCCATTTCTATCTATCAACCCAATATTTGTTATAATTCCTGACATAAACATTAATTACTGAGTTGCGCACTGGAATAGACATCTCCATCGCGCATGCCGGCCATCGCTTGATAGACATACCAGTCGCTGCCCGCGGTGGTGGGATTGCGCACGCCGGAGCTTCCCGGTCGCAGGCCGCGGACGGAGCCGTCGCCGAAACCGAATTGAATGATGCCCGAATGACGGCTGCCAAAGTATTGCCATCCGCCCACGGCGGCACCGGTATTGTTTGCCGATGTCGGAGTGGGTCCGCCGCCACCCAGCAAACCGAACTTGGTCGGCATGGCACCGACATGCATCCAGGCCCAAAAATAGTCCCGTTGGACGCCGCTTTGAACGATACCCCCCAATCCTTCTCCCACCGCGAGCGTATTGGAAGAACCATCCAGGATGTCGGAAGTCCTGGTTCTCGACCGGCAGGTGTAAATGCCGACATATTTTTGCAGGCTGGCACCGGGGCCCGAATTCGCGTCGGCCGTGGTGACATTATTCCCGAGTGCCCCCGCCACGGTGCAATAGTTGGTCTTGCCCAGGTCATAGGCCACTCCCCCGGTTCCCCAGGAGGCCGCGGCAATCGAATCGGGCGCGGCGGTAGTGAAGTCGATGCCGAAGAGAATCGGACCATTGGTGGTTTGACTGGCGCCGGCGACCTCATCGCTTGGGCAGGACAGCGCCTTGATTTTGCTCCAGCCCATGCTCCAGTCGGGATTGAGGGAATAGAAGGGCGCGGTTTTCGCATTCAAATCGCGGCTGATAAGGAGCTGCTTATAGATGGCGTCTTGTTCGATATAAGGCAGGATGAAAACGGCGGTACCAAACAGTTGAGCGTCGCCCCAGGAGGTCGATCCGACCGCCGCCGATCCCGCCAGGCTGCCCGGAGGGAGCACGCTATTGGTGCTTTCGTAATTGAGAAGCGCCAGGCCGTATTGCTTCAAGTTGTTGGAGCAGGTCATCCGGTTGGCCGCCTCGCGAACCTTCTGGACCGCGGGGACAAGCAGGCCGATCAAAACCGCGATGATCGCGATGACGACCAGAAGTTCGATCAGCGTGAAGGCAGACCGCCTTTTGTTCATGTAACGATTATACATACAATACTCCATTTGTATTGATCTCAGATACAAAGAACGCAACATCTACTGCGAAAAGCAAGAGAGGTTCCTCATTCTTAACACGAACTTCTCGACGTACAACCACAAATAAAGACCACACGAAGTTTTAATCAAATTGCGCGAAAGGTAATTCAGAGAAGTTACAATTTGACTTTAACCCATCTCTCATGCATTAAGGTCAAAACCTAGTCGATCATATTTTTTTAATGAGAAATGGGCCATGAGACGTGAAGGGAACCTCTTCCACTGGGAAGCCCAGGCCCGCTCGAGGTCATGCGCATGAGCTCTTCGCTGATTTCCCTTTTAGTCGATCTTTTTTCGGGGTTTGCGCGCGAGAGCATCCAGGCAGAGCCTTATGCCAAGCTCTGGGCAAGCGCGATTCGTGAAAGCCCCTTGATCCATCAGCCTCCCCGCACCACCCAAAAATGAAAGGCTCGCCCGAGGACCGGCTGATTTTCCTCATTTCCAAGAATGGGTCTTTGGCAACTCAGGCCTACATGGGAATAGAAATCGCCATCCGCCTTGCCGGCTCGCGGCCCGCGAGATAGACCCTGCACCCCATTCGCTACCGGCTACCGTAGAATGAGTTCGCTCAAGCTTCAGAATGCCGGAATTTCGTGCAAGTGTTCGCACAAGAGCGATTCCATGATGACCGTGCAGCGGCGGTCGATATCGTTGCGATCGCCTTCAAACCACGAGTAGTGTGGCCCAAGGCCTTTGCATTCTATCGACTTTACAGATAGTAAAAATCTCGCGATTATGTCCTCTCAACCCAATGAAAAGAGCCTAGGCGTTGAATCTTGAAATATTGGATCCAAGATTCGTTTCATGACAGAGAGATTTGGTGGCAAAAAGAGGGAGCTAAGAGACCCTTTTTCCTGCCTTCCTTGCCCATTTCACGCAAAGGGGAAGAAAGAAAAGGTAGATGCCGGTCATCCATAATCCCAGCACGATGAGGCCGCAAGGAAGGAAGAGGCCCAACTTGGCCCAGTCGTGAAACCAGGATCCGTCGTGCAACGATTCGATCAGGTCGCTACGGCGGTATTGCGCGACGAGCACCTTGCCTGTTTGAAAATCGACCTGAACCTCCCAGGACGACTTCCCTTGCACCTTGATGATTCCCCTCTTGGGCTGAATGTCCAGCCGCTGTATGTCATCCCAAGATTCCATCCGCGCTTCAGGCCGCGACCTCACCGCCTCAAGGATCGCTTCCCAGGAGATTGTCGGAACTTTGGCCGTACCCTTTGCGCTCGGCGGTTGGATCCAGGCGACCTCTTTCTTTAAAAGGAGCAAGATGCCGGTGCAGATCACGAGCAAAAAAGGGAGCGCAACCAAGATGGCTCCATAGCGGTGAAACTGCCTAACGAAGTTACGCCAACGCCAGAACATCGCCCCCGCCTTTCAAGCTTTCCAGTTCGAATGGAAAAAACATCGGCAAATGCCAACAAAAAAGCCCCGGCTTCTATCCGGGGCTTTTTTTGTTGACTCTTACACCACAACTCAACACGGACAGCAGCGACTAGTCGCGGAAGACAGTGTGGCACTCGTTGCAGGAACGATTGATCTTCGCCGCGGAGGCCTTGATCTTGGCGCTGTCCTTGGCCTTGGCCGCGTCGCCCAGTTCGGTGGCGCCTTCCTTCATGATGGCGTTGAATTCCAGCCACTTTTCCTTGCTCTTGGACTTGTCCTTGCTTTCAGGCCACTTGGCATCGGTTGCCTTACCGATGGCGAGCACCTGGTAGGCCAAGTCGCCAACGGCGCCCTGGAACTTTTCGGCATCGCCCGCGCTCAGCGGCTTCTTTCCAAGCGAGATGCACTTCGATTCGATGCCGTCTTCGTTCGGGGGAACCAGGCCTGCTTTTTCACCAAAGCCAATGCCGCCGCGCATGCGGGGCTTGAAGGCGGCCATAATCGGATCGAGGTCGAACTTCTCGACCTCGGCGACCTTCGCGGAATCGCCCTTGGCCAGCGCCGCGCCGGCGGCGACGATGGCCGCCTGAGTCTTCTTAATGACTTCTTTCTTGTCCTGGGCCTGGGCCGAAGAAATCGCGGTCAAACCAAGACCAAGGGCGAAGGCCGTGCCGGTGATGCCGGTCAACGCCCATTTGGGCATCCAATTCATGGGAAACTCCTACGGAGGGATCGTATACCGAGTGTGGGAGCGGGAGGAACCGCCCCAAGTCCAGGAACGCCGAAGCAATGGGGTCCCGCTCCGGCTAAGAAATCTTAACGATCCCGCCACCGGGGGCAAGGATTTGGCCCCGCGCGATCGCCCCTTTACTTTTTCTTCTTTGCCTTAAATTCGGCAATGTACTTTTCCGGGTTTTCCCGGAACGCATCGGCGCATCCCGAGCAGCAAACATAAAAGGTCTCCCCTTTGTAGGAAACCGGAGTCGTGCCCGCGCCACCCGATACGACGCATTCATTCTTCTTTTGGGCCGCCCCCAGGCTCTCCCCCTCGCGAGTCGCCTGGACCAGATAAACGCCCGAGAAAAGCGTTCGCCCTTCTTCGGCCTTTTTGAACCGGTAAAGGAAGCGAACCCCTTCCGCGGCGGTGTTCATGACAATTTGCTGGCGCTCGTTGGTCTTCTTGTCGAGCCGTTCAAGCGTGAGCACTTCGTTTTTCAATTGACCAAGAAAGATCTTTTTCTCCCCCTTGGGCTCCGTCAGCGTCAGCTCATACCGCTTTTTTTCACTCAGGTAGCGCATTTCGCCTGTTGTCACGAACTTGCCACCGCTGACTTTCATGACCAGGGCGACATCGTCCCCCTTGAACTTCCAGCCCCATTCGATCGTTTCGGACCAGAGCGGAATCGATCCTTTCTTGCCGTCGGGACCACCGGACGCTTTCCATTTGCCCACAAATTCCTGGAGCTGTTGCAGCGCCTCCTTGGATTCTTCCGCATCAAGGGATGGCCGATGTGCCAGAGCCATTCCAGAAAAGGCGGCTGTGAACGACAAGATCGCGATCCAGGCGAGGTGTTTCATGACCGGGAACCTCAGGTAATGGCGGTTATTTCGCGCAACGCTGCATGTAAGAGATGCTATCGCGCGCAATGGTTTCCGGATCCGGCGAATAATCGAAAACTTCCACCGAAACCCAGCCGGGGTAGTTGATGGCTTTCAAGGTGTCGAAGATCGGCACGAAATCGATCTCTCCAAAACCAGGACCACGCCGATTGGCGTCGTTGGCATGGAAATGGCGCAGGTGCAACCGCGAGTCGGTGATGATCTCGTTGATCGGTTTCACTTCACCGCACATCGCCTTCACATCGAGATGCAAGCCGAGCAGCGAGTGCTTGAGCTCATCAAGGATCGAAACGGCGTCCTGGGCCGTGAGCAGAAAATCGGTTTCGCTACGCGCCAAGGGCTCGAGCAGGAACGAGACGTTGTGTTCTTCGAGGTGGGGGATCAGCTTTTCCAGAGTGTCGATGAAATAGCCGCACGCTTCTTCATAGGTGGTGTTGGGTGGAATCTTGCGCTGCAAGGGCGACCCAAAAACCATCAGGTCGCCCCCCAACTCGCGGCACGCGCGCGTCAGCTCGCCCAGATATTCGGCCGTCGCGGCGCGAACGGCCGCATCGGGGCTCGTCACCTGAAACCCCTGGGTCTTGGCAAGGAGCC
>Ga0208492_1001807_pt1 | contig 11969 bp, 6 predicted proteins | sample Subbioar_CSW14AB_FD_184820 | JGI IMG/M metagenome (GOLD analysis project Ga0208492, IMG submission 184820) | Serpentinite rock and fluid subsurface biosphere microbial communities from McLaughlin Reserve, California, USA - CR12Mar_CSW14AB (SPAdes) | ecosystem: Environmental > Terrestrial > Deep... | reverse complement strand
CGGAACGCGACGCGGCCGACGCCGTGCGCGGCGCGTTCCGCGACCAGCGCGCGCCCACCGAGGTGCTGCCGCTGTACGGCCGGCTGAGCGCGGCCGAGCAGCACCGCGTGTTCGAGCGGTCGACCGTCGCGGGCCTCAAGCGCCGCGTGGTGCTCGCGACCAACGTGGCCGAGACGTCTCTGACCGTGCCGGGCATCAAGTACGTGATCGACACGGGCACGGCCCGCATCTCGCGATACAGCAACCGCGCCAAGGTGCAGCGCCTGCCGATCGAGGCGATCTCGCAGGCGTCGGCGCAGCAGCGGTCCGGTCGCGCGGGCCGCACCAGCGCCGGCATCGCGATCCGGCTGTACGGCGAGGACGACTTCGCGCGCCGCCCCGAGTTCACCGAGCCCGAGATCCTGCGCACGAGCCTGGCGTCGGTCATCCTGCAGGCGCTCGCCCTGGACTTCGGCGACATCCAGGACTTCCCGTTCCTGACGCCGCCCGACTCGCGCGGCGTCAAGGCCGCCCTGGATCTGCTGGTCGAGCTCGGCGCCGTCGTGCTGACGCGGGACGGCTCGCCGCGGCTGACGCGCGTGGGCCGCGACATCGCGCGCCTGCCGATCGACCCCCGCTTCGCCCGGATGCTCGTCGAGGCGCACCGCAACGGGACCGTTCCCGAGGTGCTCGCGATCGTGTCGGGCCTGTCGATCCAGGACGTCCGCGAGCGCCCGTCCGTCGATGCAGGGGGGTCGCAGCGCGAGCAGGCGGATCAGGCGCACGCCCGGTTCGCGGACCCGACCAGCGACTTCCTGACGCTGCTCAACCTCTGGAACCACCTGCAGGAGAAGCAGGACGAGCTCGGCTCGAGCGCGTTCCGCCGCCTGTGCCGCGCGGAGTTCCTGAACTACGTGCGCGTGCGGGAGTGGTTCGACGTCCACCGCCAGCTCAAGGGCCTGGCCTCGGGGCTGGGACCCCGCGACAGCGGGAAGCGCAACCGATCTGCGAGCGCTTCCCGGTCGTTGAGCGGAGCGAGCGCCAGCGAGCGGAGTCGAAACGGAGGAGACCAGCCGGGGCATCAGGCCGATCTGATCCACCAGGCCCTCCTCGCCGGTCTCCTGTCGCAGATCGGGTTGCTCGACGAGCGCGAGAAGTCGAAGGACCCGCGCAAGGGAGCCGAGTACCGCGGTGCGCGCGGCATCCGGTTCTCGATCTTCCCGGGTTCGGTTCTGCGCAAGCGGCGACCGAAGGCGGTCATGGCCGGCGAGCTGGTCGAGACCTCGCGGCTGTTCGCCCGGACGGTCGCGCAGATCGACCCGGCGTGGGCGGAGGCGCTCGCGGGCGACCTGGCCAAGCGGCAGGTCACCGAGCCGCACTGGTCGAAGGACGCGGGGGCCGCGGTCGCGTACGAGAAGGTCACGCTGTACGGCGTCGAGATCGTGCCGCGCCGGCGCATCCAGTTCGCGCGCGTGGACCGCGCGGCGGCGCGCGAGCTGTTCGTGCGGCACGCGCTCGTCGAGGGCGAGTGGGATCCGTCCCGCCTGCCGCAGAACGTCACGGCGTTCCTCCGCCAGAACCACGAGCTGCGCCGCCGCCTCGAGAAGCTCGAGGAGCGCGAGCGGCGCCGCGACATCCTGGCCGGCGACGAGGCGGTCTTCTCGTTCTACGACGCCCGCATCCCCGCCGACGTGTTCGACGTGCGGTCATTCGAGGCCTGGTGGCGGGACGCGCTGACGCGCACGCCGAAGCTGCTGACGATGCGCGAGTCCGACCTGGTCGAGGGCCAGGCGACGGCCGATGCGCGCGACTTCCCCACGCGGTGGACGCAGGGCGATCAGACGCTCAACCTCGCGTACCGGTTCGAGCCGGGCGCGCCGGATGACGGCGTGACGGTGGTCGTGCCGCTCGCCCTGCTGGCGTCGCTCGAGCCGGTCGGCTTCGACTGGCAGGTGCCGGGCATGCGGTCGGAGCTCATCACGGCGCTGCTGCGCGCGCTGCCCAAGGCGATCCGCCGGCACGTCGTTCCCGCGGCGGACTGGGCCGACAAGCTCGCCGCCGAGCTCGAGGGCGCGGGCCCCGAGGACCACGCCGGCCGGCCGCCGCAGACCCTGCGCGAGGCGCTCGCCCGTCGCATCCAGCGCGTCGCGAACCAGCCCGTCACCGACGCGGACTTCGAGATGGAGCGCGTGCCCGCCCACCTGACCATGTCGTTCCGCGCCGTGGACGAGCGCGGGCGTGCCCTCGGGTCGGATCGGGACCTGCGGGCGCTCCAGGAGCGGCTCGCGGGGCGCGCGCGGCAGAGCGTCGCGCGGTCGCTCGACCGGGCCTCCCAGCAGGCCGACGCGCGCAAGGCCGACCCCGCAGCCGTCGCCGCGACCGCATCGGCCCCCGTGCTGGAGCGCAAGGGCCTCACCGACTGGGCGATCGGCGATCTGCCCGAGGTGGTCGACACCAAGGTGGCCGGCGGCGTCGTGCGCGGCTATCCGGCGCTGGTCGACGAGGGCTCCTCCGTGGCGATGCGCGTCGAGGCCACGCCCGAGCGCGCCGCTTCCGAGACGCGGCGCGGCGTGCGGCGGCTCCTGCTGCTGCAGGTGCCCTCCCCGACTTCGTACGTGCAGGAGCACCTCACCGCGAACGAGAAGCTCGCGCTGGCCGCCTCGCCGTACCCGTCCGCCAAGGCGCTGATCGAGGACTGCCGCGCCGCCGTCGCCGACGCCGTGATAGACCGCGCAGGCGCGCTCCCCCGCACCCGCGCGGCGTTCGACGCGCTCCGCGCCGAGGCCACGCGCGGATCCGTGGACGACGTGTTCGCGTGCGTGTCGCTCGTCGCCCGCATCCTGACCGCCGCGCGCGAGGTGGAGCGCGGTCTCAAGAAGTCGAACTCGATGGCCCTCCTCGGTCCGCTCGGGGACATCCGCGGTCAGCTCGCGGGCCTCATCCACCCGGGCTTCGTCTCGGCGACCGGGCTCGCGCGCCTGCAGCACCTGCCCCGCTACCTCGAGGGCGCGCGACTGCGCCTCGAGGCGCTGCCCGACAACCCGGGGCGCGACCGCGCCTGGATGACGGAGCTCGAGCGCGCGACGGCCGCCTTCGCCGAGGCCGGCGGCACGATCCCGCTTCCCGCCGAGACGCCCGAGCGCCTCGTGCGCGTGCGCTGGATGCTCGAGGAGCTGCGCGTGGGCCTGTTCGCACAGCGCCTCGGCACCGCCGAGCAGGTCTCGGTGCAGCGCATCCAGAAGGCCCTGCGCGGCTGAGATCCGACGCCGCCGGGCCGAAACGGGGGCGAAACGCCGCCGATTTAGAATGGAGCATCCCCTCGCACTCGCACCGCCGCCCGCACACCCGCGCGGCATCGATAGGAGCATGATGTCCTCGACTCTCCCCGCACGTCCGATCGCCGCGGCCGCCGCTCTCGCACTGTCGGGCCTGCTGCTCGCGGGCTGCGCCGGCGGCGCCTCGACCGAGTCGGAGGCGCCCGAGACCGCGGTCAGCGCAGACGAGGAGCTGCACGCGATGCTCCCCGCCGACGTGCAGGAGTCGGGCTCCGTCGTGGTCGGCACCGAGGCCGGCTACGCGCCGTACGAGTACATGGACACCGACGGATCGACGATCATCGGCCTCGACATCGACCTGCTCGACGCCGTCACGGCGCGCCTGGGCATCGGGTACACGCTCGAGAACGTCGCGTTCGACACGCTGCTCCCGTCGCTCGACGCCGAGCGCTTCGACCTCGTCGTCGCCGGCATGACCGACACGGTCGAGCGCCAGGCCAACTACGACTTCGTCGACTACTTCATGGCGGACCAGGCGATCATCGTCGCGGCCGGCAACCCGGAGGGCATCGGCACGCTCGCCGATCTGTGCGGCCACCCGGTCTCGGTGCTGGTCGACTCGACGCAGCAGGGCATCCTCGAGGCGCAGAGCGCCGAGTGCGACGAGCCGATCGAGATCCTCACCCAGCCGACCGACTCGGACGCGCTGCTGCAGGTGCAGCAGGGCCGCACGGTCGCGATGCTGACGCAGGAGGCGACCGGTCGCTACAACGCCGCGCAGATCGGCGGCGGCCAGGCGTTCGAGGTCGCCAACACCGAGTCGATCGACCCGTCGCCGCTGGGCTACGTCTTCAAGAAGGGCGACGACGAGCTGGTCGCGGCGTTCCAGGCCGGCCTGCAGTCGCTGGTCGACGACGGCACCTACGGCGACATCCTCGCGGCGTACGAGCTCGAGTCGTCGGGCCTCGACGAGATCACCGTCAACGGCGCCGACGAGTGACGCCGACCTCATGAGCCCCGACACCCGCCCCGCCGCCGGGCCGCGCGTCGTCCCGGTGCGGCACTGGGGTCAGTGGATCGTGGTCGCCGTCCTGGTGGCGCTCGCGATCAAGCTGATCGCCGACATCGCCGCGCACAGCGCCGTCCGCTGGGATGTCGTGTTCTCGCGCTTCGGCGCGCAGGCGGTGCTCGAGGGCCTCGGCATGACCGTGGTGCTGACGATCGTCAGCATGGTGCTCGGCGCCGCGCTCGGCGTCGGCATCGCGATCATGCGCCTGTCGAGCAACCGCCTGCTGGCCGCCTTCGCGTTCGGGTTCGTGTGGCTGTTCCGCGGCACGCCGCTGCTCGTGCAGGTGCTGATCTGGTTCAACCTGTCGCTGTTCCTGCCGCGCATCGATCTCGGCTTCACGACGGTCGAGACGAACGCGATAATCCAGCCCTTCACCGCCGCGATCCTGGCGCTCGCGCTCAACGAGGCCGCCTACATGGCCGAGATCGTCCGCGGCGGCATCCTGTCGGTCGACAAGGGCCAGGCGGAGGCCGCCGGCGCGCTCGGCATGACGCCCGGCCAGACCATGCGCCGCATCGTGCTGCCGCAGGCGATGCGCTCGATCCTGCCGCCCACGGGCAACGAGCTGGTCACGCTGCTGAAGGAGACGTCGCTGGTCTCGATCATCGGCGCCGGCGACCTGCTGTTCCGCTCGCGCCAGATGGGCACCGGCGACTTCACGCAGATGGAGATGTTCCTGGTCGCGAGCGCCTGGTACCTCATCCTGACCAGCGTCGCGAGCATCATCCAGGCCGTCATCGAGCGCCGCTTCGACAAGGACCGCGCCCCCTCCGGCCTGCTCGCGCGACTGCTCCCCGTCCGCGGCGAGCGCAAGGAGGTGTCGGCATGAGCTCCGATGCGCTGGTGACCATCCAGGATGTCGAGAAGTCATACGGCCACAACGAGGTGCTCAAGGGCGTCAGCCTCGAGGTGCGCGCGGGCGAGGTCGTGGGCATCCTGGGCCCGTCCGGCTCGGGCAAGTCCACGCTGCTGCGCTGCATCAACCACCTCGAGGACGTCGACCGCGGCGAGATCCGCGTCGACGGCGTGCTGGTCGGCTACCGCGAGCACCGCGGCCGCCTGTACGAGCTGCGCGCCCGCGAGGTCGCCGAGCGGCGCCAAGACATCGGCATGGTGTTCCAGCGGTTCAACCTGTTCGGGCACATGACCGTGCTGGAGAACGTGATCGAGGCCCCGCTGCGCGTGCGGCGGCGCCCCCGCGCCGAGGTGCGCGCGGAGGCCATGGAGCTGCTCGACAGCGTGGGCCTCGCGCACCGCGCCGACGCGTACCCGTCGCAGCTTTCCGGCGGGCAGCAGCAGCGCGTGGCGATCGCCCGCGCCCTGGCCATGAAGCCCAAGGTCATGCTGTTCGACGAGCCGACGAGCGCGCTCGACCCGGAGCTGGTCGGCGAGGTGCTGGGCGTCATGCGCCGCCTGGCCGACGAGGGCATGACGATGATCGTCGTCACGCACGAGATCGGCTTCGCGCGCGAGGTCTGCGACCGCGTGGTCTTCATGGCCGACGGCGTCGTGGTCGAGCAGGGCCCGCCTGCGCAGGTGATCGACGCCCCGCAGCACGAGCGCACCCGGACGTTCCTGGCCCGGATGTCCCGCTGACGCGAGCGATGGCGGGCCGCCGCGCGCGGCCCGCCATCTGTAGCGTGACGCCCGCCTGTGGCGCCAGCTGCCACTTCCATTCGTGCGACGCCGAGTCGCCGAACGTGTCGCGGATCGCGACGATCGTGTCGACGTCGCCGCGGTCGGCCATGTCGACAACGGCCTCGCGGGTCGCCGTCTGGACCCCCACGTTGCCGGCGCCGTCGACGCCACGACACCGTGCCCGCGTATGCGCCGGACGCCAGCGTGTTCCCGTTGCCGGCCTGCTGCGTGGTCTGGCCGTCGATCAGCACGCGCGAGTACTTGGCGGCGTTCGCCTGGTCCTTGCCCGGCTGGCCCGCCCACGTCGTGTCGTGGCTCATCATGCTGAGCCCGAACGTCTCGTGCGCGCTCCATCCCGTGTGCTTGTGGTCGCGGTTGTTGAGCTGGAGCAGGACGTCGTCGGCGTCGACGACGCCACGACACCGTGCCCGCGTCGCCGCCCACGCCCCACTGGAGCTTGTGGTTCGGCTCGCGGAACGACGCGGTGTGCAGCAGCATGCCCGCCGTGCCGGGCGCGGCCCACGCCGAGCGCAGCGCGTCGATGCCGGCGTCGAAGCTCCCCGTGATGCCCGGCACCGAGATCATGTTGGTGTAGTCGAGGTAGTCCAGGCCCTCCTGGAACCACCCGCCGTCGGTGTGCGCGGCGTCGAGGTGCTGGCGCAGCTGGTCGATGATCCGGCCCATGCGCGCGTCGCGGAAGCCGTACGTGCCCTCGCCGCGCAGGGCGAGGTGCTGGGCGAGCTCGGCGCCGCGGATCACGGCGACCCAGTTGCTCGCCTTGTCGGGCCCGACGACGTTCGGGTGCTTGACCGACTCGAAGAACACGCCGCGGGCTTCAGCCAGCTCAGCGCGATGTCCCCCGACGCGGTCTTGGACGTCATGAGCTCCATGGCGGCGGACGAGGCGTGCACGATCACGTCGTCGTACAGCGCGGTCGCCTTGACCTGGTCATTGAAGACATGCACGCGGATCTTCGTGGAGTCGGCCGGCACGACGAACGCGCCGCGCGTGCGCTCCCAGCTGTTGGTGGGCACGTTCGTCCCGAAGAAGAACGTCCCCTTGGATCCGTCGAGCACGTCGATCCGGAAGCCGGCCTTGCCGCCGCCGCTGATCGCGTCGATCTTGGACGCGAAGTCGACCACGTACGTGCCGCCGCCCGCGGGCAGCGTGATGTCCTGCGTGAGCGCGAGACGGCTCGTCGTGGTGTCGGTCGTGATCGACACGGCGTTGTTGCCCGGCGAGGTCGGTGAACGCGCCGTTGATCTCGATGTCGACGTCGTCGAGGCGCATGGCGCCCTTCATGTAGTCGACCATCGGCTCGATGCGCACGTTGGTGGCTCCCGCCGGCACCTTCAGGCGCGTGGCCACCTCGTGCCAGCCGCTCGCCGCGTCGAGGCCGAAGAACTGGGCGGGCGAGCCGGTGAACGTCACGCGCACGCCGGCCTAGGGCGCCGGCGAGGGCGCCGGCGAGGGCGAGCGCCTGAGCGCGACTGCGGATGCGGGTGCGGGTCGATCGGGCGGCGATGGGATTCAACGGCGGATCCTCGGGTCATCGGCATCGCACAGCTCCGTGAGATGCGCCGAAAAAGGTTGGAAGCGACCATAAGTCGCACCCGAAGACCGGATCAATCGCGATGATCGAACGATCACGAGGTCTATCGTTCTACCGATATCTCACCCGGCGGCAACCCCGCGCGACCCTCAGCCGAGCGCACGGATCGCCTCCCCGAGCCGGCGCGCGCCCTCCGCGAGACGGTGCTCGGGCTCGAAGCTGTACGCGAGCCGCAGCGTGTCCGCGCGGCTCCCGTCGGCCATGAACTCGCTGCCGGGGACGTAGACCACGCGGGCGTCGATCGCGGCGTCGAGCAGGCCGTCGACGGGCGTGCCGGGCGGCAGCGTGACGACCGTGAAGAACCCGCCGTGCGGCCGCGTCCACGTCGTGCCCGGGGGCATGTGCTCGTCGAGCGCCGCCATGAGCGCGTCGCGGCGCGCGTGGTAGACGTCGGCGCTGCGGCGCACGTGCCCGCGCCAGTCGGTCTCCGTGATGAACCGCTGGGCCAGCACCTGCCCGACCACGGACGCGTGGATGGTCATGGCCTCGACCGCGAGCTGCACGCGCCCCCGCAGCTCGGGCGGCGCCGCGAGCCAGCCGACCCGCACGCCGGGCGAGAAGATCTTCGAGAACGACCCCAGGTAGACCACGTTCTCCGGATCGCGCGCATACAGCGGCAGCCGGTGCTCGTCGTCGAACGCGAGCATCCCGTACGGGTTGTCCTCGACGATCAGGATTCCCTCGCGACGGCAGAGCTCCACGACCGCGTCGCGCCGCGCGGCGCTCATCGACGCGCCGGACGGGTTGCCGAACGTCGGCACCGTGTAGAGGAACGGGATGCGCGACCCGGTCGCCCGGACGCGCGCGATCGTCGCCTCGAGCGCGTCCGGGAGCATGCCGTGCTCGTCGATCTCCACCTGCGCCACGCGAGCCTCGAGCCCGCCGAACACCGACAGCGCGCCCACGTACGTCGGCGCCTCCGCGATCACGGTGTCGCCCGGGTCCGCGAGCAGCGTCGTGACCACCTGCAGGCCCATCTGCGAGCCGGCGGTCACCTGGATCCGGTCGTGCGCGGCGTCGACGCCCTCGGCCCGCATGACCTCGCGGATCGCCTCGATCGTTTCGTCCAGCCCCTGGGCCGGCTGGTACTGCAGCGCGTCGGGGCCCGCGCCGCGGATCATCCCGGCCGCGAGCTCGGCCACCTGCTCGCGCGGCAGCACGGAGAGGTCCGGGCTGCCGCCGGCCAGGGAGATCATCCCCGGGCGCATCGCGATGTCGAACACGGAGCGGACGCCGGACGGCCGGAAGCGCGCCGCGCGGGCCGCGTAGGCGAGGGGGTGGGAGGTCATCGGACTCGATGCTCTCACGCGCTCGGGTATCTTCATATCGAGAGAGTCGACGGCTCGACGTCGATGTCCTGCGATCCCTGGAGCCTCATCCGCATGTCCAAGATCATCTACACGCACACCGACGAGGCGCCGCTCCTGGCGACGTACTCGCTGCTCCCCATCGTCGCGGGATACGCGGCCAAGGCGGGCATCGACATCGAGACCCGCGACATCTCGCTCGCCGGCCGCATCCTGGCTCAGTTCCCCGAGCGTCTCACCGAGGAGCAGCGCATCGGCGACGCCCTCGCGGAGCTCGGCGAGCTCGCCAACGACCCGTCGGCCAACATCATCAAGCTGCCCAACATCTCGGCCTCCGTGCCGCAGCTCGAGGCGGCCATCGCCGAGCTGCAGGCGCTCGGCTACGACGTCCCGGACTACCCGGCGAACCCGGAGACCGACGAGGAGCGGGACTTCGCCGCGCGCTACGACAAGGTCAAGGGCTCGGCCGTGAACCCGGTCCTGCGCCAGGGCAACTCGGACCGCCGCGCGCCCGCGTCGGTCAAGGCGTACGCCAAGGCCCACCCGCACTCGATGGGCGACTGGAGCGCCGACTCGAAGACCGCGGTCGCGACGATGGGCCACGACGACTTCTTCTCCAACGAGAAGTCGGTCGTGATCCCCTCCGACGACACGCTGCGCATCGAGCACGTCGCGACGGACGGCACCGTGACCGAGCTCAAGGGCGACCTCAAGGTGCTCGCGGGCGAGGTCGTCGACGCCACCTTCATGAGCGCCAAGGCGCTCGACGCGTTCCTCGCCGAGCAGGTCGAGCGCGCCAAGGCCGACGGCGTGCTGTTCTCGGTGCACCTGAAGGCCACCATGATGAAGGTCAGCGACCCCATCCTGTTCGGTCACGTGGTCAAGGCCTACTTCAAGCCCGTGTTCGAGAAGTACGGCGACGACCTCGCGGCCGCCGAGCTGTCGCCCAACGACGGCCTGGGCGCGATCTTCGCCGGCCTGGACGCGCTGCCGAACGGGGCCGAGATCAAGGCCGCGTTCGAGGCAGCCATGAGCGAGGGCCCCGCCCTCGCCATGGTGAACTCCGACAAGGGCATCACCAACCTGCACGTGCCGAGCGACGTGATCGTCGACGCCTCGATGCCCGCCATGATCCGCATCGGCGGCCACATGTGGGGCCCCGACGGCAAGGAGGCCGACACCCTCGCTGTCATCCCCGACTCGTCCTACGCCGGCATCTACCAGGCCGTGATCGACGACTGCAAGACCAACGGCAAGCTGGACCCCGCCACGATGGGCACCGTTCCCAACGTCGGCCTCATGGCGCAGGCCGCCGAGGAGTACGGCTCGCACGACAAGACGTTCGAGATCCCGGCGCCCGGCACCGTCCGCATCGTGAACTCGGCCGGCGACGTCCTGCTCGCGCACGAGGTCGAGGCCGGCGATATCTGGCGCGCCTGCCAGACCAAGGACGCCGCGATCCGCGACTGGGTGAAGCTCGCCGTGACGCGCGCCCGCCTGTCGAGCACCCCCGCCGTGTTCTGGCTCGACGCGAACCGCGCGCACGACGCCAACCTGATCGCGAAGCTCGAGCAGTACCTGCCCGAGCACGACACCGAGGGCCTCGAGCTGCACGTGATGGCGCCCGCCGAGGCGACGCTGTTCTCGCTCGCGCGCATCCGCCAGGGCCTGGACACCATCTCGGTGACGGGCAACGTGCTGCGCGACTACAACACCGACCTGTTCCCGATCCTCGAGGTCGGCACGTCGGCCAAGATGCTCTCGATCGTGCCGCTCATGGCGGGCGGCGGGCTGTTCGAGACGGGCGCGGGCGGCTCGGCCCCCAAGCACGTCCAGCAGCTGGTCGAGGAGGACTACCTGCGCTGGGACTCGCTCGGCGAGTTCTTCGCGCTCGCGGCCTCGTTCGAGCACCTCGCGCAGACCACCGACAACGCCAAGGCCCAGGTGCTCGCCGACACGCTCGACCGCGCGACCGGGACGTTCCTCGACCAGGACCGCTCGCCGGGCCGCAAGATCGGCACGATCGACAACCGCGGCTCGCACTTCTACCTGGCCCTGTACTGGGCCCAGGAGCTCGCGAAGCAGACGCAGGACGCCGAGCTGGCCGCCGCGTTCGCGCCGCTGGCGGAGAAGCTGACGGCCGAGGAGAAGACGATCGTCGACGAGCTGATCGCCGTGCAGGGGCAGCCGGTGGACATCGGGGGCTACTACCGCCCCGACGCCGAGAAGACCTCGGCCGTGATGCGCCCGTCGGCCACGTTCAACGCCGCGATCGACGCACTCTGACACGTCGCGCACGACGGCCCCGGCTCCTCCACGAGGACCGGGGCCGTCCCGCGTCCACGGCGATAACCTGACGGTATGGCGAAGGCGATCCAGTACACCGAGTTCGGCGGCCCCGAGGTCCTCACCCTCAACGAGATCCCGGATCCGGAGCCGGGTCCCGGGCAGGTCGTGATCCGCGTCGAGGCGGCCGGTGTGAACCCGATCGACTGGAAGCTGCGCGAGCGGATCCGCCCCTCGGCGGACATCACCAAGCCGCGCGGCACGGGCACCGACGGCGCGGGGCACATCCTGGCCGTGGGCGAGGACGTCGAGGGCTTCCGGCCCGGCGACCCCGTGGTCTTCACCGGGAAGATGGGCGCCTACGCGACCGCCCTCGCGGTGCCCGCCGAGAAGGTGTTCGCGCGCCCGGTCGGCGTCTCGGCGGCCGTCGGCGCCGCGCTCGGCACGCCCGTCGGCACCGCGTACCAGGCGCTGCGCTCGCTCGCGGTCCGCGCCGACGACACCCTTCTGATCCACGGCGCCTCCGGCGCGGTCGGCCAGGCCGCGATCCAGTTCGCCGTGCTCGCCGGCGCCCGCGTGCTCGGCACGACGAGCGACGCGCGCGCCGAGCGCGTGGCCGGCCTCGGGGCCGAGCCGATCGCCTACGGCGAGGGGCTCGTCGAGCGCGTGCGCTCCGCCGCTCCTGAGGGCGTCACGGTGATCCTCGACTGCGCGGGTACCGATGAGGCCCTGGACGCCTCGCTGGAGCTGCTCACGGACCGCGACCGCATCGCGACCATCGTGCGTGGTGCGGATGCGGCGGG
>Ga0208492_1001805_pt1 | contig 11981 bp, 13 predicted proteins | sample Subbioar_CSW14AB_FD_184820 | JGI IMG/M metagenome (GOLD analysis project Ga0208492, IMG submission 184820) | Serpentinite rock and fluid subsurface biosphere microbial communities from McLaughlin Reserve, California, USA - CR12Mar_CSW14AB (SPAdes) | ecosystem: Environmental > Terrestrial > Deep... | reverse complement strand
CGCGCTGACGCGCCCTGGGCCTGCAATTCGTCGCAGGGCAGGGAGCGCGCCAGCAGGCAGAATCTCTACATTACTTGCCCGTGCCGCGTGCAGCCGCCGCGCGTGTGCCCGGCGAAGCGCCACCGAAGACCGACGCGACCGTTTCCGGCTTCTTCACTTGCTTGGGCTTCTTCTGCTCGCGTCCGGCTCGTGATTTACCTTTGGCCATGATGTTTTCCTTTGAGGAATGGGGTGAACGCCTGGACGGTAACACCTTTACCCCGCCACGTCCGATTGCGTGGCAATCACACACGCGCGACAGCGGCGGCAAAAAACAAGCAAGCAGACCAGACGTGCGCTATCGAACAGCGCGATGCGCGGCATGAGCGGATGCTTGTCGCAGTCCATACGCAAAGGCATCCCGCCATGTTCCGAACGATTCTTCTCGCAACGTCTGTAGTGCTGCTCGGCGGCATCGCCGCCTGCGGCAGTCCGCCGACCAAATCCGTACGCACCACGACCACCACCACCACCGTCGACGAAAGCGGCAACGCCAGCGCCGCGGCCCATTCCGAACTGCGTACCGGCGTGCCGGTCATCGGTTCGAGCAACGGCCCCATCATGACGCCGTCCTCAGCGGTGGAGCCCTATGGCGCCCGCCAGACTGTCGAGCAAAGTCAGTCCACCGACATGGATGGCACCGTCACCACCAAGAAGCGCGTCACCAATTACTGAGCGCGATCCGCCGCCGCTGTGGGCGCCGCGCTGGGTCAGGCGCGACGAACAGCTGGCGTGCGCCGACGTCGACGATACATTCCCGCAACGGCGAGCGCACTTCCGAGCAGGGGCAACGCGCCCGGCGCCGGCACACTGGTGAGCGACGAAAACTGCGGCGCGGTGTCGATGTGGATGCGATCGATCTGCATGCTGCCGACGCCGGTCGGGCTCGAACCGCTGCCATCGCCTATCACCAGCAGTTGCTGGGTGGTCGTCAACAGAGCCTGACCGCTATAGGCCAGCACGCCGTCGATGGCATAGCTGATGTTGCCGTCTTTCAGCAGAATCTCGAAGCGGTGAAAATCATCCGTCAGATCGAGCGCTAACAATGCGCTGGTGCCGACGTTGCCGGCCTCGGCATAGGTGTAGGACACACCGAAGCTGGTCGGCAGGCTGTATTCGCCGGCGGGATTGAAGCCCAAGCCACCGAAATAGCCGTCGGCGTCATGAAAATAGAGCGACCAGTCTTCGCTGTTGGCGCCCAGCTTCACATCGATGTCAATGTAAGTGCCAACCGAAGAAGCGCTGAACAACCAGCCTGGGTTGTGGCCGATAGCCGTGCCATTGCCAAACCAGGTACCACGGAATGCCGAGGTCGCCATGCGGAGCTCGCCGCCACTGACCTCGAACGTGGTCTCGGTGAATCGCACCCGCGTCCAGGGCGCGAAATTGGTGACACCGAAGTTGGCGGACATGTCCGCCGACATGTCGTCTTCGATGATCAGCGCCTGGCTGGCCGCGCTGAACGCGGACAGCACGGTTGCAGCGAACAGCAGGGCAGTCGAGCGGAACACGGATCCAACCTCCGGGTGAGCATGAGTCGTCGGTGATGGCGAGCGCCGCGCGGTTGCGCGTCAGGCCTTTGGTCGCATTATAGAAAGGCGCGCGTACGCGCGGCGCAGGCGTGACGATCTTTAACAGCACCGACGCGCAGCGGGCGATGGTTGGCGCCGCTTTGCACGGCGCCGTGACCATGCCCGGCGCGATGCATCAACTCAGCTTGAAGCCTTCATAGCCATTGGCCGCAACCGTCGAGACCTTGTCACGAAAGGCCGGCGCGCCGCCCGCGTAGAACAGAAAGCCGCGCTTCTTGCCGGGTACGTTGGTGCCCATGAACCACGAGTCGGTCTGGGTGAAGAGCATGCCGTGGGTCAATGATTCGGCGTGCTCTGTCCAGGCCTCTTCCGCTTGCGGATCCGCTTCGATGCGTTGATAACCCTTGTCACGCATATACGACACGCAGTTGGCCACCCACTCGCCCACCACTTCGGCGCAGCGCGTGAAATTGCAGAACACCGCGCCGTTGACGATCAGGAGATTGGGAAAGCCGGCGGTCTGCAAGGTCAGGTATGTGCTCGGGCCGTTGTCCCATTTCTCCTTCAGCGACACGCCATCGACGCCGCGGATGTCCATGCGCGTCAATTCGCCGGTGATGGCATCAAAGCCGGTCGCATAGATGATGACGTCGAGTTCGTATTCCGCATCGGCGGTCTTCACGCCGGTGGGCGTGATGCTGACGATGGGCTTGGATTTGACGTCGACCAGTTTGACGTTGTCCTGATTGAACACTTCGTAATAGCCGGTCTCCATCGGAATGCGCTTGGAGCCGAAGGGGTGATCCCTGGGTGACAGCAGTTCGGCGAGGGCCGGGTCCTTGACGCGCTCGCGTATCTTGCTGCGCACGAAATCGGCGTAGTCCTGGTTGGCGGCCGGGTCGGTCATGATGTCGTGAAAGCAGCCGAACCATTTGGTGAAGCCCGACTGCGACCAGATGTGTTCATAGAACGCGCGGCGCTCCGCCTCCGGCAGATCGAACGTGCGGCGCGGATCGAAATCCTGCATGAAGCTCGCGAAGGTCGCGTTGCACTTGGCGAAGATCTCGTCGTAGCTGGCCTTGATGCTGACCTGCGTCTCATCGTCAATCACGGAATTGCGCAACGGGCAGCAGTAGTTCGCGGTGCGCTGAAAGACGGTCAGGTGTTTGACCTCCTTGGCGATCATCGGAATCAACTGCACGGCGGTCGCGCCGGTGCCGATCACGCCGACCCGCTTGCCGCTGAAATCGACCTTATCGTGGGGCCAGCGCGAGGTATGGAAGGACAGGCCCTTGAAGGTTTCGATGCCCGGAATATTCGGCATGTGGGTGGCGGACAATATGCCGACCGCCGAGATCAGAAACTGGGTGCGGGCGCGATGGCCGTCCTCGGTGGTGATGTTCCAGCGATTGGCCTTGTCGTCATAGACAGCCGACTTGATGCGTGCGTTGAGGCGGATGTGCGGGCGCAGCTTGAATTTATCGGCCACGAAGTTGAGATATTTCTCGTTCTCGGGTTGGCCTGAGTAATGCTCGGTCCAGTTCCATTCCTGCAGCAGTTCGCGCGAGAAGGAATAGGCGTAGCTGTAGGATTCGGAATCGAAGCGCGCGCCGGGATAGCGATTCCAGTACCAGGTGCCGCCGACGCCGCCGCCCGCTTCGAAGCTGCGCGCGTTCAAACCGAGTTGCCGCAGTCGATAGAGCTGATAGAGCCCCGACACGCCTGCGCCGATGATCAATGCATCCAGTTCCTCGACCGTGTCATCCATGACCGCCGTCATGTCTTGTGCCGCTCGTGCCACGTCTTCTCCTCCCCAGGATCTGTGTCGTCACGCCATGTGTGCACAGAGGAACGTGCCGCGTGCAACCGTTCCGCTGAAGCATTTGCATGATGGTCACGATGCGCCTGTCATGGCAAGCCAGCGCGGCGCGCCCACGCTTTCGGGGAGGTCAGGTGCCGGCGGCGGCGTGATCGAGATCGGGGCGTCCATGGGGGTCGACATGGGTCATCACATTCAACACGCGATGGCGGCGCATGACCCTGTCGCGCGCGTCGACGGCGATGTCGTGGCCAGCCTCGACCGTGATGTGACTGTCTATCTCGATGTGCGCATCGACCACGATCATGTCACCCATCTTGCGCGTGCGCAGATCGTGCACACCATTCACGCCGGGCGTTTCCAGCAAGGTCTGGCGGATAGCGTCGACCTCCACTTCATCGACGGCGCGGTCCATGAGGTCATGCAACGCACTCCAGCCAAAGCTCCAGCCCATCTTGGCGATGAGAAAGCCGACGATCAGCGCGGCGATCGGATCGAGAATGGCGTAGCCAGCGAGGTTGCCGGCGATACCCAGCCCCACCACCAGTGACGACGCCGCATCGGAACGCGCATGCCAGGCGTTGGCCACCAGCATGCTGGACTTCACACGCTTGGCAACCGCCAGCATGTAACGGAACAGGCATTCCTTGGCGACGAGCGCGATGCCCGCCACCCACAGTGCGGCGACATGCACCGCCGGCACGCCTTCCGGCGCCTGCAGCTTGAGCACCGCCGACCACAGCATGGCGACACCCACCATCAGCAACGACAGGCCCAGCACCAGGGACGCTGCGTTCTCGAAACGCTGATGACCATAGGGATGATCGACGTCCGCGCCTTTGCGACTGTGATGGCTGGCAATCAACACCACGAAATCGGCGACCAGATCCGACAGCGAATGAATGCCGTCGGCGACCAGCGCCTGGGACTTGGCCATCACGCCCACCGCCACCTGGATGACGGTCAGGACCAGATTCACGCCGACACTGACCCAGGTGCTGCGCAATGCGGCGGCGCCGCGTTCATCGACGCTGATTTGGGCGTCTTCGGGGTCGTGGGCGAGATCGGTGAATTTCATCGTGGACGGGCAGACAGAGCGACTTCCTTTCGACACGCAATCGAGCGCCGCCGGCGGCTGCCGCGGCGGCCGGGCTGGCAACGTTGTTGTCGAATTCTAAGCGACTCCGGCGCGGCGCGGGGCCGCCGTGCGCAATTCGAGCATGATGAGCGGAATCTCGCGCGTGGTGCGGGCCTGGTAGGCCAACTGCGCCGGTTGTTCGGCGCACACCCGCTGCCACCAGCGCGCGCGCTCCGCGCCGCCCAAGGTGCGCGCCACGGCCGGCGTGCGGAAGGCGCCTATCTGCACCTCGCAGTTCGGCGTCGCGAGCAGATTCAGATACCAGACCGGATGCTGCGGCAGGCCGCCCTTGGAACCGACGATCACTATCTCGTCCTCGTGACGGTAGTACTGCAGGATGGCATTGAGTTGCTGCCCGGACTTGCGCCCCACATGGTGCAGGAGCAGACAGGGAACCGGGCCCCCGGCGACGCCGATGACTATCGGGTCCCATAGATGCGCCGCCTCGGGATCGCTCGCATAGAGCGCGTGATGGGCGGCGATTTCGCGGCGTACGGCCTCGGGCAGTGCGTCCGCGCCGGGCTCGATGCGATGTTCATCTGCGCTCATGCGTGCAACCTCGCTGGGGCTGGGGACCGGCTCTCGCGGTCGGAACGGCATGCTAACACCCCCTCTCTTCGGGCATTGCCAGCATTGAAGTGCTTGGCCATCATCACGTCATGACGACCCCACGACGTCCCCGCCGCTTAGGCCTCATGCTCTGGCCGGTGCCCGGTCTCGGTGCCGGATTTGAACGCGGCCGCTGGGCCGCGACCCATGGCTATGACGACTTGTGGCTGGCCGATGCCGAAGGTCTGGAAGATCCCCTGACGCTCGCCGCGGCGCTCGGCGTCGCCTGTGACAAGGTCCGACTGTGCACCGGCATCGTGCCGGTCTTCAATCGTCCACCGGCCTTGCTCGCGACCGCGGTGGTCGCGGCGGAAGCCCGCGCACCCGGCCGGCTGGTGCTCGGTCTCGGTGCTTCGACGCCGAACATGATCGAACGCTGGTACGGCCTTCAATACGACAAGCCCCTGACGCGCGTGCGCGAAACCGTCGCCCTGCTGCGCCAGATCCTCGCCGGCGGCAAGACCGACTTCAGCGGCCAGACTCTGCGCAGCCACGGCTTCCATCTGCAGTCCCTGCCCAGCCAGCCGGTGCCGCTGGTGCTGGGCGCAATCGGCGGCAAGATGCTGGAACTCGCCGGTGAAGTGGCGGACGGCGTGTTGTTGAATGATTTCACGCCGCCGGATCGGCTGGCCTATGCACTGGAACGCCTCGATGTCGGCGCCCGCCGCGCCGGCCGACGCGTCGAGGATCTCGAGATCATCAAGCGTCGCGCGCTGTATCTGACCGATGACGCGGCCGGCGGTCTGGAGTACTTCCGCCAGCACCTCGCCTTCTATGCGTCCGCCGCGCAATACCAGAACATCATGATCGAACTCGGCTACGGTCACGCGGTTACGGAAGCGCGCGCCGGTTACGCGGCGCGCGATCGTCAGCGCATCACCGCCGCCATTACCGACGACATTGTGCAGCGCATCTTCAGCTTCGGTGACGAGGCCCATTGCCGCGCACTGGTGGCCGCCGATTTCGCCGCCGGCGTCGACACCGTCATCGTCAGTCCCCAGGGCGGCACGGCGCAGAGCTTTGCGCGCGGCGCGGAAGCATTTCTGCCGGCGGGCTTCGATCGCGACGCGCGCGCCTGAACGTCCTCACACGGACTTCGGCGACGGATAGCTGTGGCGCGGATTGGGTTTGTCGTCCGGCGTCGCCTGGGAATAATCGCCGAACAGGCGATCGCGTTCGGCGACCGCCGCCGGCACGCCGGCCTTTTCCGCATAGTCGATGAAGGCCACGGCTTCGGGCGTGTTGCGCATGAGTCCGTCCAGCACCGAGCCGAGCATCTGCGTCGAGCGCAGGCCCATGTTCTCGTAGGCCTGATTGACCACCAGTTTCATGGCCGCCAGTTGCGACAGTGGAATGGAGGCGAGTTCACGCGCGAGCTTGTAGGCCTCCGCTTCCAGTTGTTCGAAAGGCACGGCGCGATTGACCAAGCCGACCTGCACCGCTTCCGGGCCCGACAGAGGCCGCCCGGTGAGGGCAAGTTCCTTGGCCTTGGTCAACCCCAGGCGATGCACCCACATGCCGGCGTGGTGACATCCCCAGATACGCGAATAGGGTGTGCCGATGCGCGCGTCCTCGGACATGAGGACGATGTCGGCGCACAGCGCCATTTCACTGCCGCCACCCAGAGCCCAGCCATGCACCATCGCGATCACGGGCTTGGGGCTATGCCACAGGCTCATGAATTTCGGCACCCAGCCGGTGATCGGCGAACAGGCCGCGATGAAATCCTTGCCGGCGTCCCACGCCCCGCCGGTGTTGAGGGTGTCGTCCCACTGATGAAAGCCGCCACTGAAATTGAAGCCGGCGCAGAAGGCGCGCCCGGCGCCGCGCAGGACGATGACCTTGATGCGCGCATCGCGCACGGCCTGCGTGACCGCCGCCTCGAGTTCGTCGGTCATGGGCGGCACGATGGTATTGAGATCATCGGGCCGGTTGAGAGTGATGGTCGCGATGGCGTCCTCGACGCCATAGACCAGGGTTTCGTAAGACATGGCTTGCACTCCCCGTGCGGCTTGGATGAAGCGGACGAGCAGTGATTATAGGTAAGCCCGCATGCGGGGCGGCCATGGGAGGGCCGCGCGCCCATCACGTGGTCGATCGCGCTAGACTGCGCGCATCTTCATTTTCGCGATTCAGTCAGACCTGCACACCATGACCCTGCTGCTCATCCGCCACGGCGAAACCGAACTCAACGCTGGGCGCGTCGTCCAGTTTCCGGACACACCGCTCGGTGCCAATGGCATTGCCCAGGCGGTGCGGTTGGGCCGCCATCTCGCCACACGCGACATCGGCCTGGTATTGACCAGCGACTACCGGCGCGCCCGCATGACCGCCGGCGGCATCATCGCCCACACCGGCGCGCCCTGGCTCGAACACGAGAGTCTGCGCGAGCGCAACTTCGGTGACTTTCGCGGCTCGGCCTATGCCGAGCACGGCGTCGACATCATGGCGCCCGACTTCGTGCCGCCCAATGGCGAGGGCTGGCCGGAGTTCCACGCGCGCGTGGATCGTGCCTGGCAGGTGATTCAGCACTACGCCGATCAGGTCGAGGGCGATCTGGTGGTTGTCACCCACGGCCTGGTGCTGCGCTCGCTGTTCGAACGCAAGCTCCACCTGGGGGCGCATCCGATTACGCCCGACCTCGTGGTGCATAACACCTCGGTGACCATCGTCGAACGCATATCGCCGTGGCGCGTGCATGAACTCGCCTCCATCGTCCATCTCGACGATGGCCCGCGCGAAGGCGGCATCGCCTGACGATGCGTAAACGACAAAGCCGCCTCGCGGCGGCTTTGTGTAGCACGGATTGAACTGAAACTCAGACGGAACGACGGCGCAGGAACGCGAGACCGCTCAAGGCCGTGCCGAACAACCACACTGCGGTCGGTACCGGCACGGGCGAAGCCACGAAGTTCAACTGCAAGGCATTCTGGGGCTGGGCCGTGATGGCGCCGGTGCCGAACACCGCCAGATTGAGATGACCATTGCTGAAGGACAGGGATGAAAACTCACCGAAGGGCAGGCTGGCCGCAATGGAGAAATAGCCGGCGGCAAAATTGCCTGGGTCGCTGGCCGTCGTGGTGCGCGTGAGATCGCTGGCAACGGTGACGGGGCCATAGGCATCCACCGCTATTTCGCCGTCGATGGACGCAAAGCTCTGGCTCTCACCAAATTCGTTGAACACCAGGTTGCCGAAGAAGCCACTCACCACGCCGCTCAGGCGATAGGCCGGGTTGCTGGCGGTGATGGTGAAGGACGGCAGCACGAACTCGGCGAAATCGACCCCGCCATTGACCGCCAGATGCACGCTGCCCGGCACCGCCCACGACAGGCTGACCAGGCCATTGGCGCCGGAGAAATCCGCCGTCGGCGCGCCGAAGTCGGTCGTTGCGTCGAAGTCCAGCACGAAGCTGCCGTAATCTATCGTCTGCGCCGACACCGAGAGACTCGCCGCGAGCCCCATCACCCCAAGCATCATGCCTTTGAAATCCACTGCCGTTCTCCGGGCCTTTTCGGCCAACGTTCGAGATTGAAGTTACATTGCGACACAAACCTTGGCCTGTGCGCGTGTTGGGATGGAGCTTAGGGACAAGCGTGGAATGCAATGCGACACCGGTTCGCAGTTTTCCGCGCCGCGACAATGCTTGACGATCGAAGCGGATATTTCGTGACGGGCGCACGCTTGTGGGGGCGGGTGGTGTAGCGCTCTTCCCGCACGTGCGCATTCATTCGCACATTCAAAGGCGCAACAAGCTGCCCGCTCGCGGTTCCAATGTGCGAATGGATTCGCCCCTGCGAGGATGCGCAAGCGCGAATCGCGATCGATGACGCCCGCTCAACTCGCGCGATGCTTCACACCGCCGGAGTGCAATGCGTACTGCCCCTCGCCCATCGCCGCCCGCGCGGCGGGAGGGCGCACCGCGGCCTGGCGACCGCAGGGGATCTGATACTCGGTGTTGCCGGTGTAGTAACCGAGCATGTCGAGGAATTCGGGCGTCATGCCCGCCGCCACCTCGGGCCACAGCGCGGCGTTCCAGTTGATCTGCGGGCGCAGCCAGCGCAACACGTAGTAACCGAAAAGCGCGGCGCGATGACTGTCGCGGGATTGGTTGGCGCCGGTCTGATGCCACAGACGGCCATCCATGATCAGCATGCTGCCGGCCGGCGCTTCGATGGCGACGGTCTCAACCGCTTCGTCGCGCACGGGGCCACGCCCCAGGCGATGGGAACCGGGCACGTAGCAGGTGCCGCCGTTCTCGGCGGTGAAATCGTCCAGCAACCAGGCGACATTGCAGGCCAGCGCGTGATCTGCCCACGGCGTATCGACATACCCCTGGTCGGCATGCAGCAGCATGCGGCCGCTGCCGGGCGCGGTGATATTGGCACTGAAGTTCGAGACCAGAAAGGAATCGCCCAGGCTGTGGCGCACGAAATCGAGCGCCGGCGCGCGTTGAATGAGGTCGACGAATATCGGGTCGAGATTGAACAGCTGGAAGACCCGGCGATTGCGGCCATCGGTGTCGAAGGCGTAGCCACGGGTCGGCACGTCGTCCGCTTCACTCAACTGCGCCGCCACCTCCAGGCGCGCACGCACATCCTTCACTTCCGCGGCACTCAAGGCATTGGCGAGCAAGGCCAGACCGTGCTCGTCAAACTGCGCCATGGCCTGCTGCACGCTGGTGGTCGGCTGAAGAGACATGGCGTAACCCTCGTGAAGCTCGAAACGGTGGAGCGTTCAAGCTAAGCGATGGCCGGGATGACAGATACTCCCCGAAGGTGGGGCGACGGAAATGGCGGGGCAGCGCGGGCCGGGGCGTCAGCGCACGCCCCGGCCCGGGCGCACTCAGATCTTGCGACGACGGCGCGAGGAAAGCGCAGCCAGCGCCGCACCCAGCAACCAGGCGCCGGCCGGCAGCGGCACCGGTGCCACGCCACCGGCGACACCGACGGTCAGTCCATGCCAGCCTTCAAAGGTGGTGTCGGTGAAGGAGATCGAGGTGTAGGTGCCGAGCAGTTGCACCACGCCGTGCAGCTCGCCCGCGCCGTCGAAATGGTTGCTGGTGGCATTGGCGAAACCACCGCATCCCCAGAAGCCGCAGCCCGAACTCAGGTATTGCGCGTCATAGGTCTGCTGGTCGGCGCCGCCGCCAAAGGTCACGCTCGCGCCGTTCCAGCTCACCAGTGCGATGAGCGGATTCACAACCGCCTGGGAAAAGGTAATCGTGCTGGTGCCGGCCTGGGTGAGGGCAATGATGTCCGGCGTGGGCGGCGCGTTGTCGACGCTGCCGCTGATATAGGGGGCGGTCGGCGACCAGTAATTGGTGCCATTGCCGTTGGCTTGCACAAACTCGAAGGCGACGCCGCTGTAGGTGACGTCGACGAGGGTGCCACCGAAGTCCAGAACGCCGTTGACGGTGTTGCCGCCGCTGGTGCTGGTCCAACCGGCCCATTCGACCGTGCCGGCCAGCGCGCCGCTGGCGCTCAAGACCATGGCCGCCGCGGCGGCAGTGCGAGCGATGTCTTTCCTGATGCCCATGCTTGGAGGTTCCTGTTGAGTTCCGTATTCATGCCAGCCACGCGCGCGTCGGCTGAGCGTCCTGTGCGGGGAATGGTGTCAAAGCGGGCCCCTCACCGCTCGATGCAGAGCGGTAACGGTTGCCGAGTTGGCAAATCTTCACAATTGCGAGGGCCGGTGCGCCCCGCTTGCCAGCGGCGCCGCGCTGCGGTCACCCTATGCGGCCCCGCAACCCGAGACAGGAGAAAGAACATGGCTGAGATGAATCGCCAGTGGCTGCTGCGCGCACGACCGAGCGGACATCTGCGCATGGACGATTTCGAATACTACGAAGCGCCCATGCCCGGCACCCCCCTCGGCGCCGGCGAAATGCGGGTGCGCAACGTGGTGTTCCTGTGCGCGCCGACCATGCGCAACTGGATGGACCCGCCCGGCAACAGCTTCTATCCTTCGATCCCGCTCGGGCAGCCGATCTTCGCGCCGGCGGTGGGGCGGGTGGTCGAGTCCAACAATCCCGACTTCAAGGCCGGCGATCGCGTGTTCGCGTTCTCGAGCTGGCAGGACTACACCACCGTCGGCGGGCCGACGGTGCGTCCGCCGACCAAGCTGGTCGACGGCATCAGCTTCGTTGACGCCATGGGCCGCTATGGCCTGAATCCGATCACCGCCTACTTCGGTCTGCTCGACGTCGGCGCCGCCAAGGCGGGCGAAACCCTGGTGGTGTCCGGCGCCGCCGGCTCGACCGGCTCGACCGCCGCGCAGATAGGCAAGGTCAAGGGCATGCGCGTGGTCGGCATCGCCGGCGGCGCCGAGAAATGCGCGTGGCTCAAGAACGATTGCGGTTTGGACGGCGTCATCGATTACAAATCCGAGAACGTCGAAGCGCGTCTGGCCGAACTGTGCCCCAAGGGCATCGATGTGTTCTACGACAACGTCGGTGGCGACATCCTGCAGGCGGCGGTCAACAACATGGCGCCGATGGGGCGCATCGTGCTGTGCGGCCAGATCTCGAGCTATGACACCAACGCCCAGGCCGAAGGCCCGCGCAACATGATGCGCCTCATCTACGGCAGCATCCGCATGCAGGGCTTCCTGTGTGGCACCTATGCCGCGCGTTTCGACGAAGCGGTGCGCGATCTGAAAGCCTGGAGCAGCGCCGGCAGGATCGTGTATCGCGAAGACCTGCACAAAGGTTTCGACAAACTGCCGGCGGCTTTCGCCACGCTTTTCACCGGCGCCAACCAGGGCACGCTGCTGGTCCAGGTGGATGACAGCGCCGCGGAAACGCGCTGAGTATCCGCGTATGACGAGCGGGCGGCGCGCAAGGCG
>Ga0208492_1001804_pt1 | contig 11988 bp, 8 predicted proteins | sample Subbioar_CSW14AB_FD_184820 | JGI IMG/M metagenome (GOLD analysis project Ga0208492, IMG submission 184820) | Serpentinite rock and fluid subsurface biosphere microbial communities from McLaughlin Reserve, California, USA - CR12Mar_CSW14AB (SPAdes) | ecosystem: Environmental > Terrestrial > Deep... | reverse complement strand
CCTCGTTCACGAGGCGCCGACGAGCTCATCCGGCTCGGCGACCGCGAACTCCATGACGTGCCCGTCGTCGTACACCGCGACGAAGCCGATCTCGCCCTCGCGCGCGGTCAGGACGAGCGCGTCCTGGTCGGGCAGCCACGACAGGTCGGGCCGCACGGAGCGTCCCGCGCCCGGCCGCACGAGCGCGAAGAAGTCGTGATCCGACCACTCGTCGCGGCGCGCGACCGCCTCGTCAGAGGCCGAGCCGAGCAGCACCAGCCCGATGAGGTCGGGATGCGCGCGCACCGCCTCGGCGAGATCCGCGCTGCGGCGCTCGTAGCGGTCGTTCGCCGTGCTCACGCGGCACCGCCTTCCGGGACCGCGACGCCCGGGAGCGCCCAGGCCGCGAACGCCGGCCCGCCGGCGCGCACGACGCCGCCGTCGAGCTCGAGGTCGCCGTACAGCCGCTCGGCGCGCGCGAGCCCGGGCACGAGGGCCTCGTCCAGGGCGGCCTCGAACGATCCCGACGCAGCCACGACAAGGACGGTCTCCTCGGCCGACTCGCGTACGAACGCGAAGCCCTCGTCGCCGACGGCCAGGATGCGCAGGCCGCCCGTCCCGAGAACCGGGTGCGCGCGGCGCAGCGCGATGAGGTCGCGGTACAGCGCCAGTCGCTCGGCGGTGCCGGGGGCATCCTCGGTGCCCCACGGGATCGGGGTGCGCGCGATCTCGCCGTCCTCCCCCACCAGGCCGAACTCGTCACCGGCGAACAGCACAGGGACACCCGGCAGCGTCATCGACAGGCCCACCGCGACCGGCACGACGTCGTCCGGCGCGTTCGTCGCGAACCGCGCGGTGTCGTGCGTGTCGAGCGCCTGCATGTTGCCGAGCCGGACGCGCCACGGGATGCCGGCCGTGAACCGCGTCATGGCGTCGACGAAGTCGCGAGCGCTGTAGCGCGGGATGCCGCCGATCGGCTGGCCGAAGAACCACGGCTCGGTGCGCTCGACGCCCTGCGCGTCGAGGTACGGCGCCCCGGTCGGCCGGCACAGCCAGCCCCACAGCGGGCGGGTGAACGCCGGGTACGTCATCGCCCCGTGCCATCCGTCGCCCTGCAGGTCGCTCGCGGCGTCGTTCGTGGACTCGCCCAGGAGCACCGCGTCGGGGTTGATCTCGAGCATGGTCTCGCGCAGCAGCTGCCGCACCTCGGCGTTCAGGTCGACGTCGCCGAGGCGGCCGGTCATGTTGGCCACGTCGATGCGCCATCCGTCGATCCCGAACGGCGGCTTGAGCCAGCGCGCGACGACCGAGTCGCCGTCCGTGATGAAGCGCTGGCGCAGCTCGATCGACGACCAGTCGAACTTCGGCAGGGTCGGCGTGCCGAGCCACGACTCGTACTCGGTGTTGCCCTCGTCGCGGAAGTAGTAGAACCGCTCGGAGTGGGCGCCCGGGTTGCCCAGCGCGTCCTGGAACCACTCGTGCCGATCGCCCGAGTGATTGCTCGTGAGGTCGCCGATCACCCGCATGCCGCGCGCGTGCGCGGCCTCGATCAGGCGGACGTACGCCTCGTCCCCGCCGAGCAGCGGGTCGACGCGCTCGAAGCTCGCGGCGTCGTAGCGGTGGTTCGACGCGGCCGGGAAGACCGGGGTGAGGTAGATCAGATCGACGCCCAGCCGCTCGAGGTGGTCGAGGTGCTCGACGATGCCGTCGAGGTCGCCGCCGTAGAACTGCTGGCTGCGGCCCGGCATCACGGGGTCGACGGGCTCGTCCCACGCCGCCGCGATCGCCCACTCGGGCGTCTCGCGCTCGTCGGCCGCGGCCGAGCGGGCGAACCGGTCCGGGAAGATCTGGTACATCACGGCGTCGTTGAGCCACGCCGGCGGGGCGGGGTACGCGACCAGCGCGAAGTCCTCGGCGTCGAGCGTCTCGATCCGGTGCAGACCGGTCTGGTTCAGCCACTCGACCGTGCCGTCCTCGTGCACGAGCAGCCAGCGATACCCGTGACGGCGGTTGCCCACCGTGACGGGCGCCTCCCACCACGTCCATCCGTCGGCCTCGCCGATCACCTCGGCGTCGGTCCACTCGGGCTCGTGGTCGGGGTTCGAGCGCGTGCGCACCGCGCGCAGCGGCCCGTAGCCCTCGGGCACGCGCAGACGGACGCGCACCACCTCGCCCAGCTCCGGGGCGGAGTTCGACACGTAGAGCGGCGAGCCGTCGTGGTGCGGCAGGAGGTGCGACATGCGGGGCCTTTCCGGGCGCGCGGGACGCGCCGAAGTGAAGCGGGCGGAGTCTCGGGAGGGTCGGGCGGGCGCGGCGGTCACTTCACCGAGCCGGCCGTGAGGCCGCCCACGATGAAGCGCTGCAGCGCCAGGAACAGCGCCACGGGGATGATGGCCGCGAGCACGGCACCGGCGGCGAACACGCTCCAGTTCCGCGAGGTCTCCTGCGAGATGAACTGATACAGGCCCACCGCGAGCGTCTGCTTCTCGGGGTCGACGAGGATGACCGACGCGATCACGAACTCGCTCATGGTGCCGAGGAACGACAGCAGGCCGACGACCGCCAGGATCGGCGCGACCAGTCGCAGGATGATCGTGAAGAAGATGCGCGCGTGCCCCGCTCCGTCCAGCTTCGCGGCCTCGTCGATCGACGCCGGCACGGTGTTGAAGAAGCCGTACATGAGGTAGGTGTTCACGCCCAGCGCGCCGCCCAGGTAGATCATGATCAGACCGATCTGGCTGTTCAGGCCGAAGCCCGGGAAGATCTCGTCGATCGCCGACATGAGCAGGAAGATCGCGACCATCGCCAGCAGCTGCGGGAACATCTGCACCAGCAGCAGGGTGATCAGGCCGAACCGGCGCCCGGTGAAGCGCATGCGCGAGAACGCATACGCGGCGAGCGCGCCGAGCAGCACCGTGCCCGCGGCGGACACGAGCCCGATGACCAGCGTGTTGAGGAACCATGCGGCGTACGGCTGCTGCGGCCGGTTGAACAGCTCGACGTAGCTGCCGAGGCTGACATTCGAGAACAGCGAGTTCGCGGTGACGAGCGTGCCGCCCGGGTTGAGCGACGCCGACAGCACGTACAGCAGCGGGAACGCCGCGAACACGAGCATCGCGAGACCGATGATGTGGCGCCATCCGGTCTGCCTGAACCACACCTTGAAGGGGCGCTTGGGGTGCGGCGCGCCGCCCTCGTCGACCGTGGTCAGCAGGCGGGTGGCGTCGCCGCCGGCGGGAGCGCTCTGCGCGAGGTCGCGCGTGATCGAGATGTCGGCCATGTCAGTTCAGCTCCTCGAGCGTCTTGGTGCGGCGGAACGCGATGACCGAGATGGTCGCGACCAGGACGAAGATGATGATCGAGAACGCGCTCGCGAGCCCGTAGTCGCGGTTGGCGCCCACGAACGCGACCTTGTAGACCATCGAGATCAGGATGTCCGTGCTGCCCACGTTGATGCCGGCGGCCACGTCGCGCGGCCCGCCGCCCGTGAGCATGTAGATCAGGTTGAAGTTGTTGAAGTTGAACGCGAACGACGAGATCAGCAGCGGCGCGACCGAGACGAGCAGCAGCGGCAGCTTGATCATCCGGAACGCCTGGAACGGCGTCGCGCCGTCCATCTGCGCGGCCTCCGTCAGCTCGTCCGGGATCGACTGAAGCGCGCCGGTCGTCACGAGGAACATGTAGGGGAAGCCGAGCCACAGGTTCACGATGATGATGCTGAGCTTGGCCAGCCACTCGTTGGTGAGCCACGGCACGTCGGCGCCGCCGAGCAGCACCGTGTTCACGAAGCCGAACTCCTGGTTCAGCATGCCCGCCCACACCAGCGCGGACAGGAAGCCCGGGAAGGCGTACGGCAGGATCATGATCACGCGGTAGTACTTCTTGCTCTTCATGCGCGGATCGTTGAACACGATCGCCAGGAACAGGCCGAGCAGGAAGGTCGTCGCGACCGAGAGGAACGCGAAGACGAAGGTCCACACCGTCACGCCGAGGAACGGGCCGCGGATCGATTCGTCGCTGAACGCGCGCACGAAGTTGTCGACGCCGACGTTGATGCGCCATCCCGGCAGCAGCTCCGTGCCGTCCTCCGCCACGAACGCGCCCGTGCCGCGGTCGCTGTACACGGCCCCGGTCTGCGAGTCGGTCATGGTCTCGGCGGCGTCGTCGTAGACGTAGCGCGAGACGTAGGAGAACGCGGTCAGGCCGTCCTGCGTGCGCAGCGTGCCGTCGTTGGGGTCGTCGCTGAGCGGTACCGCGAGCGACGTGATGTCTCCCTGGCGGGCCAGCAGGCCCTGGAAGTCGAGGGACGTGTACCCGGGGGCCGCGACGGCCTTGCCGCCGTCGAACTCGGCGTCGGGCACCTCCTCCAGCGGCCGCTCGGCGCCGCCGAGCATCGCCTCGCCGTCCGGCGTCGTGACGAGGAAGGACAGCTCGCCCGCGAAGCCCTCGACGACCGTGAGCGGGTAGGAGGGCGAGTCGGGCACCCGATCCTGGTTCTGCAGCAGGATCGCCTCGACCGCGTCCTCCTTGGTGCTGTTGTGCCCCGTGCCGTAGTTCGTGAAGGCGACGTAGCCCGAGTAGAGCACCACGAAGATCTGGAAGACCAGCAGGAAGATCAGGCCCGGGATGAGGTACTTCGCCGGAAGGCTGCCGCGCCGGAAGTAGACGACGTTGATGAGGATCGTCGCCAGCACGACGATCGTGCCGACCACGACGTCGCCGCTCGCGAACAGCACGAGGGCCGCGTACACGGCGATCGCGTCGATGATGCCGAGCGCGATGATCTTGAACAGCACGAGCTTCCAGCCGCCGCTCGCCGCTTCGGCGATGCGGGCGGCGCGGCGGGAATCGCGCTCGCGGGTGGCGAGAGGGGCCGAGGTCATGCGGGTCTCCTGAGCCGAGGGATGGGGTGTGGCGGACGGATGGCGGGGCCCGTGGAGGCCCCGCCATCCGGTCGATGCGCGCTGCGGCGGATCAGCCCGCGACGGCTGCGGCGATGTCGTCGGACATCTTCTTCCACAGCTCGGCCGGGTCGCCCTCGCCCTTGATGATGGCCGTCTCGGTGACGCCCCAGAACTCCCACACGGCACCCATCTCGGGGATGCTCGGCATGGGCACGGCCTCCGCACCCACCTGGCCGAAGCCGGCCACGATCGGGTCGTCGGCCACGGCGGCCTCGAACGCCGCCGTCAGCGCCGGAGCGCGTCCGCCGACCTCGTAGAGGGCCGTCTGGACCTCCTCGGAGCCCACGTAGTTCGTGAGGAAGTTGGTCGCCGCGACGACGTTCTCGCTCTTCGCGCTCAGGAAGAAGCCCTGCACGCCCACGAAGGGCTGCGCCGGGTTCGGGCCCGGAGCCGGGATCGGGTCGACCGCGACGTCGATGCCGGCCTCCTGCGCCGACGGGACGTTCCACGGGCCCGTGACGTAGAACGGGGCCTTGCCCGCGTTGAACGCCTCGCGCGCCAGGTCGCCGTCGAGGTTCGGGTTGAACACCCCGGCCGCGCCCTGCTCGGCGAGCCACTGGGCGAACTGCGTGCCGCCCTCGTTGCCGATCTGCAGGTCGTCGGCGTTGTAGGTGCCGTCGGCGTTGGTGCCGAAGACGGGGGCGCCGAACGAGGTCTGGAACGGGTACATGTGGCACGGGTCGCCCGCGGCCGGGTCGAGGCCCACGAGCACCTTGTACTCGGTGCCGGCGGCCTCGGCCATCTGCACCATCTCGTCGAACGAGCCGGGCGCCTCGGGCGCGAGCTCGGTGTTGCGGATCAGGGCGATGTTCTCGATCGAGTAGGGCACGCCGTAGACCTTGCCGTCGTACGTCCACGCGTCGGTGGCGACCTTCTCGAACTCCTCGGCCTTGTCGCCGAGCTCGATCGGGGCGACCACGCCGTTGGTGACGAGCGTGCCGAGCCAGTCGTGCGCGCCCACGGCGATGTCCGGGCCCTTGCCGGTCGGGACCTGCGACACGAACTGGTCGCGGATCTCGCCGAAGTCCTTCTGCACGAGCTCGACCTTGACGCCGGTCTCGGCCTCGAAGTCGGCCGCGGGGTCCGCGAGGACGCCGGCGCGGTCGGCGTCGACCCAGACGGTCAGCGTCGAGGTGGCTCCCCCGCCGTCCGCGGGAGCCGAGGTCTCGCCGCCCTGCGGCGCCGCCGACGAGCAGCCGGCGAGACCGAGCGTCGTCGCGACCGCGAAAGCCGCGATGGCGCGGCCCCTGCTGTTCACCTTCATTGGTGTGTGCCCTTCCTTTTCGCCCCGGCAGCCCTGCCAGGTTTCTGCAAGCGGTTACAGGGTTGCATGCCGTGGGGCGATCCGCAAACCACCGGATCTGCGCAATCGGCCGTTCGATACGGATTCGTGATGCACACCTGGGCGAACCTGAACTGCAAGCGTTTCCATACACCGGGAGTTTCCCGTAGAGTCCGATTCCATGACTTCCGTGGAACTCAGCGTCGAGTCGGCGCCGGCCGCCCAGGCCTCCCCCCGCGAGTGGTGGCGCACCGCCGCGATCTACCAGATCTATCCCCGCTCCTTCGCCGACGCGAACGGCGACGGGATCGGCGACCTGCCGGGCATCACGTCGCGCCTGGACGCGCTGCGCGACCTCGGCGTGGACGCCATCTGGCTCTCGCCCTTCATGACCTCGCCGCAGAAGGACGCCGGCTACGACGTCGCCGACTACTGCGACGTCGACCCGCTGTTCGGCACCCTCGCCGACTTCGACGCGATGCTCGCGGCGGCGCACGAGCGCGGCATCCGCGTGATCGTGGACCTCGTCCCCAACCACTCGTCCGACCAGCACGCGTGGTTCCAGGCCGCGCTGGCGGCGGCGCCCGGCAGCCCCGAGCGCGCGCGGTACATGTTCCGCGACGGCCAGGGCGAGGACGGCGAGCTGCCCCCGAACAACTGGCAGTCCGTGTTCGGCGGCCCCGCGTGGACCCGCATCACGGAGGCGGACGGCCGGCCGGGCCAGTGGTACCTGCACCTGTTCGACTCGTCGCAGCCCGACTTCGACTGGGCGAACCCCGAGGTCCAGGAGGAGTTCCGTCGCATCCTGCGCTTCTGGCTCGACCGCGGCGTCGACGGGTTCCGCGTCGACGTGGCCCACGGCCTCGTCAAGCACGACGAGCTGCCCGACTACATGCCGCCGGAGGACTCGGACTCCATGGGCGGTCAGGAGCCCGTGCCCTACTGGGGCCAGGAGGGCGTGCACGAGATCTACCGCGACTGGCACCGCCTGCTCGAGGAGTACCCGGGCGACCGGGCGCTGTGCGCCGAGGCGTGGATGCCGACGGCCGAGGAGACGGCCCTCTGGGTCCGCCCCGACGAGATGCACCAGGCGTTCAACTTCCCGTACCTGATGGCGGAGTGGGACGCCGAGCAGCTGCACGAGGTGATCGACGTGTCGTTCGAGGCATTCGGCGGCGTCGGCGCCCCCACCACCTGGGTGCTCTCGAACCACGACGTGATCCGCCACGCGTCGCGCCTTGCGCTCGGCGCCGAGCACCCGCAGGGTCACGGCATCGGCCCGCTCTCGAAGGGCAAGCCGGACCCCGTGGTGGGTCTGCGCCGCGCCCGCGCCGCGACCACGCTCATGCTGGCGCTGCCCGGATCCGCGTACCTGTACCAGGGCGAGGAGCTGGGCCTGCCCGAGGTCATCGACCTCCCCGACGACGCCCGCCAGGATCCGACCTGGTTCCGCACCGAGGGCGAGCGCTACGGGCGCGACGGCTGCCGCGTGCCGATCCCGTGGGAGGCCGACGCCCCCGCGTACGGCTTCAACGCGACGGGCGCGTCGTGGCTGCCGCAGCCGCCCGAGTGGCACGGCCTCGCGCGCGACGCCCAGGACGCGGACCCGGCGTCGACCCTCAACCTGTACCGCGCGCTGCTGCGCCTGCGTCGCGAGCACGGCGTCGCGGCGGCCGAGTTCTCGTGGATCGAGGACGCCCCGGCCGACACCGTCGCGTTCCGCAGCGGGCCCGTCACGGTGATCGCGAACCTCGGCGCCGAGCCGGTCGCCCTGCCCGCGGGAGCCCGCGTGCTGGTGTCGAGCGCGCCCCTCGAGGGCGACGCCGTGCCGACGGACACCGCCGTCTGGCTCGCGAACGACTGATCCGGAACGGGAGGGCGCGGGACATGAGCATCGCCGAGGTGGCACGGCTGGCCGGGGTCTCCACGGCGACCGTGTCGCGCGCCCTCTCCGGCCGCGGGCACGTGTCGGCCGCGGCGCGCGAACGCGTGGTCGCGGCGGCGCGCGAGCTCGGATACGTGGTCTCGCAGGCCGCGTCGAGCCTGGCCAGTGGCCGGACCCGCAACGTCGGGATCGTGCTGCCGTTCCTGAACCGCTGGTACTTCACGACCGTGCTCGAGGGCGCCCAGCAGCGCCTGATGCGCTCGGGCTACGACGTCACGCTCTACAACCTCGCGGGCGACGGCGACGAGCGGCGCACGGTGTTCGAGCACTTCCTGCTGCGCCAGCGGGTCGACGCCGTGATCGCGGTTTCGCTCGAGCTCACCGAGCCCGAGGTGACGCGCCTGCACACGCTGGGCAAGCCCCTCGTCGGCGTCGGCGGGCCCATCCCGGGCGTGCGCACGCTCGCGATCGACGACGTCGCGGTGGCGCGGCTCGCGACCGAGCACCTGATCGGCCTGGATCACCGCCGCATCGGGCTGATCGGCGGCGACCGCGCGTCCGACGCCGACTTCCACCTGCCGACCAAGCGCCGCCAGGGCTGGGAGTCCGCGCTGCACGAGGCCGGGCTCGACGCCTCCCCGCGCCTGATCGCGAACGCGGACTTCACCGTGCAGGGCGGCTACCGTGCCGCCAAGCAGCTCCTGGGGGCTCCGCTCCGCGACCGTCCCACCGCGATCTTCGCGGCGTCGGACGAGATGGCCTTCGGCGCCATGCTGGCGGCGCGCGACCTGGGGCTCAGCGTGCCTCACGACGTGTCGATCGTCGGGGTCGACGACCACGACCAGTCCGAGTTCTTCGGCCTCACGACCATCGCGCAGTTCCCGCGGGAGCAGGGCGCGCTGGCGGTCGACATCCTGATGGCGCAGCTCGAGCCGGGCGAGGACGAGGCGGTCGCCTCGGACCTGCCCCTCCCCTTCGAGCTCCGCGTGCGCGACTCGACGGCCCGCCCGCGCGACTGACCGGGCGGCACGTCAGAGGCGAGGGGCTCAGCGCTCCACCGGCAGCCACTGCATCGGGTCGACGATCTGACCGTCCACGCGCACCTCGATGTGGAGGTGGTTCGCCGTGGAGTTTCCGGTCGAGCCCATGTAGCCGATGATCTGGCCCGCCACCACGCGCTGCCCGGCGAGCACCGGGGGCGTGTTGATCATGTGCGCCGAGCGTGTCTCGACGGGCTTGCCGTCGACGACGTGCCGGACGGTGACGAGGTTGCCGTAGCCGCCGGACCATCCGGTGAAGGACACCACCCCGTCCGCCACCGCGTGGATCGGCGACCACGCGGGCTGAAGCAGGTCGGCGCCGTTGTGCGTCTCGGTGATGGTGCGGCTGAGCCGGTACTCCCCCGCCAGGGGGAACACGACCGACGACTTGGGCACGGAGGTGGGCTGCGGGAGCGAGGAGGGGGCCGGCGGGGGCGCGGGCAGCGCGAGCCGCCACGTGCCGACGCCCACGTCCACGATCGACGGCCCGGCGGCGAGGGTGCCGGATCCGGATGCGGCGCGCACCCCCGTCACGACCGTGCGGCGCTCGTCCGGGTACAGCGGCGCGAGGGACCCGGCCGCCGGGCGCCGCGACACGTACTGGAGGACCTGCAGCGATCCGTCGGCCGAGTGCGTCGCGGTCAGCACGCCGCCCGCGCCGCCGTAGAGCGCGAGCTCGCTGCCGTCGCCGGCGCTCTCGAGCGCTTCGAGGGAGCTCACCGGGTGGAGCGTGACGACCCACGCGCCGGTCGACGAGATCCGGATGGAGCGCGCGTCGCCCCCGGCCGGGTCGCCCCACAGCGCCGTGCGGGCTCCGGCCACGCCCGCGACCACCCGCTGCGCCGTGCCGTCGGCCGCCACGACGTCGACCGTCAGGCGCGTGTCCGCCGACGCGATCGTGACGAGTCCTCGGCGCGCCGACGACGGCAGCGCGATCGTGCGGTTCCCGGATCCGATCGTGGTGGTGGCGCCGAACGCACCGTACGTGCCGTCGGCCCACGACACCACGTTCGCCGCGGGGCGCGATCCGCGCCGCACGCCGAGCGTGTCGGCGCCGTCGCCGTTCCAGTCGCCCACGAGCGTGGCGTCGCCGGGGCGGCCGTACGTCAGCACGCGGTCCGCCTCGCCGCCCGTGAAGTCGTCCTTCACGTAGTACCGCGCCTCGCGGCGCACCGCCAGGGTGTCGATGCGGTCGCCGTTCCAGTCCCCCACGTAGACGACGTCCTCGGCCTTGCCGTACGGCACGCGGATGTCGGCCTCGCCGCCCGCGAGAACGTTGCGCAGGTAGAACACGTTGCCGCGCCGCACGCCGAGCGTGTCCCGCCCGTCGCCGTCCCAGTCGCCGACCAGCACCTGGTCGTCGGCCCGGCCGTAGCGGATCACCGCGCTCGCGTCGCCGCCCGTCAGCTCGTCGTTGAAGTAGTAGGTGTTGCCGCGCCGCACGGCGAGCGTGTCACGGCCGTCGCCGTTCCAGTCGCCGACGAGGGTCACGTCCGCGGGGCGTCCGTAGATGAAGCTGTGCGCGGGGGCCTCCGCGCCGTGGCGGTCGGCGAGCAGGTAGAAGCTGCCGCGCCGCACGCCGACCGTGTCGACCCGGTCCCCGTTCCAGTCGCCGACGACGGCGCCGTCGCCGGGCAGTCCGTAGTCGTAGACCCGGTTGGCGGTGCCGCTCCAGCCGTCGTTGAGGAAGTAGTCGTCGCCGTAGCCGCCGATCTCGGGGCCGGCCGCGGCGGCCGGGGCGGGGGCGAGGAGGGCGGCGACGACCGCGATCGCGGCGGCCGTCGTCGGGAGCAGGACGCGCATGGTCGACAGCCTAGGGGTGCGGAGGGGTGCGGCCGGGACCGGCCGCTCACAGGGCGCCCGCATCCCCGCGTGCTAGCCTGACCACTGCGCGCGGATCTCGCGCGCATCGTCGTGTCTCGACAGGTCTCCCCGAGACCCGGGCGCGCCGGCCACGGCCCGCGCTCCGCACTCCTGCCGCGGCGAACGGATCCGGCATCCGCCGAGTTCGCCTCCCACCGGCCCCGCAGCGCCTGACGGCGCCCGCGCCCCTGCGCGCGATCCCGGCCGGCCCATCGGAAAGACAACACATGACCTCTGCGCCCACGCAGAACCCCACCTTCGCCGACCTCGGCGTCCCCTCGGTGCTCGTCGACGCGCTCGTCGCGATGGAGCGCCCGACCCCCTTCCCCATCCAGCGCGAGACGCTGCCGTCGACCCTCGCCGGGCGCGACGTGCTCGGCCGCGGCAAGACCGGATCGGGCAAGACGCTCGCCTTCGCGATCCCGCTGGTCGCGCGCCTCGCCGCCGCCCGCGTCACCCGCCGCGCCGGCACGCCCTCGGCGCTCGTCCTCGCTCCCACGCGCGAGCTCGCCACGCAGATCACCCGCACGGTCGAGCCCCTCGCGAAGGCGGCCGGCCTCACCGTCACCACGGTGTTCGGCGGCGTCTCGCAGAAGCCGCAGGAGGCCGCGTTCGCCCGCGGCGTGGACATCGTCGTGGCCTGCCCCGGCCGCCTCGAGGACCTGATCGGCCAGGGCATCGTGAAGCTCGACCGCATCGCCGTGACCGTGCTCGACGAGGCCGACCACATGGCCGACCTCGGCTTCCTCCCGGGCGTCACGCGCCTCCTCTCGAAGACGCCAGCCGGCGGCCAGCGGATGTTCTTCTCCGCCACGCTCGACAACGGCGTGGACAAGCTGGTCAAGAAGTTCCTGTCGAACCCGGTCAGCCACGCGATCGACCCGGCGGAGTCGCCCGTCCCGGCGATGACCCACCACGTGTTCGAGTCGTCCTCGCCCGAGGCCAAGACCGAGCTGGTCAAGGCGCTCGCGTCGG
>Ga0208492_1001803_pt1 | contig 11989 bp, 13 predicted proteins | sample Subbioar_CSW14AB_FD_184820 | JGI IMG/M metagenome (GOLD analysis project Ga0208492, IMG submission 184820) | Serpentinite rock and fluid subsurface biosphere microbial communities from McLaughlin Reserve, California, USA - CR12Mar_CSW14AB (SPAdes) | ecosystem: Environmental > Terrestrial > Deep... | reverse complement strand
TTGCGTGGGGCGAGGCAGGGCTGATCGGCGTGCATCTGCCGGAGAGCGATGCCGGGATCGTGCGGGCGTCGTTCAGGCGCCGATTTCCGGGCGTGGTCGAGGCGGAGGCATCGCCCGCCGTGGCGGCCATTGCTGAGGACATTCAGGCGCTGTTGCGCGGCGAGAAGCCGGACTTGCTGGATGCACAGATCGACATTGCGCGCGTGCCTGAGTTCAACGCGAAGGTCTACACCATCGCGCGCGCCATCCCGCCCGGAGAGACACTGACCTATGGCCAGATCGCGGTGCAGCTGGGCGACAGGCTGCTGGCGCAACAGGTGGGCGCGGCGCTTGGCAAGAACCCGTGGCCGATCGTGGTGCCGTGCCATCGCGTGACGGCGGCGGGCGGCAAGCTCGGTGGCTTCTCGGCGCGTGGCGGGGCGATGACCAAGCTGAAGCTGCTCGAGATCGAAGGCGCGAAGGCCGCTGGGCAGGGGGATTTGTTCGGGTAGGCTATTCCGCCGCCGCCCGTTTCGGCAGCTTCCAGCCCGGCCGCGCGAAGTGGCAGGTGTAGCCGTCGGGAATGCGCTCGAGATAATCCTGATGCTCGGGCTCGGCCTGCCAGAACGGGCCGACCGGTTCGACTTCCGTCACCACCTTGCCGGGCCAGAGGCCGGAGGCGTTGACGTCGGCGATGGTGTCTAGGGCGGTCGCCTTCTGGGCGTCGTTCTCATAGTAGATCGCCGAGCGATAGCTCATGCCGATGTCGTTGCCCTGACGGTTCCTGGTCGTCGGGTCGTGGATCTGGAAGAAGAATTCGAGCAGGTCGCGATACGACCATTTGGCCGGATCGAAGATGATCTCGATGGCCTCGGCATGGGTGCCGTGGTTGCGGTAGGTGGCGTTGGGGACGTCGCCGCCGGAATAGCCGACGCGGGTCGAGATCACGCCCGGTTTCTTGCGGATCAGGTCCTGCATGCCCCAGAAACAGCCACCGGCAAGGACGGCGCGTTCGGTGGTCATCGGCTACTCCTGTGATTGAGCTTCGCCGGCAATATAGTGCGGCTTGGCGACAATCCCTAGAGCATCAAAAGGAACGGCCGGGCTCACGCCCGGCCGTTCGACTTTCAACTTGTTGGCTGGCCTACTTCGTCGGCCCCGCCTCGAGCACGTCTTCCACGGTGCGCAGGCCCGGCTTCGGCGAGGTCACCAGCACGGCCATGTTGCCGGGGAGGTGCTTGTTGTCGAGCATCTTCTCGTGGGCCAGCGGGATGTCGGCGAAGGGGAACACTTCCGACATGCACGGGTCGAGGCGGCGTTCCAGCATCAGCTGGTTGGCTTGGCTCGCCTGCAGCAGGTTGGCGAAGTGCGAGCCCTGCACGCGCTTCTGGCGCATCCAGAGGAAGCGGGCATCCATCGTCAGGTTGAAGCCGGTGGTGCCGGCGCAGATGACGACCATGCCGCCGCGCTTCACGACGAACACGGAGGTCGGCATTGTGGCTTCGCCCGGGTGTTCGAAGACGACATCGACGTCCTTGTTGCCAGTGATCTGCCAGATGGCTTTGCCGAACTTGCGGGCCTCTTTCATGTAGTCGTTGAACTCGGGCGTGTTCACTTTCGGAAGCTGGCCCCAGCACTTGAAGTTGTTGCGGTTGATCACGCCCTTGGCGCCCATCGAGAGCACGAAGTCGGCCTTCGAATCATCCGAGATGACGCCGATGGCGTTGGCGCCGGCGACGGCGCAGAGCTGCACTGCGTAGGAACCGAGGCCGCCCGAGGCGCCCCACACCAGCACGTTCTGGCCGGGACGCAGCACGTGCGGACGGTGGCCGAACAGCATGCGATAGGCGGTGGCGAGGGTGAGCGTGTAGCAGGCCGCTTCTTCCCAAGTGAGGTGTTTGGGGCGTTCCATCAGCTGGCGCGACTGGACGCGGCAGAACTGGCCGAACGAACCATCCGGCGTCTCATAACCCCAGATGCGCTGGGTGGGGGAGAACATCGGGTCGCCGCCGTTGCACTCCTCGTCGTCGCCATCGTCCTGGTTGCAGTGGATGACCACTTCATCGCCCGGCTTCCAGCGTTTCACGCGGGAACCGACGGCCCAGACGATGCCCGAGGCATCGGACCCGGCGACGTGGAAGGGTTGCTTGTGGACGTCGAACATCGACACGGGCTCGCCGAGGCCGGCCCAGATGCCGTTATAGTTGACGCCGGCCGCCATCACGAGGACGAGCACTTCGTCGGACGCGATCTCGGGCGTCGGCACGACTTCGAGCTGCATGGCCTGCTTGGGGCGGCCCTGACGCTCGCGCCGGATCGCCCAGGCGTGCATGTTCTTGGGTACATGGAAGTCCGGCGGGATTTCGCCGACCGCGTACAGGTCTTTCACTTCACGCGTTGGTGCGCCGTCTGCCACGTAGATTCTCCCGCCTGCGTCCTGAGCCTTGCCTGCAAGGATTTTTCCACGTGGAAATACCTTGGAGCGGGCCTTCAAGCGGGCGTCACATTGTCCAAGGTCATGGCCGATTGCAAGCAATCTTGTTGCAGCGCAATAGCCGCAGCTTAGCTGTGGCAGCAATGCCTCGCCCGGTCAACGCAATCAGGCGGGACGTTGTGCCTCGGGGCGGGCTTCCGGCAGGGGAGATTCCTGTGCCGCCTCGGGGCATTTGGCCGAGGCTTGCAGCGCCGGTTCGGCCTGCGGCGCAGTGACCGCGGCGAAGGCGACGAGGGCCATGGCGCCAGCGCCGGCAGAGAATCCGACGATCGGGCGAAGCGGAATGCGCATAATATCCCCCTGTGCTGGCCCGGGCGTGGACAAACGCGGGCGCGGACGACAGTGGTTGATCCTGATTTGGGCGACCCGATGGCAGGAGACTTCAAATGGCGCAAATGGCCTGGGTGAACGGCGTCTATGTGGCGGCGGACGAGGCGCGGATCTCACCGTTCGACCGGGGATTCCTGTTTGCCGATGGCGTCTATGAGGTGACAGCGGTCTATGGCGGGCGGCTTGTTGATATGGAGCGGCACCTGGATCGCCTGGAGCGGAGCCTGCGCGAGCTGAAGTTCGGGACGATGCCGGATCGCAAAGAGCTGGAAGAGGCTCACCGCAAGCTGGTGGACACCAACGGGATCGACGAGGGCTATATCTACCTGCAGGTGACGCGCGGGGCGTATGGCGGGCGGGATTTCGTGGCGCCGGACAAGCCGCGGCTGACGGTGTTCATGTTCGCGGAGAAGCGGGCGCTGATCGATACGGCGTCGGCGCGCAATGGCTCGCGCATCGTGGCGCTGCCGGACATTCGCTGGGCGCGGCGGGACATCAAGTCGGTGGGATTGCTGGCGCAGGCGCTGGCCAAGACGGAGGCGAAAGCGCGCGGCGCGGATGATGCGTGGCTGGTGGCGCCGGACGGGCATGTGACCGAAGGCGCGTCGTCAAATGCCTGGATCGTCACCAAGGATGGCGAGATCATCACGCGGGCGCTGTCGAACATGATCCTCGCAGGCGTGACGCGGCATGCGCTGTTCGATGCGCTGGGGCAGAAGGGGCGCAAGATCACCGAGCGTTCGTTCACGCTGGAGGAGGCGAAGGCGGCGGCGGAAGCTTTCACCACGGCGGCGACGGGTCTGGTGACGCCGGTGGTGGAGATCGATGGCGTGAAGCTGGGCACAGATGAGTCAAACAGGGGAAAGCCGGGCGCTGTGACGCGCGGCGTACAGAAGCTGTACTACACGGCGATCGGCGCGGATGTAGCGAAGGCTGCGCCTTTCGTGGTTGGTTAAGCATGATGGAATTGCGATTGCGCGACCGCGTGTTCGTGATCGAACGCGCGACCATTACGGGCTATCTCGGCGATCCCTACTGGCAGGCGAAGTGGGGCGGTGGCGGTTCGACTGTACCCGCGCTGTCGCTGGAGCTGGAAGCCGAGGAGCGCGAATACGATGGCGCTTTCTGGCGCCCGAAGCTTTACAATGAGGAGCTGCGGGGCGTGCCTCGCAACTGGCGCGAACTTGAAGGGCGGCGACAGGCATGGACCAGCGAAGACGATGACGCCGCAGGTCCTCCCGGCGCGATGTATATCTGGGAGCATCTCGGTCTTCACGCCAACGAGCTGGTGTTCGGCGCACGAGACGGACTCAGCTTCGATCTCAGCTGGCGCGGCCTGTGCGACATCTTCTGGAATGAATCCTTCGGAAAGACTGTGCCCTTCGAAGCCAGCGCTATGGCGACATTCGATCGGATCACACTGAACGGTTGCGCCCGGGATGATGCGCGCAGTTTTCTCGAGCGGTTCAGCCAGCACTTCGATCCCGACGATTTCGTACAGGGGCAAGTCGTGATGCATCGCACGAAATATGAAGACGGCATGGGCATTGCCCACTGCACGTTCATACCGCGCTAGACGTCAGTTGTATCGCGCCGCAATTGCATCCCAGCGTTCCTTGTGCGGTGATGCTTTCGCCACCGGACCATCATTGGTGAAGTCGAGCAACTGATCACCGGCGACGCTGTAGTAGCGTGGCCACTGCGACAGGCCCGGACCGTTCGGATCGCCGGACTTCGCGAAGTTGGTCCAGTATTTCACCGCGAACTGCGCTTGCACCTTGTCATTGTCGTCGGCGGGGTAGGGCGAGGTGTGCAGCGTGTCGAAGACGTACTGGCGCTCCTGCGCGTGTGGCGTGCCCTTGTACTTCTGGCGTACGGAAGAGGAGAGCACGTCGAAGCGGTAGAGATATGTTGGTTGGCCGTGGGCCGAATGCAGACCGGCAAGATAGCGGGCGGGTTCGCCGAAGATGATGTCGCCGACGATGCGGGCGGCCATGTCGTCCTTGTCAGGGTAGGTCGCGACGAGGGCGGGCAGGTCGGCGCTCTTTACGCCGAGGGTGCGGGTGAGGGAGCCGTCGACGTCTTCCGGCTTCGAAGGGAACTCGGCGCTGTTGTAGCCGACGAGATAAGGGACTTTCGCCTCACCGCCGGTCTTGAAGGCGTCTACCACGGACGTGGTGATGACTTTGCCATCCAGGATGGGGCCGCCGCCGGAGAAGGTGGACGGGTCACCTGCAGCGATGATGGCCTCGGCGGATATAGCGCGGAGATCGGCGGGCGTCTTCGCATCAACCTTCAGCGATTTGACGAACGTGTCGCCATCGGTTTCGGCGGAGGGCAAGCCGCGGGCGTTCGGCTTGTCGATGTAGAGAACGTTCTCGCGGCCGGCGCCGGATTGAACGATGGCCTTGTGAAAGAGGCCGCGGGCAGGTGGAGACGTCATCAGCTTCTGCACGGCCATGCCGCCGGCGCTCTCGCCGAAGATGGTGACGTTGCTGGCGTCGCCCCCGAAGGCCGCGATGTTGCGCTTCACCCATTCGAGCGAGGCGATCATGTCCATCATGCCGTAGTTGGCGATCGGGGCGCCGTTGGCTTCCTTGGTCAGCAGCGGATGCGCGAAGGAGCCGAAGCGGCCGAGGCGGTAGTTGATGGTGACGACCACAACGCCCTGCTTGGCGAGCTGCGAGCCGTCATAGAGTTCTGCGCTGCCCGAGCCGTTCACGAAGCCGCCGCCATGGATCCAGACCATGACGGGCCGCTTGCCCGACAGCTCCTGCGTGAAGACGTTGAGCGTGAGGCAGTCTTCGCTCGCTGGAAGCTGGCCGATGCCGTTGTCGGGGTTCGGCATCTTCTGCATACAGATGTCGCCATAGGCCTGCGCATCGCGCACGCCCTGCCAACGCGCGGCAGGTTGCGGCGGCTTCCAGCGCAGGTCGCCCACGGGCGGGGCGGCATAGGGAATGCCCTTGAAGGCGAGGACGCCCCTGGCTTCGAGCGCGCGCAGCTGGCCTTGCTCGACCGTCGCGATGGCCGGATTGGATGGCGCGGGGGCGGCGCTGCAGGCGGCGGCCAGCAGGCCGAGGGCGAGCAGGCCGATGCCGAACGGCGGGCGTTTCATGGGTGTTTCCTCGAGGTTCCGGGAACTTCTGTGCGACCTTGCGGCTGGTTCCACGTTTGATCGAGCTTGCAGCTACCCATGATGGGCCTGCAAGCGTTGACGCTACGGCTGCGAATCAACAATTTTGCGCACCTGCGTGATCGGCTGACGCGCTGAGCCGGGCGATCGCATCGGCCCTGCCTCCGGAACCTGCCTTGGACCAGCGGATCGAAATTCTTGGCGAGATGTTCACGGCCGTCGATTTCGGCGAGACTGGGTTCTTCGGGCTGCCGTGCGTCTATCTGATGGCGCATCAAAGCGGCGGCGATGTCTCGATCCAGTATGCGGGGCAGACGCACAAGCTGAGCCAGCGCTATGCGGGGCATCATCAGCTTGAGGCGGCGAAGGCGCTGGGGGCGACGCATGCGCTGGTGCTCGTGGCGCCGGAGACGCGCGATCGCCGGGCGTTCGAGACGCTGTTGCGCTGGTATTTCCGGCCGCCGCTCAATCTCGAGGATGTGCCCACGCACATGCAGGCCTGGCGCGCCGCGATGCATTTCGAGAAGACAGGCATCGCCGAGCTGGCGCGCGCCGCGCACATGAGCGGGGCGCAGCCGATGCTGCCGTCGTGGATCAATCGTCCGAAAGCGGCGCGGGGCTAGACCGACTGCGCCTCATGCTCGACGCAGATGGCGTCTGCATCGGCTGCGCTGAGCGGCTCGTCGAGCAGCCTGCAAATGCCGCCATTGCCCTTGCGCTGGAAGTGGCGACAACTGTGGCATACGCCGAAGCTCCTGCCCGCGCGGCGGTGAAGGACGCTTCGAAGTGTGGCGTCCAGTTCGGCGGCGAGAGCATCGGCATCGGCGAAGCCCTCGATCGCGTTTGCCAGTTCGCGCACGGCGTCGGACGCCAGCATCTTCGCGCCAGCTGGCGTAAGGTCGATGCCTACAGAGCGGCGGTCGATTTCGCTTTGCTGCTTTTCGACGAAGCCTTTCGATTCCAGCGCGATCAGCGTCTGCGAAACCGTGCCGCGTGTTGAGCCGAGAAAAGCGGCCAGCCCGGCTGGCGTTCGTGAAAAGCGGTTGGCTCGCGCGAGATAGCGCAGAGCTTCCCACTGCGCCGGGTTGAGGCCTCCCGCATGTTCACCGGACCGGATCAGGCGTCCCAGCCGCTCGATCAGGTTGGCGGCGCGCAACGCGGCTTTCCCCGGGATTGGTAGCGAGTCGCTCTTTTTCATTGACGACGTCCATCAATATGATATCGACTCGATACTATAAAAACTTTGCTCATGCAAGCTGGCGCGCACTGCGCAGCCGGACAGGAGACTTTCATGCCCGAGATCCCCGGTTATCGCGCCAATGACGTCACGCTTCCCCGCGCGAGTCTTGATGCACGCGCATTTGCGGAACTGAAGGCCAGCCTGCTGTTCGGGCCGGCCGATGAGGCCGCCTTGCGCGAAGCGGCGGTTGTGCTGGCTCCGCAGACCGAGGCGATCCTGGATGTCTGGTACGGCTTCGTGGGCGGCAATCCGCATCTGCTGGCTTACTTCAGCGATCCCAAGACCGGCGAGCCGCAGGGCGGATACCTCAACGCGGTGCGAAAGCGTTTTGGACAATGGATTCTCGATACCTGCCGCGCGGACTTCGATGGGCAGTGGTTGGCATGGCAGGCCGAGATTGGTCGCCGCCATCACCGTGTCGGCAAGAACCAGACGGACAAAGCTGTGGCGGCGGCGCACATTCCGATGCGGCTCGTGCTGGCGTTGACGATCCCGATCAGCGTGACGATGCGGCCCTTCCTGGCGAAGGGCGGCGCCAGTGCTGAGAAGGTCGAGGCGATGCACGCGGCGTGGACCAAGGCCGTCACGCTGCAGGCCATTCTCTGGTGCGAGCCCTATGCGCGCGAAGGTGACTTCTGATGGAAGCAGGAAAGCTAGCGCCCGAATGGCGTACGGAATTCTGGTTGAACGCGGGGGAGCCGGTCTCACTGGCTTCCCTGCGCGGCCGGCCGGTGTTCGCGATCGCGTTCCAGATGTTGTGTCCGGGATGCGTGGCGCAGGCCTTGCCGCAGGCGGCGCGCGTGCGCGCGGCTTTTGCCGGGACGGACCTGGCTGTCGTGGCGTTGCACACGGTTTTCGAGCATCACGCGGCGCAAGGCACGCGCGCGGCGCTGGAGGCCTTCTGCCATGAGTACCGGATCGCGTTTCCGGTGGGGTTGGATGCGCCCCATCCTGCCGGCGGGCCCTCCCTGACCATGCGTGACTACGCAATGCGCGGCACGCCAACGCTGCTGTTGTTTGATCGGGCCGGCCGATTGCGGCAGCAGCGGTTCGGCCATGTCGAGGACCTCTGGCTTGGGGCCGTGCTCCAAGGGTTGATCGCGGAGCCGCCCGCAACTCATCCCGACGCCGGTCAGGCAACGGCCTGTAATGAAGGGGTATGCAACATTCCCCCAACCGGGGCGTGATGGGCCGCCATTAGCCTGGATCGCGACAGAAGCTTGCCGATCCGGCTTGCTTCGGTCTGCGGTTTGCAGTTTTGTGCCTTCGCATTCGCAGCAAGGACCAAAAATGGCGGACACGGGATCCACCTCTTTCCAGCACGATCCGGACAAGCCGTGGATTTTCCGCACGTATGCGGGGCATTCGACGGCGGAGGAGAGCAACAAGCTTTACCGGAAGAACCTGGCCAAGGGGCAGACGGGCCTGTCGATCGCTTTCGACCTGCCGACCCAGACGGCGTACGATTCTGACCACGTTCTCGCGCGGGGCGAAGTGGGCAAGGTGGGCGTGCCGGTCGGCCACCTCGGCGACATGCGCGCGCTGTTCGACCAGATCAAGGTCGAGGAGATGAACACCTCGATGACGATCAACGCCCCGGCGGCGTGGTTGCTGTCGCTTTATGTGGCGCTGGCGGACGAGCAGGGCTGCGATCGCCGGAAGCTGCAGGGCACGACGCAGAACGACATCATCAAGGAATATCTGTCGCGCGGGACGTACGTCTTCCCGCCCAAGCCTTCGATGCGGCTGATCGGCGACATGGTGGCGTGGTGCTATACCGAGACGCCGAAATGGAATCCGCTGAACGTCTGTTCGTATCACCTGCAGGAAGCGGGCGCGACGCCGGAGCAGGAGCTGGCGTTTGCGCTGGCGACGGCGTGCGCTGTGCTCGACACGGTGAAGGCGGGGGGGCAAGTGCCCGAGAAGGATTTCACGACTGTCTTCAGCCGCATCTCGTTCTTCGTGAACGCGGGCGTGCGGTTCGTGACCGAGATGTGCAAGATGCGCGCGTTCGTGGATCTCTGGGAAGAGATTGGCCGCGAGCGCTATGGCGTGACGGATACGCGCGCGCTGATGTTCCGCTATGGCGTGCAGGTGAACTCGCTGGGCCTGACCGAGCCGCAGCCGGAGAACAATGTCTACCGTATCCTGATCGAGGCGCTGGCTGTCACGCTGTCGAAGCGGGCGCGGTGCCGTGCGCTGCAGCTGCCGGCATGGAATGAAGCGCTGGGCCTGCCGCGCCCGTGGGACCAGCAATGGAGCCTGCGCCTGCAGCAGATCCTCGCCTATGAGACGGACCTGCTGGAATACGAAGACCTGTTCGACGGCTCGCATGTCGTGACGGCCAAGACCGAGGCGCTGAAGGATCAGGCGCGCGGGATGCTGGCGAAGCTGGATGCGTCTGGTGGCACGATCGACAATATCGCGTTCATGAAGGAGCAGCTGGTTGAGAGCCAGCGTGCACGCCTCAAGGAGATCGAGGCGGGGCGGCAGGTTGTGGTGGGGGTCAACCGCTATGAGACGACCGAGACCTCGCCGCTGTCCGGCGGCGATGGTTCGATTATGGCGACGGACCATGGCGCGGAAAGCCGGCAGATCGCCAAGCTGAAAGCCTGGCGGGCGCAGCGCAACGAGGAGGCCGTGGCCAATGCGCTTGGCGAGTTGCGCGCGGCGGCCTCGAGCGGCGCCAACATCATGCCGCCGTCGATCGCGGCGGCGAAAGCGGGCGTGACCGTCGGCGAATGGGGCGCGGCGCTGCGTGGCGAGTTCGGCGAGTATCGCGGGCCGACCGGCGTGTCGCTGGTGATCGCAACCGATGGCGAGGAAGACCTCGAAGCCGTGAAGGGCGAGGTTGAGCGCGTCTCGAAGAAGCTCGGCCGGACGCTAACCTATGTGGTCGGCAAGCCGGGGCTGGATGGTCACTCCAACGGGTCCGAGCAGATTGCGGCGCGGGCGCGTGCGGCGGGCATGAACGTGATCTACGAGGGCATCCGCTTTACCCCGGAGGAGATTGTGCAGCAGGCAATCGACTCCGACGCGCATGTGGTTGGCCTGTCGATCCTCTCGGGCTCGCACCTCGATCTCGTGAAAGAGACGGTGGGCATCCTGCGTGCGAAGGGGCTGGATATTCCCGTGGTGGTCGGCGGCATCATTCCGGAAGCGGATGCGATGGCGCTGAAGCAGATGGGCATCCGCCGCGTCTATACGCCGAAGGACTACAAGATCACGCAGATCATGGGTGATGTTGTGAAGGTGGTGGAAGAGACGCTGACGAAGGCGGCAGAGTAGTCGCCTTCAGGGGGCGAGCAGCTTCTCCAGCGCATCCGCGACAGCGATCATGCCTTTGGCGTTGGGGTGCAGGGGCGCGGCTTTGCCGTTCCAGATCGGATAGCCGTTCATCCATGGATCGGCCGAGCAGGCGTCGTGGCCTTGTGAGAGGTCCGAGGCCTTGACGATATCGGCGTTGTTGTCCGCGGCAGCCTTTGCCGTGATGGCGGCGAGGCGGCGGGCGACTTCCTGGCTGTCCCTGATATCGAAGTCGAACAGGCGCATGGCTTCGCAATCGCCGGTCGCAGGCAGGATGGTGAGATAGTCGACGAAGACGAGGCGGGCTTCGGGCGACCGCTTGCGAACGTCCTTCGCGATGGCATCCATGCGGGCTGTCAGCGCGGCATAGTCGGCCTCGGCTGGCACGGGGACGCCGCGGCACTTTTCCTTGTCGTAGGACATCGCCGCCAGCATGTTGCAACCGGCTGCGCTGAGGCGGGCGATATAGCCGATGTCGTTGCCGCCGATGGTGATCGTGACGAGGCGGGTATCGAGCGTGAGGGCGTCGAGTTGGGGCGGCAGGGAGTTGCCTTCCGGCACGGCGCGGCGGCCGGTGAGGTGCGCAGTGGTGGCGCCGCTGCAGCTGACGTCGGTGAGGGCGAGGTTGAGGCGGCTGGCCAGCAGGTGCGCGTAGTTGCCGGTGGAGCGCGCGCAGGGCGTGGCGGGTGTTTCGTAGTAGTCGGGAATGCCGGGGCCGGCGGCGAAGGACGAGCCCATGGCGACGTAGTGTGCGCCGGGCGCGAGAGAGGGTGCGCTTGCGCACCCGGCGAGGAGCGCGAGGGCGGCGGCGGCGAGGGGCATGACCAGCTTCATGTGCCGGAGCTAACACTGGCGCGCGGCGGATGCCTAGCCGTGGGCGCGGGCTCGCGATAAACCGCGCGCATGACCATTGAGCCTGTTGTCCTCGAGAACGCATTCGTCCGGCTGGAGCCGCTGGAGGAGCGGCATCGCGAGCCGTTGCGGCAGGCGGGCAATGATCCGGACCTGTGGCGGTTCGCGAACGTGAACCTCGATAATTCCGATTTCGACGCGTGGGTCGATCATCGCTTCGCGGAGATAAAGCGGGCGGGCGAGATGACGTATGCGGTGTTCGACAAGATATCGGACAGCTATGCGGGATCGACGAGCCTTCTTGCCTATGTGCCGGCGCACAAGCGGGTGGAGATCGGCTGGACGTGGTACGCGAAGCGCGTGTGGGCGGGGGCGGTGAACCCGTCGTGCAAGCGCATGCTGCTGGCGTATGGCTTCGAGGTGCTGGGGCTCAATCGCATGGAGCTGAAGGCAGATGCGCGCAACGAGCGGTCGTGCAAGGCGATGGCGCGGTTCGGGGCGACGTTCGAGGGCGTGCATCGCGCCCACATGGTGCGGCCGGACGGACGGCTGCGCGACACGGCGTGGTTCAGCGTGATCCGCGAGGAGTGGCCGCGTGTGCGCGACGGGCTGGATGCGCGGCTGGCGGAGTTCAGCGCGCCTGCATGATCCG
>Ga0208492_1001802_pt1 | contig 11994 bp, 10 predicted proteins | sample Subbioar_CSW14AB_FD_184820 | JGI IMG/M metagenome (GOLD analysis project Ga0208492, IMG submission 184820) | Serpentinite rock and fluid subsurface biosphere microbial communities from McLaughlin Reserve, California, USA - CR12Mar_CSW14AB (SPAdes) | ecosystem: Environmental > Terrestrial > Deep... | reverse complement strand
ACAAAGCGGATGTTGAAGCCATCCGTACCAAAAAAATGAAGCCTCAGGATCTTCCGGAGGAAAAAAGGGACTATTATCTGGAACGCCGCTATCCGGCATTTGGAAATCTTGTCCCACGTGATATTGCCTCGCGCGCAGCGAAAGAAAGATGTGATGAAGGCTATGGTGTGAACGCAACTGGTGAGGCAGTGTATCTGGACTTCTCTGCGGCGATCCTGCGTTATGGAAAAGCACAGGCCAATGTGCGCAGCATGCACAACGCAACGCAAGAGCAGATCATAGAAATGGGAACCAAGGTGGTGGAAGAAAAATATGGCAATCTCTTCCAGATGTATGAGCAGATCGTGGATGAAAATCCATACAAGACCCCAATGATGATCTATCCCGCCGTTCACTATACAATGGGCGGCCTCTGGGTGGATTATGAATTGATGACTTCTGTGCCCGGTTGTTATGCCGCGGGTGAAGCGAATTTCAGCGATCACGGTGCCAATCGTCTTGGTGCATCGGCACTGATGCAGGGCCTTGCAGATGGTTATTTCGTATTGCCTTACACCATGGGAAATTACCTGGCTGATGAGATCCGCACAGGCAAGATCTCTACAGATTCACCGGAGTTTATAGAGGCCGAGAAAAATGTGCGCGACCAGATTGAGCGTTTAACCAAAAACAACGGAACGAAAACCGTTGACTATTTCCACAAAAAGCTCGGTAAGGTGATGTGGGATAAATGTGGCATGGGTCGCAATGAAAAGGGTTTGCGTGAAGCGATTGAGGAGATCAAAAATATTCGCACAGATTTTTACCAGAATGTAAAAGTTCCCGGAACTCCGGATTACATGAATCCTGAGCTTGAAAAAGCAATGCGCGTTGCAGACTTTTTGGAGCTCGGAGAATTAATGTGTATTGATGCATTGGAAAGAAGGGAAAGCTGCGGCGGTCACTTCCGCGAAGAATACCAGACCGAGGATGGTGAAGCCCTGCGCGACGATGAGAATTTTAAATACGTTGCGGCGTGGGAATGGACAGGCAATCCATCGGCGCCACAAGTGAATAAGGAAGAGCTGGTGTATGAGAACATCAAAGTGCAGGCCAGGAGTTATAAGTGATTTTTCAACCTCAGAGGCGCAAAGTTCGCAGAGCTGCCCAGAGAAAATTGTATAGCTGACGACAGAATTAAAAAAAGGGAAATAAGTTTAAGAAACTGGACAGGGAAATAAACTTTGCGAAACCTCTGTGACCTCTGCGGCTCTGCGGTTAAAAAAAGAAAAGAAACATGGAAAGAACGATGAACCTGACGCTCAAGGTGTGGCGCCAGAAAAACACCCAGGACAAGGGCGGCATTGTTGACTATAAAGCCAGCAACGTCTCGCCTGACATGTCATTCCTTGAAATGATCGATGTGCTCAACAATGAGCTCATCGAAAAAGGAGATGATCCTATCGCATTTGATCATGACTGTCGCGAAGGAATTTGTGGCATGTGCAGCATGTTCATCAATGGTGAGGCACACGGTCCGAATCGTGGCGTTACCACATGTCAATTGCACATGCGCTCCTTTAAGGATGGTGAGACCATCTACATAGAACCATGGCGCAGTGAAGGTTTTCCGGTGATCAAAGATCTGGTTGTTGACCGCAGCGCCTTCGATCGCATCATACAGGCCGGAGGATTTGTTTCCGTGAATACTTCCGGAAGAACACTGGATGCAAATGCCATTCCAATACCAAAAGAAGACGCAGACGAGGCATTCGATTCGGCAACTTGCATCGCATGTGGCGCATGTGCTGCTTCATGCCCGAACGGAAGTGCCATGCTTTTCGTTTCAGCAAAAGTTTCGCAGCTGGCCTTGCTTCCGCAGGGACAGGTGGAAAGGAAGGAACGTGTTTTGAAAATGGTACACCAGATGGATGAAGAAGGCTTTGGCAATTGTTCCAACATCGGCGCTTGCGAAGTGCAGTGCCCTAAAAATATTTCACTGGAGAACATTGGCAGGATGAATCGTGAGTATCTCATGGCGACTGTGAAGCCGGAGAACTGATCTGAAGTCATACAATAGGTATTCATCCACCGATCACGCCCATAATGCCTCGCCATCAGTGGCTTGTCATGCATTTTGCGGATTGCGAATTTCCTTTTTTTAGCACCACTTCCCTGGAAATCAGGTATTAATTCCTTGCGCAGGAATGCAATCAATTTTCGATGGCCGACCATTTTGATTGCAAACCGGATGCAATCAAAATGAATGCAATCATTTTTTTTATTGCAAGCGAAATGATTGCAACTCATGTGCAATCATTTTGGATCCCGCTGGTTTTTTGATTGCACTTGCTTTGAACAACGATAAAAATTGCTTGTCATTCATTCATTTGACTTTCTTCTTATACAATCCGACGGGCAATTTTTTACTCCATTTGTCTCGAAAATCACTAAAAATCCATGAGAAAACTGAAATTACAAGTACAAATGACCATAGATGGCTTCATTGCCGGTCCGAATGGCGAGCAGGACTGGATGACATTCACCTGGGCTGAAAAGCTGGCTGATTTTGTAAACGACCTGACCGACAGCAGCGATACCATCCTGCTGGGAAGAAAAATGTCGGCGGATTTTCTGCCATATTGGACCAAGGCAGCAGCAGATCCGGACTCACCAGAAAATGAATTTGCCCATAAAATGGTTGATACACGCAAAGTGCTTTTTTCTAAAACGCTCAAAAGCATTGATTATAAAAACACCACCATTGCCAGTGGCGACCTGTTCGAAGAAGTCAATAAGCTCAAACAGGAAGAAGGAAAGGACATCATTGTCTATGGTGGCGCCTCTTTCGATGCATCACTCATCAGCGCCGGATTGATTGATGAATTTTACCTTTTTATTAATCCCGTTGCGATCGGTGACGGACTTTCAATCTTTAAAAAGGGTGACCAACAAAAGCTCGAGCTTATTGATGCACATCCTTTTGAAGATGGAATCGTCGTGATGCATTACAGACCGAAGGACCATTCACACGAACAACATTAGTATCGCCGCGCTTAATATTGGCCGTGGCCCAATGTCAACTTTGATGTGCTGGAGGTGTTTATTCTCAATATTCCTTTTATGCAGTCTTCATCATTACAAAAAGCAACACAGGTACTTCTTTTTTTCTCGCTCGTAATTACCGTTTTGTATCTGGCAAGGCCCTTTCTGGTTCCTTTTTGTTTTGCTGCATTACTGGCGATGCTCTTTTTGCCATTATCGGTAAAGCTTGAAACCCTCGGATTGAACCGGCCACTCGCCATCCTTGCTTGTATTGTCATTTTACTTGCGGTTATTGCAGTAATCGCAGGGCTTCTAACATGGCAGATCAGTGATCTTGTCAAAGATCTCGGTAATGTTGAAGAAAGGGCAATGAAAATTTTCCGCGACATAAAAACCTTCATCGCGGAAAAATTCGGTGTGAGCGAAGCCAATCAGCAAAAGGCGATAACGGATCAGACGGCTGAAGGTGGCCGTTTAATTGCCGGCATCAGCGCTGGAACGCTTGGCCTGTTGGTAGACTTCATACTTGTTTTGGTTTATGTTTTTCTTTTCATCTTTTACAAGGAAAGGATCAGGAAATTCATTTTAAAAGTGGTCCCGCACCAGAAAGCTGATTCAGCCGAAGACGCAATCGGAAAGATTCAGAAGGTATCACAACAATACCTGGCAGGTACGGCCATTATGATTGCCTGCTTATGGGTGATGTACTCCATAGGCTTTTCAATTATCGGTCTGAAAAATCCTGTGTTTTTTGCATTGCTCTGTGGATCCCTCGAGTTGGTGCCATTCGTTGGAAACCTTACCGGTAATTTTTTTGCCGGTATAATGGCCCTGGTGCAGGATGGCGGAATGAGTTTGGTGCTGAGTGTTGTAATTGTTTATGCAGTGATCCAGTTCTTACAGACCTATCTCCTGGAACCCCTGGTGGTAGGAACAGGGGTCAACCTGAATCCGCTCTTTACAATAATTGCATTGGTAGCAGGTGAGCTGGTCTGGGGCATCCCTGGCCTTGTACTTGCTATTCCACTCATGGGGATTGTGAAGATCGTATGCGATCATATTCCCGCATTGGAGCCCTATGGATATTTAATGGGCCGTGAGAAAAAAAGTGGCTTCGGCGACGCCATGCGAAAATGGCTTCACAAGTTCACGGGTAGAAAATCAAAGTGATAAATCAGCGCATTCAGGCAGCTTCTTCTTCATCATCCTGTGAGAACATGCTGTTGAGAATATCACTGAACTCCACGCTGCTGTCCATCACACTTTTTCCTATCACGCTGAGTTCAGCAAGGCCGTGCAATGCGAATTCCATCATCATCAGGCGCTCATTTTCGCCAAGGCCGGGACAATATTTCTTAACGAGATCAGCGAGCGTGGGCACACCATACAGTACGAGTGCGTATTCTTTTTGTGTACAATCGTTGAGCAGCTCTATCTCATTTTCAGCAAACCATTTTGTGATAGCGGTATACGGACTCTCTAATTTCTTTCGCTTGAATGTTTCAGGATTGGGAAATATCTGTGGGAATTTTTTCCTGAATGTATTCCCTAACAAACGCAGCGCCACAAAGGCCGGACCTTCCTGCTCGCCTTCATATACCAGCTCCACTTTTCCTGTAATGGCGGGTACAATGCTCATCAGATCACCGATGCGCGCCAATGTTGTTTTCTCTTTGTTGATGATGGCACGACGCTCTGCCGCGCTCACGAGATTTTCATACGCGGAAATGGTAAGACGCGCAGACACACCACTTTTCTGATCCACATATTCACTTTCTCTTGCTTCGAACGCGATCAATTCAATAAGCTCTGAAATAAATCCGGGCACTTTCACGCGTTCTCTCTGGGCGTCTTTCAGTTTTGCTTCCTGCATCGTGATCTCACGTGACAGCTCCAGGCTCTTCGGGTAATGTGTCAGGATCTGGCTTTGGATGCGGTCTTTCAGTGGTGTAATAATGCTTCCACGATTGGTATAATCTTCGGGGTTTGCAGTGAAGATGAACTGGATGTCGAGATCGAGGCGCAGCTGGAATCCGCGGATCTGGATATCTCCCTCCTGCAGAATATTAAAAAGTGAAACCTGGATGCGTGGCTGCAGGTCAGGCAATTCATTTATCACGAACACACAGCGATTGCTTCTTGGTACAAGACCAAAATGTATGACCCGCTCATCGCTGTATGACAACTTCATGTTGGCGGCTTTGATCGGATCAACATCTCCAATGAGGTCGGCAATCGTTACATCGGGTGTTGCAAGTTTTTCCACATAACGATCATTCCTGTGAAGCCACGTGATCGGTGTGTCATCACCTTTTTCTTCAGTAAGGTCTTTAGCAAAGCGTGACAATGGCTTCAATGGATCATCATTCAATTCGCTTCCTTCAATGACAGGTATCCATTCATCCAACAAGTTCGTCATTTGTCTTGCGATACGTGTCTTCGCCTGACCGCGCAATCCAAGCAGGTTGATGCTATGGCCGCTCAATATTGCTCTCTGTATATCCGGCAACACGGTTTCATCAAACCCGATTATTCCGGTAAATGGATTCACGCCACTCTCCATGCATGCAATGAGATTGTCACGCAGTTCATCCTTGATGCTTTTAGATACATATCCCGAAGCCTTTAATTGCTTCAGCGTTTTTATTGATTGTTGTTTCATTTCGTTTTTGTTGGATATGAGGACGTGACATGACGGACGCGACATGTCGCATCCCTACATCAGAATCTTTTTTTCCTGTTCCGCTCGTAATCATTCAGGATTGAATCACCCAATCCGGTAAGACCTGTGTATAAAGCCTTGCCACTGTTGGCCTGGGTAAAGTCTTCAATGAATTGCTGGAGGTAAGGATCTTCAGCTATCATAAAAGTGGTGATAGGAATCCGTCCTCTCTTGCACTGACGCGCCAGGTTGAGACACTTGCCCACGATATAAGGATCAAGTCCCCAGGAATTTTTGTAGTACTCACCGTTCTCTTTGATGCAGGAAGGCTTTCCATCCGTGATCATGAAGATCTGTTTATTGCCCGCTTTTTTCCTGCGGAGAATTTCCATGGCAAGCTCCAGGCCGGCAACGGTGTTGGTATGATAAGGGCCGACCTGCAGATAAGGAAGATCTTTCACCTGCACAGGCCACGCATCATCTCCAAACACCACAATGTCAAGCGTGTCTTTCGGATACCTTTTCATGATAAACTCCGCCAGGGCCATGGCAACCTTTTTCGCCGGAGTGATCCGGTCTTCTCCGTAAAGGATCATGGAGTGTGAAATATCGATCATCAAAACTGTGGAAGCCTGTGAAACATTCTCTGTCTCAAAAACTTCCAGGTCGTTTTCAGTAATGACAAAATCTTCTGAGCCGTGATTGATCTGCGCATTGCGCAATGACTCACTCATCAATATCTGTTCGGGTTTGTCACCGAACATGAATGGCCTTCGCATTTCTGTTGGCTCATCGCCGTTGCCGGTATGCTTCGTTTTATGATTGCCGCGCTGCGCTTTTTTCATTTTGCCGAAAAGCTGGTCCAGCGCGCGCTGGCGCATTTGCTGTTCACTCTTGGCAGTAATGCTCATGCCACTTCCTTTTCCCTTGCCCTTGCCTTTTCCCTCTTTGTATTCTTCTTTCAGATAGCCGCGACGTTTGAGCTCCTGCTCAAAATCATCACGTGTATAAGTATCGGAAAAAAGCGGTGTCTGCTTATCGATCTCTTCCATGAAATCCAAAGCGTCTTTCGGATCTCCGCTTGTATAATTCAATAGCTCAAGGAATACAGGCAGCAGCCGGTCAAACGGCTTGCGTTTGTCGGCGTCTGGCGTAAAGCGATGAAATTGATAACCGAGCATGCGTTAATTACAATTAGCGGATACAAATGTTCCTCTGTTATACTTCACGAATACATGAGGCATATCAACGAGTTGAATATATACGCCGTTCTTTGGGATTGAGATTTTGACGGGTCGAAAAGGAATCAGTGGCCACCCTTCACTTGTTTGACCCTTGGTGATCGCGCATCATTAAGCATTGGCTGCATGATGATCTCGATCTTTTGATCAGGGACTTTTGGTATTTCTCTTTTTTGATCTGCAAATCCTTTTGCTGAAGCCGTTATCTCAACTGTATTTTCAAGCATGCTTTTGGGAATCTTGAGCTTGTTTTTTTTACCGGCTATTATTTTTTTTATAGAATCCGCAAACTGGACCTGTCCGCCGAGTGGTTTTTTTTCCGGATCTAAGAGGGTTACAAAAACACTGAAGTCCTCCGGCAGAAAACAAATATCTCCCATAAACTCAATGGGTGCCAATACACCCATGGTTGTTTCAGTTACAATAAACTGCTCAGCATGGATAGGAACTGCGGTATGCTTTGCCGGATCCACAACCGAAATGCTGTCGATCCCGGACGTGTCCATCGAGGTTTCTGCAACCGTATCAAGTGGAAGCTCTACACGCAAAGAATCGGCTATTAAAGAATCCGGGATGTCCTGGGCGGAACTGTTTTGCTGCAGCGTTGCAAGTAAGGCCATCCCAGCGGCAGCCTTACCGATGGAATGGTTGAGGTCAAAAGGTTCGCGATTAAAAACAGACCTGTTCAACTGATCGCTTCGGAATCGTCCGCAGGTTGCACCTTTCATATTGTCTATGACCCGAAAAATATCTTTGTCCTGCATCCGCGTGAAATCGGTCACAGTCTTAGCGCATGATGCGCAAAAGCGACCTTTGTCCTCCGCCGACATCGAGGCCCAGTTTTCGTGGCAAGGCTTTGGAATAGATACGTGAATGGATTTTCTCTTCATGAACGTTAAAGGCGATACAAGGATAACCGCCACCCGTTCATTGAAAAGCCAAAGAATACTATTCGGGAAGCTAGTTCTTCGCCACCTTCAGTGTTGCCTCATCTACAGGGGCAAGGTGCTTTTCTTCCAGCTTTTTGTAGAAATCACTGTCTTCTACCGAAGGCAAAAGGAAGAGGGAAAAGTTATAGATCGGCTCATAGAAATATGACTTCTCTTTCTGCTGATCGGGCAACCATGAATAGCGCCGGTCCAAAGCATTAAAAAGCACGAACGTGATGCTCAAAAAGAGCAGGGTTTTGGTCAATGAGAAAAAAGCACCTCCAAACTGGTTCCATTTTTCGCCACCACCCGCGCTTACGCTTTTGGTAATGAGTTTTCCGAGGAAGAACAGTCCTACCAGTACCAGCACAAACACGACAACAAAGGAAATGACAGGAAGGTATTCGGATTGTACATCCATTTTATTTTTCAGGAAGGATGCCATCCAGTCACTGAGGTGAACACCGGCATAAATTCCTACAAAAAGCGCCAGCATTGAAAAAACCTCCATGACGAAGCCATTCTTCCAGCCCTTCCAAAGTGCCAGGCCTATCGGTATCAGCAATATGAGATCGAGATAGCTAACCATGAACGCTAATCTACTTTTTACGCGGGTCAGCGCTGTTGCGCATAAGTGAAGTTGTTCACAGCGCTGTTTTGAAATGAATGAGCGTCCTCATTTCCTTGCCCTTTATTAAGGCGACCGACCATCGCCTGAGGAATACATTTGCGCACCAATTTTTTCTATATGAATGCATATGATGTAGTTGTGATAGGTTCAGGTCCGGGTGGATATGTAGCAGCTATCCGCTGCGCACAGCTGGGAATGAAAACCGCGATTGTTGAGCGTTATTCCACCCTGGGCGGCACGTGCCTGAATGTGGGCTGTATTCCGAGCAAAGCACTCCTTGATTCATCAGAGCATTTTCACAATGCTACTCACACCTTCAGCGAGCATGGCATCGATATCAAGGGTGATATCAAGGTGAATCTCGGGCAAATGATCAAGCGCAAAGGCGCAGTGGTTGATATCAGTGTAAGTGGCATCAAGTTCCTGATGAAAAAGAATAAGATCGATGTGATCGAAGGACATGGCACTTTCACGGATGCCAACACCATTTCAATTGCAAAAAAAGACGGAACGAGTGAAAGCATTTCAGCGAAAAATACCATCATCGCCACAGGCTCAAAACCTGCTTCTCTTCCTTTTATCAAGGTTGATAAAAAAAGGATCATCACCAGTACTGAGGCGTTGAACCTCACAGAAGTGCCCAAGCATCTCGTCATCATTGGTGGCGGTGTGATCGGCCTCGAGCTGGGAAGCGTTTACGCGCGGCTCGGTGCAAAGGTGAGCGTGGTAGAATTCATGGATGGCATCATTCCGACCATGGACAAAGCACTTGGAAAAGAATTGCAGAAGGTGCTTAAAAAAGAAGGTTTTGAATTCTATCTCTCACACAAAGTGAAGGAAGTTTCTGCCAAGGGAAAAGTGGTTACTATAAAAGCCGACAACGCCAAAGGCGAAGAGCTGCTGTTGGAGGGAGATTATGTGTTGGTAGCTGTTGGCCGAAAGCCTTATACCGATAACCTCGGACTGGAAAAAGCAGGTGTCAAGCTCGACGACCGGGGCCGTGTGGAAGTGAATGAGCACCTGCAAACGAATGTGTCGAATATCTACGCGATTGGTGATGTGATCAAAGGGGCAATGCTGGCACATAAAGCGGAGGAAGAAGGAGTTTTTGTTGCAGAGGTCATGGCCGGGCAAAAGCCACATATTAATTACAACCTCGTTCCTGGCGTGGTTTATACCTGGCCGGAAGTGGCAAGTGTAGGACAAACGGAAGAGCAGCTTAAAGCCGCTAATGTTGAATATAAAAGTGGGTCATTTCCATTCAAGGCCAGCGGGCGAGCGCGCGCAAGCATGGATACCGATGGCTTCATAAAGGTGCTTTCACACAAGGAGACGGACGAGATACTTGGCGTACACATGATCGGACCGCGTGCGGCAGACATGATCGCAGAAGCAGTGGTCGCCATGGAATTCCGTGCAAGTGCGGAAGACATCGGGCGGATCTGCCACGCACATCCAACATTCTCTGAAAGCTTTAAAGAGGCGGCCCTGGATGCCACCGCTAAAAGACCCATCCATATTTGATCTTTATGAGAGCTTGTAGCAAAATCAACCTCAAAATAGGATTTTTGCTACAATTTTTATTGATTATCAATGCTATAAAGGACTAAGTAAATTCGCAATCCAAATTCTTCAATTATAAATTTTCATATATAATGTCAGTACTTGTAGGTAAAAAAGCCCCATCATTCAAGGCCAGCGCTGTTTTAAACGGCACAACGATCGTCAACGATTTTTCCCTTGACCAGTTCCTCGGAAAAAAGCACGTTCTATTCTTTTTCTATCCCAAGGATTTCACCTTTGTATGCCCGACTGAGCTGCACGCTTTTCAGGAACGCATAAGTGAATTCGAAGAGCGCGGTGTCGCGCTTGTAGGCGCTTCAACCGACACAGAAGAATCGCATTGGGGTTGGTTGCAGATGACAAAAGAGACCGGTGGTATCAAAGGCATCACTTATCCGATGGTTGCTGATACATCCAAAACCGTTGCTGACGCTTATGGCGTCCTGTCTGGTCAGTACGATTATGATGAGGAAGGAAAGCTTGTTGCTTCAGGTGAAATGATCGCTTATCGCGGACTTTTTCTCATTGATAAGGAAGGTGTTGTCCAGCACCAGGTCGTAAACAATATGCCACTGGGTAGAAGTGTAGATGAAGCGCTTCGCATGGTGGATGCTTTGCAATTCTTCGAAGAGAACGGCGAAGTATGTCCGGCGAACTGGACCAAAGGCAGCAAAGGCATGAAAGAATCTCATTCCGGCATTGCCGATTATATGTCAAAAGGCTAAGACAGATTTTTCAAGCCGTTGAAAATCAATCCGGAGGTAAACCACTCCGGATTTTTTATTTCCCCCAACATATGCGGAGCCGGCATGCATCACCACCTTTGACAGGCAATTATTGGAAGACTTTTAGCATACATCGTCGGCATTTATGTGAAATTTTTGCCACGACAGACGTTCCATGCAGGAAGGGAATTTTTGATACGATCCTTGGAGGCCTTAAAAACAATAAACCAAAACTTTGTGTTGACATTGTCAAAGCGAAGTTTCACTATGTTTGGCGCCTTCAAAAAAGGTTATCAACAACCCTTTTGAAGCATAGAATCGGCTTTTTGCCGTGGAAATGTTGAAAAGCAATTCAGAATTACAACTCAATAAGTAACAACCTTAAAAACAAAAAAAGCGCTATGGCCAACCAGAAATCAGGTAGCAATTTCAGCTCGATCTTCCCTTACATCGCCATCCCGATCGCATTGGTCGTAGGTGTGCTCATTTACATGTTCGTGCTGGGAAGCCCCGCAAACTTTGAAGGCGGAGATCCAAAGCTCGGCCACCCAATTGACGGAAACCTGTTCGGTACCATCTATAAAGGTGGATTTATCGTGCCTTTCCTCATCGCAGTGAACATCATCGTAATCACATTCTTCATTGAGCGTCTCATCAGCCTCTTCCAGGCTCGCGGCACGGGCGGAGTTCAAACCTTTGTGCGCAATGTGCGTGGACTCCTCAACAATGGCCAGATTGATGCTGCAATTGCGGCATGCGACAAGCAGAAAGGTTCAGTTGGTGCGGTAATGCGTGCCGGACTTACAAAATATAAGTCACTTGAGAATGACCCAACCATGGACAAAGAATCTAAAGTGACTGCTTTGAAGCAGGAGCTTGAAGAGGCTACTTCCCTTGAGCTCCCAATGCTCAGCAAGAACCTGGTGATCCTTTCTACCTGCGCTTCACTCGGTGTATTGATCGGACTGCTCGGAACTGTATCCGGTATGATCAAGTCATTCTCCGCAATGGCTGCCGGTGTTCCGGATCCTGCACAGCTTTCTGTCGGTATCTCTGAAGCACTTGTAAATACGTTCCTGGGAATCCTTGCATCAGCGCTTGCGATCCTGCTTTACAGCTTCTTCAGCAACAGGATCGACCAATTGACATATGGTATTGACGAGGCTGGCTTCTCAGTTGCACAAACTTTCGCAGCCAAGCATTGATACCTGCTTTTTTT
>Ga0208492_1001801_pt1 | contig 11996 bp, 11 predicted proteins | sample Subbioar_CSW14AB_FD_184820 | JGI IMG/M metagenome (GOLD analysis project Ga0208492, IMG submission 184820) | Serpentinite rock and fluid subsurface biosphere microbial communities from McLaughlin Reserve, California, USA - CR12Mar_CSW14AB (SPAdes) | ecosystem: Environmental > Terrestrial > Deep... | reverse complement strand
TTCTGAAGCTTTGGTAAGTTCCGCCTGTTTCTGCCATAACTGATCTAATTCTGCAACGGTATTATCATGAAGAGATCTGCTGCTTAATCCCGTGAATTTTCGGATGGAGTTACTCAGATTGTAGGGACGTAAGGGGAAAGAGGCAACCCTGCTCATAACGCTATCCATAATGCCTGCGCCATAATCCCGGCGGAGCTTGGTGGTCATGAAATACCCAAGCTGATAATAGCCCGGAGTGCGGTCCTTCATTGAGCCCAGATAGTTTTTGGAATAACTGTAATTCTTACCACTTAGTGTATTTATTCTGAAAATTTGTTCCCATTCAGGAAGCCTCCCTCTGCCGGCATGACTCAGTGCTGTTTCGATACCAACGGCATCCCCTTCGAAAAACCAGGCAGGAAGAGATACCCCGAAAATGGCAAGGGCAAGTTCCTCGAAAAGGGGAGCTTTTAGTTTGCCGGAGAGCTTATCGATCTGAACAACGTGGCGGAGTTCATGTACTGCAAGACTGTTCAGCCAGTCCTGAAAATCCTGACTTTGGGGTGGAATGGTATTGAACTCTGAACGGCGTGGAGCGAGCTGTACAAAGCCGTTGGAAAGGATCGTCTGATTCTGGAGTATGATTGAAATTTTACGGGGTTGTTTGTTTAGTGATTTACTTACTGCCTTGACGATATGGTCAAGAGTGCCTGCCATTCGCTGGGCTTCGCTGCCAAGCTCGGTAGGGTAGATGATCCTGAAACCGGGAGTGTTAATCTGTGCCCATTTTACACTAGGTGGGTACTGGTCAGAGTCGAAAAGCTGGGCAGAAACCATTTGTGAATTAAATATAGATATGATCGATATAATAATGTTGATATACAGTAGTTTATGTGATATTATTTTCATTGAAATGGTTGATTGCTATAATTTTTAGTTTTTTGGAATCTATGGTAAATGTTTTTTATTAATTTAAACTTTAGTATTTAATGTATAAATTATTGATTTTTAATTATTTATATATGATATTTTATTTCATGTTTTTATTCTTAAAGTTGAAAAATATGAATTGGAAAGCTATTTTTCATCATGTATGAACGTTTGATCCTGAAGTTTTGTTTCAGGACATTAAACTACACTAAGCTTATTTTATTTTTTCTATAATTTACGATAAAAACTGCTGCTTGTATAATAAAAAGAATTCTTCTGTATATTGCTCAGTAATATCGTTGCGAAATTTTAAGATTGAACAGAACCCGTATTTTCTTCCTGAAAATCCTGATGGTTCCTACTGTTATTTTTATGCTTCTTCTGATTTAAAAGGCCTGGCATTTCGTTGTATTAGTTCTTCTGAAAAATTCATTTTTAAGTGAATCCTTTTTCATCGGAATTCTACAAGTTTTGACGTATTGGCTTTAATGGTTGCGAAGAAAATGTTTAGCGTTTCTGTTCGGTTAAGTGAACGGTCTTATCCTGATTTATTCTTGACTGACCGGAATAAAATATCCTGAATCAGAAAATAAAAAAGACAGGACTTAGTGTAAAATCCTGTCCCCTACCCCGGCAGGATCAGGCCTTAATTTTTTTCTTTTTTCTGTTCTTTATATAGGGATACATAAAGATTGTACTCAGCACAATGACAGCACCTGCATAGAATCCAATGGTCATTTGTTCCTTTTTTCCAAAGAAAATAAATGCCAGAATAATGCCATATACCGGCTCAAGATTGGTTATCAGAGCTACCCGGAATGCCGACAATTCTTTCATTACAGCAACTCCGGCGACGTATGCAAGGGATGTACAAAGGGTTCCAAGCAGCAATAAATAGACAAGGTCAGAAGAATTGAGGCTCACAGGAGCTCTCAGACCTTCTGAAATTAATAAGTAAACAGAAACCCATACCCAGGCGCCAATGAGCTCATAGAAGCTTATAATCGATGCTGAACGATTTTGGATTTGTTTGGAATTTATAATAGAGAAAATACTGGCACATAAGGCACTTAATAAACCGCATATAATTCCAAATGTATATCGTGATTCGAAGGTAAAAATCATATAGATTCCTGATATGATCAGTACACCGGTAACGACTTCCAGCTTAGAAATTCTCTGTTTCTTGATAACAGGTTCGAGGATTGAGGTAAAGAGAGTGAGTGATGACAGACTGACTAATGCAACGGATACTGTAGACGATTTTATTGAATGAAAAAACAATATCCAGTGCAAAGCTACAATAGCACCGGTAAAGAATAATTGAAGAAATGTTTCAGTAGAGACCCTGATGGAAATCTTCCTGAATCTGAAATAGGCGTAAAGACTGATAAATGCGATAAGGACACGATACCATACCAGGTAGGTAGCTTCTATGGAAATTAATGCACCTAAAATGCCCGTAAATCCCCATACAAAAACCGTAATATGCAGAATGACGAGGTTTTTACTTAATAGTGATTGGCCTGCAGGCATACTTATTTAGGGGCTTTAATCATCAGGTAAACGCCCAGAAAACCAAAGATTACATTTGGTATAAAGACGGCAATTAATGGAGGGAGACCTCCTTTCAGCGCGAACATATTCGCAAACTGAATGAAAAGGATGTATGCAAAACTCAGAAAAATCCCTAATCCTAAGGGCAATCCGATACCTCCGCGTACTTTTCTGGAAGACAAGGATACGCCCATCAGGGTCAGTACATAGGCCGACAAAGGATACACAAACCGCTTATATTTTTCTAACTGAAGATCCACCATCACACCTGTACCCCGTATCTTTTCTTTGTCAATGCGTTCATTCAGTTCGCGCATATTCATCGCCTGGTAAATATTATCATAGATTTCAAAATCTTTTGGTCTCATATCCAGGACGGTATCCATTTTAAATCCGGAGATCATATTTTCCTTAAGTCCATCAATTTTCCGGATAGAATAATTTTCTATGATCCATTTTGTTTTTACAGAATCCCAGGTTATTCTGTCGGCTACCAGTTTTTCCTTCAGATCATCTCCTGAGAACTTTTCAAGCTGGAATTTATAGCCTGTTTTAAGGGTATTATCGAAATTTTCAATATATACATAGCTGTTCTTATCGATCTGCATATGGGTATACATCTTGGTATTATCTGACTTCGGGTTGATATAGGTGTTTTCGAAATCTATTTTCAACTCATTGGTTTCAGGAATGATAAACAGGTTAAAGATCAGGGTAACCAAAAAGATTACCGATGATGAGATCAGATAAGGCCATAAAAAACGTTTGAAACTTACACCGCTGCTTAGAATCGGTACAATCTCCGTTTGATCGGCCATTTTTGCAGTAAAGAATATAACAGCTATGAAATTAATAAGCGGAGAGAGGAAATTCAGGTAAAAAGGGATAAATCCGGCATAATAACTGAAGATAATTTCAGATACAGGCGCCTGATGTCTTAAAAAGTCATCCAGTTTTTCTGAAACGTCGAAAATCACGATGATCACGGTGAAAATGGCCAGGGTAAATGAAAAAGTACCCAGGTATTTCTTAATGATATACCAGTCGATGATTTTGATCATGTTTATAAACGTTGTGCCAATTGAATGACCATTTTATTCTTCCACTCACTGAATTCACCTGAAATAATTTTCTCTCTTGCCTCATTAACCAGCCAAAGATAAAAATGCAGATTATGAAGTGTAGCAATCTGAGCTCCAAGAATTTCCTTTGAATGTGTCAGATGTCTGAGATAAGCCTTTGTATAAAACCTGTCGGCATAAAGGTCGCTGTCAGATTCTATTGGTGAAAAATCATCTTTCCACCTTTCGTTTTTAATGTTGATAATACCATTTTTTGTAAACAACATGCCATTTCTTGCATTTCTTGTAGGCATAACACAGTCGAACATGTCGATGCCCAATGCAATATTCTCAAGGATATTTACGGGTGTGCCAACCCCCATCAGATAGCGAGGTTTATCTTTAGGCAGAATATCGCATACAATATCGGTCATTTCATACATATCCTCGGCAGGCTCACCAACAGATAAACCTCCGATAGCATTTCCTTCTCTTTCAAAAGAGGCAATAACTTCTGCTGATTGCTTTCTCAGGTCTTTATACACAGAACCCTGAACGATCGGAAAAAGGGTTTGTGAGTAGCCATATTTTGGTTCGGTGGAATCAAAACGGTCGCAGCAGCGCTTGAGCCATCGATGGGTCATTTCGATCGACCGCCTTGCATAAGTATAATCACAGGGATAGGGGGTACATTCATCAAAGGCCATGATGATGTCCGCACCAATAATGCGCTGGGTATCCATGACAGATTCAGGCGTAAACAGGTGCTTCGAACCATCAATATGAGATCTGAATGTTACACCTTCTTCTTTTATTTTCCGAACTCCGGATAAAGAATAAACCTGATAACCCCCGCTGTCGGTCAATAGTGGCTTATCCCAGCCGTTGAATTTATGTAGTCCACCGGCTTTTTCAAGCGTTCTAAGTCCCGGTCTCAAATAAAGATGGTAGGTATTCCCAAGTATAATCTGGGCCTTTATATCATTAGTCAGCTCATGCTGGTGTACTGCTTTCACTGAACCGGCGGTCCCAACAGGCATAAATATGGGGGTTTTGATTGTCCCATGATCTGTAGTGATCTCACCTGCACGTGCTTTAGATAATTTATCTGAAGCTTCTAATTTAAATTTCATTCAATCTTTTTAGCAGTCGCAAAAATAGTAAAATATAAACTGTCGGTGTCTGGTGCTGAAATTATGTATTCTTTATTTCAGATAATTTGATAAACAACGCTGAATATGAAAAAAAATAAGAAATTTGCGGTTATTTAAAACCTAATATAACGCGTGGATTACATCTATATTTCAATTGCTGCCGCTTTTATTCTTTGTTTGTTACTGCAGCTTTATTACATCCTTGTAGTTCACCGTAAGCTTGCTGTCTTCAAAATTCCTGATTCGGATACTCATTCTGAAGAACCTGTATCCGTTATTATTTGTGCCAGAAATGAAATTGAAAACCTTAAGCTTAATCTTATATCCATCCTTGAACAGGATTATTCAGATTTTGAGGTAGTTGTTGTAAATGATTGTTCGAATGATGGTTCAGATTGGTATTTGCGCGATCTCAGTGCTCAATATAAAAGGTTAAAAGTGGTTACCATCGACGACCATCCCCGGTTTAAGCATGGTAAAAAATTTGCAGTCACGCTGGGTATTAAGGCTGCAAAAAATGAGAATCTGCTTTTTACAGATGCCGACTGTAAGCCTTCATCTGATCAATGGATCAGGATTATGCAGAGTAATTTTAATGAACAAACAGAGATTGTTCTGGGGTATTCACCTTATGAGTTCAAAACAGGATTCTTGAATCGTTTTATCCGTTTTGAAACTTTTATAACTGCATTGAATTACTTTTCTTATGCCATTATGGGTAATCCATACATGGGAGTTGGCCGGAATATGGCCTACAAAAAGTCGCTTTTTTTCAGAGGGAAAGGTTTTGCTGCACATATGCACATTTTATCGGGTGATGATGATCTTTTTGTAAACCAGAATGCGAATAAAACAAATACGAGCATTGAAATTCATCCTGATACTCTTGTATGGTCAGCACCTAAAACGTCTTATTCGACTTTTTTCTCTCAAAAGATTAGGCATCAGGGAGCTTCAAAAGCATACAAAAGTCATCATAAAAAAATGCTGAGTTTACAAATTATTTCAGCTATTTTGTTTTATTTGTTGATGGGAGTGCTGTTGATTATAAAGGCCGACTGGTGGTTGATTGCCGCAGCTTACGGACTTCGGTTACTTGCCCAGATAGTAGTATATCTGCCGGTACTAAAGAAATTAAAATATGCTGATCTCATTTGGTTCCTGCCTCTTTTTGATTTCATTTATTACATTTACATCATGCTGTTGAGCTTGGGTACTCTTTTCAGAAAAAAAGTCGAATGGAAATAAATCCTAATTTTTCGGCTAATGCCAGAAACGATTTTAACCTTGTTTCTAAAGCAAAAAACGGGGATCAGAAGGCTTATGCCGAATTGATGCAACGATACAAGGATTCCATCTATTTTATGGCCCTGAAAATGGTTAATAATAAAGATGATGCCATGGATCTGACCGTGGAAACCTTCGGTAAAGCATTCGAGAATCTCGACAAATACAGACCGGATTTTGCATTCAGTACCTGGCTCTTCAGGATAGCAACTAATAATTGTATCGATTTTATTCGTAAAAAACGTATCAGTCTGGTTTCTATTCAGGCCTTGTCGGAGGAAGATGGAGAAGAAAGGCATTTACAGGTTAGGGCAGACGTATTAAATCCTGAAGAATCATCTATAAAGAAACAGGAAAGTGAGAAACTCAAGAATATTGTAGAACAATTACCTTCCAGATACAGGACACTGATTATTTTAAGATATTATGATGAGTTATCCTATGATGAAATTGCTCAGCAGCTTGATATACCGTTAGGAACGGTCAAGGCACAGCTCTTCAGAGCCAGAGACCTGCTGGCAAATATTATGAACCGTAAAAAGAACAACCTGAGAAGTGACTTCTGATATCATATCCCATTATTTCCCTGATCTGAGCAATCGCCAAAAGGAACAGTTTGAGGCCCTGGATGATTTATACAGATTCTGGAACTCAAGGATTAACCTTGTGTCAAGGAAGGATATTGACATGCTTTATTTACATCATATTCTTCATTCACTGGCTATTGCCAAGGTAATTTCGTTTCTGCCGGGCGAAAAAGTGATGGATGTAGGCACCGGAGGTGGTTTTCCGGGTATTCCTCTGGCTATTATGTTTTCTGAAACAGATTTTCATCTTGTAGACTCCATTGGAAAAAAGATTAAAGTTGTTCAGGAAGTGGCTGCAGGCTGTGGATTGAGTAATGTACGTGCAAGCCATGCCAGAGCCGAACAAATTGATGAAAAGTTTCATTTTATCGTTTCCAGAGCTGTTACCCGACTTTCCGAATTTTATCCATGGATTAAGGGAAAGTTTGAAAAGGAATCAATGAATACTATACAAAATGGTATATTGTATCTTAAAGGAGGGGATTTGGAGGAAGAAATTAAAGAGTCAGGATTAAAGGCCAGGCTGATTCCACTCTCCCAATATTTTAAGGAAGATTATTTCGATACCAAGTTTGTGGTTTATATACCGCAATAAAGATTGAATTTTATTACACGGCATCCCCAATGCTGTTGGTTATTATCAGAATTTATTAATTGATCAATAATTTTTAGGGATGTCATTACTTCATCAGATTGCTCTTTCCTGTCTGCCGGGTATCGGATCAGTACTTTCACGAACTCTGTTAAGTTATTGCGGTAATGCCGAAGAGGTATTTAATTCCAGAATCGGCCAGCTTACCAAAATTCCCGGTATTGGGCCTAAAACCATTGAGCAGATAGTAAACCACTCCGTTTTTAGCCGGGCTGAAGAAGAACTTGAATTTATTGAAAAGTTTAAGATTACCCCATTATTTATAGATTCTGACCAATATCCTAAAAGATTAAAAAACTGTTCAGATGCGCCGGTGATGCTTTATTTTAAAGGTGATGCTGATTTGAATAGTTCAAAAGTGATCAGTATCGTTGGAACAAGAAACGCCAGCGACTATGGCCGGGAGATTTGCAGAAGTCTGATTTCTGATTTAAAAACATATAATCCATTGATTATTAGTGGGCTGGCTTATGGTATTGATAGTGCGGCTCACCGGGAAGCATTGAAAAACTCAATTCCAACAATAGGGGTTCTTGCACATGGTCTTGACCGTATTTATCCGGCACAACACCGGAATATGGCTGAGAAGATGCTTGAATCGGGTGGTTTGATTACTGAATTTATGTCAGGAACTATTCCTGATCGTGAAAATTTTCCCAAACGTAACCGGATTATTGCCGGAATGAGTGATTTAACTATAGTAGTCGAAGCGAATATCAAGGGTGGAGCACTGATCACTGCAGAACTTGCAAATGCCTATAACAGAGATGTATTTGCCTTTCCCGGCAGAATAACTGATGAATGCAGCAGGGGCTGTAATCATCTGATAAAAACTAACCGGGCAAATCTGATAACGGGTATTGCTGATATCGAGTATATTATGGGATGGAACCGGGAAAGTCCCAAACCTTTACAAAAGCAGCTTAGTCTGCTTGTAGATTTGAATGATGAAGAACGCAGAATTGCTGATATTATTAAGGAATACGGTGAAATAACGATAGATAATCTTGCCCTGCTTAGCTCTCTTCAGCAAAGCCGACTTGCAGTCAATATTTTAGAGATGGAAATGAAAGGAATTGTAATTTCCATGCCCGGTAAAGTATATAAACTTGCCTGAAAATACTTTAGATCAAGATCCGGTATTTTTAGGATAATCAAAAAATACCAATTCGCCGGTACCGCTGCTAAGCATTTTCCATGAATCAAAGGGAAACCGGATAAATGCCATTCCGCAGGTCGGAATATTTTGAATCGAACTATCGCAGAAGATATTTACCAAATTCGTTAATGCCGGATTGTGACCTATTAAAGCAGTAAAGTCAGAACGGTCATCCAGATTATTAATAACATCAAGCAGAGTAAGTGGAAGCGCATCGTATATTTCAGGTTCCTGAATGATTGCGGAGCTATCCATTCCGAATTCCTTGGCGAAATATTCTGCAGTTGTAATTGCTCTTAATGCCGGGCTGCTTATAATTTGCTGCGGAATTAAATTCTTTTTAACCAATCTTTTGGCCATTTCAGGGGCATTATGGTGTCCTCTGGAGTTTAAAGGACGCTTAAAGTCCCTGAGATTAATATCTCCCCAATCTGATTTAGCATGACGGATTAATAATAAGTGCTTAGCCATTTACTTTTGTGATAATTTCTTCCAGATTAATTTGATTCATACAGTTAAAATGACCCTTAGGACAGGTTTTATAACCGATTTTAGAGCAAGGGCGGCAACCTAAGCCGTTGACCTGAAATATATAAGATATGTCTGTTTTATAAGGGTACATACCAAATTCAGGAACTGTATTTCCCCAGATTGAGTAAACAGGTTTATTAAATGCTGCAGCTATATGCATTAGTCCTGTATCGTGACTAATGACTTTTTCAGACATTTTAACCAGAAACGCACTTTCATCAAGCTTGAATTTACCACATGCATTAAATACATGTGTCCCTGATGCAGCAGCAATTCGTTCACCGCGTTCAGCATCTTCAGGCCCACCGAGCAATACAACCGGGGACTTTATTTTGCTGCACAGTTCCAGCAATCTTTCATCAGGAAGGCGTTTGGTACCATGTTGAGCCCCAATTACTACGGAGACATATTGCTGATGGGAGGCAGGGAGCATATCTCTGATATTGTATTCTTTCTGAAGAAAATAATCAAGCCCCTGATTATCATTTTTAACCCCAAGGAATTCAACCGTTTTAAGATAGCGGTCTACAATGTGGACAGGAGGGAGGGTGTTCTTTTTTAAATTAACAAGCAGCCACTTTTGCATGTTGAGCTTGTCAAAAGAGTAGGATTTAATTCCAAGTCTCGCCTTAATCTGTAAGGTTCTCAAATTATGATGAAGGTCGATCACAAAATCAAAATTCTCAGCCTTCAGTTTCCTTATACTTTCAGAGAGTGATTGATCAAGAAAATGGAGTTTATCGATATAGGGATTAGCAGAAAGGACTGGCTCAAATGCTTTTTTGGTAAGATAATGCAATTCAGTATTCTCAACTTGTTTTTTTAAACACCTGATTACAGGACTTGTAAGAACAATGTCACCGATCGAACTGAATCTGATTATCAGTATTTTGAGTTTTCTCTTTTCCAAATCAATGCCCTTTTTTCTTTGTTTCGAAAACTGTAAGAACTTGTTCAAGATTCATGGCGTTAAGGCAGTTTTCTTTGCTTAATCCGCCTTTCCGGGCAATTAAAGTACCGTATTTCATATCGTAAAAGCCTTCTTTTCGGTGTGCGTCAGGATTAATGGAAAGTAAAACACCCTTCGAAACGGCATACTGATGCCATCTCCAGTCGAGATCAAGACGCAAAGGATTGGCGTTAATTTCGATAATCACATAATTTGCTGCACAGGCATCAATAACTTTTTTATGATCAATCGGATAGCCGCTTCTGCTCAGAAGTAGTCGGCCGGTAGGATGACCTAAAATGCTGGTATATGGATTTTCTATGGCTTTGATCAGCCTTTCAGTGGCTTTTTCCTCATTCATATTTAAGATTGAATGTATTGAAGCAACCACAAAATCGAAACTGGCAAGTACTTCATCCGGATAATCCAATGAGCCGTCATACAGGATATCAGACTCAATTCCTTTTAAGATGCGGAAAGGAAAAAGCTTTTTATTCAGGTCTTCAATTTCTCTGTGTTGCGCAGAAACCCGTAATTCATTTAAGCCATTTGCATAAAAAGCCGATTTGGAATGGTCACAGATCCCCAGATATTCCAGTCTGAGCTCATTTTTACAGAAGGAAGCCATCTCTTCGAGAGTGTGAATTCCGTCGCTCCAGGTACTATGATTATGCAAACTGCCTTTGAGATCTTCATAGGTAATCAGTTCAGGCAGAGACTTTGATTTTGCAAGCTCAATCTCATTGTTTCCTTCCCTTAATTCCGGCTCAATAAATGATATTCCGGCAAGTTCATAAATCTCTTTTTCTGTTTTACCTTTAAGCTCAGTCTCTTTCAGTAGGGCTAACAGGTTATTTACATGCTCACTGCTACCGGTGCTGATGATCAGTTCAGATCCCAGATGATCCTGATCACAAAATGCCAGACGGATAATAATTCCTGATTCAGACTGACATAAAATTGTATTTAACTGGGTTTCTGAAAAGCTTAATCCCAGTTTTTCAAGAGTGGAAGCTATTTCAGAGGGCATTTCAGCAACAATCAGAAAATCAAGGCTGTCTACAATTTCACACCTTCTTCTAAACTGCCCGGTAAGAAAGCATAATTCAGTTTTAAATTCGGATTTTAAGACATCGAGCAGGCTTTCAGCAAAATTTTCCACCCTGGCATAAAGGAAACGTCCGTTGCTGGCTATACTGAATTCTATATTTTTCTTGATTTCCTCCTGTGTTTTGAGTCCAAATCCCTTTGCTTCAATCAGGCGGTTTTCGTTGCAGGCATAATATAATTCACCAACCGAGTCTATTCCTAATTCTTTCCAGATTACCAATAGCTTTTTGGGGCCAAGGCCCTTAATCTGCATCATTTCAACTATGCCCGCGGGTGTCTGGCTTAATAAATCATTAAGTTCATTAAGGGTTCCTGAATGAAGTAATTCAGCAACTTTAGCGGCAATACTTTTTCCCAGACCGTCGATAGCTTCCAGGTCTGAAAGGCTTTTATTAGTCAGAGAATAGGGTAGTTTATCAATTTTAAAGGCTGCATTGGCCACAGACTTAACCTTAAATGGGTTTTCGTTATGAAGTTCCATTAACTGGCTGAGCAATCTTAAAGTCCGGGCTATAGTTTTATTTTCCATTCCCTCAAAAATAAACAACCCTTCCCGAAATGGGAGGGGTTGTCTATATAATTTTATATTTCAGATACTTTATTTTATGATAATATTGTATGGTATGCGGGTTTGAACTCCGGTCATGTTTAAAGCTGATTTCAGCTGATCATAATAAAGATAATTGTCGCCAAGCTCACGTTTTACAAAATAGGTTTTTACCTTATCTGTTGAATGATCGAACAATGACTTCAGCGGATCAACCTGAGCAGGATAACTCACAATCTTGTAGTTCTTAATATTGGCTTTTCTGGCAGCTGATTTTATAGCATCTCCGATATTCCCTAATTTATCAACCAATCCGTTTGCTAATGCTTCCTGGCCGCTCCACACACGTCCCTGGCCAATACTATCGATATATGCCTGAGATTTTTTACGTCCTTCAGCCACTTTTCTGGTGAATGAATCATAGGTTTTGTTAACCTCATTCTGGTAAATCATTTTCTCGGCATCGGTCAGCGGACGGCTTACAGTACCTAAA
>Ga0208492_1001800_pt1 | contig 12004 bp, 12 predicted proteins | sample Subbioar_CSW14AB_FD_184820 | JGI IMG/M metagenome (GOLD analysis project Ga0208492, IMG submission 184820) | Serpentinite rock and fluid subsurface biosphere microbial communities from McLaughlin Reserve, California, USA - CR12Mar_CSW14AB (SPAdes) | ecosystem: Environmental > Terrestrial > Deep... | reverse complement strand
TCTACAAATACGCATCCGAAGCGGCATGCAATGCAACCACAAAATAGAGTTGCCTCTACGCGTTTTCCGAAAGCCAAATGGTTTCGATCACTTGAGTCTCACACCGATCAACTCGGGGCTTGCGCCTGCGCCTGCGCCTGCGCCTGCGCCTGCGCCTGCGCCTGCGCTTGCGCTTGCGCTTGCGCTTGCGCTTGCGCGTGCGCTTGCGCGTGCGCTTGCCTAGACTCGATCTCATGAGGTCTCGCTTTCCCTTGTGCGTCGTGGCCGCGGTGCTCGGGTGCAGCGCGAGCAAAGACGACGCGGCGGCGCCGTTCGAAGTCGGCGTCGCGGCGACCGACAGCAGCGTCAACGATGCGGTCACCGAAGGGGGCGGCCTCACCCTCGATGCGTTCGACGCGCCGGAGACGCCGGAGCTCGTCGACGCGAGCTGCAAGGACGTCCCGCCGTCGCTCGATGGCGGCAGCGTCGCCGTGACGCTGTCGGCCGAGTACGCGTCGTTCTACACCGCGTACGATCTCGGGCCGGTGCCGGGGATGCCGGCGGGCCATCTCGGTGGCTGCGTGTTGAAGGAGGGCGATCCCTCGACGTTGCTGTTCGCGGGCGACTCGGAATCCGCAACGGGTGGGATCTACTCGATCAAGCTCGAGCGAGGCCCGTGCGGTCACATCATCGGTTGGAAGGGCACCGCCACCAAGATCGCGAGCACGCCGTACGTCGACGCGAACCTGCTGTATCTACCGTCGAGCACCCTCCTCTACTCGCAGTGGCCGCAGAACAAGCTGGGCATCATCCCGTCGAGCGCGTCCGCGCCGTCGCGCGAAATCGATCTGGGGCCGTTGGGCGTGGATTCGAGCATCGGGGGTGTCGGCTTCGTGCCCAAGGGCTACGCCGCGGAGGGCCAGATGCGTGGCGTCACTTGGTCGGGCGGCAACTGGTTCCATCTCGCCCTGAAGCCCGACGGCGCTTCTTGGAACGTCACCGGTGCAAGCAAGATGGTGAACCTCCCGAACGGTCCTGGCGGGTTCGCCTACGTGCCGTCGGGCTCGCCGGGGTTCCCGAAAAACCGCATCATCCTGTCGGAGTGGAGCGCGGACTCCGTGGCCACGTACGAGGTCGACGGGCAGGGAGACCCGCTGCCGAGCTCGCGCAAAGCGTTCTTCGAGAAGTTCACCAAGCCGTGGGGCGCCTACTTCGACCCGATGAGCGGAGACTTCCTGTTCCTCACCTGGGGCCCCGCGCCCGATCGCGTATACGTCGTGCAGGGCTTCACCAAGCCGCCGCCGCCTCCGCCGCCGCCCAAGTGACCGGAAGCGCCGGGCCCGTAGACTCGTCGAATACGGATTCCGCACCGGGTGGCTGGTCGCGAGGAGCATCTCCGTAGACACTTGGGGCATGCGTTCGGTCATTGCCTTCGTCCCGGCGATTCCCCTCGTGCTCTTCGCGTGCTCCTCGGCCAGCGATGCGCCGTCGACCAACACCACGACGACCACCGCGTCGATCACGTTCCACGAGCACGTCGAGTCGATCGTCCAGGAGAAGTGCCAGAGCTGTCACCACGAGGGCGGCATCGCGCCGTTCTCGCTGGTGAAGTACGCCGACGCCAAGCGCCTCGCGCCGCTCCTCGTCGACAGGGTGAAGGCGCGCACCATGCCGCCGTGGGGCGCGTTCGAGACCGCCGAGTGCAAGCCGCGGTTCAAGTGGTCACACGACCTCCGGCTGACCGACGCCGAGATCGAGACCATCGCAAAGTGGTCGGAGCAGGGCGCCGTCGAGGGAGATCCGAGCAAGGCCCCGCCGCCGAAGACCTTCGGTGCGAACGGCTTGCCCACTCCGAGCGACGAGCTCGCCACGGCCAAATATACCGTGAAGCCTTCGACGAGCGACGAGCTGCGCTGCTTCGTCGTCGATCCGAAGTTGACGGAGGACACGTACATCGAGGGCACCAACGTCATCGCCGGTGACGCGTCGGTCGTGCACCACGTGATCGTCTACGCCGATCCCAAGCGCGCCTCGTTGGCCAAAGCCGGCGACACCGGCTCGTACCCCTGCTTCGGCGGCCCGGGCATCACGCCGACCAGCATGGTGCTCGCGTGGGCGCCGGGCGTGCCTCCGGCCGAATATCCCAATGGCGTCGCCCTCGGGCTGCAGAAGGACTCGCTGCTCGTGGTGCAGATCCACTACCACCCGGGCGCCGATCCGCGCGACGACTCGACGAAGATCCAGCTACGGCGCGCGAAGGCCAAGCCGGCCTGGAACGCGACGATCTCGCTGATCGGCAACTTCCGCGCGGCGCCGCAGCTGCTGCCCGGGCCGAACGATCCGGCAAGCGGGCCGACGTTCCTCATTCCCGCGGGGGTGAAGAACCACACCGAATCGATGGAGGTGACCATCCCGACCTCCCTCGGCGGCAAGCCGCTCTCGGAGATGAAGCTCGCGAGCGTCGGCTCGCACATGCACTGGCTCGGCAAGGACCTGAAGGTCGACATCGAGCGCGGGAGCGAGCGGCCGGGGCAGCCCAAGTCGGAGTGCCTGCTGCAGACCCCGAAGTACGACTTCAACTGGCAGCGCGGATACGCCTACGACACCTCGATCGAGACCCTGCCGACGGTAGCTCCCGGCGACAAGCTCAAGATCAAGTGCACGTACGACAACTCGACGGACAACCCGTACGTGGTGCAGGCGCTCGAAGAGAAGAAGATGAGCGCTCCGGTCGACGTCACCCTCGGCGAGGAGACCCTCGACGAGATGTGCCTCGGCGCGTTCGTGCTCTACTCCAAAGCGCCCTGAACCGGACGCTCAGAGGCCCGCGCGCTCTGCCGAGGACGCGAGATGCGGCAGATCGCGGAGCAGCTGGTCGACCCACGCGTGACCGCGTGCCCCCTCGACGAGCGCATACGGTGCGCCGGTGCCACGGATGACGAGACGTCCCTGTTCGACGATGACGAAGAATGCGACTTCGTGGTTCTCGAGGAGGCGGGGGACGATGGACGAGACCTCGGGCGTCGTCGCCCAACGCGCCACCGCGTCGGGCACGTCGCCACGAACCAGGAAACGCTCCCAGGCGGGGCCGAGAGGGATCTCCTGGATGCCCAACAGGTCACGTAGCCATCCCGGGCCGGACCGCTGCGAGATGAACGCACGAGAGCGCGTGGCCGCGTCGAGGACGATCTCGAGGCTCGCTCCCGCGTATCGCTGCGGCGGCAGCATCGTGATCTGCAGCGCGCGACCGCCCAGATCCCTTCGATAGCGCTTCCCTCGAAAGAACCCGCTCCCCACGAATCCGAACGGCAGGAGCGCCGCGTCGCTGCGCTTGCGCCAGCGCCGCACGCCGAACACCAGCACCAACAGGATCGAAGCGAAGAGGAGGAGAAGCAGCCCGAGGGCGGCGACGAGCGGGCCGGTGTCGGCCGCGCCGCTGCTCCGCGGCCGCGGTCTTCCGTCGACGAGGAGCGAGCCGGCCAAGAGGGAGAGTCTACCGACTCGCTGTGCCACCCGCACGACGAGGGATAGGCTGATCCGATGGGGAGAGGGCAGTCTGCGGGGCTGAAATGGCTCGCCCTGCTTGCGTACCTGACGATCGTGTTCGCCGGAGCCTTCCTCGCGTTCATCGTGCCCGACCTCGAGCTCGGGCGGGTGGTCGCGGTCCTGGCGGTCGTCGCGTTCCTGGCGGTGCCCCTGGGGTTCGGCGTCGTCGCCGAGAACATCGCCGAGAAGCGTGGGAGAGAGCTGCACGCCGAGAAGGTCGCGGCGGTCCTCGCGCCCATCTGGTCGATCGCATTCGTCGTGGTGCTCTGTGTCTGGCTGCGGGGTCCGACGGCCCTCGCGCTCGCCGATCTCCCCGAGCCGTTCCGTCGCCTCGGCCTCGCACTCGGTCCTGCGAACGCAAAGGCCAAGGCCGATCTCGCGGCCAGGCCCAAAGCGTCGGCGTCGGCGCAGGCTGCGACCACCCCGAGCCCCACGGCGCCGTCGTCGGTTCCGAGCACGGGCGCGATGCCCGCGCGCTTCGCCTCCGGAGACCCGACGTACTCGGAGCCCACCGATGGGTGCGAGCCGCTCGCCGCCATCGCCGACGTCGAGAGCGCGTACGCGCCGGGTGCGACGCGCGCGGCCGCGGAGGGGATCGCCAAGGCGAGGTACCCGAACGGTCTCCCCTTCCTGCAGGCGCAGGACGACAAGCAGCTGAAGACGTGGTTCACGGGCGCACCCGACACCTTCGACGGCGTCGCGTCGCGGTTCGACGCGGCCGTGCACGAAGGGGCACACCTTTGGGGCGTCAAACGCTTCAACGGGCGCACGCAGACCTATCCGGTTCGACGCGATCTGGCCGTCGAGGCGAAGCTCCAGAAGAACTTCTTTCGGAGCGAGATCCTCTCGCGCCACATCGACCAGAAGACCGACACCTACGCGAAGGTCTACCTCGAGGGAGCGAGCGGCGCGCAGGGGTTCAACACGCTGCTCGACGAGTACAACGCGTACGCGCACTCGCTCGCCTCGCGGTACTGCACGCGGGACCTACTCTCACCAAGCTCTCGGGTGAGCGCCCGCGACGGCATCCTCACGATGATGTACTACCTCGAGACCTACCTGGCGATCGGACGCACCGAGCACCCCAAGGACTACGCGGCGATCCTCGCCGACCCGGGGACCCGCCGCGTCATTCTCACCGTGTGGGATCGAGCCGAGTTCTTCCTCCGCAAGAGCCAGGACGAAGCCTCGCTCGGGATCAAGACCGAGACGATCGAGGCGTGGGTCTACGACGAAGGCCGTCTCGCCGAGCTCACCCGCGTGCGAGAAATCAAGTAAGCGCGACTCGTAGCGCGCGCGCCTCACGCCTGCTAGAACCTCGCGCTTCTCGATGGCCCGTCGTCTGCTCGCGCTCGATCTGGATGGCACGCTGCTCAGGCGCGACCACACCATCCACCCGCGGGACGTCGACGCAGTCCGCCGCGCGCAGGGTGCCGGCGTCTACGTCACGCTCGCGACGGGCCGGCTCGTCGGTGGCACGCTCATGCATGCGCGCACGCTCGAGCTCGAGGGCGCCATGGTCTGCGGCGACGGCGCGACCATCGCCAGCGCAGTGAACGGCGAGGTGCTCGACTGCCGCACGGTCGACGAGGAGCACGCGGCGGGGCTGGTCACGACGTTGCGCGAGCACGGGCTCGTCCCGTTCGTGTTCTCGCACGGCGACATTCACGCCGAAGAGTCCGCCCGCGCCTACGACGACTGGGTGCGCATCTGGAGCGACCGGATCCACTACCACCCGGTGCTCACCGAGACCGACGCCTGGCGCGGCGAGGCCACCGTCGCCATGACCTTGGGTCTCGGTGACGACGACGCGGTGACCGCTGCGTTCACCGAGGTCGACCGCCGATGGGGCGCGCACGTGCTCAACACGCGTTTCGGGTTCGGCGAGCGTCACATGCTGCGCTCGTATCACCCCGAAAACAGCAAGGGCAGCGCACTGGCCCGTCTGGCGCTCCGCGTCGGCATCGCCAGCGAAGACTGCGTGGTGGTCGGTGACTGGTACAACGACCTCTCCATGTTCGAGTGGGCCGGTCGTTCGTTCGCCATGGGCGGCGCCCCCGCAGCGGTCGCGAACGCGGCGACCGATCGGCTGAAGGCCCCGACTGGCGAGGGCGGCGGCATCGCCGAGGTGATCGACCGGCTCCTCGGGTGAGTCGGTGAGCGCCTTCGAAAAGCGGAGCTATCGCGCTTCGGATGGCACCGTGGTGACGGTGCAGTGGAAGCCGGTGAAAGGTCCCGCACCCGGCGTGTCCGAGCCCGAGGTGTGGATCGACGGCGGCGTCGTTCCGCTCGACTCCACGCTCGCGGACGGCCGCCGGCTCACCGTGCGTTGGCCCAGCTATGGCCTACCGGACGTCATCCTCGACGGCCGCATGCTTGCTGGCTCTGCGAGTCACCCCGCGACCACGATCGCCCGCGGGCGCGGCGTGCTGTTCTTCGGCGCGGTGCTGCTCGCTACGTTCGCCATGGGCGCGCGGCACGCCACGGGGGTCGTGGTGCAGCTCGCGTTCGCCGCCGGCTTCGGGGTCGCCGCCGCCCTTGCCAAGCCGTTCCCGCGAGTCGCTGTCGCCCTCTCGGGGCTCTCGGTCGTCGGGGCGACCGTTGCGTGGCTCGCGCTGCACGATTTGCGTGTGATGCTCGTGCTGCCCATCGCCCTGTTGTGGATCCTCGGCGTTCGGCCGATGGCGATGGCCGCACGAGCGCTCGGCCGCTGATTAGCGCAGGGACAACGCGGCGATCCCGGCGATCGCAGTGAGCACCCCGAGCCCCGAACGCACGGTCATCTTCTCGTGTCCGAGCACGTGCGCGATCGGCAGAGCGAAGATGGGACTGGTCGCGAGGAGCGTGGTCGCGACCCCCGTCGAGCGCGCGAGCAACAGTGACGTCTGCGCGAGCCAGATGCCGCAGTAGCTCCCGATCATCCCCGCGACCGCGATGCGCACGAACGTGCGGCGCACGAACAACGCCTTCGCCCAAACGCGCGCATCTCGGGTGACGAGCGCGATCGCCAGCAGCCCGACGCCGCCGACGAGGATCCGTCCGACTGCGGCCGCGAGCGGGTCGATCCCGACCTGCATCGCGCGACGCGAGAGCAGGCTGCCCCCTGCCTGTCCGAGCGCCGCGACGATCCCGAGGGCAATGCCGCGGACGAGGCCCTCTTTGCGGCTCGGATCGGGCCGCAGCACCACCAGCGCGATACCGGCGAACACCAACGCCATCCCGAGGAGCGCACGCGCGTCGAGCCGTTCGCCGAGCCAGAGGAAGCCGCCGAGCGCGGCGAACACCGGAGCCGACGAGAGCAGGAGGATGGCACGCGGAACGCCGAGCGCGATCATCGAGCCGAAATACGCGGTGTCGCCGATGGTGAGTCCGACGACGCCGCTGACCGCGAGGAGCAGGAGCGCCGACGTGGGCGCGTCCGTCGGCACCACGTGTCCGGTGCGGACGAGCGCGGTGAGCGCGAGCACCGAGCCCGCGACGAGCAGCTTGCCGAGGTTCATCGCCCCCGCGGGCACACCGTCCCGACCGATGCGTCCGAAGAGGAGCGAGCCGACGGCCCAACAGATGGCCGCCGAGACCGCAGCGAGCTCGCCGAGCGGGAGGTGGCTCACAGATCGAACGTGACGACGAGCGGTCCGTGATCGCTCGTGCCCACTTGCCGGCGGATCTCCGCCGAGCGCGCGTTCTTCGCGAGCAACTCGCTCATCAAGACGAAGTCGATGCGCCAGCCGATGTTCCGCTCACGGAGCTGCCGCCAAGGAGCCCACCACGTGAAGAAGTCCGCGTCGTCGGGATGGAGCGCACGGGTGACGTCGACGAGGCCATTGCCGATGACCCGGCCGAGCAGCTCGCGCTCGTCCGCGCGCTGACCGATGCCTCCGGGCTTGAGCTCCTTGGCATGCACGTCGCGGTCGGTGAGGGCGACGTTGAGATCGCCGCACAGCACGAGCTTCTCGGACGCGTTGGCGCGGGTCCACTTCTCGAGCTCGCGGAGGAACGCGATCTTGGCGGCGTAGTCCTTGCCCCCGTTCGGCACGTACAGCGATGCCCAACGGATGCCGCCGGCCACCGCCTCGACCACGCGACACTCGTGATCGAACGATGGGTGCGTGAACTTGGGCGCCTCGGGGAACGTCGCCTTTCGGAGGTGCAGGCTGACCCCGGAGTAGCCCTTCGGCCCGCCGTGCCAGAACGACCAGTAGTCCGCGAGCGTGGTGAGCGGATCGGGGATCTGGGCGGGCGAGGCCTTGATTTCCTGCAGACAGAGCACGTCCGGCTGCTCCTGTGCGGTCCACTCCACGAGCTGCGCGTGGCGCGCTCGAATGCCGTTCACGTTCCAGGTCGCAACTTTCATGACACGCGCATCGGACATGGCCGGCGCGCAGCTTAGCCGGATTCGATCGCGGGAGACGGAACGGCGTGAGCGCCGAATGCCGATCCGACTAAGGTTGCGCTCATGCGCAACTTCGCCCTCGCTTTCCTTGCGTTCGCTCCTCTCATGCTCGGCTGTGGAGGCTCGGTCACCCCAGAAGACGAGGGTGTCGGCGCGACCGACGACTCGGCCGTTTCGGACACCGGCGGCGGCAGCAGCAGCGACAGCACGCCCGGCGGCGAGGACGCCTCGATCGGTCCCACCGAGGATGGCTCGATCGGCCCCGGCATCGACGGTGGCGAGCCCCCGCCTCCGCCGGCGGACGCGGCCCCGGGCACCGGCGGCATCAAGTGCGGCACCGCTACCTGCAACTCGGCCACGCAGGACTGCTGCGCGAGCTTCTCGGGCTCGAAGTGCGTGGCCAAGGGAACGTGCACCGGCGGCGCCACGCTCTCGTGCACCGACCCGAGCGCGTGCGCGCCTGGTCAGGTCTGCTGCGCGAGCGGCGGCGGCGGCGGCGGCGGCGCCAAGTGCGCGGCGACTTGCACGACGGGCGCGATCCTCTGCGCGACCGACGCCGACTGCAAAGCCCCGCAGAAGTGCCTCCCCGGTTTGGGCGGCACCAAGGTGTGTCGCAACGCGCCCGGCGGTGGCTTCGACGGCGGCTTCGGCGGCTTCGATGGCGGGGGCTTCGGCGGCTGAGGACTACGCGGCGCGGGCGAGCTGACGCAAGGTCGACTCGTCGCGGTGGCCGACCTCGTGGAGCACGCGCTTCGCGAGGTTGAGGCCGCACGCGCGTACGATCCAGACGCGGGTGTCGCCGCCGGCATACTGCTTCGCGAGGCGCACGCCGCCGTGGCTGTTGGTGCCGGTGACCACGATCACGTGGTCTGAGCGGCGGACGATGGCCTCGAGGGCGTCGGCCCCGCGGCCTTTGACGTTGCCCGTGTGCACCTCGACGTCGATCCCGGCCGAGCGGCCGGCCTCCGTCAGCGCGTCGGCGAGCCGGTCGAGACCTCCGATGAACGCGACGCGCATGGCGACGCTCCGTTGTCATTCGTCATACAAGACATACTGTCCACTATTGCGAACCGCGTCAAGTGACGCCGTGTTCGGTAATATCCGTCGTGATGGTCCTCCGCCGCCTCGCGCTCGCCACCCTCGTCGCGCTCGTCGCGTGTTCCTCGAAGGGAGAAGAGCCCGTCGACGACGGCCTCTCGTTGCATCCGGCCCTCGAGGCGCCGTCCTGGGGCCCCGACTGCGATCCGCTCGTGCCTGCGCACTGCGGCTTCCCGTTTCCCTCGAGCACTGCGCTCGTCGATGACCCGAGCACGCCGACAAGGAAGCGCGTGGTGCTCAAGGCGGGCGCGCTGCCCCGACACCGGGGGCAGCCGACGAACCCCGCGACGTGGAACGACTTCGATGGGTTCTCGGCCACGGGCCACCTGATGACCGTGCTGCCCTGGGCGACGACCAAGGGTCTCCCGTCGCAGGACGACATCGGCAAGTCGATCACCAAGGACTCGCCGACGATCGTGCTCGACGTCACCCGCGGCGAGCTCGTCCCGCACTTCGCGGAGCTCGACGTGTCGGGGCGCGATGCGACCGAGAACACGTTCCTCGTGCGACCCGTCGTCCGCCTGCGCGATTCGAGCCGGTACGTGGTCGCGATCCGCAAGGTGGTCGACGCCGAAGGCCGACCGTTGCGCCCATCGCCGGCGTTCAAGGCGCTGCGGGACGGCACGCCTTCGAACGAGCCGAGCGTCGAGGCCCGCCGCGGTCTGTACGCCGAGATCTTCGCCGCGCTCGACAAGGCGGGCATCCCCAAGGCTGACCTGCAGATCGCTTGGGACTTCGCCACCGCGAGCAAGGACAACGTCTCGCGCTCGCTCGTGCACATGCGCGACGACGCGCTGAAGACCGTCGGCCCCGACGGCCCGCCCTACAAGATCACCGAGACGGTCGACGACCCGAACCCGTACATCAAGAAGCGGCTCAAGCTCGTGATGACCGTGCCGATGTACCTCGAGAAGCCCGACCCGCCGGCGAAGCTCGTTCGCTCTTCCGACGGGCTGCCGAAGCAGAACGGCACGATGGAAGTCGAGGTGCTGGTCCACATCCCGCACGCCGCCACCAAGCAATCGTGCCCTCTCCTGCAGAACGGACACGGACTGCTCGGCCGCAAGACGGAAGGGCAGAACGGCTACCTCGCGAAGATCGCCGACGGCGGCTGCTTCGTCGCGTTCTCGGTGGACCTCGTCGGCATGGCCCACGAGGACAGCGAGGTGATCAGCGCACAGATCATCGGCGACATCGGCGGGTTTCGCACCACCATCGATCGGCAGCACCAGGGGCTGGTCAACGAGCTCGTCGCGATGCGCCTGATGAAGACCGGGTTCGTCAAGGATCCCGCCATCCAGTTCGAAGGTCGGAGCGCGATCGATCCCACCCGCGCGTACTGGCGCGGCGACAGCCAGGGCGGCATCTTCGGCGCGAGCTACATGGCGCTGTCGACGGACGTCACCCGCGGCGTGCTCGGCGAGCCAGGCGCGCCCTACAGCCTGCTGCTCAACCGAAGCGTCGACTTCGCGCCGTTCTTCTTCCTGCTCCGCGGCGTGTACGAGGACGCCTACGATCTGCAGCTCGCCCTCGGCCTCGTGCAGATGATCTGGGACCGCACCGAGCCGGGCGGATACCTCCGGTACCTCAACGAGGACCCGCTGCCTGGCACGCCCAAACACGACGTGCTGCTCCACGTCGCGATCGGCGATCACCAGGTGACCCCGCTCGGCGCGCACATCATCGGGCGTTCGGTGGGAGCGAAGAACGCGATCCCCTTCAACCGCGAGGTGTGGGGCATCCCCGGGCAGATGCCGCCGTTCAGCGGCTCGGCGTTGGTCGAGTACGACTTCGGCACGCCCGAAGCGCCGAAAGAGAACACCCCCAACAGCCGCGGCGAAGATCCCCACGACATGGTCCGCGAGCTCGACGTCGCCCAGAAGCAGGAAGCAAAGTTCCTCAAGGACGGTGTGATCGAGCACTTCTGCGATGGGAAGTGCGACCCCAAATGAGTCGACAGTCGACAGTCGACACTGTGTAGCTCTCATCCTGACGGCAACGTCGTCGCTGCTGCCCGAGAATTTCACCACGGAGGCACGGAGGCACGGAGGTCGAGATTGTCTGCCGATGCAGACGCAAGCCTCACGTACGTCATCCGAGCGCACACCTCGACGAGGTGCAGTCCGACGAGCGTCCCGTCTCGGTCGGCGCGAAGCAGCGGCAGCATTACTCTCGACTCCGTGCCTCCGTGTCTCCGTGGTGAACTCTCTTCTTCGATGACCGCGAAGCGTCAGAGGGAGGCGAGGAGAGCGAGCACGTTCTCTTCGATGCGGGGGAGCGCGATCTCCGGCGACAGCGGGAGATCGGACACGTTCCAGAACGTCACGCGCGCAAGCTGCGTCGGATGGCGCGCGGCGATCATGGGTCGGTGCTCCTCCTCGTGGAGCGCGATGACCGTGTGCGCGCGGAGGAAGTCACCCGCGGTGAGTTGGGTCGGCCGGAGCGACGTGCGGTGCAGCGGGATGCCACGTTTGGCGAGCGCGCTCGCGGCGAGCGGGGAGATCTCGCCGTCGACCAGGTGGGTCATCAGGCCGCGGGAGAACGCGCGAGCGCTCAGGGCCGAGCGCTCGACGTGGTGATTGAACACCGCCTCGGCGAAACGGCTGCGATAGAAATTGCCGGTGCAGATGAAGAGGACGTCGCCCATCGCCGGCGGAGCATGACACGCCCGTCGGGTGGTTGCTCGAGCCCCGGAACCGGTTCTTTCGAGAGGAGTGCCGCACTGAAGAACTGTCGGAAATTCCCCCCGGACTGAAGTCCGGGGCACCGACAGCTGACCTCAAGTCCTTCGGACTCACCGACGCGCTGGGCTGGCCCGAGGTTGTCGCCGCAAACTGAATTTCGTGTCGCACGTGCGGAAGATTGTGCCGATCGGCGATCGCGGTTCGTCAACGAAGGACTGCACTTCCTCGCTCGAACCCCCCGCCAGCCCGGAGGGCTTCGTCTTGCAGTCGGTGCCCCGGACTTCAGTCCGGGGGCAATTCTTCG
>Ga0208492_1001798_pt1 | contig 12023 bp, 15 predicted proteins | sample Subbioar_CSW14AB_FD_184820 | JGI IMG/M metagenome (GOLD analysis project Ga0208492, IMG submission 184820) | Serpentinite rock and fluid subsurface biosphere microbial communities from McLaughlin Reserve, California, USA - CR12Mar_CSW14AB (SPAdes) | ecosystem: Environmental > Terrestrial > Deep... | reverse complement strand
GGCCCCGGGCCGGATTGCCGGAATGACCTCGAAAAGAGGCGTCTGGCCCGAGCCATTGGCGACGACAGTCGTGTCGACCACCCGGTGCAGTGCCTGGCGCGTGATCGAAAGGCTGGTGTAGGCAAAAGACAGGTAGTCCCCGGCCGACAGCGTGTAGCCCGCCGGAAGCCCCGCCAGGGACATCTCGCGCGGGTCGCCCCCGAGTGCGAGGATGGTGACAGAGGCAGCACCCAGGATCGTGCCGTTCGGGTCTGCCTGTGGGTTCAACCGTCGGCGATCGAAGATGTTGAAGGTCCGGCCCTGCTTCAGCACCTGGATCAGGGTTTCAGGGCGGCCGATCTCGGTGCGGACCATGCTTGCAAGGTCGATTCGCCCGGTCCAGAGCCGCTCGCCCATGTCGGCCGTCAGTTGCTCGCCCCCGGCCGTGCGGGACTGCTCGACCAGTTCGGGCAGGTCGCAGGTTGCGCGCGCGACCAGCAGAGTGTCAGCGAAAGTGGCAAGGGGTAGGGGAAACACCAGTGCCATCAGCCGCGCCTCCGAGGGTCACCGGACACGCGCTGGACCGAAATCGGCAGGGCCTCCTTGTCGTACATCGCGACGACCTGGGCGGCGGACTGGCGAGCAACTGCTTCGATCTCGCGGTCTCCCTTCACCCCGCGCATGTCCAGATAGATCGTGGCAGGCAGGTCGCGTCCGGAACGCCCGGGCATTCGGCGGCTGTCGGACCCGACCATCCCGCCTTCCGCAAAGCGCGGCATCCGGCCCCCGGCGTTGATCGCCTCCAGCAGGTGCCGGTTGCGCGCCGTGGCGGCGGCATTGACCACATACTCGCCATTCGACAAGAGGGTGGGGATGCTGTCCGATGTGCCCGTGCCGGGGCCATGGACCATGCCACCCTCGGCCTTGCCCTTGCCGCCGAAAAGGCCTGCGAACATCGACTTGCCACCGAAGAGGTCGCCGAACGGACCCTTGCCGAAGATGGCACCCTGGATCGCCGCCTGGATCAGGCTGCTGATGATGTTCTTCAAAACGTCGTTGAAGCTTTCGCCCTTGACGATCAGCGCCTCCAGCGCATTCCCGGCCAGATCCTCGAAGAAATCCGCCCGCGCCTTGGCCCCTTCCATCAACTGCTGCTCGCGCTCGCGGGTGGCGATCAGCTCCTCGACCTTCTGCTTCTCGGCTTCGGTCGCGCCCGCCAGCGCCTCGCGGTGCTTCAGCATCTCCTTCTGGATCGGGTCCTGGACCCGCAGCGCCTCGATCTCGCCTTCCAGGGACGCGATCAGCTCTTGCAGCGCATTGGCCTCGTCGCGGGCCGCTGCGGCTCCGCCGCCACCCCCGCCACCGCCTCCACCGCCGCCGCCGCCACCGCGCACCTTTGGCGTCGTGCGGCGCGCAGCATCACGCCCAAGCTGGCCCCGGAAGCCGTAGGGATCAAGAGCCGGGCCTTGCGGTCCGATGCCTCGCCCACCGCCTACACTCTCGGAATAAGCCGCTCGCTCGGCAGCTGCCTGACCCAGGGCCGCCAGGATGCTGTTCGCGATCCCGAGAAGGGCGTTGGCCGCCCCTTGCGCACGGATGAAGGGTCCGCTCATGTCGCCCGAGGCCGCCCGCGCAATGGCCGAAGCCACGGCATCGACGGTCGCTTTCAGGTCCAGTGCGACGGCCTGGGTCTCCTTCATCGCAGCGGTCTGCTCGCGCTGCGCATTCAATGCGGCGATCTTCGCGTCGAGGTTCCGGGCCTGAAGTTCAAGCGCGGCCTGGTCCGCGTTCGCGGCAAGAAGAGATCCCCGGTCCCCGCTTGCACGCGCCTGCTCCATTCTCTCCAGGATCGCGGCGCGTTCAGCTGTCAGCCGATTGATCTCTTCGAGCACAATCTGCTCGTCGTTCGATGCCGCGCCTGTAAGCATCATGCCGCGCGCTAGTCGAAGGCGCTCGGTCTCTTCGATAATGCCCTGGAGAGCGGCTTCCTGACGTTCAAGCTCCGCCGTCACCGCAGCCGAGTCGGCGCTCGCAGAGGTCAGCCATTGGATCATCGCGCCGCCTGCGGCGATGACGCCCAGGGTGATCAGGTTCAGGGGGCTGATCATCGACATCAGCGCGCCACCGAGGGCCCTCGCCGCCCCCGCCGCCCCCATCGGGCCGATCACCTGGGTGATCTGGGTGCCCTGCTGGATCGCCAGCTGCAGCGGGTTCTGCCCGGCGGCCAGCATCATGCCGATGTCGTTCAAGTTGGCGACCAGGTTGCCGGTGGCGGCCGAGGCCTGACTGGCGCTCGCCGCGTAGGCCCGGTTCGACTGGGTGGCCTGCTGGCGCGCGGCGGCCTCGCCCCGGGCGGCGGTGGCGTTGGCCTTCGACGCGCTGGTGGCCTTGTCGGTTGCCGCCGTGATGCCCTGGACGCTACGCGCGGTTGCGTCCACCTCGGACTTCGCCGCCGCCGTGTCGGCCCGCAGGACCAGCGTGAAATCTAGCGCCAACGGGATGCCTCCTCGTTGCCCGCCGCGATCACCGCGAACTCGATCGTCTGGATGTCAGCCCAAAGCTCCGGCGTCACTGTGACCCCCGCAAGGTCCAGCCCTGCCCGCGCGGCCTGGTAGTCCAGGCCGGTGCGCCGCATCGCGCCTTCGGCAGGACAGGCGATGCGCCACTGGCTGGCAACGGCAAGGAACGCCAGCAGCGCCGCCACGTTCTCTGCCCAGATGCCGCCTTCGGTGCCATCGTCCTCGTCCGCCTCGTAGATCAGGCCGAAGAGCGCAAAATCCGCCTTCAGCTCGTCCTCATCACCCTGCCTTGCGCCGCCAAGCGTGCCGGTTGCCCAGGCCCGCCCGGCCCAGGTCAGTTTCCCGTTCGTGCCTTCGACATCGCCGCCGTGTAGGACCGGATCAGCGCGATTTGCACGAAGGGCGTCCGGAACAGCGTGTTGCGCACGTCCTCGGTCGTCGGAACCGGATTGCCGGTCTCGTCCTCGATGTCGCCGAAATCGGCCACGATGGCCCGGCAATAGCTTTCGGTGCCCTCGGCGGTGCGCAGGTCGTGGTGCATCAGCTCGTCCTGCGGCACGACGCGGAACTTCGCCTTCAGCGACTGCTCGGCATGGCCACCGTCGATGGGCACCATGACGGGCACGGTGTGGACGAAGGTCGGGTTCTCGATGATCTTGAAGGCCATGGCGGCAGCTCCGGCGGTTGAAGGGGGAAAGTCCGGGGGCGCGGACGCCCCTGGCGGATTAGGTCAGCGTCAGCGTCCACTGGTTGTTGCCTGCACCCGACGGCAGCAGCATCAGGCTGTTCTGCCATTCCATGATGTCCTGGGCGCTTTCCGCCCCTTGCGGGCGCTGCATCTGGGCGGTGGGGGCGTTCAGTGTCGCGATGTTGCCAGCCCCGGTCCCGTGGACCAGGTTCACCGGCACGGCCGTCTGGGCGGCGGCCAGGGCGAAGGGGTTGTAGGCCGACAGCGGCTGCGCCTCGACCTGCGTCTTGATCATGTCCTCGCGCTGGGTGATCAGGATCGCCTCGGCCCCGACCAGGAAGCGCGGCTCGACCTTGTTGCCCAGATCCAGCTCGAAGCTCCGCATGACCAGGGCGACGGCGTTGATCGTAAAGGTCGGCGTGTTCGTCATCGACACCACGCGCGGCTTCTGGAAGGCGGTCAGCGTCGGCGCTGTGGTGGTCGCATCCGAGGGCTGCACGAAGAGCCCGGTCATCTCGAACTCGAGGTAGGGGATGCCCTGGGCGTTGACGGTGATCTTGGCGTTGCCCCGCACGCCAAGCGACTGGAACAGGATGCCGTCGATGTAAAGCTTCAGGGTGCCGGATTCGTGGTTGTCGGTGATCGGGTTGTAGACGACCGACACCCCGGCGTTGACCACCTGGGCGCAGGCGCAGGCCCGCAGCAGGGGCCCCCAGGCCGGGGCGGTCCCGGCGGTGCCCGACGGGGCAAGCTCCACCTTGAAGCTGAACTTCGCATGCAGCTCGTTCGGGATGGTGCCCTGCGCGCCAAGGTAGGGCAGGTCAAGGTCGCGCGCGACGTCGGACCCCTCCATCGGCTGGAACTTGAAGTCCGTCGCCAGGATCGCGTTCAAGGCGGCAGTCGGGGCTGCGTCCACGCCATAGGTGGTCTCGATCTTGAAGAGGAAGGTCTTCTTCCGCCAGTACTTCGCTGCGGGCATCTCAGGCCTCCCTTACGGTGCGTTTCGCGGGGCGTTCAACGGCCTCTTCAACGGGGGCTTCAAGACCCGTAGCCAGGCCCGCTTCCGCCGCAGGGGCCTCTGGTCGCAGGGTGCCGTCCTTCTCGCGGATGTAGGAACCGCCGCCGGAGGGAAGTGTCTGGTCGCTCATGTCACGGTGATCCTCAGCTGGTCGCCAATGGCGAAGTCGATCTGGTAAAGCAGAGTGCCGGTGGACATGTTCACGACCTGGCCGCGCTGCAGCCGGAAGACCCCGACTGTGTCGTCGGGGGCCCAGCCGCACAGCGCCTCGATCACCGCCCATTTGACCTGGTCGAACAGGTCGAGCGCGTTGCCGCCGGTCCCCTGCACATTGCGAAAGGTCAGGTAGACCGTGACCTGCTCGTCATAGGCCTGCCGGAACAGGCCCGCGCCTGCATCGGGCGCGCCACCGGTCAGGCCGGTCGCGATCACGTTCGCCGCTGGGGTGTTCTGGGGGAGCAGGTTCTGGGCCATCAGCTGCGCAAGATGCGCCGCACCCTCGACCCGGTGCTGCAACTCGGGCACCCGGTCCTTCAGCCGCTGGATGACATCGTCGGCCAGCATCAGATCAGGCCCTTCATGTTGTCCTGCGTCAGGTCGCGGGCGCGGTCGGTGATCCGCGCGCCGGACCCGCCGACGTTCGGGGCTTCCAGACCGGCGGCTGTCAGGGCGACCGTGCCCGCGCTGATGTCGCGCAGGGTCTGTATCGCGGCCTTCCAGTCGGCCTCGACCTTCGGGTCGGGCTGGTGGGTGTGCAGGTTGTAAAGGACGATGTCCCCGGCGACCTTGACCAGCAGCGGCTGCGCCACGGTCAGGGGCAGCTGGTACCGCCGCGCCAGGTAGCCGTCGATCACCGCGTCCGCATCGGCGATCGCGCGGTCGACCGTGGCATCATCGATCACGCCGGTCGCGAACTGACCCCGATCGGTCAGCGCCACCAGGGCGGGCTCTCCGACGCGAAGGATCAGCTGGACTTGGGTGACGTAGGGCATCGGGTCCTCGGGGTGTCAGGGTGCGGGCCGCCTGGGATTGGGTCAGGCGACCCGCTTCGCCTCTTCTCTCCAATCCGGTCCGGTCCGGTTCGGCCCCGGATGGTCGGGCGGTAGCTCAGACCTCGATCTTCACTATCTTCATGGTCAGCTCGGGATCCTCCTCCAGCGCCCGAAGCTCGGGCTCGGTCAGCTCTTCCGCCGGGATCGACACCGGCTCGGGGCCGAACTTGCGCCCCGCGCGCCAGCGGCCCTTTGCCGGGCCGTTCACCACGACCGCATAGCCCTCGGGGCCATACCGGTCGGCGTGATCGTCCAGCGGGGGAAGCGTCGTCGCGGGCTCGTGCATCGGGCCGGGCCCGGCGGATGCAGGCGTGGGTGCCACCGGCGCTGCGGCTGTCCCTGCGGCTGCCGACGCAGGCTCGCGCACAGCGCCGGTGGCCTCCGGCCCCTGGGGATCGGCCGGATAGGGATGGTCGGGCGGGGGCGCATCGGCGGTGGTCGCAGGAAGAGGGACGTCCGTAACACCTGGATTGGCGACGACGGCCCGTGCGGCTTTCGGTTTGGATGGGCGGGACATGGGCTTCCTCTCGGCAGTCAGGGAAAGGTCTGATCATGGAAGGGGGCGAACGCGCTGCCGCCCCCTCTGCAGAATCAGGCCGGGATCAGGCGAGCCACGGAACCACGAGAAGCTCGGCAGTGCCCTTCCACTCGTTGGTGATGCCGCCGGTGCCGTATTCCGAGTTCAGGATCTGGCGACCGACGCTTTCCAGCGACGGCGGGACGACCAGAAGGTTCGGAACCAGGCCCAGGGGACGCGCACCGTCGCCCTTCATGTTCTGGATCGCGGCCCGGGCAATCGCATAGTTGGCCGCACTCAGGGTCTGCTTCGACCCCCAGGCCATCTGCGGGAAGCCGTAGCCCACGTTGCAGCGCAGGTCGGCCCCATAGACGTACCGGCGTTCGCTGAAGACGTTGTCGTCGGTCGCCTTGTCCTTCGTGGTGAAGGTCGCGGCCTGGCGCTCCTGGTAGATGATCGGCTTGACCGACTGGTTGGTACACAGAAGGAACCAGGGGGTGCCCGCGCCGCCGTCGGTGTTGGCATAGGTGCCGGTCGTGCCATCGGCCAGGACGATCGGGTGGTCGGTGTCGAAGAAGAACTGGCCGTCGAAGCAGTTGACGGTGAAGCCGTTCTTCAGCGCGTCCCAGATCAGCTGCTCGGGAAAGGCGGCGGTGGCCTCGCCCATGCGCTTCATCAGCATCGAGTACTGGCCCAGGTTGTCGTCCTCGATGTCGTTCTTGTCGACACCGATGGTCAGCTCGAAGTGCTTGTTCAGGATCGCGTAGCCGGATTCCGCCAGGTTCTGGATGACCCGGCCGCCGATCCATTCCCGCATGCCGGGCATCTGGTTCAGCCAGCCATAGCGGTTTTCCGAAAGGGTGGACTTGATCGTCATCGCGACCCGGTCCCCCAGGCGCGCGGCCATATCGAGGCCGGACTGGAATTCGGTCTTGAAGGCAACGCGCAGGGCGTCGAGGGTGGCTTGGGAAATGATCATGGTCTGGGGTCCTTACGACAGGATGGCGCGGGCAAGGGCTTCGTCCATCCGGACCCAGACGCCCTGGGCGTCCACGCCTTCGACGATGCCCGCGGGCGAGCGGGTGTTGGTGCCGTTCGTCTTGGCGACCGTCTGATCGTCGACGATGTAGCAGACGGCACCGATGTCGGCGACTACGATCAGGTCACCGGCGGAGGAGTTGGCAAACCGGAAGACGCCCGGGCGGTAGCGCTGCGAGGTGACACCGGCGGCGGTCGACGCCCCGGGATCCTCGGCCCGACCGACGCCGAAGCTGCCGGTGGCGGTGGCCCCCTTGATCAGATGGCCCGAGGCGTTGCGCATAAGGATCGATCCGTTGAAGATCGACTGGGCGGCCCCCAGAAGACCGACCCGTTCACCGGGGGACATCTCGGGGGTGTTGCGGTCGGCGGTAAGGGCAACCATCAGGCGCGCTCCTTCTGTTCAGCGGAAAGGGTCTTGAGGTAGGCTTCCTCGGACATGCCAAGAAGCGCACAGGCCTCTTTCTGCTCGGCATTCAGCGCGACCTTCCCGTCCTTGTCGGTGGAAGGCACCTGGACGGTGCCCGTGGTCGTCAGCATCGGGAAGCCGTTGATCAGCTTCTCGGCCACGTCCTTCTGGGACATGTGCAGGGTGATCAACTCTTCGCGGTTGCCCGCATTCACCCCGGCGCGGCGGGTGGCGATGGCCTTGTCGATGAAGGCCTCGGACGCGGCACGGATACCAGCGGTCTTCAGCGTGGTCAGCTCGGCGTTCAGACTGGTGACCTGGGCCTGCAGCGCGACCAGGTTGTCGGTCCCGCCCTTGGCCAGTTTCGCAGCCGCGACGATGACCTCGGGCTTCGCCCCGGCATCGACGCCAAGGGCCACGCCGACATCAGCCAGCGCCGACTGCAGTTCCGCATCGCCTTCCGGCTTCTTGTCTTTTAGCGCCTTGATCGCGGCGAGGATGGCGTCTTCCGACGCGTCCTCCCCTAAGCCGAGCGCGGCGGCCAGTTTTGGCATGGGTCCCATGGGTTGCTCCTGATGAAGCGCGTTCATGCCGCGCAGGTTGGGAAGGTTCACAAGGCTTGCGCGGGGGATCATCCGCACGGTCTTCTTGTCGGCGTTCAGGGTCATCACCGGCGAGATGCCGCGATAGGCCCGGTCGGCCACCAGCTCACGCCCGGCCTTGGTCCATTCGACCCGGCCCCAGATGCCGTCGTCGCGCGCCTGCATTTCCTTGATCCAGCCGCGCGCCGGAGCTTCCTTGCCGGTGGGTGCGGCCAGGTCGGTGGCGTGGTTCTCGTCGATCAGAATGCCGCGCTCGTAGGCCATCGATGCCGCGATGACTGCGGCGGCGTCCTTAAGCTGATAGGGGCCGCGCCCGTCGAAGGTCGCGATCTCGCCTTGCAGCACCGGGGTCAGCTGGACCCAGTCGGGCGCACCGCCGTAACCCGGACCTTCGGGCAGCGCAATGGACGCGCAGAGCACAGGCTCGGAATTGGGGTTGGCAGCGTATTTCATGCCCGGATACTCGCGGGGCAAGGGGGGCCAATCCATCCGCAAGCGCTTGCGGATGGGGCCGTCCGGTCATGTGTCAGGGGATGCTGTCAGCTTGGACTGCGGGGTTGAACCGGTCAAGCGCCGCCTGAGGTGCCCCTTCAGGCACCGTCTATACCTGACCTGTGGCCGCCCGTTCAAACCACTCTGCCACGATGTCCAGCATCAAGGGCTCGTCCTCGGCCGAGATCCCGGCAAAGGGTCGCGCCGGGATGTTGCCCCAGGGGATCGGCCCGTTTCGGCTTGTCCTGCCAAAAGCCCCCTTCGCCGCGCCAAACTGCTGGACAGCAGCGTAGATCATCGGCGATCCCCATTCGACCCGATCGCCGAAGGCCTCGTAGCTGATGGTCGACGACAGGGCCCCAGATGGGCCGAACAGCGGTCGGCGGTCCAGCCGGTTCGTCTTGCGCGCGCCGTAAGCCGCCAGCGTCGTAGGCGACTTCGGGGCCCAGACCGACCCGTCGGGTGCCCGGCCCGTGGGAAAGCGGTCGGTGGTGGACTTTACCAGGTACTCGCCCAGGTCCTGAAACAGGGACAAAGGATTGCCCAGGGCGGCACCCACTCCCGCAAGGGCCGGGGTGATCTGGTCATTCTCGATTTCCAGACGGACCGTCATTGCACAGCCCCTTTTCGGTGTTGAAGACGACTGACGTGGGCTGCACCGTGCCAGCCTGGACGGTCATCACCTCTGCCGGGACGCATCCTTCGCCTTTGCGGCGGCCAAACCCTGATCGGCAAGCCAGGTCCGCAGGGTCCCGATCTCGCGCGTCTGCGCCTCGATCACATCCTGCGCCAGGCGGCGCAACTCCGGATCGCTGCCGTATTTCAGGACCACGGTTGCCATCCCCACCGCTGCCTGATGATGAGGGATCATCGCCCTGGCGAAATCTGCATCGGCGTTTCCGCTCGGGGCGGAATACATGTCCTTCATCATCCGGTCCACGACAGCCGAAAAGGCCCGGTCTGCCGGTGACCCGCCGCCTTCCGGCTTGGTCGAACTCATGCTCTCGCCCTCCATGTTCAGGGATATGCCCCGCCGATCACTGGCCTTCTCGATTTCGTCGGCCAGCGCCTCGGCAAGTGGCTGTGGCAGGTCCTTCGACTTTTCCCGGATCATGGCAACGATGTCGTCAACCGCGCTCGCCCCGGGCGCATAGGCCCAGCCGCGATCGATCCCGACCGGCGCTCCCGTCTTGGGATCAAGCCGCTGCCAGCCGTCGGGCAAGGGCTTGCCCGGAACACCCCCCAGACGCGCCGCTCCCCGGAAGGATCGCGCGCCGACGACATAGCAGCTGCAGCCCCAGCCGTTCGGCGGCGCATGCGTGGCCCAGAACGGATGATCCGGTGGCAGCACAAGGCCGTCCCATCCAAGGTGGATGATCCGGGGCTCGACCGATCCGCCGTGCCGGTAGACCCAGAATGGGAAACCCCCGTCCACCAGCTGTGCCATGCGACCGGCGGCATAAGACACCCGGATGTTGGTCCGGTAGATCACCCGGGTGCGCCAGGCCTCGCCGCCCTTGGTGCCCTCGCCGGTCCAGCCATGCCAACCGCGCTCCTCGACGATGCGGCGAAAGTCGCGGCGGAACTCTTGCAAGCTCGTGCCCTCGGCGATGGCCTTCTCGACAGCTTTGGCAAGATCCGCCAACAGATCGGCCTTTGTCGCCCCGGCCACCATGAAGGCCCGGTCGTGGCTCGACTGCCAGACATCCTCCCAGGTCGCGGTCGCGACCAGGTTGCCCATCCGCAGCCGGAACGCGGCGATCGCCTCCTTGAACGGCTTGCGGAAGGTGGCGGTCAGCCAGTCACTCACCGGCATCCTCGCTCTCGAGCGCCACCGCCATGCGTCCCCCGACGTGGCCCGCAATCATCGCCTGCGCCAGAACTCTGGATAGGTCCTTGACGTCGAGGGTCGGATAGGCAGCCAGCAGCATCTCGCGCAGCTCTTCCAGAGACCCCGCCGCTTCCATCATCGCCTCGATCCGGACCAGCATCGCCTCCATCGCGGGGCCCGCCTCGATGGCCAGCCGGTCCGTCAGAAGCTCGGTTCCAGACGGGGCGGATTTCCGGGCCGTAGAAGGCCCTTCCGCATTGAGGGCGGCCTCGGTGCCCGGAAGAGCCTCGACCCGTTTAAATTCGTCTGGTTTGCGTTTAATTTTTGATTCCGGGGCCAAGGGCTCGGTCGGATCGGCGGCGGCGGGGTCGATTGGCCCCCCAAGAGCTGGATTCGGGGCCGGTTTCGGGGCCACCAGGACGTCGTCCTCGTCCTCGGGCTCGTCCAGGCCCAGCCGCTCGCGGGTCTTCCGCGCGCTGATCTTCAAACCCATGTCGACGGCCACCTTCGCGGCTTGCGACAGCGCCACGATGTCCTCGGGTTCCGGGCGCTCGATCTTCAGGCGCGGGTAGACCTTCAGCGGTCCGAAGTTCAGCTGCATCCAGGGCTGGATCAGATCCCGGTTCAGGATCGCCGACAGCATGCGGGCATCGGCGCGCTCGATGTCCTCCTGCACCTGGCGGTGTTCCTTGCCCGACCCCATGCCGCCGGTCTCGGCATCGGTGGTTGCGGTCTGGCCAAGGACGGCCTTCGACATCTGGCGGTCCAGCCAGTCTGACCGCTTCTCGTAAAGCTCGGTCGATGACCCGACATTCTTCGATTCGATGAAGTCGATGATCATCGAATCCGGGATGATGGCGGCGCAGTCCCCCGCGATGTTGCTGACGGCGGTGAAGAGGGTGTTCTTGTCCGCCTCGGATGCGCCGGGCCCGAACTTGCCCACCCGCAGGGGTTGGCCGAAGGTCTGGGTGAAGATTGCCCAATCGCGCTGGGTATAGGCCTTGAAGAGCCAGCCCCAGGTCGCCAGCCGCCCGACGCCCGACCGGATCGGGATCCCGGACTTCGACGGCATGGCGGCGAAGATGAACTTCATGGCCGGCAGCGGCACTTCCTGCCCGGTGTCGGTCAGCATCACCGGGGTTTCCAGATCGACCCGGTCGAACCGGAACCAGCGCGGGTCGCGGCGGATCAGGCGACGCGGGGTCCAGACCCCGCCCGGGTTCTCCCAAATGATCTCGGTAAAGCTGTAACCCTTGCCGATGCAGTCGAGGATGTCGAAGAGTTCCGATGCCAGCTCGTCGCGGTCCAGCCATTCCCGCACCATATCGGCGCGCTTCTGGTCTTCCGGATCCTCTGACCCGGCCTCGACGTTGAAATCCAGCTGCACCACGGCCTGGCGGCGGTTGCGCAGGAGGGCGACGTAGTGCGGATCGCGCTCCTCGATCGTCTCCAACAGCTCCAGGTACTGCACCGGATTACCCGCATCCGCCGCGCGCAGGATGTTCGCCAGGCGCGACGGGTTCAGCCCGTCGCCGGGATAGCCCGCAATCGGCGACCGCACCCCGCCGACAGTGGCGCGGGCAACCTCGGTCTTCAGCTCGGCCTTCTTGACCGGATTGCCTCGGGCGTCGAGCAGCTGGAGGGTTTTCATGGGATCATCCTTTCCGGGCCATGCGGGACGGCCGCAGCATCCATTCGACGAAAAGCCGCGCGGCGCATGAGAACGGAACGCCAATCACCAGGTATATCGCGCGCATCAGAACACGCCTCCCCGAAGCCGTGCGCCCAGGGGCTGGCGGAACTGGTCGCGCTGGTCGTCGTCATCCCCCGCCAGGGGCGACCGCCCGTCGCGGCCCGACCCGGCCCCGCGATACTCAT